>Ga0208179_1000142_pt1 | contig 55685 bp, 52 predicted proteins | sample Malvired_Geostar_FD_184238 | JGI IMG/M metagenome (GOLD analysis project Ga0208179, IMG submission 184238) | Marine viral communities from the Global Malaspina Expedition - Malaspina viral metaG DeepMed_Geostar (SPAdes) (version 2) | ecosystem: Environmental > Aquatic > Marine > Oceanic | place... | reverse complement strand
ACCTAAGCCGCCGCCGCCAAAACCGCCGCCATCATGATCGGACAATCCGCCGATCACCGCTTTGCCGACTTCCCACAGAATGATGTCGCGCGCGAAATTGCCGGCGCCGCTGCCGCGATAGCGCCGCTTGCCGCGGCGGCCGAACATCGGCAGCACGAAGAAGAAGAGAATGAAGCCAAGCCAGATCAGAGCGCCGATCGGGAAACCGCCTTCGCCTGTGCGCTCGCGCTCCTGCGTGGCCTGCTGAGCGATCGCTGCGGCCTCTTCGGGGGGTAGCTGGAGCTGGGTCAGAATGCGCTCGGCACCCAGCGCGATCCCCGCGGAGAATTGCCCGTCGCGGAAGAAGTCCTTCATTTCCTCGATATATTCGAACGCCAAGCCATCGGGCAGGATTCCTTCAAGCCCGTAGCCGACCTCGATCCGCATCTGCCGTTCGTTGGGTGCGACGATCAGCAGCACACCGTCATCGCGTTCGGAGTCGCCGATCCCCCATTCGCGGCCCAGTCGATAGCCGTAATCGGCGATCTCATAGCCCTGCAGATCGGGGAGAGTGACGATCACGAACTGGCGCTGGTTGCGCTCCTCGAACGCGTCGAGCTGCTGCGTCAGCTGCGCTTCGGTCGCTTCGTCGATGATGTTCGCGGCATCGACGATCGGCGCGGTGCCGCGCTCGGGAAAATCCTGAGCCAGCGCGGCGGGCGCCAGCGCGAAGGCGGTCAGCAGCACGAGAAGGCGGCGAAGCATTCCGACCGGGTGGGTCATGCGGGCGATGTCGGCCCCGCTCAATTGGCGGCGGGGGCGGTGTCGCTGCGACCCATGTCGAGCGTAGGCGCGACCTCGGCGCCCTCGGTCGCGGCCTCATAGGGCACGAGCGGCTCTGCGCCATGGATGATGTTGGCGCCGATCGTGTCCGGGAAGGTGCGGATGGTGGTGTTGTACTGACGCACCGCCTCGTTGTAGTCGCGGATCGATGTCGAGATGCGGTTTTCCGAACCTTCGAGCTGCACCATCAGACGACCGAAATTCTCCTGGCTGCGGAGTTCCGGATAGCGTTCGACCGAGACCAGGAGCCGCGACAGCGCGCTACCCAGCTGGCTCTGCGCCTGCTGATACTGTTGCATCGCCTGTGGGTCGTCCAGATCATCGGCGTCGATCTGGATTTCGGGACGCGTAGCGGCGGCGCGCGCTTCGATCACGCTCTGCAAGGTGCCGCGCTCCTGCTCGGCGGACGAAAGCACCACCTGCTGGAGGTTGGGGATGAGATTCGCGCGGCGCTGGAACTGGGCCTCGACATCGGCCCATTTCGCCTTGGCGTTCTCTTCCGCGGCGGGGACCGAATTGATGCCGCAGGCGGACAAGGTTAGCGCCATGGCGGCGATGCCGAGTGCCTTGCCTGCGGTGCGGATGGTTGCGATGCGATTCATGGCGTACCCCTCGATGGAAAACTGTCTTAGCTAGATAGCACGGCTGCCGTCGCTTTCAAGCGGGAGCGGCTCCTTCGGCAAGGCTTGAGGCGGATTCTCCGCCGTGGCAGGGGGGCGGCCACGATACGCGAAAGATAAGCCAACCGGGGGGCTACGCCATGAAACTGGGATCCGAGTTCAAGAAGTTCATCGCGCGCGGAAACGTCATCGATCTCGCGGTCGGGGTGGTGATCGGCGCGGCCTTCAGCGGGATCATCACGCAGCTGACGCAAGGCGTGCTGATGCCGCTGATCGGCTGGATCTTCGGAGACATCGACTTTTCGAACTGGTTCCTGCTGCTGGGCGAGGTGCCCGACGGGTACGAAGGCGCGCTCGACAATTACGAACAGCTCAAGGAAGCGGGGGTGGCGATGATCGGCTATGGCGCGCTGCTGACCGCGCTGATCAACTTCCTGATCGTCGCCCTGGCGCTGTTCGTGCTGGTGCGCAGCGTCAACCGCGTGACCGAGGAAATGCAGCGCAAGCAGGCGGCGACCGAGGACAGTTCGCAGAATCCCGAAGTGCCTACCGATCCGCAGCTCGACGTGCTCAAGAAGATTCTCGCCGAGCTCAAACGGGAACCCGCCACGCCCTCCGATCCTTCGTCCACTTCACATTAAGCTTCGCATCGCTATATGGGGCGGGTCGGTTTCGGCCGACTATGGCGATAAAGTGCTGCGTACAATAGGCACAACGGACCCGGGGGCAGTACCCGGCGGCTCCACCACCAGCGGCGAGAAACCGCCTTTGATGCTGGGGCCGAACTAGGATCGACGTGTGTTGAAAAGCGCAGTTTTTGCTCGGGCTGAGTAACCCGTTCAAGGCTCAAAACCATAAGTGCCAATGACAATGAAGCACTCGCTCTCGCTGCGTAATTTGATGGCCTAGCGGCCTGAATTTACAAAGCCAAAGCGCGGTTGGACCCACCGGGCAACAGAAGGGATTCCGGGGCTCCGGGGGTAGCTAGCAACAGAAACCCCCACCTTCTTCATAGTGTCGGCAGATCGCAGCGCGCAGCCTACCGGCTTTGCTCGGCTCGTCTGGCTGCCTGTTCGTAGCGGATGGCATCGAGGATCTTGGCGCCGCCCAGGAATACGGCACCCGCGGTTGCGGCCCACAGCAGATAGCCGCCGATACCCGGATATTGCACCGTGTATTGCACGCCGCGGGTCATCGCGCCCAGAGCCAAGGCGAAGATGATCAGATACGCCTCGAAGCGCGTCTTGATGACAAACAGCCTTTTGATCCTGCGCAGCACGCCTGCTCCCTTGGGTTAACCGCTAGGAATGCAAGCCTTATACCAATGAGGCATAACGGCGGTTCCAAGGGTTAATTGCATGCTGGGCTGTAAGGTTTGCCGACAGGCGGTGTCCAGCGCGGCTCGCCGGAAATCAGCGATCGTTTTTACCCTGTCCCGCCGCGGGTCATTGCGGCTCTGCCGTCTTGCTCCCGGGTCAGGCCAGTTCGTCGAGTGCCAGCACTCCAAGCAGCGCCTCGCGCGCCTCGATCACGGTCTTGGCGAGCGCTTCGCTACCGACATCGACGGGGTCGATCTGTTCGGGCCACATCTCGGCGATGACGGATTCCGCCCGCTCGATCCGACCCTCGTCCAGCAGGAAGCGGGGATCCACCGTCGCGGGATCGGCGACCACGCGCAGCCGCAAACAGGCCGGACCGCCGCCATTGGCCATCGATTGGCGAACATCGACGGGAATGACCTGTCGGATCGGTCCACTGCCCGCGAGCATGCGCTCGCACCATGCCCAAACCGAAGCGCTCTCCTGGCATTCGTTCGGCACCACCAGCGCCATCTCCCCATCGGCCAGTGTGAGCAATTGGGCGTTGAACAGATAGGTTCTGATCGCCTCTTCAAGGCTTACCGCTTCTTCCGGCACTTCGACCACCTCGAGCGCGGGGAAGACGGCACGGATCGCCTCATAGGCACCGTGCTGATCGGCAAAGGCGCGCGCATGGGTGAACAGCACATGTTCGTTCGCCACCGCGACGACGTCGTTGTGGAACGCGCCCGCAGCAATCGCCTCGGGGTTCTGTTCGATAAAAACGCAGCGCGCCGGATCGAGCCCGTGCTTGCGCGCCACCGCACGGCTGGCCTGCTCGTGCTGGCGGGCAGGGAAGCGGCCGCCCTGCTGGCCATAGACGAACACCTCGACACCCGTGGCGGAATGGCTCTCGCACAGCCGCATGTGGTTCGCCGCGCCCTCGTCGCCGAAGCTGGCGGGTACCGCGTCGTGAACTGCGAAATGGCGCTCGTCGGCAAAGGCCAGTGCCAGCTGCCGCCTGGTATCGCGCCATTCCTGGCCGCGATGGATCATGGTCACCAGATTGGCCGGGGTCAGATGGCAGCGGCCATCCGCCGTATCGGGTGCGGGACTGACCGTGGCGGCGTTGGCGGTCCACATCGAGCTAGCCGACCAAGCCGCCGCGATCAGCGCCGGCTCGCTCGCCGCATCGAGCGCGAGCTCGCGGATCAGAGCGAAATTGGGACGCGGCAGCGGCAGCAGGAAGCCCTGCGCCAGCCCCAGCTCAAGGTTCGACCGCATCTTGGCCACGCCCTGCAGCGCGGCGGCGCGCGGATAGGACGGTTCGCCCTTGTGGCTGGCACTGGCGATATTACCCAGGCTGAGCCCGGCGTAATTGTGGCTCGGTCCGACGATGCCGTCGAAATTGATTTCGACGAGGCTCATTGCATGGGTCTCGTCGCCCCGGACTTGATCCGGGGCCTCGTTCCGCAAGCTCCGTCCCTGCGAAGAGGGATCCGAGCTTCCGCCGGGATAACGCGATGCAGTTTCGTCACCGCGGCACGCTCCACACCTCGTCGCCCGCGACGACATCGAGCGTCCGCGCGCAGGCTTCGTCGATCGCCATCGTGCCGTCCTCGGCGATCTCGCACTGGCCATAGGCGCAGCGGAAGCTATCGAGCGTTCCGGTGGCGATCAGCGCGCGCTGGCCGATGTCGAGATCGGTCGCGCTGAGCTTGCCCGGGCGCGCATCGCGAACGCTGTGCACCCGGTCGATGCGAGTCGACATGGTCGGGCCGCCATCGAAGATGTCGACATAGCCTTCATAGGCGAAGCCTTCGTGTTCCAGCATCCGCATCGCCGCGCGCCCGGTGGGGTGGGGCAGGCCTATCACCTTGCGCGCTTCCTCGTCGAGCATGGCGACATAGACCGGATGCTTGGGCATCAGATCGGCGATGAACTGGTTGCCGTTGATGGCGTTGAAATAATCGGCTTCCTGGAAGCTCATGCCGAAGAACCGCCCCGCTACCCCGTCCCAGAAGGGGGAACCGCCGGCATCGTCGATGATGCCGCGCAATTCGGCGATGATCCGGTCGGCGAAGCGCAGCCGGTGCATGGCGATGAACAGATAGCGGCTGCGCGCCAGCAGCAGACCGAGCCCGCCGGCCCTTTCGTTGGGATGCAGGAACAGGCCCCCGACCTCGCTCGAACCTTCCAGATCGGTGGTCAGGCTGAGCAGCTCGGCCCGGACCGTACGGTCCAATTCCTGCGAATGCTGGGTCAGCGTGGTGAGGCGGTAGGAATAGAACGGCCATTGCTGCCCGACCTGCGTGAACAGCTGGCAGGTGCCGCGCACCTGACCGGTTTCGGTGTTTTCGAGCACCAGCACGAATTGATCGTCGCCGAGGCGATCGTCGTCGCGGGCGAAGGCAGTGGCGGCGCGTTCGAGCTTGGCGCCCAGCGACTGGCGATCCGCGGGAAGGTTGGTGAACCCGCCCCCCGTCAGCTTGGCCATTTCGTAGAGCGGTTCGATATCCTCGAGGCGCGAGGCGCGCAGGCGAAAGCTCACTTGCGCTCTCCGGCAGCAGCGACGGAGGCGAGCGGATCGCCCGATGCCAGCCTCTCAAGCACCATCGCCGACAGGGCGGCGCGTTCGACCAACGAAGGAACGATCATGAACTCCTCGGATGAATGAATCTTGCCGCCGCGTACGCCCATAGTGTCCACCACCGGGACGCCGGAGGCGGCGATGTTGTTGCCGTCGCACACCCCGCCGGTCGGCTGCCAGCCGATCTCGCGCCCCAGCTGCGCGCCGCAGGAGCGGACCAGATCGAACAATTTCTGCGCGCGGACATCGACCGGCTTGGGCGGGCGGGTGACGCCGCCGTGGCGCGCGACCGAGACCCCGTGCTCCGCCTCGATCGCGCGCAGCTGCGCATCGAGCTCGCTATCGAAGCGGTTCATCGCCGCTGTGGTCTTGGGGCGAATGTTGAAGCGCAGGATCGCGAGATCGGGCACCACATTGTTCGCCGCGCCGCCCTCGATCTTCGCCGGATTGACGGTGATGTCTTCGCCCGCCAGCGACGCGACGCGCAGGACCAGATCGGAAACCGCCACCACGGCGTTGCGTCCGTCCTGCGGATTGCGCCCGGCATGCGCCGAGCGGCCGCGGACGGTGATCGAATAATTGCCCGTGCCCCCGCGCGCATGGGCGAGAGTACCGTCGGGCAGGGCGGAGGGTTCGTAGGTCAGCGCGGCGTATTTGCCTCGCGCCAATTCGTCGATCAGACCGCTGCTGGCGAGGCTGCCGGTCTCCTCATCCGAATTGATCATCACATCGTAGCCCAGTTCGCCGGCCTGCGCGCTTTGCTCGAAGGCCAGCAGCGCGTGGAGCATCACGCAGAGCCCGCCCTTCATATCGGCGGTGCCGGGCCCATTGAGCGTTTCCTCGTCGAGCCATTCGACCGCCTGGAACGCATGATCGGCAGGGAAGACGGTGTCCATATGGCCGGTCAGCACGACGCGGCGTGCCGCCTCGGGCCGCACCCGCAGCACCATGTGGTGCCCGTGCGGCTTGGCGAATTCGCTGCCGTCCGCCGCGATCGCGGTAACTTCGGCAGGTTCGACCAGCTCGACCTCGCCGGGAAGCCGCGCGAAGGCCGCGCCCAGTCTCTCGGCCATCACCGCCAGGCCGGAAAGATTGCCGGTCCCGCTGTTGACCGCCGCCCAGTCGAGCACCTGTTCGAGCATCGCATCGCCATCGATGCGGGCGAGAATTTCCTTGGTGGGAGCGTCCATCGTCATCGCCAAGGCCCTTAGACCGCGGGCGCGACATGTCCAACCCCGCCCCGCGGGCCCATCCGCTTGCCAAGCCTGGCGCAGCCCGCCATATGCGCGCCATCTCCTCCCCGGGATTCACACAGCAGTCTGACCGCCTCCCTGTGCGGTCGCCAATACGGGTGAGCAGATTCCATGAATGATTATACGACACGCGCCGGTATCGAAGTCGATACCGCACTGGCCGAATTCCTCGAAAACGAGGTGCTCGCCTCGCTGGATTGCGATGCCGAGGCCTTCTGGTCGGGTTGTGCAGACCTGCTGGGCAGGTTCGTGCCGCGCAACAAGGAATTGCTGGCGAAGCGCGAGGAACTGCAGGCAAGGATCGACGCCTGGCACCGCGAGCGCGCCGGCCAGCCGCATGATGCGGACTCCTATCGCGCCTTTCTTGCGGAGATCGGCTATCTCGTACCCGAGCCGGGCGAATTCCGGATCGGTACCGAGAATGTCGATGCCGAAATCGCGACCATGGCCGGCCCGCAGCTGGTGGTGCCGATCCTCAACGCGCGCTTCCTGCTGAACGCGGCGAATGCGCGCTGGGGCAGCCTCTACGACGCGCTTTACGGCACCGATACGCTCGATGCGCCGCCTGCGCTGCCGGGTGGCTACGACGAATTGCGCGGCCAGGCGGTGATCGCCGAGGCCAAGCGCTTTCTCGACCAAACGCTGCCGCTCGCGAACGGCAAGAGCTGGGCGGCACTCACGGCAATCGGGGACGATCACATTCCTTTGGCCGACGAGAGCCAGTTCGTCGGCAAGAGCGAGAACGCGCGGCTGTTCCGCAACAACGGGCTGCATATCGAGGTCCAGTTCGACCCCGCCAGCCCCGTCGGGCGGCAGGACAGAGCGGGGATCAGCGACATCCTGCTCGAGGCGGCGCTTACCACGATTGCCGATCTGGAAGATTCGGTCGCCGCGGTCGATGCCGAGGACAAGCTGCTGGGCTATCGCAACTGGCTCGGCGTGATCCGCGGCGATCTGGAAGAAAGCTTCGCCAAGGGCGGCAAGAACGTGACCCGCAGGCTGGCCGAGGATCGCCGCTACAGCGATCCGCAGGGGCAGACCTTCACGCTGCCGGGGCGCAGCCTGATGTTCGTTCGCAACGTCGGCCATCTGATGACCACTCCGGCGATGCGGTTCGCAGGCGAGGATATTCCCGAAGGGCTGATGGATGCGATCGTCACCGGGGCGATCGGGGCGTTGGACGTGGCGGGCAAGACGCGCCTGGGCAACAGCCGCAGCGGCTCGATCTATATCGTCAAGCCCAAGATGCACGGGCCCGAGGAATGCGGTTTCACGAACGATCTGTTCGATGCGGTGGAAGACCTGCTGGCTCTCCCGCGGCACACCATGAAGGTCGGCGTGATGGACGAGGAACGCCGCACCAGCGCCAATCTGGGCGCCTGCATCCATGCGGTGAAGCACCGCATCGTCTTCATCAATACCGGCTTTCTCGATCGCACCGGCGACGAGATCCACACCTCGATGCAAGCCGGTGCCATGCTGCGCAAAGGCGCGATGAAGGATACTGCTTGGCTCAGGGCCTACGAGACGCGCAATGTCGGCATCGGACTGCGCCACGGCCTGTCGGGTCGTGCGCAGATCGGCAAGGGGATGTGGGCGGCGCCCGATCTGATGGGCAAGATGATGATCGAGAAGATCGGCCATCTGCGCGCCGGCGCGAACACCGCCTGGGTCCCGAGCCCGACTGCGGCCACGCTCCACGCGATCCACTATCACCGCGAGGATGTATTCGAGCTCCAGCGGGGGCTGGGCGAGGTGCCCGGGCTCGACGAATTGCTCACCATCCCGCTCGCCGAGGGGGTGAACTGGTCGGACGAGGAAGTCCGCGAGGAACTCGACAACAATTGCCAGGGACTGCTCGGCTATGTGGTCCGCTGGATCGATCACGGGGTGGGCTGCTCCAAGGTGCCGGATATCAACGATGTCGGGCTGATGGAGGATCGCGCCACCCTGAGGATTTCCTCGCAGCACGTCGCCAACTGGCTGCTCCATGGCGTGGTGAACGAAGGTCAGGTGATGGATTCGCTGCACCGCATGGCCGCCAAGGTCGATGAACAGAATGCAGGCGATCCGGCCTACGAGCCATTGCTGGCGAACGAGGACGGCGCCGCCTTCAGCGCGGCCAAGGCGCTGATCTTCCAAGGCGTGGAGCAGCCCAGCGGTTATACCGAGCCGCTCCTCCATGCGTGGCGCGCTCGCAAGAAGGCGGAATAGGACCTAGGCCGCCGCCGAGGAGAGCGATCGCCGCTCGCCATCGCCATAGCGCCCCAGCGTCAGCTGGCCCAGGTCCTCGGCGTGCCCGAACAGGAACCCTTGACCCAATTCGCAACCCATCTGCTGCAGCAGGCGGCTTTGGGTGGCGGTTTCGACCCCTTCGGCGATGACGCTCAGTCCCATGCTGCTGGCCATCCCGATGAGCGCGCGGACGATCTTCGAGGCGTGCTGATCGTTCGCCATGGCCTGGATGAAGCTGCCGTCGATCTTGACCTTGTCGATGGGAAAATCGCGCAGATGGCTGAGCGAGGAATAGCCGGTGCCGAAATCGTCCAGCGCGATGCTGACGCCGTTGTCGCGCAGCTCGGTGAGGACCCGCCGCACCGCCTGGGCGTTGTCGACCAGCAGCATGGTCTCGGTCACTTCCAGCGTGATCCGCGACAGGTCGATCCGCTTCTCGCGCATTTGTGCCATTAGCTGGGCGGCAAAGCCGCTGGCCAGCAGATCGGCTTCGCTGGCGTTGATGCTGACGAATTCGAGCGCCGGTTCGGAGCGCTTGAGCGCGACGAATTCGTTGGCGACCTGCTCGATCATGCAGGTGCTGACCTCGCGCGACAGGAACGGATCGATGAGCGCTGGGAAGACTTCGGTTGCGGTGATCCGGCGACCCATGCGGCTGGTAATTCGCATCAAGGCCTCGAACCCGACCAGCCGCCCGGTGCGCAGTTCCACTACGGGTTGGTAGGCGGGAAAGATGCGATCCTCGCGGATTGCCGTGCGCACTTCGTTCAACGCGTATTGTCTCGCGACATTGCCCTGTTCGAGACCGGCCTCGTAGACATGGACCTTACCCGGATCGCGCTTCTTGCCGTGATAGAGTGCGGTATCGGCGCGGCGGACGAGTTCCTTGACGCTGGTTCCGCTCGTCCCGATCGCCAGGCCTGCTGTGGCGCCCAGTTCGATGAGATGGCCCGAAATGTCGGATTGGTACCGCAATTGCTCCAGCAGCTGTTTACCGATCGCCCTTGCCTGCTTGCTCCCGGTCTGGGGCGGAAGAACCACGGCGAATTCGTCGCCACCCCAGCGCGCTGCGAAGCCGCCTTCGGGCGTAGCCTTGGCGATGTGCTCGCCGACCTCCTTGAGGATGATGTCGCCAACGATATGGCCGACGACGTCGTTCACGTCCTTGAACCCGTCGAGATCGATCAGCAGGACTGCGACCTCTTCGCCGGTTCCGTTCGCTTCCGACAGCCATTGCTGCAGCGTCCGGTCGAAGGCGAAGCGATTGTACAGTCCGGTCAGACTGTCGTGCTCGGCGGCATGGTGGAGCGCCATGCGCGCGCGGTAGGATTCGGTTACATCCTGCACTACCCCGACCAGCCGTGCCGGGTGCATGCCATCGGCCTCGACCCGTTCGGCGGCAAGTCTGACTCGCTTCCGCTTCCCCTCGCCGAGCAACAGGTCGGTTTCGATATCGAATGGTGTTCCCGATTCGATCGCTTTCTCGCAGCGCTCCTCGATTTCGCGCCGGTCAGCAGGCTCGTAGCCCTTCATCGAGGCCTTGAGAGTTCCGCCCCCGGTTCGCGAGCTTTCGAAGACGGCCTGGGTCCCCTCGGACCATTTCATCTGGTCGGCTTCGATGTCCAACTCCCAGGCCCCCATCCTGGCGACAGCCTCGGCCTGTCGCAGGATCCGGTTCGAGGTGAGCAGGCGATGATTCTGATCATGCACCTCCCTGGTCAGTTTCTGCCCTTCGAGATGAATGGTGTGGAGTTCGAGGATGTCTTCGACGACGCGCGCAAAGATTTCGAGACGAGGAAGATTATCAGGCGCGAAGCGGTCCGGACGGCTGTCGATCACGCACAGCGCACCCACGAAGGCTCCACGCGAATGTCGGAGCGGGTAGCCCATGTAGGAGCTGATATGCGGTTCTCCGACCACACATTGATTCTCGCGGAAACGGGCGTCGTCGCGGGCGTTGCCGACGACCAGCGGCTGCTGCGTATTTACCACATGGGCGCAGAACGAGGCAGCGAGAGGCGCGCTGTCGATTTCCATACCCACACCTGCGAGGAATCTCTGCTCGGTCGATTTGACCAGCGAAACCAGGGAGATGCGACACGCGAACTCATCTGCACAATGGGTTACGATCCGGTCGAGCGAGGCACGGACCCGATCGGCGACATTCTCAAAGGAAGATGCGAGTTCTCCGCGCAGGGTTTCCTCGCGAGATCCGTGTTTCAAAACGCTTCGCTCCGTGAATTGCGATAGGTTGTCATAATAGATCAATTTCGTGCTTTTCGGATCGCGGGTGTCGTCAAAAGGAACGGCGCTCCGCTAGCGCGGGTTCGACGCAACGGGCGGGTCCAGTCGAAATGCAAAGTCTCGCTGCTCACAATCATCCGATCTGTTGTCGGCACAGTCTGCGCAGCAATAATCTTGTTTCTCGTTCTGCCCTCTATAATACGCCTCTGCAGCAGAGACTTATCTTTGATCCGCGCGCCTTCCCGCCCCATCGCTCATTTTGCTAACTAAATCTATGTATATAAACGGGGTCATTAACGTGAGATATATGGCCGAAGCTATCTTACCACTGGCAGGTGTGAGTTCGCCGCAGAATCGCAACGGTTCGGCCTGAGGGAAATCTGCGTGTCGCTTCAGAAATTCATCGACCGGCTAAGAAGGCATTCCGAACTCGAAGAAGGTGATATCGCCAGGCTGAAGGCGCTCGAGAGCGTAGCACGGGTTGTGGCGCCAGGAGATTTTTCGGTCCGCGACGGAACCAGTCCGACCACCTGCTCTTTGCTCACCTCTGGCGTCGCCGCGAGCCACAAGATCGTGGGTAACGGTGGGCGCCAGATCGTCGGCGTTTTCTTCGCCGGTGAATTGCTGGATTTCGACGGATTGTTCCTGCCGTCGATCGACTTCAACGTGCAGGCGATTTCCGAATGCACGATGTCTCGGTTCCATTGCGAAGACCTGATGGAGGTGATTTTCGAACATCCCGCCATCGGCAAGGCATTGTTCCGCGAAACGGCGTTGAACGCTTCGATATCGCGCGAGTGGATGGCCAATCTGGGCAGGCGGGACTCGCGCACCAAGATTGCCTATCTGCTGTGCGAACTCTCCGTTCGGCTGTCGCATTCACAAGGTGCCGAGGGGCATGATTTCGTCCTCCCGCTGACGCAGGAACAGATTTCGGACATCATCGGGGTAACTCCGATGCATGTCAGCCGGGTGCTGAAAGAACTCGAGAACGATGAACTGATCTCGCGCAACCGCCGCATGATCGAGGTGATCGATTGGGAGATGCTGACCTCGGTCGGTGATTTCACCCCGCGCTATCCACAAATGCCGGACGACCAGTCTACGGGCAGCTGAGACCGGAGCCGGCGCGTCTTCGCGTCAGCCCAGCAGGCGCGCGATCCCGACGAAATCCTCCACCGCCAGCGTTTCCGCACGGCGCTGCGGGTCGATCCCCATGGCTTCGAGCGCGCCGAGCGCACCGGGCACGCCCTTCAGGCTCTGGCGCAGCATCTTCCGACGCTGGCCGAAAGCCGCCTCGGTCAGCCGCTCGAGTTGGCGCGCGCTCACGCCCGAAGGCATCGCAGCGGGCTCGACATGGACGATTGCACTCATCACCTTGGGGGGCGGGGTGAAGGCGCTGCGGTGGACCTTCATCGCGAGACGCGCGCTGGTGCGCCACTGCGCGAGAACGGCGAGCCGGCCATAGGCCTTGGCGTCGGGCGTGGCGACGATGCGCTGCGCGACCTCCTGCTGGAACATCAGCGTCAGCGAGGTCCAGCGCGGCGGCCAGTCCTGCCCGCCCAGCCATCGGACGAACAGCGCGGTGCCCACGTTGTAGGGCAGGTTGGCGACAACCGCATGGGGTTCGCCCATGATTGCGTCGTGGTCGAGCTTCAGCGCATCGCCTTCGATCACCGTCAGCCGGTCGGGGAAGGCGTCTTGCAATTCGCCGAGCGCGGGAAGGCAGCGGCGATCCATCTCGATCGCGGTGACCCGCGCCCCGGCGCGCAGCAGCGCGCGCGTCAGCCCGCCGGGTCCGGGGCCGATCTCGAGCACCGCAATGTCCTGCAGCTCGCCCGGAACGGCAGCGATCCGGTCGAGCAGATGCTCGTCGAACAGGAAGTTCTGGCCGAGCGCCTTGGAGGCGCTGAGCCCGTGGCGAGCGATCACTTCGCGCAAGGGAGGAAGGTCTGGATGCATATCGCACCCCCTTAGCTCGTCATCGCGGGCGAAGCGAAGCAATCCCTAGCAAGAGGGACGTGGCTCGCCGCTAGGGGTGGATTGCCGTGCCCCCTGAGGGGGCCCGCAATGACCGATGCAGAGCTCAGGGCTCGCGCCGCGTGCGCCGGGTCGCGCATTCGGTGGCCATCCGCAAAGCAGCGAAGGTCGCACCCGGATCGGCGATGCCTTCGCCCGCGATTGCGAACGCGGTGCCGTGATCGGGGCTGGTCCGCACGATCGGCAGTCCGAGCGTCACATTCACCCCCTCGTCGAAATCGAGCGCCTTGAGCGGGATCAGCGCCTGGTCGTGATACATCGCCAGCGCGACATCGTAGGTCGCGCGCGCGCGGCGGGTGAACAGGGCGTCGCCGGGATGCGGTCCGGTGGCCTCGATCCCTTGCTCGCGCAGCGCGGTCACGGCGGGGGCGATGATGCGAGCCTCTTCGCTCCCCATCCGTCCGTCCTCGCCCGCATGCGGGTTGAGCCCCGCCAGCGCGAGGCGCGGGTGCTCGATGCCGAAATCCTCGCGCAGCGCCCGCGCGACTATCTGCGCCTTGTGGATGATGAGGTCCACTGTCAGCCGCTGGGGAACCTCCGCCAGCGGACAGTGGACCGTGAGCGGCACCGCGCGCAGGCTCGGCCCGGCCAGCATCATCACCGCATCGCGTTCGGAGACGCCGCATTGCTGCGCCAGGAACTCGGTCTGCCCGGGATGGCCGAAGCCCGCGAGCGCCAGTTGCGATTTGGCAACCGGCAGCGTCACCAGCGCCGAGGCCTCGCCCTCGCGCACCGCGCGGCAGGCTTCGGTCAGCGAGTGGAGCGCCAGTTGCGCCCCTCCGGCGTCGGGCTTGCCGGGCGCATAGACGCCATCTCGCGAGGACAACACCGGCAGGCCGCGGTCGAACAATGCCGCATCGACCGCAGCCATGGTCTCCACTGCGACGATCGGCACTTCCAGACCACGGCTGCGCGCCGCGCTTGTGACGATGTTCGCCCCGCCGACAACCACGAACGGCGCCAGCCCCAACGAGCGGCGCTGGAACCACGCCTCGGCGATCAGTTCGGGACCGATCCCGGCCGGATCGCCCAGCGAGAGCGCGAGCGGCGGGATCTCACCGGGCGGGTGCGATCCGCTCACCCTTCGATCTCAATTGTAGACGATATAGGCGTCGTTGCGCAGATCGCGCAGATAGCGCTGGGCGCGCTTGTTGACGCGTTCGTCCTCGATCTGGCCCATCAGCTGGTCGAAGTCGGGACCCGCTTCGGCCTCCGGATCGTCGCGGCCGCACAGCATCAGCACGCGGATGCCGTCTTCCACCGAGCCGAAGGGCGGGGTGGTCTGGCCGATCTGCAACTGCAGCACCGCATTCTGGAGCGATTCGGGCAGCGAACGTGCGCGGATCTGGTCGTTGGTGACCACCGTGGCGCCGATCGCGCCGGCGGCGTTCTCGGCGTCGCCGCAGCCGCGGATCGACTGCATCGCCTGCGCGAATTCGCCGGCACGGGCGGTGGCCTGCGCTTCGGTGGTGCCCGGTTTGAAGCCGATCGAGATCTGCTTGAGGCTGAGCAGCGCATCGCGCGGATCCGCTGTCAGCACCTGGCGCTTGTCGATCAGATAGAGGATCGAGAAGCCCCCGGGGACGGGAACCGGGCCGACCAGCTGACCGGGCTGCATCTCGCGCGCCACGGTAGCGAGTTCGGCGGGCAATTGCGCCAGCCGCACCCAGCCCAGATCGCCGCCGACCGCAGCGGTGGAGGCTTCGGAAAACTGCCGTGCATAGCCGACGAAGCTGCCGCCCTGACGGATCTGCTCGATGATCCGCGCGGCGTTCTGCTCGACCGCGGCCCGGCTCTCGGGGGTTGCCGAAAGGAAGATTTCGCCCAGCCGATGTTCTTCGGTTCCGCGCGACGCCTCGAGCCGTTGGAGCAGCTCGTTCACCTCCTCTTCGGAGACATTGACGAACGGCGCCACATTGCGGCGCAGCAGCCGCTGCCAGGCGAGTTCGCCCTGGATCTGGCGCTTGAGCGAGACCGGCGAGGAGCCGATGCCGATCAGATAGGCATCCATCGCTCCGGTGTTCTGACCGAAATTCTGCTGCGCGAGCCGCGCATAGGTCTGGTTGATCTCCTCGGGCGCGATGGCGATTTCCTGCGCCTCGGCTTCCTGGATCTGCAGCGTCTCGTCGATCAGATTGCGCAGCACCTGCATCCGCAGGCGTTGCAGCTCTTCGCCGCCGATCTCGTTCTCGCTCGCCGCGGTGACCAGCGCGACCCGGTGATCGATGTCGGTCCCGGTGATCACCGCTCCGTTCACCACCGCGGTCGCGGTGCGCAGATTGGGCGTCTGCGGCCCGACGATGGTGATGTTCTCGGGCAGGTCGAGCGCATTCGCGGTGGACGCGGAAGCCTGCGCCGAAGCCGCGGTCGGCGCCGCGACGAGCCCGGCCAGCGCGAGAGTGGAGACCAGATTGGAAAGCGTTTTGCGCATCACGTGGTTATCGTCCCAATGCGGCGTCGTTTGCCAACGCCCGGATATGGCTGTGGTCCCTGCCAATCGCAGGCTGAACCGTAGCTGATTGGCGCGCCGGATAGCGCGTTTGCGGCGCGCTGCCAACGGGGCCGCGCACGGCGTCACGGCGCAGGCCCCGGCGCGGTGCCGAGGCTTTCAGCGGAAACCCAGATTGCGCAGGCTGAAGTAGAGCTGGAAGGTATCGCCGCGTTCGGCATCGCCGCTGCTGACATAGTCGCGCCGCCAGGTCAGCCCCATCTCGATGCAATCGTCCTGATAGGCGATGCCCAATCTGGTGCGGATCGCCTCGAAACCGTCGGAATCCAGCGTCGGGTCCTCGAACCGATCGGTGAGGTTGAACACGCCCGAGCCGAACACCGACCAATAGTCGAGGAAGGCCACGCGCACCGCCGCGCGCAATTCCTCGCGGTCCTGCAGATCCTCGACCTCGGTGATATCGCGATTGAGCCGCAGATAGCCGATTTCGGCATAGGTCCGCGCGGAGCCGACGGTGGCGTCGATCTCGTTGCGGCGGATCGCCAGGCTATCCTTGTCGAGCCGGAAGCGGTGGGTGAATTTGACGAAGTCGCGAAACCGCACCTCGGTTCGCCCGACCACGTCCGAAACCCGCTCCGACAAGCCGGTGCCGTCGATCAGGATACCGGGATCGCGGTCGAGGGAGTAGGACTGGCCAAGCGTCGATTTGACCTCGAGCCCGGGCCGCCGCAGCTGCCAGTCGAAACCATAGGTCAGCCGCACCCCGTCCTCGATCCGGTCGTAGCCGGGAAAGCGGTTGAGCGCGAAGAGGTTGGAATCCTCCAGATCGATCGCGCGGGCATCCTCGTTGGGGATCGCGAGATTGCGGATCGGCGGGGTCGCGACCAGTTGCAGGCGCGGGGTGAACACCTGTTCGCCGCCCGCCAGCGGCCCGATCAGCGGCCATTGCAGATCGACCGCCGCCAGCGCGATCCCGCGCCCCTGCCAGCCTGGCTCGCCGCGGTAGAGCGGGGTTGGGGTGAGCAGATTTTCGTCCGAATGATAGACGTCGCCGCGCAGCATACCGGTCAGCTGGACCACCTGGCCGAGCCCGGTGATCCGCCGCAGATCCCAGCGCGCGCGGGCGAAGGCGCGCTGCGTGTCCTGCCCATCGCGGCGCAGGATCGCGAGGCTGTTCGCCTGCAGTTCGATCTGGCCGCCCAGCAGCGGATCGGTGAGCCGCTTGCGGTAGTCGATCGCCGGCAGCGCCAGCGGCACCTGTCCCTGATCGGCGCCCAGCCGCAGCGTTTGCACTGCCCAGCCGGCGATCGAAAGGTAGGAATCGCGGTCGATCCGTTCGAGTTCGACCATCGAGCGCAGCCGGTCGTCGCGGCTGATGTCGTAGCGTCGCAGGAAGGTGCGGTCGCTCGCCACCCGCACCGATCCGGTCAGGCTCCAATGCGGGGTGAACTGGAACTTGCCATTGGCGAACAGATAGCCGCGCGGATCCCGCTCGGTGGTCGGCGCGCCGGTGAAGCTGGAGATGCGGCTGCTGTGGGTGGCGTAGCCGGTGATCTGGAACGCGCCCTCGTCGGCGAGCTGGCGGTATTGCCCGCTCACCATCGGCGGCGCTCCGGTGAACAGATAGGCGCTGGCGGTCAGGTCCTTGTTGGGTGCCAGCCGCCAGTAGTAGCTGCCGCTGACCTCTACCCCATTGCTTTCCGAGATCCGCAGGTCGGGGACCAGGAACCCGGCCACCGCGCCCCCGTCGGTGCGGATCGCCAGTCCCGGCAGCGGCAGGATTCGCGCGCCGAACAGTTCGAGATAGGCGTTGCGGAACCGCACTTCGCTGTTCTGCGGATCGTAGCTGACCCGTTCGGCGGTGATCCGCCAGCTGGGCGATTTGTCGCATCCTTCCGGCGTCGTCACCGCGCAGGCGCTGTAGGCCGCCCGCGAGAGCGTGATCGTGCCATCCGCCTCGCGCAGGCCGGATTGCGCCGCCAGCCGCCCTCCCTGCCGCAGCGCCAGCAGCAGATCCTCCATCGCCCCGGTCTCGAATTCGTCGGTCAGCGTGACCGTGTCGGAATAGAGTTGATTGCCGTTCTCGTCGACGAAGCGGACCCGACCGGCGGCGAGAATCTCGCCGCTCTGCCGGTTCCAGGTGACGCGATCGGCGCGCACCGAACGGTCGCCGCTGCGCAGCACCACATTGCCCGCCGCGGTGACGGTATCGCTGGGCTCGTCGTAGCTGAGCGTCTGGGCCTCGAAGTGGATCGTGCGACCATCGTCCGCTTCGCTCGGGATCGGTTCGGCTCCGGGGACGGGTGCGATCGCCTGGGGCAGGCCCTCGTTCTGCTCACCTGTGAAAACCGGGTCGGCCGCGTCGGGCAGATCCACCGGCTCCTGCGCGGTGGCCATTCCGGCGGCCGCGCCTTCCTGCGCCGCCAATTGGGCGGGGGCGAGCACGAAAGCGAGCGCGCAGGCCGATGCCGCCAGACGCGCCCAAGACGAGCCGGCCCCAAGCGAGCGGGCCTGAAGCGAGCAGGAACGGGTCGCACGGCGGCGGGGCGAGGGCATGCCTTGCCTATCGCATTGCGTCGGCCTAATCGCAATCGCCATCCGAAAGGGGGCGTCGCGGCCCGGAGCCGCAGCGTCCCGATCCAGAATTCCGGGAGATCCCATGAACATCGAATTTAGCCAGTCCCGTCCTGAAGGGCTGCGGCTCATCGCCCAAACCGCCGACAAGGGCAAGCTTCCCGACGGCCTCGAACAGGCCATGACGGAAGGCGCCCAGGCGGCGCGCTTCAAGGGTCGCACCGGCCAGCTGTTCGACGGTTTCGTCGAGCGTGGCGGCGCGGTGATCCGGCTTGCCGTGGTCGGCGCGGGCGATCCGGGCGATGCCAAGCGCTCCGCAAATCTCGAGCGCGCCGGCGCGGCTCTGGCGGCGAAGTTCCAGTCCGCCGGGGCCGAGACGATCGGCGTCGACGGTGGCAACCTCAAGGTGCAGGAGCTGGCGCATCTGCTGCTCGGGCTGCGGCTGCGCAACTGGCGCTACGACGTCTACCGCACCAAGCTCAAGGACGAGCAGAAGATCACGCTCAAGAAGGTGGTGGTGTTCGACGCTCCCGACGGCGGCGAAGCGGCGTGGAAGGCAGTGGAGCCGGTTGCCGAGGGGGTCGAGTTCACCCGCGAACTGGTCACCGAGCCCGCCAATGTGATCTATCCCGAAAGCTTCGTCGAACGCTGCCAGCAACGCTTCGAAGGCACCGGGGCGGAGCTGATCGTCCTCGACGAGACGCAGATGCACGATCTGGGCATGGGCGCTCTGCTCGGCGTCGGCCAGGGCTCGATGCGCGAATCGCGCATCCTCGCGATCCGCTGGAACGGCGGCGAACAGGGCGAAGCGCCGGTGGCCTTCGTCGGCAAGGGCGTGACCTTCGATACCGGCGGAATCTCGATCAAGCCGGGTCCCGGCATGGAAGACATGAAATGGGACATGGGCGGCGGCGGCGCGGTTGCGGGCGGGATGCTCGCGCTGGTCAAGCGCCAGGCCAAGGCCAATGTCATCGGCGTGGTCGGACTGGTCGAGAACATGCCCGATGGCGCGGCGCAGCGCCCCGGAGATATCGTTACCTCGATGTCGGGCCAGACGATCGAGATCCTCAACACCGATGCCGAAGGGCGGCTGGTGCTGTGCGACGCGCTCCACTGGGTCCAGCAGGAGTTCAAGCCCGCCCGGGTGGTCGATTTTGCGACGCTGACCGGCGCGATCATCGTGTCGCTGGGTCACGAGCACGCCGGGGTGTTCTCCAACAACGACGATCTTTGGGCCGATCTCGAACAGGCCGGCAAGACCAGCGGCGACAGCGTCTGGCGGATGCCGATGGGCCCCGCCTACGACAAGATGCTCGAATCGCCGATCGCCGACATGAAGAACATCGGCGGCAAGGCGGCCGGATCGATCACCGCGGCGCAATTTCTCCAGCGCTTCATCATGGACGAGACCCCTTGGGCGCATGTCGACATCGCCGGCACGGTCTGGACCGACAAGCCGGGCGCGACCTGGGACAAGGGCGCGAGCGGCTTCGGCGTGCGGCTGATGAACCAGCTGGTCGCCGATACGATCGAAGGCTGAGCCACGCAGGTGGCGGGCGGCACGGGCAGGATGCGGCAAAAGGGCGACCTGCCATCGAAGACCTGTGCCGCCTGCGGTCTGCCCTTCGCCTGGCGTAAGAAATGGGCCCGCGATTGGGAGCAGGTGAAATTCTGCTCCGAGCGCTGCCGCCGCGCGCGGGCGGCGTGAGGCGATGCGGGTCGATTTCTACCAGCTGAGCCGCGATCCGGTCGAACAGGTCGTGCCGCTGCTGGCGCGAAAAGCGCTGCAGGCCGGGCAGCGGCTGCTGGTGGTGAGCGAGGACGAGGAACGGCGTGCCGCCATCTCGCGAGCGCTGTGGAGCGAGGGCGGGGCGCATTTCCTCGCCCATGGCGAGGCGGGCGAGCCGCACGCGGCGCGCCAGCCGATCCTGCTCTCGGAGACCTGCACCGCACCCAACGAGGCGCGCATGGTGGTGCTCGCCGATGGCCGATGGCGCGAGGAAGCGGGCGGTTTCGAGCGCGCCTTCCTGCTCTTCGATGCTGCGGCCACACAGGATGCGCGCGAATTGTGGCGCAGTTTCCGCAATCGCGAGGCGATCGAGAGCCATGCCTGGAAACAGGAGGGTAACGGCTGGACCGAAGTGGGGTGATCCCACGTTGGGTGGATAAAGGAGACTCCCATGCGCCCCGTCGGCACCGCCCTTCTCGCCACTCTGACCACTCTCGCCCTTGCCGCCTGCAGTCCCGAAGCCGAGCAACCGGTCGAGGAGCAGCCGCGCCAGGAATTCGCGCCCGGCAGCTATGAGGTCGATCCCGCGACGGGCGAGACCCGCGCGGTGGTCAACAATGAAGACGGCACCACCATCATGCGCGCGGGCGAGACGGTGCCCCCGCGGCTGCCGGAGGGGTTCTCGATCTATCCCGGCGCCGAGATCCGCAACACGATCCAGATTGGCCGCGACGATGCGACCGGGGTGGTGGTTTCGCTGGCGAGCGAGGACAGTCTCGCAGATCTGGTCGCGTTCTATCGCCGCCAGGCCGAGGCCGCCGGGGTCGATGTTGCGATCGACCTGAAGACCGGCGCGATGACCACGATCGCGGGCGAAGCGCCGGACGGCACCAGCTTCGCCTTCCAGGCCAGCGGCGCGACCGGCGAGACCACCGGGCAGCTGACCCTGAGGCGCGGCCTCAACTGACGCTCGCTCAACTGACGCTTGCCCGCGCGCGGGCGCGGCGCTAGGGGCGCGGCCAATTCCACGACATTTTCATCCCTGCGACCCATCCCTGCGACAACGAGGATATTCCCCATGGCGACCACCCGCACCTTTTCGATCATCAAGCCCGATGCCACCCGCCGCAACCTGACCGGCGCAGTCACCAAGATGCTGGAGGAAGCCGGCCTGCGCGTCGTCGCCTCCAAGCGCATCCTGATGACCGAGGAGCAGGCCAAGGGCTTCTACGAAGTCCACAAGGATCGCCCCTTCTACGGCGAGCTCGTCAGCTTCATGACCAGCGGCCCGGTGGTGGTCCAGGTGCTCGAGGGCGAGGACGCGGTGAAGCGCAACCGCGACGTGATGGGCGCGACCAACCCCGCCGACGCCGCCGAGGGCACGATCCGCAAGGCCTATGCCGAGAACATCGAGGCCAATTCGGTCCATGGTTCGGATTCCGAAGAGAACGCCGCGACCGAGATCGCCTTCTTCTTCAACGACGACGAAATCGTCGGCTGATCCGGCTGGCGGGAGAAGGCGGGGCATCTCGCCTTCTCCCCCGCCGGTTCGCGAGCTGCTTGAATTTCAGGTCTGGCGAGCCGTTCCGGTTTGGGTGCCCGGTTCCGCACCCTGCGATTTGAAGCCGGCGATCTGCGCGCGATGTTGCCCGTGGCCGTCGCGCGAGGCGCGCGCGCTTTCGCGGCGCATGGCAATCCGGGCTTCCGGTGAAAGACCGATTCCCAGATCTTTATAGATGCGTTCCACGACCGCCTCGCTGTCGATGTCGAACTCATCGAAGTCCACTCGGGCAAGCGGACCGTCGAATTGGGCCAGCGCGGCCTCGATCCGGGCCTTGCGCAGCGCGATTTTCCGCCGCCATTCCGCTCGGATGGCGGCAAGATCGGCGTGATCCGACTGGAACGCGAACTGGCTCGCGACCATCGAAACCGAACTCTCCAGCACCGCCTCCTCGTCACGCCGGGCGACGATGATGCGGGCGTCGGGAAACTGATCGAGCAGCGCCGGCAGCGCCTCCGAAAATTGCGGAACCTTGAGCACCCGCGGCAATCCGGCATTCCCCGTCGCCGCGGCATCGCTGCGCAGGATCCGCGCAAATTCGCGATAGATCGGGGTCGGATCGCTCGCTTCGTTGAAGGCGACGAAGCTCGGTATGCGCCACTGCGCCTCGTATGTGCAGGCGTCGAGCGCGTAGGACAGCCAGCTGATCTCCTCGTCCACCCGCGTCGCGCCGAACGGGTGTAGCGTGTCGAGCCAGGGATTGATCCGTCGGCCAATCGCCAGCGCGAAACCGCTCTTGATCGGGCGCCAGTCGGGCCTTCTCGGGACCGGGTCGAACGCATTGCAGAAGCGTGTCCCGGCATGCGCGGGATCGGCGGACAGCAGCCGATGCAGCCGCGTCGTCCCGGCGCGCATCTGGCCCACCACCACGATCGGCGACGCGATCCGCGTCGTCGCCAGTTCGGGCCGCTCGCGCCACAGCCGGCCGAGCGCATGCCGCTTGCGGATCGCTGCGGTGAGCTGGCCATAGGCTAGGGTGTGGCCCAACGCGTTGAGCCGTGCTTCGTCGCGCAAGGAGCGGCACAGGACCTCCAGGCGTTGGCGAAAATCGGCGATGTCCTGAGGTTCTCGGAGCGAAGTCTCGTCTTCCGCGCAGAAGCCTGCGCTGCCCTTTTCCCACAGGAACTCGGGCTCAAGCGGCGGTTTCGGCGTCACGTGTTCCCACAGCAACTCGACCATGCGCGTCGCCAATTCAGCCGCTCGCGAGCGGGCCAGGGGATGCGCGCGGGGGGGCATCAGAATTCGTCCGCCGCGTCCCGGAACTTCGTCGCGCTCTTGGGTGCTACCTGCCGCCAGCTGTGCTCAAGCCGGTCGGCCACTCCCTCCCAATCGACCCCGGCCCGGTTGAGGATCAGCCCGATCCAGCCGCTCGCGCCGTAATAGGCGGGCTTGTAATAGGCCATCGGCTGCGCTTCGACGAGAGCCTCCAGTTCGTCCATTCCGCTGCATTTCACCAGCAGCGAGATATGCGGCGTCCCGTGATGTTGGTCGGAGAAATAGGCGAAATACTTGCCGGTCTTCGCGCTCCCCGCGCGCCAGCCGGGCGAGCCATGGCTTTCGCGCTCGTGCGTCTCCGGCAGCGCCAGCGCCAGCGCGCGTACCCGCTCGAGCAGCCAGGCGGCATCGTATGGCCGCGACACATAATCGGCGAGCACGCGCGGATAGAGCTGGTGTTCGGCCAGCCGCACGCGTTCGGCCAACCCGTCTGCGGTCTCGTCGGGGCGAATGGCGACCGGGATTCGGCCCAGAACCTCGCCCATATCGAGGTCTTCGGTCACCAGATGGACCGAGGCACCGCCCTCGCTGTCGCCCGCCGCAATGGCTCGGGCATGGGTGTCGAGGCCGGGATATTTCGGCAGCAGCGAGGGATGGATGTTGAGCATCCGTCCCGCCCAGTGCGCGACGAAGCTAGGTGTCAGAATTCGCATGTAGCCGGCGAGCGCGATGTACTCCGCTCCGGCATCGCGCGCCGCCTGCTCCATCGCGGCATCGTGATCGGCGCGTGCCATTCCGCGATGCGCGAGCGCGAAGGTGGGCACGCCTTCCGCTGTGGCGAGCGCCAGCGCTTGTGCGGCGGGATCGTTGCTGGCGACCAGCACGACCTCGTAGGCAGCATCGGGAAGGCGGGAGGCGTAGAGCAGCGCCGCCATATTGCTGCCCCGCCCGGAGACGAAGACGGCGACCCGGGCCTTGTCAGCCACTATGCGTCACTTCCCAGGCCTCGCTGGCGGACCACACTCCGGCGCTCCCGCGCACTGTGCAGCCGCGTATCCCGGAAACTATCTCGCCCACCGCAAGCACGATCTCTCCCGCATCTTCGAGGCGAGTGCGGACGATTTCGACTTGCGTCGGTTCTACCGCCAGCACCATGCCGATGCCGCAATTGAAAGTGCGCGCCATTTCTTCGGGCTCGATCCCTCCCTCCGCCTGGAGGAAGGCCATCAGTTCCGGCTGCGCCCACAGACCGGCATCGACCCTGGCGTGCGCGCCTTCAGGCAGCACGCGCGGGATGTTTTCCAGCAAGCCGCCGCCGGTGATATGGGCAAGCGCATCGATCAAACCGTCGCGCACCAGCGGCAGCAAGCCGGCCACATAGATGCGGGTCGGCTCGATCAGCGCCTCGATCAGCGTAAGTGCGGCGTCGAAAGGGGCAGGCGCGTCGAGCTGCCAGCCTTTGTCTTCGGCCAGCCTGCGCACCAGTGAATAACCGTTGGAGTGAACGCCCGAACTGGCGAGGCCGAGCAGCACATGGCCGGGTGCAACCCGTTCGCCGGTGACCTGTTCGCCGCGCTCGACCGCGCCGACGCAGAAGCCGGCGAGATCGTAATCGCCCGGCGCATACATTCCCGGCATCTCGGCGGTCTCGCCACCGATCAGCGCGCAGCCGGCCTGCTTGCAGCCTTCGGCGATTCCGGCGACCACGCGTTCGGCGATGCCGTTCTCGAGCTTGCCGGTGGCGAAATAATCGAGGAAGAACAGCGGTTCGGCGCCCTGAACGATGAGATCGTTGACGCACATCGCGACCAGATCGATGCCGACGCTGTCGTGGCGGTCGTGATCGATCGCCAGCTTGAGCTTGGTTCCAACCCCGTCGTTCGCGGCGACCAGCAGGGGATCGTTGTAACCCGCCGCCTTCGGATCGAAAAAGCCGCCGAACCCACCCAACTCGCTGTCGGCGCCGGGGCGGGCGGTGGCCTTTACGAGCGGTCCGATCGCCTTGACCAGCGCGTTGCCTGCGGCGATCGAAACGCCGGCATCGGCATAGGTGTAGGGGGAATTCTTGCCATCCATGCCGGGTGCTTTAGCATTCCCGCTTGGATTCGCACGGGGCTTTGGGCAAAAGGCCGGTGTTTTCCCCATGATGCGCTTTGCTCTTCCATCCCTCGGCCGATCGCGGGCCCTGCTGATCGCCGCTCTGGCGCTTCTTGCGCTGGGCGCGGCGGCGCTGGTCGCGCAGGTCGCCGGCGAGCGTGGGATCGCCCCGATCGCAGCTTCGCGCGACATTTCGGTAACCGGGGTGGAGGTGGACGTTACCGTCGACAATGCCCAGGACGCCCGGGCGAAGGGTTGGGAAGTGGCGCAGCGCAAGGCTTGGGAGCGGCTCGAGGGGCCGGAACTGTCCGATTCGCAGATCGCTGCGGTGGTCTCGGCAATCGTGATCGAACGCGAACAGCTTGGCCCGCGGCGGTATATCGCAAGGCTGGGGGTGATCTTCGACCGCCAGCGCGCGAACGCCTATCTCGGCGGCGAGGAGCAGGCGCAGCGTTCGGCGCCGATGCTGCTGGTTCCGGTCACCGTTTCGGCGGGCACGCAGCTGGTCTACGAGATGCGCAATCCCTGGCAGCGCGCCTGGGCCGAATATCAGGCGGGCTCTAGCCGGATCGATTACGTCCGACCTTCGGGGGCGGGAAGCGATTCGCTGCTCATCACCTATGGCCAGACCGGGCGGCGCAGCCGGCTGTGGTGGCGCAATGTCCTCGATCAGTTCAGCGCTTCGGATGTGCTGATCCCGATCGCCAATCTCGATTATTCCTATCCCGGCGGTCCGGTAACCGGCAAGTTCACCGCGCGCTACGGCCCCGACAACCGCTTTCTCGCCAGTTTCGCGATGACAGCCCCCAATCCCGAAGCGCTGCCGGCCATGCTCGAGAAGGCGGTCATGCGTTTCGACGCGATCTTTGCCAAGGCTCTGGCCGACGGGCTGCTCAAGCCCGATCCCACGCTAAATCTGGGCACCCCGGAAATCGACCCGGCGCTGCTGCGGCTGATCGAGGCCGGGCAGGCGGCGGATGCGCGCGAGCGCGAGGCGCGCGCCGCCCGCGAACGCGCGGATCGCGAGCGCGAGACCGCCGAGACCGATGGCACGATCAGCGCCGCGCCGATCAATACGCCTCCGCCCGAAGGTTCGGTCGGGCTCTATACCGTGCAGGTCCAGACGCCCGATGCCGCCGCCTTCAACGCTGCGCTCGCGGATGTTCGCGGGTCCTCGGGCGTGCGCAACGCCGGGATCCGCAGCACTGCGATCGGCGGCACTTCGGTGCTGACGGTAAGCTATGCGGGTTCGATCCAAGAGCTTGCCGCTGCACTGCGCGCGCGCGGCTTCACGGTGCAGCCGGGCAACAACGCGCTCCTGATCAGCCGCTAGGCAGAGGCGCGCCGCCGATGTCCCAGATCGCGCTCCCTCTCGAATCCGGCGACAACCTCCCTTCGCGCATCTTCGTGGGCGCGGGCAACCGCAGCGCGGTCGATGCGCTTGCCCGGCCGCAGGACTGGCCTTTTCGCACCGCAGTGCTGCTGGGGCCGCCGCGTTCGGGCAAATCGCTGCTGGCGCGCTGGTTCGAAGCCGAGGGCCGCGGCGAGGCGATCGACGGTGCGCAGGATTGGGACGAGACCGAGTTGTTCCACCGCTGGAACCGCGCGCAGGAGGGTGGTCGTCCGCTGCTGCTGGTCGCCGATGACGCCGAGTGGGACATTGCGCTGCCCGATCTGCGCTCCCGGCTGGGCGGATCGCTGCAGCTTGCGATAGCTCCGCCCGACGATGCCATGGTGGCCGAGCTTATCGCCGCGCATGCCGAGCAGCGCCGCCTCGTGCTGGCCGATGGGGCGGCGAGCTACCTCGTGCCGCGCCTGACCCGCAGCTATGCCGCGATCGAGCGAGTGGTCGCCGAGATCGACCGGATTTCGCTTGAACGCAAGGCGCCCGCCACCATGTCGATCTGGCGCGATGCGCTGGATGCCGTGGAGGGGCCCGAGCAGGCCCGCTTGCTTTGATTCGCCAATGGTGGAAGAATCCCGACCGATGATCGACCGTCTATTTGCCTATCTCGACTCGATCCGCGCCCGCGATCCCGCGCCGCGCTCGCGTTGGGAAATACTGCTCTATCCCGGTGTCTGGGCGCTGTTCTGGCATCGCGTGGCGCATTGGCTGTTCGAGGCCGAACTGTTCTTCCTCGCCCGCCTGGTCAATCACACCAGCCGCTTCCTGACCGCGATCGACATCCATCCCGGCGCGAAGATCGGGCGCAATTTCTTCATCGATCACGGCTTTTCGGTGATCGGCGAGACCGCCGTGATCGGCGATGACGTGACGATTTATCAATGCGTCACGCTGGGGGGGACGAACCCGACCAATGGCGTGGGCGGCAAGCGTCATCCGACGATCGGCAACAATGTCATCATCGGTTCGGGGGCGCAGGTCATAGGGCCGATCACAGTCGGCGATCGCGCGCGGATCGGTGCCAATGCGGTGGTTACCGACGAAGTGGCCGAAGGCGCGACGATGGTCGGTTTCAAGGCGCGCAGCACGCTGGTGCCGGTTGAAACCTATATACGCGAATTCATGCCTTATGGCACACCCTGCAATGAACCCTGCGAACCCGATCCGGGCCGCATCGCCGCGCTCGAAAAGCAGCTCACCGAAATGCGCACCGAGCTCGACAGCCTGCGCAGCGCCTTGCCTAAAGCCGCCGCAGGAGCAGAGGACGAGAGCCTGCGCAGCGGTACGCAGGACTGATGGGGCACCCACCTTCGGTTTCGGGCACGGTGCTGCCCTTTCCGCAGCGCACGCCGCTCCAGGTCGCGTTCACCCGTACCGAGCTGGTCCGCATCCTCGATCTCTATGGCCGCATGGTCGCGGCGGGCGAATGGCGCGATTATGCGATGGATTTCGCGCGCGACATGGCGAGCTTCGCCGCGTTCCGCCGTGCCGCCGAACGCCCGCAGATGCGGGTCGAGAAGCGCCCCGCGCTGCGCAACCGCCAGGGCATGTGGACGCTGTTCGGCGAACACGGCCAGGTGCTCAAGCGCAGTCACGAGCTCGTCGGCGTCCTTGCGCCGATGGAGCGGCGCCTGCTCAAGGCGGTCGAGGACTGACCCTCAGGCGGTGGCGGGGAGCCGCGCCGTCATGGTGGCCGGCATGGCCGTCACCACGGCGCGGCGGATGGGCGTCCACATCGCGCTGAGCGTCAGCAGGGCGGAGCCGATCACCAGCGCGGTGAGCGCAAAGCTCAATTCCACCGCGCCGAAGCGATCGAACAGCATGGTCAGCGCGATCAATACATAGGCGAGGGCGGAAACCAGCAGTGCTCGCCGATCGACGGCGAGTGCGACCAGCCCGAAAGCGACATAGATCGCCAGCACGGCGAGCGCCGCGCCCAGTCCGAAACTGCTGCCATCGGTCACGCCGATCAGCGAGAACACCGGATGCGCGATCATCGGCGCCGCGAGCAGGTGCAGCCAGAAGGCGACATCGCTGCGACGGGTTCCGCGCGTCGGATCGCTCATGTCCCAGCGCATGGCGAAGGCGAAGACCACCAGCCCCACTAAGAACACGATGCCCAGCACGACATCGCCGACACTGTCCGAATTCGGTCCGATCGCCGCAACGATCAGCGCAACCACCGTGGCTGCGAGCGCGGCGGTGCCCGCAGCGATCGTGATGGGCACCATGAAGCGCTTCCAGTGCAGCCAGGCCGCCGCAGCTGTGATCAGGCCGGCCAGAGCGATGAGCAGAGCGCGCACCGTCTCCTGCGCAGGCCCGGGGTTGGTGCCGACGATCTCCAGCGACAGGCCCACCAGGGCGAAGAACACACCGCCGACGAAAGCGAGCAGCAGAATGATGGAGGGCAGCGCCATGCGCTTCTTGCGGGTGAAGAACTCGGCGAGCAACCATGCGGTGCCAGCCACCAGTGCGCCGGCGACGGGAGAAGGAGCGTTGCTGCTTTCGTAGATCGCGCCGCCGATCGCTGCCATGGCGACGAGCAGGATGACCACGCCGATCGAGACGAAGACATCGTTGAACCCGGTGATCAGGCGGAAATGCTCGGCATCGGCCGGTACGGAGTCGTTCTGCGCGGCGACATGGGCGCGCAGTGCATCGGCGGCCTCGGCGCTGATCGCGCCCGCCGCAACTGCGGAATTGAGATCCTGCTGGCTGTACACGGCCTATTCTCCCCATCCTGAAGACAGGGAGAATAGGCTCGGTGTATTACGGCGTCAATACGCCGCATAAGCGGATGGCAGGATCAGCTGCGCGCGGAGGACGGGCCGGTGCCGGTGACCTTCTGCATCGCGGCCAGGATATTGCCCGACTGATCGGAACCCGACTGCGGCGCCTTGAGATTGGAGAAGTCGGAGATCGCCTTCCAGTTCTCGGCGAAACCTTCGACCGTGCGCTGGTCCTCGGGGAGCCAGACCGCGTCGTTCATCACCACCCAGGAAGAGTGGAACCCGCCCGCACCCGCGCCGACGATGACGTTGCTGGGCGCATCTTCGCTGACGAGGAACAGCGCTGCGGGGACGACATTGACCGGGTCGAACAGCTTGAAGGCTTCTTCGGGGAACAGGTCCTCGGTCATCCGCGTGCCCGCCACGGGGCTCAGCGTGTTGACCTTGATGTTGTACTTCGCGCCTTCGAGCTGGAGCGTCTTGGTCAGGCCCGCGAGGCCCAGCTTGGCCGCACCGTAATTGGCCTGGCCGAAATTGCCGAACAGTCCGGTCGAGCTCGCGGTCATCAGCACGCGGCCATAGGCCTGCTCGCGGAAGGTCTCCCAGCACGCCTTTGTGGCATAGGCCGAGCCGTTGAGGTGGACGTCGACCACGAAGGCGAAGTCTTCGGCGGTCATCTTGGCGAAGGTCTTGTCGCGCAGCACGCCGGCATTGTTGATCAGCACATGGACGCCGCCCCATTTCTGCTTGGCGTCGGCGACCATCTTTTCCATCTGCTCGGGCTCGGTGACCGAGGCGCCGTTGGCCATCGCGGTACCGCCGGCCTTCTCGATTTCCTCGACGACCTTGGCGGCCATGTCCGAAGTGCCGGTCCCGTCGCGCGATCCGCCCAGATCGTTGACCACGACCTTGGCGCCGCGGCGACCCAATTCGAGCGCGTATTCGCGGCCCAGACCGCCGCCTGCGCCGGTTACGATGGCTACCTTGTCCTTGAAATCGATGGTCATGCTGGTTCTCCGATAGGGTTTACGTGAACGTCAATCCGAGCGGCGAACTGACATGTTCGCCATGCGCTTGCAACCGTCAGTTCGGCGCGCCGCCGCGCCGTAGGGTCCGAACGTGGCTCAGGCGGGCCTCAGGTCCTCGAGCGCCGGGATCAGTGCGGCCAGCGAATCGATCTCGACATCCGCCCCGAGCTCGCCTGGTGGCTTGTCGCAATAGCCGTAGCGCGCGCCGATCACCGGTACCTGTGCGCCGCGCGCCGCCATGACGTCATAAGTGCTGTCGCCGACGAAGGCAAAGCTGCCGCCGCCGCAACGCGCCCGCGCCTCGATCAGCGAATCCGGCTCCGGCTTCGCGCGGCCCTTGCCCATGGTGTCGCCCCCGATGATCGTCTCGAAACGATCCGCGAGCTCCAGCGTGGTGAGGATCCGGCGGGCAAAATCCTCGAACTTGTTGGTCACGACCGCCATCCTCGCCCCGCGCCCGGCGAGCGCGTCGAGGCAGTCCTCGGCGCCAGGATAGGGCCGCGAATGCACCGCATTGTTGGCGGCGTAATAGCTCAGCATCTGCTTGTAGAGCGCGTGGAAATCGTCGGCGGGCATGCCGCCCTGGCGCTCGACCGCGCGCGCCAGCATGATTTTTGCGCCACCGCCGATCAGGTCCTTGCTGCTGTCCACCGGGATGGTTTCGAACCCGCCCAGCTCCAGCGCATGGTTCACCGCCGCGCCCAGATCCCGAAAGGTGTCGAGCAGGGTGCCGTCGAGATCGAATGCCACAATGTCGAAGGGGAATTTGGCCATGTCGAGGCGGTGGCGGATGCGACTTCAAACCGCAAGCGAATGGTGGCAAGGGCTGATCATGATCCAGAAACGCGAATTCGCCGCCGTCATTCTCGCCGCGGGCAAGGGAACGAGGATGAAGAGCGACCTGCACAAGGTGCTCCACCCGATCGCCGGTCGACCGATGCTCCATCACCTGATGGCCGGGGTCGATCTCCTCGAGCCCGCCCGTAAGGTGGTGGTGGTCGGTGCCGGTCGCGAACAGATCGAGGCCGCACTTGGCGATACGGCGCGCACCTGCCTGCAGGATCCGCAGCTGGGTACCGCCCACGCTGTTCAGCAGGCCGAGAGCGAACTCGTTGGCTTCGAAGGCGATGTGCTGGTGCTCTATGGCGATGTGCCCTTCGTGCGCGCGGAGACCATGCGCGCGATGCTCGACCGGCTCCACGCTGAGGATGCGCCGCGGGTGGTGGTGCTAGGCTTTGAGCCCAAGGATCCGCTCGCATACGGTCGGGTGATCGCCGACGGTACGGGCCGGATCGACAAGATGGTCGAGTGCAAGGACGCCAGCGCCGAAGAGCGCGCCTGTCGGCTTTGCAATTCGGGGCTGATGGCGGGGCGCGCGTCCGATCTCTTCGCGCTGCTGCGCCGGGTCGGCAACGACAACGCCCAAGGCGAATATTACCTGCCCGACGTGGTCAATATCGCGATTGGCGATGGCGATGCCTGCGCAGTGGTCACCACCGATGCGCCGGGCGAAGTCGCCGGGATCAACAGCCGCGCCGAACTCGCTGCCGCAGAGGCGCAATGGCAGGCTTTCCGCCGCGAGGAGGCGATGGCCGAGGGCGCCACGCTCAAGGCCCCCGAGACGGTGTTCTTCAGCTACGACACACAATTGGGCCGCGATGTCGTGATCGAACCCAGTGTCGTGTTCGGCCCCGGCGTGACCGTGGCGGATCGCGCGCGCATCAAAGCCTTCAGCCATCTGGAAGGCGCCAGCGTCGGCGAGGGCGCACAGGTCGGCCCCTTCGCTCGCCTGCGCCCGGGGGCGGTGATGGAAAGGAACAGCTTTGTCGGCAATTTCGTGGAGATGAAGGCGGCGGTTCTCGGCGAAGGCGCGAAGGCCAGCCATCTGACTTATCTGGGGGATGCCGAGGTCGGGGCAGGCGCCAATATCGGCGCGGGTACGATCACCTGCAATTACGACGGCTATCTCAAATACCGGACCGTCATCAAGGAAGGGGCCTTTATCGGCTCCAACAGTTCGCTGATCGCCCCGGTGACGATCGGTCGCGACGCGATCGTGGGCGCGGGAAGCGCGGTCAGCGGCGATGTCGCAGATGGCGATCTGCGGATGGTGCGCGGAGAGCAGATCGTGAAGCCGGGCTGGGCCGACCGCTTCCACGATGCGATGAAAAAGAAGAAGGCGGCTGCAAAACGCGAGAGGTAAGCTGCGCGCCCGACCGCCGGGGGCAACGAGGCTTGCTGTTTCGGTGCCGGAAACGAAAAGGGCGACCCGCCGGGGTCGCCCTTTGTCGTTCTAAGCGATCGTTTCCCAACGATCATAGGCCAGATCAGCCCTCGACATGCTCCGCCAGCACGGTGAGGCCGTTTTCGCCCACTTCCGCAAAGCCGCCCCGGACCTCGATGATCTCGGCCGCGGCACCTTCGGTGCGGTAAATCTGGACCGCACCGTCACGGATCGTCGACATGAAGGGCGCATGCCCCTCGAGAACGCCGAATTCGCCGTCCGTGCCGGGGACGACGACCATGTGGACGTCCTCGCTGCGGACCTGCTTTACCGGGGTGACGAGTTCGAAATGCAAGGGCATGCTAGGGTCTCCGCCCTCCCGCGAGCGGGAGGGAAATGCGTCAGGATTCGTCGGCCATCTTCTTGGCCTTCTCGACCGCCTGATCGATGCCGCCGACCATGTAGAAGGCGCTCTCGGGCAGGTGGTCGTATTCGCCGTCGACCACCGCCTTGAAGCTCTTCACCGTGTCTTCGAGCTGGACGAACACGCCCGGGATGCTGGTGAAGACCTCGGCCACGTGGAACGGCTGGCTGAGGAACTTCTGGATCTTGCGCGCACGGCTGACCGTCAGCTTGTCCTCTTCGGACAACTCGTCCATCCCGAGAATGGCGATGATGTCCTGCAGGCTCTTGTACTTCTGCAGCGTCTCCTGAACGCGGCGAGCGGTCTGGTAATGCTCCTCGCCGACGACGCGGGGTTCGAGCACGCGGCTGGTCGAATCGAGCGGATCGACCGCCGGGTAGATGCCCAGCTCCGAAATCGCGCGGTTCAGCGTGGTGGTCGCATCCAAGTGGGCAAAGGAAGCGGCAGGCGCCGGATCGGTGAGGTCGTCCGCGGGAACGTAGATCGCCTGGACCGAGGTGATCGAGCCCTTGTTGGTCGAGGTGATGCGTTCCTGCAGATTGCCCATGTCGGTCGACAGGGTCGGCTGATAGCCCACTGCCGAAGGAATACGGCCGAGCAGCGCCGACACTTCCGAACCGGCTTGCGTGAAGCGGAAGATGTTGTCGACGAAGAACAGCACGTCCTGGCCTTCGACGTCGCGGAAATATTCCGCCATCGTCAGGCCCGACAGCGCCACGCGGGCGCGGGCGCCCGGAGGCTCGTTCATCTGTCCGAACACCAGCGCGACCTTCGATCCCTCGGAAACCGCTTCGCCAGCCTCGTTCTTGGCGATGACGCCCGCATCGAGGAATTCGTGGTAGAGATCGTTGCCCTCGCGGGTGCGCTCGCCGACGCCGGCGAACACCGAGACGCCGCCGTGGCCCTTGGCGATGTTGTTGATCAGTTCCTGGATCAGCACGGTCTTGCCGACGCCGGCGCCGCCGAACAGGCCGATCTTGCCGCCGCGCGCATAGGGCGCGAGCAGATCGATGACCTTGATCCCGGTGACGAGGATCGCGGCTTCGGTCGACTGGTCGACGAACAGCGGTGCCTCGGCATGGATCGGCATGGTCATGTCCGCACCGATCGGACCGCGCTCGTCGATCGGCTCGCCGATGACGTTCATGATCCGTCCCAGCGTCTTGGGACCGACGGGAACCGTGATCTGGTTGCCGGTGTTGACGACGTCCTGCCCGCGGGTGAGCCCGTCGGTGCCGTCCATCGCGATCGTACGCACGGTGTTTTCGCCGAGATGCTGCGCGACCTCGAGGACGAGCGTGCTGTCGCCGTTGCGGGTTTCCAGCGCGGTCAGGATCGCGGGCAGTTCGCCTTCGAACTGCACGTCGACGACGGCGCCGATGACCTGGCTGATGGTGCCGGTCGTGGTCTGGTTGAGTACGGGAGCGGTGGCCATGATCTGGATCCTGCCTTGGGGGTTGGGCGCCTTAAGCGGCGGCGCACACGTTTTCGGGATCGGCGAGCGTCCATTGACCATCGCCGGGAGTAAGGGTGGCGTCGTTGCGCAGATATTCGTCCTCACCGAGGCCGAATTCGCACAGCACCTCGTCCGAGCCCAGGCCGGCGCGGCGGCACACTGCGGTGTTGACCGGCTCGGCTTCGGGACAGGCGTCGGCATAGAGCTGCGTGAACAGCGCCTGGTTGGGAGCAGGCAGCGTCGCTACCGGCTCGGGCGTCGCGACCTGCGTCTGCGCCACCTCGGCGGCGGGCTCTTCTCCGCAAGCGGCCAGAGCGAACAGGGGAACGAGAAGGAAGGCGAGTTTGGTCAAGAGATTGGCTTTCATAGGGGTCAGAGCGCTTCGGCGCCCGCGATGATTTCGATCAGTTCGGTGGTGATCGCAGCCTGGCGGCTGCGGTTGTACTTGATGGTGAGATCCTTGATGAGATCGCCGGCATTGCGCGTGGCATTGTCCATAGCGGTCATCGAGGCACCCTGTTCCGAGGCCTCGCGCTCGAGCAGAGCGCCGAACAGCTGCGTCTTGACGTAGCGCGGCAGCAAATCCTCGAGAATTTCCTCTTCGCCGGGTTCGTATTCGACGACCGCGCCGACATCCTTGCTGTTACCCGAAACCTCGGGCGAGGGAACGGGGATCAGCTGGTCGATGGTCGGATCCTGCGACAGCGCGCTGCGGAAGATCGGATAGACCAGCTCGGCGATGTCGTACTCGCCCCGGTCGAACCGTGCGATCAGATCGTCGGCGATCGCCTCGGCTTCCTCGAAGCCCGGCGTACGGACCTCGCTGGTGTCGAAGTGCTTTTCGATCCGGTCGGCATAGTCGCGCTTGATCGGCGCGCGGCCCTTCTTGCCGACGAGATAGAACTGCACGTCCTTGCCGCCCGCGATCAGCTCTCGCGCCCGGGCCTTGGCGGCCTTGACGATGTTCGCGTTGAGACCGCCGCACAGGCCCTTATCGGTGTTCACCACCACCAGCAGGTGGCGCTGGCTGGAGCCGGTGCCCGCGAGCAGCCGGGGCGCGCTGTCGCCGCTGACCTTGCCTGCGAGCGAGGCCATGACGCCCGACAGGCGCTCGGCATAGGGACGCGCCTGTTCGGCGGCCGCCTGCGCACGGCGCAGCTTGGCCGCCGCGACCATCTGCTTGGCCTTGGTGATCTTCTGGGTCGAATTGACCGAGTTGATACGGCCCTTGAGTTCTTTGAGCGATGCCACTCTCTTAACTCTCCAATTCGTCACCCCGGCGCCAGCCGGGGTCTCTATCCACTAGGTCGCACCTTGCGGCACGAGATCCCGGCTCTCGCCGGGACGACGGCGAAATCAATCAGGCGAACTGCTTGGCGAACTTTTCGAGCGCAGCCACGACCTTGGCCTTGGTGTCGTCCTCGAATTTGCCGGTGGTGCGGATGGTCTCCAGCACCTCGGCATGCTCGCTGCGCATGTGGCTGAGCATCGCGCTTTCGTATTCGTTCACCCGATCGACCGGGATCGCGTCGAGGAAGCCGTTGGTGCCGGCGAAGATCGACACGGTCTGCTCTTCGAACGGCATCGGCGAATACTGCGGCTGCTTGAGCAGCTCGGTCAGGCGCGCACCGCGGTTGAGCAGCTTCTGCGTGGCGGCATCCAGATCCGAACCGAACTGGGCGAAAGCGGCCATCTCGCGATATTGCGCGAGGTCGAGCTTCATCGAGCCCGAAACCTTCTTCATCGCCTTGGTCTGCGCGGCGCCGCCGACGCGGCTGACCGACAGGCCCACGTTGATCGCCGGGCGGATGCCCTGATAGAACAGCTCGGTCTCGAGGAAGATCTGGCCATCGGTGATCGAGATCACATTGGTCGGGATATAGGCCGACACGTCGCCCGCCTGCGTCTCGATGATCGGCAGCGCGGTCAGCGAACCGCCGCCTTCGGCCTTGTTCATCTTGGCCGCGCGCTCGAGCAGGCGGCTGTGGAGATAGAACACGTCGCCCGGATAGGCTTCGCGGCCCGGCGGGCGGCGCAGCAGCAGCGACATCTGGCGATAGGCGACCGCCTGCTTGGAAAGATCGTCATAGACGATGACCGCATGCATGCCGTTGTCGCGGAAGAATTCGCCCATCGCGCAGCCGGTATAGGGCGCGAGATACTGCAGCGGAGCGGGCTCCGACGCGGTGGCGGCGACGACGATGGAATATTCCATCGCGCCGTTTTCCTCGAGGCTCTTGACGATCTGCGCGACGGTCGAGCGCTTCTGGCCGACCGCGACATAGATGCAATAGAGCTTCTTGTTCTCGTCGTCGCTGCGATTGGCTTCCTTCTGGTTGATGAAGGTGTCGATCGCGACGGCGGACTTGCCGGTCTGGCGGTCGCCGATGATCAGCTCGCGCTGGCCGCGGCCGACCGGAACGAGGGCGTCGATCGCCTTGAGGCCCGACTGGACCGGCTCGGAGACCGATTCGCGCGGGATGATGCCCGGCGCCTTCTTCTCGACGCGGCGACGCTCGGTCGCCACGATCGGGCCCTTGCCGTCGATCGGGTTGCCCAGCGCATCGACGACGCGGCCCAGCAGACCCTTGCCGACGGGCACGTCGACGATGGTCTGGGTGCGCTTGACGGTGTCGCCTTCCTTGATCTCGGTGTCGGCACCGAAGATCACCGCGCCGACATTGTCGGCCTCGAGGTTGAGCGCCATGCCCTGAACGCCGTTGGCGAATTCGATCATCTCGCCGGCCTGGACCTGGTCGAGGCCGTGGATGCGGGCGATGCCGTCACCCACCGACAGGACGGTGCCGACTTCGCTGACTTCGGCTTCGGTGCCGAAATTGGCGATCTGGTCCTTGATGACCTTGGAAATTTCTGCGGCGCGGATATCCATGAGTAACGTCCTTTGATCAGGCCTTCATCGCCTGGGCGAGGGAATTGAGGCGGGTGCGGATCGAGCCGTCGATGCGCTTCGATCCGATGGTAACGACCAGACCGCCGAGCAATTCGGGATCGACGGTGGTGGAAAGCTTGACGGTGCGGCCCTCGCGCGCGGTGAGCCGCGAGCGGATCTGTTCCAGCTGCGAATCGCTGAGCGCATGCGCACTGCTCACCTGCGCGGTGACTTCGCCTCGCTGGGCGGCGGCAATGGCGCGGAAGGAACGGATCACCTTGGGCAATTGCGCCAGCCGCCGGTTGTGCGCGAGCACGCCGATGAAATTGCGCGTCAGTTCGGCGAGGCCGAGCACATCGGACACGCCGGCAAGCGCCTGTCCGGCGGCGCCGCGCGAAACCTTGGGGTTGGTGGTGAGCTGGGCCAGCGCGTCCGATTCGGCCAAAGCGGTCTCGAGCTTCTCGAGGTCCGATTCGACAGCGGTCACTGTGCCGTTCTCGCTCGCCAGGTCGAACAGGGCCGACGCATAGCGCCCTGCCAGGCTAGCCTGAATACCGGCGGAATTCTCCACGCGTTGTCGTCCTCTCGAGGTCCGGAAAAAAACGATGCTGTCAGCCTGGCGTCGCGGGTGGGCGTATGCCACCCCGGCAAAGCTGTCGCGCGCCTAGCATCGGGTCTGGGGAAGCGCAAGCCGGGTGCCCGTCGATCCGGTCGCAAATCGCAGGTCGGATGATGGACTCCGTCCTTTCGCCATGTAGGATGCCGACGAGGCGCCGCAAGGAGCGCAGGGAGAGATTCGATGCAGATCCTACCGCTCGCGCCGTCATGCGGCGTGGAAATAACCGGCGTCCAGCTCGCCGACGCTGCGGGTGCGACGCTCGAGGATGTGCGGGAGGCGGTCTATGCGCATGGCGTCGCGGTGCTGCGGGGTCAGGAGCTCTCGCCGCAAGAGCACATCGCGTTCGCCCAGCGCTGGGGCGGGATCGACATCAACAATTACTTCCCGCTGACCGACGAGCATCCCGAGATCGCGGTGGTGCGCAAGCGCGAGAACCAGCAGACCAATATCGGCGGCGGCTGGCATACCGATCACTCCTACGATCAAGTGCCCGCGATGGGCTCGATCCTGGTGGCGCGCGTGCTGCCGCCGTCGGGCGGCGATACGCTCTATGCGCATATGGGAGCGGTCTATGATTCGCTGTCCGACGATCTGAAGCGCGAAATCGCGGGGCTCGAAGCCTTCCACACCGCCGATCATATCTATGCTGCCGATGGCGCCTATGCGCAGACGGATATCGGAAGCGAACTGCGCGGTCAGGGGATGACCACCGGCGCGAGCCATCCGGTCGTGATCCGCCATCCGGCGACCGGGCGCAGGCTGCTCTACGTCAATCCGGCCTTCACGGTGAACATCGTCGGTCGGAGCCGCGCCGACAGCCGCCCCTTGCTCGACCGGCTCTATGCCGCGGCAATGGACCCAGCGCATCAGTGCCGAATCGACTGGGAGCCGGGCTCGGTCGCGATCTGGGACAATCGGACGACCTGGCATTATGCGATGAACGACTATCAGGGGCACGCCCGCGAGATGCACCGCATCACGTTGAGCGGCGAGGCTCTGGCAGCCTAGTCGCCCTCCGCCACCTCGCAAGAATAGACCAGCCTTTCGTTGGGCTGGGTGGGCAGGCTGGAAACCACCTCGGTCTGCATGTCACCCAGCGAGGAAGCGGCATCCTCGGTCCCGCAGGCTGGCGCCGAATATTTGCTCCGCGCCGCGCGCGCCGTGTTCATGGCTCCGCGCGAGAGCAGATAGCGTTCGGTGCGGTAGATCCGTCGCGCCGGGTCGAAGCTGTTGACCGCGACCGCCTGTTCCTCATTGGGCACGAAGACGCGCGACCAGGTTCCGGCGGAGAACCCGTATTGGGTCCGCCCGTTTACGCAGCCCTGGGCGCTCCACTCGAAGCTGACCTGCTGCGCCTGCGCGCTGGTGACGCGGCTGCGCTGCGGATCGAGCGTACAGACGTAATCTGTCTTCCCCGATCCCGAGCCGTTCGCGCGGAGCTCGCCGGCACCGTCGCTCTCGTCGGCTTCCCCGCCCATCACCGCGGACACACGGCGGTCGATCTCGTCGATCCCCGGTCGGCTGACATGCAGCATCAGCGCCATCAGCACCGCGCCGATCCCCAGCGCCAGCACGATCCGGTTGCGGACCGGCCAGGCGGCCGTGCCGAATTCGGCTTCGACCGGCTCGCGCTTCTCGAACGCCCACCAGATCAGACCGGCGCCGAGCAGGATCAGCAACACGCTGGCGAGCATGCGATCGTCGCGCTCGTCGCGGACCTGCATCTCGGCCTCGAAGCGCGCCCGCTCGCGCCGGACCCGCTCTTCCTCGCTGCGATTGTCGAGCGCCGCGCGTGCGGCGCTTTGTTCGCGGTCCAGACGGGCGCGTTCCTCGGCTTCGAGGTCCTCAAGGCTGCGGCATTCGGTATCGTTGATCCGCGGCGCCACGCCGTTGTCGCGCAGGAAGGCGCGCAATTCCCGGTTCGAGACGGCGAAGAAGAACTCCGCATCCGATCCACCCGAATCCGCCCCGAAGCTGTTTACCCCCAGGACCCGGCCGCAACCATCGAGCAGCGGCCCTCCCGAATTGCCGCGCGCGATCGGCGCGGTGTGGAGCACGGTGTCGAAACTGCGGCTGGGCCGCGTTCCGGCGAGAAATCCGCGGCTCTTCACAGGGGGCTGGCTGCGGAAGATATCGCCGATATCGAGTCCCTGCGCCTTGTCGACATTCATCGGATAGCCGACCGCATAGCTCTCGCCGCTGTCGGCCAGCGGCCCGCCCACAAGCGTCAGCGGCGGCAGCCGCAGATCGCCGGTCAGTTCGACCAGCGCCAGATCGTTGCGCGAGGAGATTGCGACCGCTTTGCCATAGACCGCGCCTGCGCCATCGGAGGGGACAATGCCGATCCTGAGGCTGTCGTCGGCCAACGCGTCGCGGATGACGTGGGCGTTGGTGACGATCTGCGTGGGACTGACCGCGAACCCGCTGCCGTGGCTGATCGGATAGACCTCCTCGCCATCGCTGCCCAGAATAACCACGCGCACCACGCCGCGTGCCGCCGCGTCGATATCCGCCGGCTCGGCTTGCGCGGGCGAGGGTGCGACAAACATGCCGAGCAGCAGCACCAGAAGAGTAAGGAGACGTCCCATCCGGCGGCGCTTCTATCGCGTCCGTGTCATTGACCGCAAGCTTCGGGACGCCGCGCGTGGCGAAATGGATTAGCTGACGCTTGCAAGCCCACGCGAAGCCATGAAGGATGAACGGCATGACCGCAGCCGAACCTGCCGATCTTAGGAACGCCCGATTGCTGGGTGCCGAGGCGTTGAGCGACGACGAGTGCTGGCGGATCGCGCTGGCGAAGGACCGGCGCTTCGACGGTGCTTTCGTCACCGGTGTCCATTCCACCGGCATTTACTGCCGCCCATCGTGCCCGGCGCGCGCGCCCAAGCGGTCGAACGTGCGCTTCTACGCCGACCCCGCCGCGGCCGAGGCGGCGGGCCTGCGCGCCTGCAAGCGCTGCGCGCCCGATCGCCAGAGCGGCGAGGAGGCGGCGGTGCGCGCGGCGATCGACGCGATCGGGGCGGGCGGGAGCGCGAGTCTGGCCGAGCTGGCGCGGCTGACCGGCTATGCGCCGAGCCATTTCCAGCGCCTGTTCAAACGCGCCATCGGGCTCTCGCCCGCCGCCTATGCCCGCGCGCTGCGCGAGGAGCGGGCCAAGGATATGCTGGCGGGGGCCGGACGGGTGAGCGATGCGATCTACGATGCAGGCTTCGCGGCACCCAGCCGTTTCTACGCCGCGATGGAGGGACGGATGGGAATGACGCCGAGCGACTGGCGTGGCGGGGGCAAGGGCCGGACGATCCACTGGGCCGTAATCGAGACGACGCTGGGTTCGATGCTGGTCGCCGCGACCGAGACGGGCGTGTGCTGCCTCTCCTTCGGCGAGAGCGAGGCGGATCTGCGGCGGCGCTTTCCCGGTGCTATGCTCGCCGAAGGCGGCGAGGAGTTCCGGGAGTTGTTCGAACAGGTGACGCAGGCGGTCGAGGAGCCCGGGCGCGGCGCGGACCTTCCGCTCGACGTAAAGGGCACCGCTTTCCAGCAGCGCGTCTGGCAGGCGCTGTGCGAAATCCCGCCCGGCGAAACGCGGAGCTATGGCCAACTCGCCGCAGCGCTGGGCAATCCCGGCGCCAGCCGCGCGGTCGGCGGCGCCAATGGCGCGAACAACATCGCCGTGCTCATCCCCTGCCACCGCGTGATTGCGGCGGACGGCGGGCTGGGCGGCTACGCCTATGGCACCGCGATCAAGCAAGAGCTGCTGCGCCGGGAGAAGCGCACGGATCGGCGGTAATCCCGCCCGATCTTCCGGACGCCTGCCCCGGTTGTTGCGCGCACCCAGCGGATAGCCGCACTTCTTGGTGACAAGCACATGACCGCGCGGTAGCGGGACCGCGTGGGCAGCTCGATCATCCATTATCTCGGCCAGTATTCCGCCGCCAAGGAATCCCTCGGGACGACTCTGGGTGCGACCGAGGATCTGCTGCACCTCCATGCGGGCCTGATCATTTTCTTCGCCGCGGCGCTGTTCCTGGGGCATCGCATGCGCTCGCGCGTGCCGATCACCCTGGTCTACGTCTTCGCGTTCGGCAATGAGGTGATGGACGCCTATTCGCCCGCCGGCGGCGCCACTGTCACGGGGTCGGTGGTGGATATTCTCAACACGATATTCTGGCCCACGCTGCTGTTCCTCCTCGCGCGCCGACGCGGCAAGGCCGGAAAGCCCGACCGGACGAATTGATCCCGAATAGCCGGGCGAGGCGCCGGGCGCTGCGGGCTCACTCGACGCGGATACTGACCAGTTCGAAACGCGCGGGTGCGGTGGCGTAAACTCCGTGTCCCCTTGCGGCGGTCGAGCCGAACACCAGTCCCAGCCGCGCGGAATTGGCGAGCGCCTCGCGGTGTGCGCGCGGGTTTTCGCTTGCCGGGCGGCCATAGACCGAAATCCACGCCGGATCGTCGAGCGAGAGCGTCATCTGGTGCTCGCCGGGGCGGATCTCCTGGACCTTTGCAGCCGGCGAGTACCAGCGGTAATGTTCGAACCGCCCCTTGGCCTTCCAGTTGTCGCCGCGCTGCTGGATTACCATCGAGACCGTGCCGGGCAGTTCGGGATGCTCCTGCGGCACGAAACGCGTGCCGGGCGCGGCATCGACGCGGTAGCGCACGACGATCCGGGATTTCCCCGCCAGCGAACCGGGGTCGTGGGTTACGTAATGGACATGCCCTGCGGAGCGGTCGGGGTAGGGAAAGGCGAAAGCCCAGCCGTTGCGGGTGGGCGCGGGCTGCAACGGCATGCCCACCGAGTAGTTTCTGCCGCGGATGTGCGGGCCGATGGTCCAGTCGGAGGCGACGGTGCTTGCCAGCGCCGCCGAACCGGCGATGGCCATCAGCGCACCGAGGCCCAGGAAAATTGTGCGTTTCATCCCGGGTGAATAGCCGACCAAACCCTTCCTAGTCTGAACGCCGAGGTTAGGCCGCAGCAAGGGAGCGGCTCGGCCCGAGCGCAGGGCGCTCCGTTTCGCTCACCCGAGAATCCGCGCCTCGCGCACATAGGCGAATTCGCCTTCGCCCGGCCACGCTTCCCCATCGGGATAGCGCAGTTCGACGCCCGCCAGCTCGCGCTCGTCCGCCAGCAGCATGTTCGCGCCCATCATGGTGTTGCCATATTTCGCCGCGGCCTCGGCGGTCAGGGTGAAATGGGTGGTCGCGCCGCAGCTTTCGCAAAAGCGGATTTCGGCGGCGGGTTCGGGCTTGTCGGTGCGGCTGTAGCCCTGCGATGCGCCGAACACCTTGGCCTCGGAGGGGTGGAAATAGCCCCAGCGCGCGCCGGTCTTGCGGCACAGCGTGCAATTGCACTCGTGGATGAAGTCGGGGCGCTTGGCGAGTTCGACGCGGAGCTGGCCGCAGAGGCACGATAGTTCGATCATTCCCGCCATCTATCGCCAAATTCGCGCCGGCGATAGCGGACTGAATTCACGAATCGCGCGCCCAGCCTTCCTTCGCCGGGACGAGCGTCTCCAGAAACGCCTCCGCGCTGTCGAGATATTCGCGCTGGCGTTCCTCGCCCATCCGGTCCCAATTCGCATAGATCCGGCCGACGCGGTGATTGCTCTCGAGCCGCTCGCGGTGGCGGTGCATGAAATGCCAGTAGAGCGGGTTGAAGGGGCAGGCGCCCTCGCCGGTCTTCTTGTGCGGCGAGTAGGTGCATTTGCGGCAATAGTCGGACATCGTGTTGATGTAATTGCCGCTCGCCGCATAGGGTTTGCTCGCCAGCTTGCCGCCATCGGCATAGAGGATCATCGCCGCGACATTGGGCAGTTCGACCCATTCGTAGGCGTCGGCATAGACCACCAGATACCAGTCCTGCACCGCCTGCGGGTCGATCCCCGCGATGAGCGCGAAATTGCCCAGCACCATCAGCCGCTGGATGTGATGCGCATGCGCGTTGTCGCGGGTCGAGCGGATGCAGTCGGCGAGGCAGCGCATCCCGGTGTCGCCGGTCCAGTAGAATTCGGGCAGCGGGCGATGCGCTTCCAGAGCGTTCGCCTCCGCCAGCCCGGGCATGAACTGCCAGTAGAACCCGCGGATATATTCGCGCCAGCCGATGATCTGGCGGATGAAGCCCTCGACCGAATTGATCGGCGTCTCGCCCGCTTCGTAGAGCGCCTCGGCGCGGCGGCACAAGTCGAGCGGATCGAGCAGGCCGAGATTGAGGCTGGTCGAGAGCATCGAGTGGTAGAGGTCGTCCTGCCCGTGGACCATCGCGTCCTGATAGGGACCGAACCGCGCCAGCCGCTCGGCGAAGAACGTCTCGGCTGCCTCCTCGGCCTCCGCGCGCGTCACCGGCCAGCCGAAGTTTGCCAGGCTGCCGAAATGTCCGCCGAACCGCTCCTCGACCAGCGCGATGACCTCGCTTGTGATGTCATCGGGGGCGAAGGCCGGGCGCGGCGGGGGATCCATGTCCTCGTCCGGGCTCTCGCGGTTGAGCTTGTCGTAATTCCACTCGCCGCCGACGGGCTTGCCGTCCTCGGTCATCAGCAGCCCGGTCCTGCGCCGCATGTCGCGGTAGAAATTCTCCATCCGCAGCGTGCCGCGATCCTGCGCCCAGGCGCGGAACTCGGACAGCGGGCAGAGGAACCGGTCGTCCTCGAATATCTCCACGTCGCAGGCGAATTTCTCGGGCCATTGCTCGATCGCCTGCTGGACCCGCCATTCGCCCGAATGGGTGACATGCACCGCGCGCGGATCGTGGCGCTCGATCGCCCGCGCGACTTCGCCGGTGAAGCTGCCCGCGTTGTCGGGGTCGGTGAGCCTTGTGTAGTCGACGCTCCAGCCTGCGTCCTCCAGCTCAGCCGCGAAATGGCGCATGGCGGAGAAGATCAGCGCGATCTTCTGCTTGTGGTGGCGCACATAGGTGGCCTCGTCCCACAGCTCCATCATCAGGATAACGGTATCGTCCTTCGCCCGGCCGCGCAGCGTGGCGAGTTCGCGGGTGAGCTGGTCGCCAAGGATGGGAACGAGGACGGGGCGGCTGGCGGGGTCGGGCATCGCCACGGCAATGCCCGACCCGGCGTGGCTTGCCTAGAGCTTGGCGATCTCGGCCTTGGCGGCGGCGAGCCCCTCTTCGATCGCTTCGGGGCCGAAGCCGGTCTTCTCGACGCGGACGAAGCTCAGATCGTCGACCCCGAGGAAGCCGAACATGGTCGCGAGCAGGCTTTCCTGGTTCTCGGCCATGTCGTCGTTGGAATAGGCACCGCCGCGCGCCGAGGCGATCACCACCTTGCGCCCGCCCGCGAGCCCTTCGGGGCCGGCTTCGGAATAGCGGAAGGTCACCCCCGGCACGCCGAGCCGGTCGAGCCAGGCTTTGAGCTGGCTGGGGATCGAGAAATTGTACATCGGCGCACCGACGATCACCACATCGGAGGCGAGAAACTCGTCGAGCACCGCGCGCTCGTCGGGATAGGCGGCGGCGACCGCTTCCTCATGCGTTTCAGGGGCGGTGCGGATCGCCTTGGTGGTGATCGGGTCGATATGCGGCAGCGGATCGGCGACCAGATCGCGCTCCACCACCTTGGCGTCGGGGTGCTTCTCACGGAAGTGGCGGGTCAGCTCATCGGTGAGCTTGCGAGTGACGGACTGTTCACCGGTGGTGGCGCTGTCGATACGTAGGATTTGCATTTCGGAACTCCATAGTTACTGTCGATAACCTGGAGGCCATATGGAAACCGCTACCCACATCGCGCAAGAAGGCACTGCGATGTCCGCTAGGGACACCGGTGTAACCCTCGGCGTCGAGAGCCCGCCGCAATGCAGCGCGGTGAACGACATCCTCGCGCGGGTCGGCGACAAATGGTCGGTGCGCGTGGTGATGAGCCTCGCCGAGGGCTCGCAGCGGTTCAACGTGCTGAGGCGCGGGATTCCGGGCATCTCCCAGCGGATGCTGACCCGCACCCTGCGCGGGCTCGAACGCGACGGGCTGGTGAAGCGCACGGTGACGCCAGCGGTGCCGCCCCGCGTCGATTACGAACTCACCGCGCTCGGCACATCCTTATGCGATCCCGTGGCTAGATTGGGAAATTGGGCGATCGCCAACATCGGCGCGGTCGAAAGCGCGCGGGCCGAGTTCGACCTGAAGCTGGATCACACGAAACTATAGGGATCGATATCGACATTAACCCGCACCCCGGCGGTATGGTGCAACGCGCCGAGCCAGCGGCGCAGGATTGCCTGCAGTTCGACGCTGCGTTTCGCATTGATCAGCAGCCGGTAGCGATAGCGCCCGCGCAATAGCGACAGCGGGGCGGGGGCAGGGCCGTAGATCGCCATGTCGTCGTGGCGCGGACGCGCGGCGCCGATGCGGTTGGCGGCCTCGCGCGCTTCGTCCTCTTCCTCGCTCGAGACGATGATCGCGGCCCAGCGGCCGAAGGGCGGGGCGCCCGCCATCCGCCGCGCCTCGGTTTCCGCCTCGTAGAACCCGTCGCGGTCGCCCGAGGCCAGCGCGGCAATCACCGGGGCGTCGGGATGGCGGGTCTGGATCAGCACCTCGCCCGGCTTGCTCGCTCGGCCCGCGCGCCCCGCGACCTGCGCGACCTGCTGGTAGGTCCGTTCCGCCGCGCGCAGATCGCCGCCCTCGAGCCCGAGATCGGCATCGACCACCCCCACCAGCGTCAGCTCGGGGAAATGGAACCCCTTGGTTACCAATTGGGTGCCGACGATGACGTCGATCGCGCCCGCCTCCACCTGCGCGACGAATTGCGCCGCGCGGCCGGGCGAATTGAGCGTATCCGACGTCGCGACGAACACCCGCGCCTCGGGCAGCCGCTCGGCGACCTCGTCGGCGATCCGCTCGACTCCGGGCCCGCAGGCGACGAGGCAGTCGGGTTCGCCGCATTCGGGACAGGTCGGGGGCGGCGCGGTCTCGTGGCCGCAATGGTGGCAGGCGAGCCGGCTGCTGAAACGGTGCTCGACCAGCCAGGCGCTGCAATTGGGGCATTTGAAGCGGAAACCGCAGTTGCGGCACAGCGTCAGCGGCGCATAGCCGCGGCGGTTGAGAAACAGCAGCGACTGCTCGCCGCGCTCCAGCCGTTCCGCGATCGCCGCGATCAGCGGTTCGGCGAGCCAGGCGCCGTGGCCCGGTTTCTCCTGCGTCAGATCGATGTTGGTGATGCTGGGCATCTGCGCCCCGCCGAAGCGGCGCGGCAGCTCGACGCGGGTGTAGGTGCCGTTCTCGGCCATGGCGAGGCTTTCGAGCGCGGGCGTGGCGCTCGCCAGCACGACGGGCACGCGCTCGAAATGGCCGCGCATCACCGCGACGTCGCGCGCGTTGTAGCGCACCCCGTCGTCCTGCTTGAAACTGACTTCGTGCGCCTCGTCGACCACCACCAGCCCGAGCTTCGCGTACGGCAGGAACAGCGCCGAGCGCGCGCCCACCACCACCTGCGCGCCGCCCTCTGCGATGGCGCGCCAGGCGCGCCGCCGTTCGGTCGATTTGAGCGCCGAGTGCCATAGCACCGGCGCCGCGCCGAAGCGCTCCTCGAAGCGGGTCAGGAAGGCTTCGGTCAGCGCGATTTCGGGGAGCAGCACCAGCACTTGCCGCCCCAGCCGCAGCGCCTCGGCGATGGGTTCGAAATAGGTCTCGGTCTTGCCCGAGCCGGTCACCCCGTCGAGCAGGAAGGGGGCGAATTTTTCCGCGCGCACTGCCTGCGTGAAGATTTCCGCCGCTTCCCGCTGCTCGGCGCTGAGATCGGGCTGCGCATGGTCGGGGTCGGCGCGCGGGTAGGGGCGGTCGCAATCGACTTCCACCGGTTCGAGCACCCCGTGATTGACCAGCCCGCGCAGCACCGCCTCGGAGACGCCCGCTATCCCCGCCAACTCGCGCACAGTCGCCTGCTCGCCGTCGAGCGCTTCGATCGCCGCCTCGCGCTGCGCGGTCATCCGCTCGGGCATTCCGCCCGAGAGGCGGTATTCGGTCATGGTCGCAGGGCCGCGCAGAGCACCGCCCGAGGACAGCGCCATCCGCGCCACGCTGGCGAGCGGGGCGCAGTAATAATCCGCGGTCCATTCGATCAGCCGGCGCAGGGCTGCCGACAGCGGCGGGATCGGCAGCGCGGCGCGCAGCGGGCGCAGCTTCTCCGCCGGAACCTCGGCACCGGGGAGCCGTTCGGCCTCCCAGACGATTCCCACCACGGTGCGCGGGCCCAGCGGGCACTCGACCACCTGGCCGAATTCGGCCGCCACCCCTTCGGGCACGCGATAGTCGAGCGGGCCGAGCGCGGCGTTGAGGACGAGGCAGCGGACGCGGTTCATGTTGCACCGCATATGGGCGGCAGGCCGCGCCCGCGACAAGGGCACGCTACAAGAGGATGCACGATATGACCGATATTCTCACCGCTCCGACCGCCGCTTTCCTGGGCCGCCGCGCTTTCATGACCCGGACCTTCGGCGGCCTCGCCGCGGGCACCGCGCTGCTGGCGCTGCCCGCCTGCCAGAACATGGGCGGCTACAGCCTCGTCGATGCGGTCGAGCGGATGCTGTTCCTCTCCAGCGAGCGCGCCTTCGCGCGGATGCTGCAGGGCGATGGCTACTGGGACAGTCAGGTCGCGCGGCTCGGGCTGGGCAATCTGCTCGGCACGCGCGGCGATGTGCTGAGCCGGATCCTCACCTCGGCGCTGTTCAAGAACCGGATCGAGAGCGCCTTTGCCGATGTCGCCTATCGCGGGGCGCAGCGCGCGGCGCCGCTGGTGACCGATGCGGTGCGGGTGATCGGGTTCCAGAACGCGGTCGATCTGGTGCGCGGCGGACCCAGCGCGGCGACCTTCTATCTGCGCAGTCAGATGGGCTCGCGGCTTGTCGAGGCGATGGTCCCCGAGCTCGGGACCGCGATGCGCGTCGCGCAGGATCCGCTGGTGGGTGAGCTGATCGCGGGGCTTTCCGGAGTCGATGTCGGCGCGCTCGCCGGGCGGGTCGCGACCGGGGTGGACGACATCATCTGGGGCGAGATCGCGCGCGAGGAAGCCGCCATCCGCGCCGATCCGGGTGCCACCCGCGACCCGCTCATCATCGGCGTCTTCGGCACCGCTGCGGCGCTCTAGCCCGTCACTGGCCGCCCACTAGCCCCTGCGCCTGTCGGTCGCTAAGGCTGGCCGTGACTCGCAAACCCCCGGAGCGCTTAGCCATGAAATTCTTCGCCGACACCGCAGAGATCGACGCGATCAAGGAACTGGCCGAAACAGGCCTGCTCGACGGGGTGACCACCAACCCCTCGCTGATCGCCAAATCGGGGCAGGACTTCCTCGAGGTGACCAGGCAGATCTGCGCCATCGTCGACGGCCCGGTCAGCGCCGAAGTGGTCGCGCTCGATCACGCGACGATGATGAAAGAGGCCGAGATCCTGCGCAAGATCGCAGACAACGTCTGCATCAAGGTGCCGCTGACGATCGACGGGCTCAAGACCTGCCGCAAGCTCACCGAGGAGGGCACCATGGTCAACGTGACGCTGTGCTTCTCCGCCAATCAGGCGCTGCTCGCGGCCAAGGCCGGGGCGACCTTCGTCTCGCCCTTCGTCGGGCGGCACGACGACAATGGCGCCAACGGCATGGAGCTGATCCGCGACATCCGCACGATTTACGACAATTACGCCTTCGACACCGAAATCCTCGTCGCCAGCGTGCGCCACGCCACCCATGTGCTCGAAAGCGCGCTGATCGGCGCCGATGTCGCCACCATGCCGCCCAAGGTGATCATGTCGCTGGCGCAGCATGTCCTGACCGACAAGGGCATCGAGGGCTTCCTGGCCGACTGGAAGACCACCGGCCAGACCATCGGATGATGCAGCCGAACCCGGGTACGCGATGACCGACCAGACCCCTCTCGACCGATTCAAGCAGGCGCTGACCGGCACCGCGCGGGCGCTGGCGCGCGAGGAAGAGGTGGAGGTCGCCTGGAGCGCGGACAGCCCGTCGTCTGCGGGCAAGAACTTCCGCGTGCCGCTGCCGGGGCGCAATGTCCCGCCGGACCAGGCGCGCGAGGCGCGCGGTTTCGCCGACAGTTTCGCGCTCAAGCTGCGCCACCACAACGAGCGCGTCCACGAGAAATCCGCGCCGCCCGAGCCGATCGCACGCGCCTGCTACGACGCGGTTGAGCAGGTCCGCTACGAGGCGCTGGGCACCACGCAGTACAATGGCATCCGCGCCAATCTCGATGCGGCGGTCGAACTGCGCACCGCTTCCGATCCGATCGTCCGCGCCGACAGCGCCGAGGATGTCCCGCTCCCCACTGCGCTGTCGCTGATGCTGCGCGAGGCGCTGACCGGCGAAGCGATCCCCGAGCGCGCGCGCATGGGCGTGGACATGGTCCGCGATCATATCGAAGCCAAGGCGGGCGGCGACATGGCGGCGCTCGCCGACAGTCTCGACGATCAGGCCTCGTTCCAGCGGCTCGCGCTCGACATGCTGCGTCACCTCGATCTCACCCTGCCGCAGGATGCCCCCGACGAAGGCGGCGAGGACGGCGACGAGGAGGATGGCGAGACCGCTGAGGACGAGGACGGTGCCGACGAGCAGGACGAGGGCGACGCCGAGCCGCAGGCGACCGAAATGGCGGGCGAGACCGCCGAGGGCGACGCCGATGGCGAGGCTGAGGAAGACACCGAGGGCGAGCAGGAGATGGGCGAGGGCGATCCCTCGGACGAGGGCGAGGAAGGCATGCAGCCGGTCCGCCCCAACCGCCCCTGGACCGACGACCCGCTCGATTTCAACTACCGCCCCTACACCGAAGCCTTCGACGAGGTGATCGAGGCAAGCGAGCTGTGCGACCGCGAGGAGCTCGAGCGGCTGCGGACCTATCTCGACAGCCAGCTCGCCGGGCTGCAGGGCATCGTCACAAGGCTCGCCAACCGGCTGCAGCGGCGGCTGATGGCGCAGCAGAACCGCAGCTGGGATTTCGACCAGGAAGAGGGCATGCTCGACGCCGCGCGGCTCACCCGCGTGGTCGTCAGCCCCGGCCACGCGCTCTCCTACAAGATGGAGCGCGATACCGAGTTCAAGGATACGGTGGTCACGCTGCTGATCGACAATTCGGGCTCGATGCGCGGGCGGCCGATCTCGATCGCGGCGATCAGCGCCGACATCATGGCGCGCACGCTCGAGCGCTGCGGGGTCAAGACCGAGATCCTCGGCTTCACCACCCGCGCCTGGAAGGGGGGGCAGAGCCGCGAGGCCTGGCTCGCCGACGGCCGTCCCGCCGAACCGGGCCGGCTCAACGATCTGCGCCACATCGTCTACAAGCAGGCCGACGAGCCCTGGCGCCGCGCGCGTCGCAATCTCGGGCTGATGATGCGCGAAGGCCTGCTCAAGGAGAACATCGACGGCGAGGCGCTGCTCTGGGCGCACGACCGACTGCTCCGCCGCCCCGAAGACCGCCGTATCCTGATGGTCATCTCCGACGGCGCGCCGGTCGACGACAGCACGCTCTCGGTCAACCAGGCGGGCTATCTCGAAAGCCATTTGCGCAAGGTGATCGGCTGGATCGAGAAGCAGTCACCGGTCCAGCTGGTCGCGATCGGCATCGGCCACGACGTCACCCGCTATTACAAGCGCGCGGTGACGATCATGGATGTCGAGCAACTCGGCGGGACGATCATCGAACAACTCGCGGGGCTGTTCGAGGAGGAATAGGCGGCCGCTTAGTCATTGCCTCAATCCTTGAACCTGCCTCTGGCGCAAGATCCTCTCATGCGTTGCTCGAGTCACACATCGTATGATAATGTAGGCCTATGGGTAAGCTAGAACGCATCACCGTCACCATGCCCGAAGAGATGGTCGCCCGTCTCCGGGCTGCCGTCGAGCGCGGCGAATACGCCACCACCAGCGAGGTCGTGCGTGAAGCCTTGCGGGGTTGGGGCGAGGACTACGATCACCGCGAAGCCGAGAACGCCCGCATGCGTGCGATTCTCGATCGGGCAAGATCGGGTCCGCGTTTCTCGTCCGATGAAGTCTTCGCCGAGGCTCTCGACACGATCGATCGTGTGGCGCGTCGAAAGTCTGTAGAGCAAGGCGAGTGAAGCTCGAATATACCGAGCAAGCCCGGACCGATATCGTCGAAATCGGTGAGTATATTGCCGAAGACAATCCTCCGCGAGCGAGGTCGTTTCTGGCCGAACTCCGCGCATTCATCGAGCAGATCCCCGAAAATCCTCGAAGGTACAGGCTCCGGGAGGAATGGGGCGGTGCGGTCCGTGCGGCAAGCTTCGGCCGGTATCTTGCGCTCTTCGAGGATACGGGCGATCGCGTAACGATTCTCCGGGTGGCGAGTGGGCGGCGCAATGTCGCGGACCTGCTCGATAGCAAACCGCAATGAACGTTACCCAAGCCGTCCAGACGCGCCGCTCGGTGCGCGCCTTTACCGACCAGCCAGTCGACCGTGAGCTGCTGACCGGCATACTCGAACAGGCGCAGCGCTCGCCCTCGGGAGGCAATGTCCAGCCGTGGAACGCGGTGCTGCTGACCGGGGCGCCGATGCAGGCGCTGTTCGACAGGGTGGCGCTAGAGTTTCCCAAGGGCCGCGCGGCGCTCCAGCCCGAATACGATATCTATCCCAAGGACCTCGACGGTGCCTACGAACAGCGCCGCTTCGGGGTGGGCGAGGACATGTATGCCGCGCTGGGCATTGCGCGCGAGGACAAGGCCAAGCGGCTGATGTGGTTCGCGCAGAACTTCCGCGCCTTCGGGGCGCCGGTGCTGATGCTGGTCCACACGCCCCAATACATGGGTCCGCCGCAATGGTCGGATATCGGCATGTGGCTGCAGACTTTGATGCTGCTGCTGCGCGAGGCCGGGCTCGATAGCTGCGCGCAGGAAGCCTGGGCCGCCTATTCGCCGCAGGTGCGCGAGATGGTGGAGATCCCTGCGGATCACACCTTCTTCTGCGGCATGGCGATCGGCTATCGCGACGAGGCGGCGCCCGTCAACCGCTTCGATGTCCAGCGCGCGCCGCTGGAGGAGACCACGCGCTGGGAGGGGTGGTAAACCGCCCCGTCATCCCGGCGAAAGCCGGGATCTCTCCCGGAATTGCGCGAGCCCGCACCAGATCCCAGCTTGCGCTGGGATGACGTGAATGTATCAGGCCCCCATGACCGCACCCACCCTCACGCTGTTCAACTCGCTCACTCGCGCGCTCGAGCCCTTCGTCCCTGTCCATGAAGGCGAGGCGCGGGTCTACAGCTGCGGGCCGACGGTCTACAATTACCCCCACATCGGCAACATGCGCGCCTATGTCTTCGCCGATACGCTCGGCCGCGCGCTCGAGTGGCGGGGCTACAAGCTCACCCACGTCATCAACATCACCGATGTCGGCCATCTCACCGACGACGCCGATGCGGGCGAGGACAAGCTGGAGCAGGCTGCAGCCAAGTCGGACAAGTCGATCTGGGACATCGCGCGCCACTACACGCAAGCGTTCAAATCCGATGTCCGCGCGCTCAACATCCGCCAGCCCGCCGAATGGTCGGTGGCGACCGACTACATCGAGCCGATGATCGAGTTCGCCAAGGGCATCGCCGACAAGCATTGCTACGAGCTCGACTCCGGGCTCTATTTCGACGTCTCGACCGTGGCGGATTACGGCCGCCTCGCGCGCGCTGTCACCGAGGATGGTGGTGAGGGCCGCATCGACACCGTCGCAGGCAAGCGCAACGCCGCCGATTTCGCGATCTGGCGCAAGACCCCGGCCGGCGAGACGCGCCAGATGGAATGGGAATCGCCCTGGGGCCGCGGCGCACCCGGCTGGCATCTGGAATGCTCGGTGATGGGCGAAAAGCTGCTCGGCTTCCCCTTCGACATCCACACCGGGGGGATCGATCACCGCGAGATCCACCACCCCAACGAGATCGCGCAGAACCAGGCCTTCTGCGGCTGCGGCGGGCTCGACGAGGCCGCGCATTCGGGTGCGAAGATCTGGATGCACAACAACTTCCTGATTGAGCGCAGCGGCAAGATGAGCAAGTCTTCGGGCGAGTTCCTGCGCCTGCAATTGCTGATCGACCGCGGCTATCACCCGCTCGCCTACCGGATGATGTGCCTCCAGGCGCATTACCGCAGCGAGCTGGAATTCAGCTGGGAAGGGCTGGGCGCAGCGCTCACCCGGCTCAAGCGGCTGGTGATTCAGGTCGACAAGCTCAAGGCCGAACTCGCCGCCAGCAAGCAGCCCGAGGGCAGCTTTCCGCTGAGCGCGCAGGAGCGGGCGATGTTCGACGAGGCGATCTGCGGCGATCTCAACACCGCCGTGGTACTCACCCAGCTCGAGACGCTGCTCGGTGCCAAGAAGACTCCCGCCGCCAAACGCATCCAGGGCGTACGGATCGCCGACCAATTGCTCGGGCTCGGCCTGCTCGAGCTGACGCGCGAGGACCTGCGGCTGAACCCGGTGGCGGCCGAAATCGACGAGGCCGGGATCGATGCGCTGATCGCCCGCCGCCAGCAGGCGCGCGCGAACAAGGATTTCTCCGCCTCCGACGCGATCCGCGACGAACTCGCCGCCAAGGGCGTCGAGGTGATGGACGGCGACCCGCTCGGCTGGGACTGGAAGCTGGGCTGAGGGGTTTAAGGTGTAGCTGAGTCCGTTCGCCCGGAGCGAAGCCGAAAGGCGGATCGTGCGGTGTCTCGACTTCGCTCGACAGGAACGGGGTTGATAGGACGCATGCAGCTTCAACCTGTTCACTGCGAGGAGCCGCAGGCGGAGTCGCAGACGGCCCGGAGGGCCACCTGGCAATCCATGGCGCAGGTCCGTAGATTGCTTCGCTACGCTCGCAATGACGAATGAAGGGCTGAAGGAGGCGCTAACCCAAGGCCCCTCGACTTCCCTCAACCCCAACGGATAGGGTGCGCCCAGAGGAGCCTTCCCGCATGACCACAGCCGTCCTTTCCGCCATGATCCGCCCGCTGGTCGAGCCGCGGCTGCCCGACTGGGTGGAGCCGCACTGGTTCATGTCCAAGGAAGAGGCGCTGGAACTCGCCCCTCGGGCCGAGATCGGCTGGTTCGACTTCGCGCAGCACGCGCCGATGGCGGAGGTCGTCACCGCTGCCACTAACCTCAAATGGCTCAACTCGATCTACGCCGGGCTCGATTTCCTGCCGCTCGATCTGCTGGCGCAGCGCGGCACGGTGGTGACCAATGGCGCGGGAATCAACGCGCTGACGATCGCCGAATATGTCGTCCTGCTGATGCTCGCGCACGCCAAGGGCTATGCCGAAGTCGTGCGCGCGATGGACCGGCACGAATGGCTGCTCGACAGCCCCGGCAAGCGCGAGCTTGCGGGCGAGCGGGTGCTGTTGCTGGGGATGGGGGCGATCGGCGGGCTGGTGAAGACCCGGCTGGAAGGTTTCGACATGGAGGTCGTTCCGGTGCGCCGCTCGGGCGCGGATGGCGCGCTCAGGCCGGGTGAATGGCGCGCCAGGCTGGGCGAGTTCGACTGGGTGGTGCTGGCGGTTCCTTCCACTCCCGAGACCCGTCACATGATCGGCGCGGAAGAACTGGCGGCGATGAAATCGACCGCGGTGCTGGTCAATATCGCGCGCGGCGATGTGGTCGACCAATCGGCTCTGATCGAGGCGCTGCGCGCCAAATCGATCGAGGGCGCGCTGCTCGATGTCACCGATCCCGAGCCGCTGCCCGAAGACCATCCGCTGTGGGCGCTGGAGAACGCGCAGATCACCATGCATCTCTCGGGCCGGGCGCAGACCAAGATGTTCCAGCGCAGCGCCGACCGGTTCATCGCCAATCTGGAGCGCTGGAAACGCGGCGAGCCGGTCGAACCGCGGCTCGATCTCGAACTGGGGTACTGACGGAACGACCTCCCCGCTCGAACTTTCTTCCTCCGTCACCCCGGACCCGGTCCGGGGTCCCGCTTCTCTTCTCGCGGCGGGTCAGAAGTAAGCGGGTTCCCGGCATGGTGGCCGGGATGACGAGGACAATGCCGTGCCCCAGCTCAAGGATACCTACCCGCTCTATCTCAATAACAAGGTGCAGCAGCCCAACACCGATCTCGCGGTGACCGACAAATACTCCGGCGAGATCGCGTTTCGCACCGCGCTGGCGACCCCCGAGATCATCGATGCCGCGATTGCCGGCGCGGTCCGGGCGACCGAGCCGATGGCGCGGCTGGCGAGCTTCGAGCGCAAGGCCGTGCTCGAGTAC
>Ga0208179_1000141_pt1 | contig 56037 bp, 45 predicted proteins | sample Malvired_Geostar_FD_184238 | JGI IMG/M metagenome (GOLD analysis project Ga0208179, IMG submission 184238) | Marine viral communities from the Global Malaspina Expedition - Malaspina viral metaG DeepMed_Geostar (SPAdes) (version 2) | ecosystem: Environmental > Aquatic > Marine > Oceanic | place... | reverse complement strand
AAGTAACCGTGCCGCTGTTCCGCGGTGGCGGCCTCAACAGCCAGCGCAAGCAGGCGGCCCTGCTCGCCGACGCCGCCGGCCAGCGGTACCAGCAGACGATTCGCGACATCAGCCAGCAGGCGCGCACGTTCTACCGCACCGTGGAAGCCGACGCCCTGCGCGTGGAAGCCCGCCGCCAGGCGATCCGCTCCACCCGTTCCGCCCTGGAAGCCACCCAGTCCGGCTACGAAGTGGGCACCCGTAACGTGGTCGACGTGCTCAACGCCCAACAGGCGCTGTACGCCGCCGAGCGCGACTATGCCAACGCCCGTTACGACTACATCATCAACTCCCTGACCCTGAAATCCACCACCGGCGACCTGCAGCAGGGCGACCTGGCGGCCATCAACCAGTGGCTGTCAGAGACCGACACCCTGAACATCTACCAGCCGGATCTGGAAGGCCGCAGCGACGCCCTGGTACCGGACGCGCGATACTGAAAGAGCAATTAATAGTTAATAATGAATAATTAATAACGACGCGCTTACAGCGCATGCCCTGCTGAAAGCAAAGAGGCCGCGCCCAACTCTGGGCGCGGCCTCTTTGCTTTCAGGATAAAAAAACGTTGTCTCACGAAACTATTAATTATTCATTATTAACTATTAATTTCCCGACCAACCCCAGCCCTTTCTCCAGTGCCCCACGATTGGCTTCGACAACCGCCGCCGCTGCCTGCCCCTGATGCTGGCGTTGCGCCGGGTTACGGAACAGGCCCTGCAGGGTAATGGCCAGGGCATCCGCATCCTCTACCAGGGTCAGGGCGCCAGCGTCATCCAGCAGCCCCGAGATGGCGGTGAAGTTGTGCAGGTGCGGGCCAGTCACAACCGGCTTTCCCCAGCCTGCGGGTTCCAGCAAATTGTGCCCCCCCACCGGCACCAGGGAACCGCCCACAAAGGCCACGTCCGCCACCCCAAACAGCATCAACAGCTCCCCCATGGTATCAGCCAGGTACACCTGGGTGTCCGCGGTGACGGTGTCCTGTTTGCTTCGCCGGGCCAGCCCCAACCCTTGCTGACGGATCAACTGGGCGACGCCGTCGAAACGCTCCGGGTGCCGGGGCACCAGCACCAGCAAGGTCTGCGGTGCCGTTTCCAGCAACGCCTTGTGCGCTGCCAGCACCGGCTCGTCTTCACCGGGATGGGTACTGGCGGCGATCCACACCGGACGCTCGCCAATAGCGGCACGTAAATCCCCTGCCGCCTGACGCACAGCATCATCCAAACTCATGTCGAATTTCACGCTGCCGATGGCATGGACCCGTTCCGGCCAGGCACCCAGAGCCACATAGCGTTTCGCCTCCACCGGGGTCTGCACCGCCAGGGCATCGAAGCGCGCCATCATGGGCCGCACCAGACGGGGAAACTTGCGGTAGCCCCGGTAGCTTTTCTCCGACAGCCGCCCGTTCATCAGCATCAGTTTGGCTCCGTGACGCTTCACCGCCGCACACAGGTTGGGCCACAACTCGGTTTCCAGCACGATCACCGTTTTCGGATCAAAAGCGCGCAGAAAACGGTTCAATGCCGTGGGCAGCTCCCAGGGGCAATACACATGGGTCACCCGGTCACCGAACAGGGCTTTCACCCGCTCCGAACCGGTGGGCGTGGTGGTAGTCACCAGCAGCGGCGTATCCGGGTAATCCGCCAGCAACCGCTCGATCATCGGCACCGCCGCCAGGGTTTCCCCCACCGACACCGCATGAACCCAGAGACTGTTTTTCAGGGTACCGGGCCGGTATCCCCAGGCCATGCGCTCCTTCCAGCGCTGACGATAGGCCGGCGCCTGCCGCCCGCGCAGCCACAGCCGCAGGAACAGAAAGGGAAGCAGCAGATACCAGAGGGCGGAATAAAAAATACGCATAGGGCTTCTTGTGTCGGACGTCGGACGTCGGACGTCTGACGCCCGACCTGTCTATGCTAGCATAGCGGCAACTTTCTCCGATGGTGAGCCATGAGCAACTCCCCTCTGAAACCCGACATCCTGATCTTCGGCGGCGGTATTGCCGGCCTGTGGTTGATCAACCGACTCAACGCGGCCGGTTACCAGTGCCTGCTGCTGGAAACCGCCACCCTGGGCGGTGACCAGACCCTGGCCAGCCAGGGCATTATTCACGGTGGCCTCAAGTATGCCCTGGGCGGCAATCTGTCCAGTGAATCGGAATCCATTGCCGCCATGCCGGACCGTTGGCGTGCGGCCATGGCCGGCAACGATCCGGTGGACCTGCGCCAGCTGCAGGTACTCAGCGACACCCAGCACATGTGGTCCAGTGGCTCAGTGGCCTCGCGCATGACCAACTTCTTCGCCAGCAAGATGCTGCGCGGGCGCATCGAAAAGCTGAAGCGGGACCATTTCCCCTCCGCGTTGGCTGACAAGGCCTTCAAGGGCAATGTCTACAAGCTGGATGATCTGGTCATCAACACTGAATCACTGATCGACACCCTGGCCGCGCCGGTACGTGAACGCCTGCTGGCCTTCGACAGGGAACGCGATTCTCTGGAATGGGGAGAGCAAGGATTGAAGGCGGTGACCGTCAATGGCCAGCGTATCGAGCCGACGTTGACCATCCTGTCCGCCGGCAATGGCAACCCGGCACTGCTGGACGGCGCCCACCAGGCCCGCCTGCTGCCAGAGGAACACAGCCAGCTGCGGCCACTGAAAATGCTGCTGGTGAAACACGATCTGGGCCACCGCCTCTATGCTCACTGTGTTGGCACCAGCAACAAACCGGTACTCACCGTCACCACCCACGACTGCCCGGACGGCAAGGTGGTCTGGTATCTGGGCGGCGACCTGGCGGAACGGGGCGTGGAACGCAGCGATGAGGAACAACTGGCCGCTGGCCGCGACGAACTGAAACACCTGTTCCCCTGGCTCGATTTCAGTCAGGCCCAGTTCGCCGTTCTCAACGTAACCCGGGCCGAACCGAAACAACAGGCCCTGGTAAAACCGGATAACGCCTACGCCCACCGCGATCACAACCTGATCGTGGCCTGGCCCACCAAGCTCACCCTGGCCCCGGACCTGGGCGACAGAGTGATGGCATTGGTGGAAGAGAGCGGGCTGAAACCAGGAGCACCGTTAACGGTGCCGGAAACACTGGAAAAAGCCCCCATGGGCGTGCCGTACTGGCATCGCTGTTTTTGATTACCCTCCGTAGGAGCAAGCGTCGTTGGCGGCGCGATTCCGTGCGTGGTTAATCGCGCCGCCAGCGACGCTCCTACGGCAAGACGAACAAGGAAGCTTTCATGGCCTTCATGCGCCCGCTGGGCAACACAGGATTGACCGTCAGCGCCCTCGGTCTGGGCACAGTGAAAATCGGCCGCGACAAGGGCGTGAAATACCCCGGTGCCTTTACCATTCCCGATGACGCGGCAGTAATCGATTTGATCGCCCAGGCCCGGGACCTGGGCCTGAACCTGATCGACACCGCACCAGCCTACGGTCGCAGTGAAGAACGACTGGGGCAACTGCTCCGGGACCGCCAGCACTGGGTTATCGTCACCAAGGTGGGCGAGGAATTCGATAATGATAGCGGCGAAAGCCACTTCGATTTCTCCCCGCAACATGTGCGTGCCTCGGTGGAACGCAGTCTCAAGCGGCTGAACACCGACTACCTGGATTGCGTGCTGGTGCATTCGGACGGGAACGATCTGGATATTCTCGAGAGGGGCACACTGGATGCCCTCAACGATCTGAAGAAGTCGGGCCTGATCCGCGCCACCGGCATGTCTACCAAAACCGTGGCCGGGGGTATCGACACCCTCAGACAAGCAGACGTGGCCATGGTCACCTACAACCTGGCCCACGACGAAGAAGTGCCGGTCATCGAGCACGCCGCCAGTCACCACAAGGGCATTCTTATCAAGAAGGCCTTTGCCAGCGGCCACCTGTGCAGCGAGGGACAAGACCCGGTACAGGAAAGCATGAACAAGATCCTTGGCACTGCCGGCGTCGGCAGTATCATCGCCGGCACCATCAACCCGCAACACCTGCGGGAAAACGTGGAAAAAGCGCGCCGGGCCTGTGAATAACAACAAAAAAGGAGCCACTATGCGCAGACTGCTCAGTATCGGATTGCTACTTCTGGCCGCCAGCAGTCAGGCTGACAAGGTCTTACTCCTGAAAACGCCCCCCAGCGGCTGCCAGCCCGGTGACACTGTCTCTATAGAAACCGGCGGCAAACTCCAGGGCTTGCTGTTCAGCGACGCCTGGATCGAAAACAACGCCAAAAAGAAACTGCTCAAGGCCATCAAAAAAGCCGACGGCAACCGGGCGGTATTGAAAGACCGGCGTGTCTTTCTGATGGATAACCATCACCGTGGCATTCAACGCATGGAGCTGGAAGCCTGGACCTGGCGCTGTGAAGAGTCGGATAGCAGCAGGTAGTCAACACGACTTGCCGGCAGCGCTGTTTTGCAGGCTGCCCTCACCCCACCGCTTCGAAAAGCGGCTCGCCCAACATCACCGACGCGGCCTGATGCCCCTGCCAATACCCCTGCTCCAGCTTTTGGCCATGGGTGGTCAAGCGGCTGACCGGAAAGCCGCGGTCTGGCGCAATCACTGTGAGTCGGCAATCCTCGGGCGGGTTCTCGATGAACGCCAGTGCGTCATTGTAGGTTTGCGAGCGTTTCCGCATACCGGCATATAGCCCCGGCATTTCCCTGACCCAGGGTTTCAGCAGGGGTGCCAGCGGGCTGGGTTTCTTGCGATACCCCTGATGCCGTGACAGCACCACGGTGATATCCCTGGCGCCCTGTTCATAGGCCCAGCGCACGGGAATGGAATCGCCCACCCCGCCATCGGTCATGGGATGCCCGTCCACCGTGGGAAATTGCCGGTAGGCAAAAGGAATGGAACAGGACGCTGTCATGATCTCGTCCAGGTTGTCCGGCGTCGCGTGGTGATAACGTGGCTCGCCATCCTCCACGGAAGTGGTCACCACCCATAGCGGCGTCTGCGATTGCCAATACCGGTCCAGACTCAGCGGCACATCCCGTAAGGATTGATGCCACAGCCAGTGCACATCACACAAATGACCGCCGGCCATGAAGCGCTGCCAGTTGATGAAATCCGGGCGGCAGGCATGGTCGGTAATGATGCGCCGGTTGCGGCCATGATCTCCGGCCAGGTAACCGATCAGGTTGGTGGAACCGGCGGATACGCCCACCGCAAAATCAAACTCCCGGTAATCTTTCTCCAGAAAGGCATCCAGCACCCCGGCGGCAAAAATGCCGCGCATGGCACCCCCTTCCACGACCAGAGCCCGCGAGGACATATCCGTCTCCTGTTTGATCTGACACCTTGATTCACTTTGCCAAAGCCAGGCCGAGAGCGGAAATAACCCCTCCCTGTTCCCGCCATCGCCGTCGCCCATGGCGACATCTTGCACAACGCAACCTTTTGCACTGTTACGGCGCAGCTGCATCAGCGTGACGCACACCAGCCTGACAAATCCCACCAACCTGGTCAGCCCTTCGACATTTAATTTATGTAAAAACAATTACTTAAATTTTTTCTGTCTGTTTGGCACCGGGTTTGCACTAGTCCGCATACCAACTTGTATACAAACAGGTGTGCTAAACGAATGATCGGCTGGACTCTTCAACAATGGCAGGCGGCCTACCGCAGCGGTGACCTCACCCCGCTACAGGCCATGAAACAACTGGCGGCACTGCTGCACGACAGCGAGCGCGCCCTGTGGATTCACCTGCTGGACGAGTCCTCCCTGGTCGCCCAGGCCGAGACCCTGACGGATCCGTCCCTGCCTCTCTACGGCATTCCCTTCGCGGTGAAAGACAATATTGATGTGGCCGGTATGCCGACCACGGCGGCCTGCCCCGCCTTTGCCTTCACAGCGCAGGAAGACGCCACCGTGGTCAGACTGCTGCGCGACGCCGGCGCGATTGTGGTGGGCAAAACCAATCTGGATCAGTTTGCCACCGGACTGGTCGGCACCCGCTCCCCTTACGGGGAAGTGCCCAACCCGTTCAACGGCGACTACCTAAGCGGCGGCTCCAGTTCCGGTTCGGCGGTGAGCGTCAGCCTGGGGCTGGTGCCCTTCTCGCTGGGCACCGACACCGCCGGCTCCGGGCGGGTACCCGCAGCCTTTACCAATATCGTCGGACTGAAACCCAGCCGCGGCGCCATCAGCACCCGAGGCGTGGTGCCCGCATGCCGAACCCTGGACTGCGTCAGCGTGTTTGCGCTGAATGTGGAAGATGCCCGGACCATTTACCGCCTTATCGGCCAGTTCGATAGCGACGATGCCTTCAGCCGTCCGGCGCCGTCACGGCAGAAAACCGGGCTGCCTGCACGACCGAAGCTGGGGATTCCCCACGATCTGCCCTGGTTCGGTGATCACAAGGCAAAGGCGCTCTGGGAACAACAACTGGAGAGTCTCAGCAGTCTTGCCGAGCTGGTTACCGTGGACACCACCGTGCTGCAGGATGCGGCAGCCCTGCTGTATCAGGGCCCATGGATAGCCGAGCGTTTCTCTGTTACTGACACCCTGTTGCAGGAAACACCGCAAGCCCTGTTACCGGTGATCCGTGACATCCTGGAACCGGCGGCACAGATCAGCGCCGTTGACAGTTTCCGCGCCCAATATCGTCTGGCCGAACTCAAACGTCAGTCCGACAACCTGCTTGCCGGTGTGGATGCCCTGCTGCTACCCACCACCCCGGGCATCTATACCCGCGACGCGGTACGCAACGATCCCATCACCCTGAACAGCCAACTGGGTACCTGGACCAACTTCGTCAACCTGCTGGACCTGTGTGCCCTGGCCCTTCCCGGCGGTTTTCGGGACGACGGCCTGCCCGGCGGCATCACCCTGATTGCTCCCGCCTGGCAAGACCATGCCCTGGCGGAATTCGGCCAGCGCTGGCAACAGCACCAGCCCTGGCTGGCCGGCGCCACTGGTCAGGCACTGCCGGCACCGGAAAAAAATGCCGCCAGCGATAACCATGATGATTCCATCACCGTGGCTGTGGTCGGTGCCCACCTCACCGGCATGCCACTGAACAGTCAGCTGGTGGAACGCGACGCGGTGCTGCTGGAAGCCACCCACACCGCTCCCTGCTATCGCCTCTATGCCCTGGCCAACACGGTGCCTCCCAAACCCGGGCTGATCCGCAACGAAAAAGACGGCGGAGACAGCATTCCCATCGAACTGTGGCAAATGCCTATCGAACACTTCGGCAGCTTTGTCGGGCTGATTCCTGCACCGCTTGGCATTGGCAGCCTGGAAACCGTGGATGGCCGCTGGGTGAAAGGATTCATTTGCGAGCCCTGGGCCATCGACGACGCCACCGACATTACCGAACTGGGCGGCTGGAGAAACTACATCGCCGCGCTGAAAAAGAAGGAGTCCCTCTGATGTTAACGAAAGTGCTGATCGCCAACCGGGGTGAAATTGCGGTGCGTATCTGTCGCACCCTGAAGCAGATGGGCATTGCCTCGGTGGCGGTCTATTCAGAGGCGGATCGCAACAGCCAGCACGTCAGCGTGGCGGATGAAGCGGTATCCCTGGGCGGCCAGACCGCCGCAGACAGTTATCTGAAAACTGACCTGATTCTGCAGGCCGCCAAAGACACCGGCGCCGAGGCCATTATTCCCGGCTACGGATTTCTTTCCGAAAACGCCGAGTTTGCTGAAGCCTGCGCCGCCAACGGCATCGCTTTTGTGGGCCCGACCCCGCAACAACTGCGCGAGTTCGGCCTCAAGCATGAAGCCCGTGCCATCGCCGAAAAAGCCGGCGTGCCACTGGCCCCCGGTACCGACCTGCTGCAAAGCCTGGACGACGCCAAACAGGCCGCACTGCAGATCGGCTACCCGGTGATGCTGAAAAGCACCGCCGGCGGTGGTGGCATCGGCCTGTCCCGCTGCAACAACGAAGACGAACTGGTCGCTGCCTTTGAGTCGGTAAAGCGGCTCGGGGAAAGTTTCTTTTCTGACAGCGGCGTTTTTATCGAACGTTTTGTGGCGCGGGCCCGCCATGTGGAAGTGCAGATCTTCGGTGACGGTAACGGTACCGTGCTGGCCCTGGGCGAGCGCGAATGTTCCCTGCAGCGTCGTAACCAGAAAGTGGTGGAAGAAACCCCGGCGCCCAATCTGCCACAGGCGACCCGGGAACAACTGCACGCCAGTGCGGTGCGGTTGGGCCAGACCGTGAAATACCGCTCTGCGGGGACGGTGGAATACATTTACGACGACGAGCGTGATGAATTCTATTTCCTGGAAGTGAATACCCGCCTGCAGGTGGAGCACGGCGTCACCGAATCCGTCTTCGGCGTGGACCTGGTGCAGTGGATGTTGCAACTGGCCGGCGGCGAACGCCCGCCACTGGATGACAGCTACACCAGCCAGGGGTCTTCCATGGAAGTGCGCATCTACGCCGAAGATGCGCTGAAAGATTTCCAGCCCAGCCCGGGCGAACTCACCGAGGTGCGCTTCCCGGACAATATCCGCCTGGATGGCTGGGTGGACACCGGCACCGTGGTCAGCCCCCACTATGATCCCATGCTGGCCAAAGTCATCGTCCATGGCAGTGATCGTGCCGACGCCCTGAAGAAGATGCAGACAGCCCTGGCACAAACCCGCCTCTCGGGCATCGCCACCAACCTGGACTATCTGCGCCAGATTCTGCGCGACGACAATGTCATTGCCGGCACCGTTTCCACTCGCTATCTGGAAACCTTTACCTATACGCCCAGGGCCTTCGACGTTGTCGAGCCAGGCACCTACACCACGGTGCAGGATTATCCTGGCCGGGCCGGCTACTGGGATATCGGTGTACCGCCGTCCGGGCCCATGGACGACTTTGCCTTTCGTCTGGCCAATCGCATCGTCGGCAACCATGACAGCGCCGCCGGCCTGGAAGCCACCCTGGTGGGGCCCTCGCTTACCTTCCATTGCGATACCGTGGTAGCACTTACCGGTGCGCCCTGCCCGGCGCAACTGGATGGTGTCAGCGTATCCTTGTGGGAACCCATCACCGTCAAGGCCGGCCAGACCCTCACCACCGGCAAGGTCGAAAACGGTTGCCGCACCTATATTGCCGTGCGCAACGGCATTGATGTCCCCGACTACCTGGGCAGTAAATCCACCTTCGTGCTCGGCAAGTTTGGTGGCCACGGTGGGCGCACCCTGCGCAAGGGTGACGTGTTGTCGATCTGTCAGCCGCAGCTGGAGGGGTGCCCCACCCCGGCGCCGGTGGCCGAGCCGCACCCGGTCGAGAACGGATTGATCCCGGGCTACCCGCAACAATGGGACATCAAGGTGCTGTACGGCCCCCATGGGGCGCCGGATTTCTTTAGCGAAGATGCCATTGAAGAATTCTTCAACGCCGACTGGCAGGTGCATTACAACTCCAACCGGCTGGGCATTCGCCTGGTGGGTCCGAAGCCGAGCTGGACCCGTACCGATGGCGGCGAAGCCGGGCTGCACCCGTCCAATGTTCACGACAACGAATACGCCATCGGCTCCATCAATTTCACCGGTGATTTCCCGGTCATCCTGACCAAGGATGGCCCGAGCCTTGGGGGGTTCGTCTGCCCGGTGACCATCGCCAAGGCCGAGCTGTGGAAAGTGGGCCAGTTGAAACCCGGGGACAGCATCCGCTTCTCGCCAATCAGCTTCGCCGAGGCCAAGGCCATGGAAGACGCCCAGGATGCGTCCATTGAAAACCTGGGGGTGATTCCGCTGGTCAACCCGGCGGTGACCGATCACAGCCACACCTTTACCTCTTCCACCATGCTGGCGGAGATAGATGCCAACGGTCATGTACCGCGGATCGTCTACCGGCAGGCCGGCGACAAGTACATCCTTATCGAGTACGGCGACAACGTGCTCGATCTTGCCCTGCGCATGCGTGTCCATGCGCTGATGGAAAACCTGAAGGCGTCACCGGTGGAGGGCATTCTGGAATTGTCGCCGGGGGTACGCAGCCTGCAGGTCCATTACGATTCCCGCCGCCTTGATCAGGACCGCCTGGTCAACACACTGCTGGACCGTGAACAGACCATCGGCAGTGTGGACGACATGGTCGTGACTTCCCGGGTCCTGCATCTGCCCATGGCCTTCGAAGACAGCGCCACCCTGGATGCGGTCACCCGTTACCAGGAAACCATTCGCCAGGATGCCCCCTGGCTGCCCAACAACGTGGAATTCATTCGCCGCATCAACGGCCTGCAATCCACCGACCAGGTGCGCGACATTATTTTCAGTGCTAGCTATCTGGTGTTGGGCCTGGGAGATGTGTATCTGGGGGCCCCCTGTGCGGTGCCCATTGATCCGCGCCACCGCCTGATGACCTCCAAGTACAACCCGGCGCGCACCTATACCGCCGAAGGCACCGTGGGTATCGGCGGCGTCTACATGTGCATCTACGGCATGGATTCCCCCGGCGGTTACCAGCTGGTGGGTCGCACCCTGCCGATCTGGAACAAACATCTGAAGAACGCCCAGTTCCACAGTGGTGAGCCCTGGTTGCTGAAGTTTTTCGATCAGGTCCGCTACTACCCGGTGAGCGAGGAAAAACTCACCGAGATGCGCGAGGCCTTCCGCCACGGCCACCTGCAGGTGGAGATCAGCGAAGAGCCCTTCAGCCTGGCCGAGCATCGCCAATTCCTGAAAAACAACGAACAGGAAATTGCCGATTTCAACGCCCGCCGCGATGTGGCCTTCCGAGAGGAAGTGGCGCGCTGGCAGGACGAAGACGCGGCAGTGGAATCCGCGCTGATGGGCAGTAAAACGGATATCGGCCAGGTAGATGGCCATCTGGTCAGCGCCGAAATCAGCGGCAATGTCTGGAAGCTGCTGGTGGAAGAAGGCTCACAGGTCAGCGAAGGCCAGCCCCTGGTGATCGTGGAAGCCATGAAGATGGAATTCGAAATCGTCGCCAATGCCAGCGGCAAGGTCACCGGTCTGCATTGCCAGCCCGGCTCCATCATCCATGCCGGGGATCCGGTGTTGGTCATTGATCCGAAAGCGGTGGCCTGAGAGGAAATGCCATGAAAGCGCATAAAGAAAAAAAATCCAGCAACCTGGCGGACCGCATCTATCAGCAGCTGAAAAGCGACATCTTCGACTTTCGCCTGATGCCCGGTGACCGCTTCAGCGAAAACGAGATTGCCGAACGCATGGGCGCCTCACGCACTCCGGTTCGTGAAGCCCTGTTCCGGCTGCAACGGGAATCCTATGTGGATGTGCTGTTCCGCAGCGGCTGGCAGGTCAAACCCTTTGACTTCGATTACTTCGAAGAACTCTACGATGTGCGCACCATTCTTGAATGCGCTGCGGTACGCAAGATCTGCGAGCAGGAAAACAACTCACCCAAACTCGATGACCTGATTCGCATCTGGTGCGTGCCGGAATCGGAAAGACTGGAAGACGGCAACACTCTCAGCCGACTGGATGAGCGCTTTCACGAAATGCTGGTGGAAGCCGCTGGCAACACCGAGATGGCACGCATTCATCATGACCTGACCGAACGTCTGCGCATCATTCGCCGCCTGGATTTCACCAAGCCACCGCGTATTGATGCCACCTATCAGGAACACAGCTCCATTCTGGAAGCCATTCAGCATCGCCGCTGCGAGCAGGCGCAGATTCAGCTGCGCGCTCATATCGAAAGCTCACGCAATGAAGTGCGAAAAATAACGCTGCACATGCTTCATGAAGCCCGGATGCACAGCGGCAAGGCAGACAACGACGACTGATACACAGTGACCTTTTTCATTCATCAATGGGGGGATACCCATGTTACGAAAGGAAGCAGTAACGAGCGCGCTTGCCATGGCCGCTCTCATCACACCGATATCAGCCATGAGTGCCGATATCGATCCGGAAATCTCTGTGGGCGGAGGCCTGCGCACCAGCTTTACCAGTGTGGAAAACGCAGCGCCTGACGGTGAATCCAGCTCCAGTGATTTCAATCTGGACAGTGTGCGGCTGTACATCAACGGCCAGGTCACCGACAACATCAAGATGACCGTGAACACCGAATACGACGGTGTTGAAGAAAAGGTGCGGGTGCTCGATGCCATTGCCCGGTTCGAGTATTCCGACACCTTTAACATCTGGGCCGGCCGATTCCTGCCCGCCAGTGATCGTTCCAACCTGTCCGGGCCGTACTATCTGACCACCTGGAATTTCCCGTCCGTGCAAGCCTATCCGGCCATCTTCGCCGGTCGTGACGACGGCGTCGCTTATTGGGGCCAGGCCAACGAGGGCCAGTTCAAGTGGCAGTTCTCGGTCACCGAAGGTCCGGAGGATCCGGTCCCCGCCGAGGATGACGACGATCTGCTGTACAGCGGCCGACTCACTCTCAACCTGCTCGATCCGGAACCGGGCTACTACAACTCCAGCACCTATTACGGCGAGAAGGACATTCTGGCGGTGGGTCTGGTTGGCCAGAGCCAGGGGTCTGACTCCGCCTGGAGCGTGGATGCCCTGTTCGAGAAAAACACCGGCGCCGGCACAGTGACTCTCGAAGGCGCCTATTACCAGTACGACGGTCTGGGCGGCCTGGGCGGCGACGAAAGCGAAGGCTACTTCGTGCTGGCCGGCTTCCTGTTCCCCCAGGAAATCGGTCCGGGCCGGCTGCAACCGGTGATCCGTTACACCGAGGGTGAAGTGACCGATGGCGCCGAGGGTGACATCAGCGAGTTCAATCTGAACTACATCATCAAGGGTCATAACGCCCGTATCAGTGCCGCTTACCAGGATCGTAACGACGAGCTGTTCAGCGATAACGACACCTTTGTACTGGGTCTGCAACTACAGATGTAAGTGCTACACCACAAGGAGTTTTGCCATGCAATTTTCAAACACACTGAAACGACTCACTGCAGGAATCATGCTTTCCGGCAGCCTTATCTACAGCGGCGCCGCCATGGCCGCTGACACCATCAAGGTCGGGGTGCTGCACTCCCTGTCCGGCACCATGGCCATCAGTGAATCCACCCTGAAAGACACGGTTCTGATGATGATCGAGGAGCAGAACAAGAAGGGCGGCGTGATGGGCAAGCAGCTGGAACCCGTGGTCGTTGACCCGGCCTCCAACTGGCCCCTGTTCGCCGAAAAAACCCGGGAACTGATCAGCCAGCAAGGTGTGGATGTAATCTTCGGCTGCTGGACTTCCGTGTCCCGCAAGTCCGTGCTGCCAGTGGTGGAAGAACTCAATGGCCTGCTGTTCTACCCGGTGCAGTACGAGGGTGAAGAGTCGTCCAAGAATGTGTTCTACACCGGGGCCGCCCCCAACCAGCAGGCCATCCCGGCGGTCAACTACCTGATCAACGAACTGGGTGTGGAGCGCTTCGTGCTGGCCGGTACCGATTATGTGTACCCGCGAACCACCAACAAGATCCTGGAAGCCTACCTGAAGTCCAAGGGCGTGGCTGACAAGGACATCATGATCAACTACACCCCGTTCGGGCATTCCGACTGGCAGTCCATTGTCAGCGACATCAAGGCCTTCGGTAACCAGGGCAAGAAAACCGCAGTGGTCTCCACCATCAACGGCGATGCCAACGTGCCCTTCTACAAGGAACTGGGCAACCAGGGCGTCAGCGCCCAGGACATTCCCGTGGTGGCCTTCTCCGTGGGTGAAGAGGAATTGTCCGGCATCGACACCGGCCCGCTGGTGGGTCACCTGGCCGCCTGGAACTACTTCCAGAGTGTCTACAACGACGCCAACGATGCCTTCATCGCCCAGTGGCACGACTTTACCCAGGACGACAAACGCGTCACCAACGATCCCATGGAAGCCACCTATATCGGTTTCAACATGTGGGTGAAGGCCGTAGAAAAAGCCCAATCCACGGACACGGATAAAGTGGCGGAAGCCATGATCGGCATGGAAACCCCGAACCTGACTGGCGGTATGGCGGTGATGAACGAAAACCACCATCTGTCCAAGCCGGTGCTGATCGGCGAAATCCAGGATGACGGCCAGTTCGCCGTGGTCTGGGAAACCGATGGTCTGGTCAAAGGCGATGCCTGGTCCGATTACCTGCCCGGCTCCAAGGACCTGATTTCCGACTGGAGCGCGCCGACGAAATGCGGCAACTACAACACCAAGACCAAGCAGTGCCTTGGCAGCAAAGCCATGCAGTAAACGATCCGACCCTCTCCGGTTATCCGTGTGCGCTAACGCGCACGCTGGTAACCGGCTTTTTTCGATACACCCAGTCTGTAAGGAGCCCACTATGGGTCACGCTATTGGCCGGTTTTTGACAACCCTGCTGCTGGCAGCGTTGTGCAATACGGTGCTGGCCGACCTGGCCACAGACACAGGCCCGGCCCCAGGCCCCGGCCTCCACGATATTCTTAACCAGTTGGCCAGCCGCAGCTTTGATGACAAGGAAACGGCCATTCGCCAACTGGCCGAGCAGGACCACCCGCGCGTGGTGCCTTTGCTCAATGCCCTGATGAACCGCGACCTGGTGCAACACCGGGACAGCGGCGCCATTTTACTGGGTCGCAAGAACAGTGACGGCTGGCTACTGCTGGACCCCGTCAGCGAAGCCGAACAACAACAGGTGGGATCACGGGATGCCCGCCCGGTGGTGATCAATAACCGCCTGCGTACCGTCATCAATAATCAACTGGCCCTGCGCGACCTGGCCAGCCCGGACAGCGAGCAACGCTATCAGGCCGCCGGCCAGCTGATCGGTAATGCCGACCCGGAAATGCTCTCGGCACTGACAGCCCGCCGGGCCAAGGAAACTGTTGCCCGGGTACAGGACCGTATTGATGTGGCCCTGAACATTGCCACCCTGGACAACGACGATCTGGCCGCCCGCCTGAATGCCATCGACGCTCTGGCCGACAGTCTGCATCCGGCGGCCAAGAACGCCCTGCGCGACCGGGTGGCTGCCAGCGACAACCCGGCGGAAGTGCGCGCGGCAGAAAAGGCGCTGGCCCGCATCGAAGCCCGCATCGAGCGCTACCAGACCGCTGACACCCTGTTCTTCGGCCTCAGCCTGGGCTCGGTGTTGTTGCTGGCTGCGATCGGCCTGGCCATCACCTTCGGGGTGATGGGGGTGATCAACATGGCCCACGGCGAACTGATCATGATCGGCGCCTACACCACCTATGTGATTCAGCAGCTGTTGCCCAACAGTCACGAATGGTCGCTGCTGATCGCCATTCCTGCCGCCTTTATGGTGTCGGCCCTGGTGGGCATTCTGATTGAGCGCTTTGTGATCCGTTTCCTGTATGGCCGCCCCCTGGAAACCTTGCTCGCCACCTTCGGGGTGAGCCTGATTCTGCAGCAGGCAGTGCGGGTGATCTTCTCGCCCCTGAATCGCACCGTGGTAACACCGGAATGGATGAGTGGCGCACTGGAAATCAACCCGGTGTTCTCACTGACCTATAACCGCCTCTACATCATTTTCTTTGCCCTGGCCGTGTTTCTGGCCCTGCTCACGCTGCTGAAGAAAACCCGCCTGGGCCTGCAGGTCAGAGCTGTCAGTCAGAACCGGACCACCGCCCGCGCCATGGGGATTCGTAGCGAGCGGGTCAATGCGCTCACTTTCGGCCTGGGTTCCGGTATCGCCGGTATCGCCGGGGTGGCCCTGGCACAGCTCACCAATGTGGGGCCCAACCTGGGTCAGAGCTACATCATCGATTCCTTCATGGTGGTGGTGTTCGGCGGTGTCGGCAATCTGTGGGGCACTCTCACCGCCGCCTTCAGCCTGGGGATCGCCAACAAGCTGCTGGAGCCCATGGCCGGAGCCGTGCTGGCAAAAATCATCGTGCTGATCTTCATCATCCTGTTTATCCAGCGCAAACCACGGGGTCTGTTCCCGCAACGTGGCCGGGCCGCGGAGGAGTAATATGCGAGACTCAACCTTCAAAAGTGCCTTCAGTGATCGCACCGCGAAAACCTTTATGGGCGTCCTGCTGGGCGCCACCCTGGTGGTGACCCTGCTCAACCAGTTTTTCCCGCCGGACTCGCCACTGCACGTGAGCGCCTACACCGTCACCCTGCTGGGCAAGTACCTGTGTTACGCCCTGCTGGCCCTGTCGCTGGATCTGGTGTGGGGTTACTGCGGCATTCTCAGCCTGGGTCATGGGGCCTTCTTTGCCCTGGGTGGCTATGCCATGGGCATGTACCTGATGCGCCAGATCGGCGACCGGGGCGTGTACGGCAATCCGGAGTTGCCCGACTTCATGGTGTTCCTCAACTGGAGCGAGCTGCCCTGGTACTGGCAGGGCTTCGACCAGTTCTGGTTTGCCGCCTTGATGATCCTGCTGGTCCCCGGCCTGCTGGCCTTCGTATTCGGCTGGCTGGCATTTCGTTCCCGGGTTACCGGCGTCTATCTGTCGATCATCACCCAGGCACTCACCTATGCCCTGATGCTGGCCTTCTTCCGCAACGAACTGGGCTTCGGCGGCAACAACGGTCTTACCGACTTCAAGGAACTGCTGGGCTTTTCCCTGCAGTCCGACAGCACACGTGTGGGCCTGCTGATCGCCACCGCCCTCTCTCTGGCCATGGCCTTTGTGCTGTGCCGCTGGATCACCGGCAGCAAGCTGGGCCGGGTGGTCATGGCGGTGAGGGATGCGGAATCCCGGGCCCGTTTTGTGGGTTACCGTACCGAACATTACAAACTGTGGATCTTCACCGTCAGCGCCATTCTGGCCGGCATTGCCGGGGCGCTCTATGTGCCCCAGGTGGGCATCATCAACCCGGGGGAATTCTCGCCGCTCAATTCCATCGAGCTGGTGGTCTGGGTAGCGGTAGGCGGACGCGCCACCTTATATGGGGCGGTGATCGGCGCCATCCTGGTCAACTACGGCAAGACCATTTTCACCGGCGTTATGCCCGAGGCCTGGCTGTTTGCCCTGGGCGGGCTGTTCGTGGCGGTTACCGTGTTTCTGCCCCAAGGTCTGGTGGGTCTGGTCAGCCAGAGATGGGCGGCTCTGCGCAAACAATTCCCGCCAAAGAAAACAAATAACGACACCCTCACCCCGGCAGAAGGAGAGGCTCCATGAGCGCACTGGATAACCTGCGCGACACCTTTCGCCGCGACCAAGTCTTCGATTTCATGCGCCAGGGCACCCGTGCCGTGGCGCCCGGTCAGCTGGATTCCGGTAGTGGCAAGAACATTCTCTATCTGGAAGATATCACCGTCAGTTTTGACGGCTTCAAGGCCCTCAATGATCTGACCCTGTACATCCAGACCGGCGAACTGCGCTGCATCATCGGCCCCAACGGCGCGGGCAAATCCACCATGATGGACGTGATCACCGGCAAGACCCGACCGGATAGCGGCACCTGTTTTTTCGGTCAGACCCTGGACCTGACAGCCATGAGCGAAACCGACATCGCCATGGCCGGCATCGGTCGAAAATTTCAGAAACCCACCGTGTTCCCCGAACACACCGCCTTTGAAAACCTGGAGCTGGCCATGAACGGTCCCAGAGGGCCCTGGCATTCCCTGTTCACCCGATTAAGCGGCGAACAGACAAACTGGATCGAGGACACTCTGGCCACCGTGGGTCTGCTTGAAGACCGACACAAGGTGGCGGGCCTGCTTTCCCACGGACAAAAGCAGTGGCTGGAAATCGGCATGGTGCTGATGCAGAAACCACAACTGCTACTGGTGGATGAACCCATCGCCGGGATGACCCGCCAGGAAGTGGAACGCACCGGGGAACTTCTGAAAAGCCTGGCCGGCAAACACTCGGTGGTTGTCGTCGAACATGACATGGAATTCATCCGCTCCATCGCCAGCACCGTCACCGTGCTGCACCAGGGCAGCGTACTGGCGGAAGGCACCATGGAGCAGGTGCAGAATGATCCCAAAGTCATCGAAGTTTACCTGGGCGAATAACAGCCCCCTGTAGGAGCGCCGCTCTCTGTGCTCTGCCATTATGAGGCTCAAGCATCCAGTTTTGAGTTACGAGAAGCGAGTCTCGAAAGGCAAAAGATTTTTGGGTTTTCGCAACTCGTTACTCGCTTCTCGGCACTCTCAATTGAGCGAGGCATTCGTGCCTCATACTCGCAGAGCGCAGAGAGCGGCTTCGAAATACTGTTACGGAGTTAACACCGTGCTGAAACTGAACAACGTCAACCAGTACTATGGCGAATCCCACACCCTCTGGGATCTGGATTTGGGGCTAACCCAGGGCGAATGCCTGTGCGTCATGGGCCGCAACGGTGTGGGCAAGACCACCCTGCTGAAAACCATCATGGGATTGTTACCGGTGAAAAGCGGCAGCATTGAATTCAACGGGCTCGATTATGCCAAACAAGCGGCGGAAGAACGGGCCCGGGCAGGAATCGGTTATGTGCCCCAGGGGCGGGAAATTTTTCCGCTACTCACCGTGGAGGAGAATCTGGAAACCGGTCTGCAGGCCCGTCCGGATCGCAGCAGGAAAATCCCGGATCGCATCTACGAGCTGTTCCCGGTACTCCATGAAATGCGCAACCGCCGCGGCGGCGATCTCTCCGGCGGACAGCAACAACAACTGGCCATCGGCCGTGCCCTGGCGCTGGACCCGAAACTGCTGATCCTTGATGAACCCACCGAAGGGATTCAGCCCAATATCGTCGACATGATCGGCCGGGTGATTAAAACCCTGAACAAGGAAGAAGGCCTCACCGTGTTACTGGTGGAGCAGAAGCTGCACTTCGCCCGTGCCACCGCTGACCGTTTTGCCATTCTTGACCGTGGCAGCAAGGTGGCGGAAGGCGAGATGGGTGAGTTGGATGATACCTTGATCAAGAGTTATCTGACCGTTTGATCATCAACACTCCCCTTTGACGTAGGAGCGTCGCTGGCGGCGCGATTCCATAGGCTGATATCGCGCCGCCAGCGACGCTCCTGCAGACAAAGACGGGTTGCTCCTGTGCGTCGATACCCTAGTCAGCTTACACTGGCCGCCTTGCACACTGACAGGCGACCGCAATGCTCCACCGCTTGACCCAACTCTTTCCACTCTGGGCCCTGCTGTTTTCCCTGCTGGCCTACTGGCAGCCGGCCCTGCTGGTGGGCGGCAAGGGGGCCATTGTGCCGCTACTGATGCTGATCATGTTCGGCATGGGCCTGTCGCTGACCTGGGAGGATTTCCAGCGGGTGCTGCGCCAGCCGGGCACCATTGGCCTGGGCCTGCTGCTGCAGTACAGCCTGATGCCACTGCTCGCCTTTGCCATCGGCATCGCCCTGCAGCTCCCCCAGGAATTGCTGGTGGGGCTGGTGCTGGTGGGTGCCTGTCCTGGCGGCACCGCGTCCAACGTGATCGCCTATCTGGCGCGGGCGGATGTGGCTCTGTCAGTGGCCATTACCTTTGCCTCTACCCTGTTGGCGGTGGTTGCCACGCCCTTGCTGACCTGGGTGTATCTGGGGGAGCGCATCCCGGTGCCCATTGATGGCATGCTGATTTCCCTGCTGCAGATCGTACTATTGCCGGTGACCGTGGGCTGTTTTCTCAATACCCGATTTGCCCGCCAGCTGGCACCGCTACGGGATGTCTTCCCGCTGGTGTCCGTGGCGGCCATTGTGGGGGTGATCGGGATTATCGTCGCCCTGAACCAGGGCCATATTGCCCAGGCCGGCATGGCCATCTTTATTGCCGTGGTGGCCCATAACGGTCTCGGCCTGGCCAGTGGCTATGGCATCGCGCGCCTGCTTTGTCTGGACAAAAAGCGCGCCCGCACCCTGGCCATCGAAGTGGGCATGCAGAATTCCGGTCTGGGTGTGGCGCTTGCAGTAAAACACTTCAGCGCCATGGCCGCCCTGCCAGGGGCCCTGTTCAGCATCTGGCACAATCTGTCCGGATCGTTGTTGGCGACGATTTGGCGGCGAAAGGCAATTAATAGTTAATAATGAATAATTAATAGCTCGCGGGTTGACGCTGCGAGTCTTTCAAACGGCAAGAGGCCGCGCCCAGAGTTTGGACGCGGCCTCTTGGTTTGGATAGCTCCGGTGCTCTTGCGCGCGTTATTAATTATTCATTATTAACTATCAATTCACGGCGCAAGCCGCTCCCGCACCCAACTCCCGTCTGCCTGTTTGCGATAGCGAAAGCGATCATGCAATCGACTGGGGCGGCCATGCCAGAACTGGATTTCCGTGGGCATGATACGGTAGCCACCCCAGTTGGCTGGTCGGGGCACGGGCGCTTCCGGGTGCTGCTGTTGCAAAGCCTCCACTTCCGCTTCCAGCCATTCCCGGCTGGCGGGCTGGCTCTGGGGGGAGATGGCGGCGCTGATCTGGCTGGCATAGGGCCGCGACGCAAAATAACTGTCGGACTCTTCTTCATCCACTTTTCGGGCTTCACCGATCACGATCAGTTGCCGATCGAAGGGCTGCCAGAACATGGTGAACGATACCTTGGGGTTGGCCGCAATCTCTTCCCCCTTGCGACTGTCGTAGTGGGTGAAAAAGGTAAAGCCACCGCCCTCGATTCCTTTCAGCAACACCACCCGGCTGGAAGGCTGGCCGTCAGCACTGACCGTGGCCAGGGTCATGGCGTTGGGCAAGGGCAGCCCGCCCTCAATGGCTTCATCCACCCAGCGCCGGGCCTGCTCCACCGGATCGGTGTGGAGGTTCGCTTCGCTCAGGCCCTCGGCATGATATTCTTCGCGCACGTCTTTCATGGTTTCCCCGGCAGTGAGACTGAGCCCGGAGTATAACGCCGAGACCGTGAAGACACCGAACCGGGATCAAGAAAAGTATGCTCGACACCTCTGCAGAGAACCGCCGGCGCCACCCGCTGGATCCACACCAGCCCGTGTGGCTGTTTGGCTATGGCTCGCTGATCTACAAGGCGGATTTTCCCTTTCTGGAACGCCGCCCCGCTACCATCCGCGACTGGGCGCGCCGCTTCTGGCAAGGATCCCACGACCATCGAGGCACCCCGGAAAACCCGGGCCGTGTGGTTACGCTGATACCGGCACCGGGCGCCCTCTGCACCGGGATGGCCTACCGCATCACCCCGGATGTGTTCGAGCATCTGGACCACCGGGAGAAAAATGGCTATTTGCGATTTCGCACCCCGCTGACCTTCGCCGATGGCGATCAGGCTGACGGCTTGGTCTACATCGCCACCGAGGACAATGCCGCCTTTCTCGGCCAGAGCGACGAGCTGCTGATTGCCCGTCACATTGCCACCAGCCACGGTCCCAGCGGCAGTAACCGGGACTATCTGCTGCAGCTTGCTGAAGCCCTGCGCGCCCTGGACGCTGACGATGAGCATGTCTTTACCATCGAGCAGCACCTGCTGAGCCTCTAGGCTTTGCCGTCTACCGTTGGAGCTTTGCTCGCAAAGCGAAGGTTTACGTCGGCACATTTGTCGGGAATTTGTTTTGCGAGCAAAGCTCCAACGACCACCCTCACACCGTCTGCATGTACCGATCCCAATAGCCTTGCTGCGGCGCAATCTGATCCACCACATCCACCCATAATCCGGAGGGGTCACGCAGGCCGAAGCGGCGCTGACCGAATGGCTCGTCGCTGAGCGGGTACGCCACCGCCCCCCCTCTGGACTGGAAATCCGCCAGCGCCTGGCGGGCATCCTCCACTTCGATCTCCAGACACATACCCAGTCCACCAAAGGTGTCCGGACCCGGCGGTGCCGAGGGATGATCCGGACTCATGAACGCCACCACGCTGCCCTGCTGCGCGTCTCCAAGCAGTACAAACCAGTCGCTGTCGAACAACACATCCAGACCAAAATACCGCTGCCAGAAATCCCGGCAGGCCACTTTATGCTCGGTCACCACAATGGGGTAACGGTCGCGGATCTTCATCGGATACCTCCTTGGGATAAAACAGACTATTAGTCTGTTTTGAGAAAATAAAAACAAACTGATAGTCTGTTTGTCAACCGAAAGAGGATTTCATGGCCACCAATGCCCAACGCCGCGCCCAAACCCGCGGCTGCCTGATCAATGCTGCCCGTCACCTGTTTGCCGAACAGGGCTACGCGGACACCAGCACCGAGACCATTCTGTCCGGCGCCGGGGTCACCCGGGGCGCCATGTACCACCATTTCCGCAACAAGGCAGAGCTGTTCGAAGCGGTCTGCGATCTGCTCAGCCGGGAAGCCATGGTCGCCATCGAAAAGGCGGTGGCCGGGCAGCGCGGCAGCCTGGCCACGTTAAAAGCCGGCAGTCTGGCCTGGGTAGACTTCATGGCGCGGGACGATGTGCGACGCATCCTGGTGGTCGAAGCCCCCTCCGTGCTGGGCCAGGAACGCTGGCGAGCCCTGGACGAGCGCTACAGCTTCCCGCTGTTGTGTGAAGGCATCCGTGAAGCCATGGAAGAAGGCGCCCTGCAGTTTTCCGGCAGTGCCGAAGGCCTGGCCGTGCTGCTTAACGGCGCCATGAATGCGCTGGTACTGAATGATCCCCGGGCCGACAATCGGCCCAGACTGCGCCAGGATCTGCTGGCCCTGTTCGATTGCTTTCGCGGAGAGAGCCCATGAGCGCTTGCCCCTGCCAGTCCGGACTGGACTACGCACATTGCTGTCAGCCCCTTCACCAGGGCAAACCCGCCGCATCGCCAGAAGCGCTGATGCGCTCGCGGTTTTCCGCCTTTGCGCTGAAAAATACCGATTACATCGCCCAGAGCTGGCACCTGAGCCAGCGCCCCCCTGGACTGAATCTTGATGATGACCCGCAGTGGCTTGCCCTGGAAATTATCGCCAGCGGTGAAGAGGGCGATACCGGCTGGGTCCACTTTCGCGCTACCAGCAAGGATCGCCAGGGCTTGAGTGTGCTCGAGGAACGCTCCCGTTTCGTGTGCGAAAACGGCCACTGGTATTACCTGGACGGCACGCCCTCGGTAATCCCGCTAAAGCGCGGCCGAAATGACCCTTGCCCCTGTGGTAGCGGAAAAAAATTCAAGAAGTGTTGTGGGTGAGGGAAGTAGCGAGAAACGAGTCACGAGGCGCGAAAGGCAGCATCAATTTGCTTCTCGTAACTCGTAACTCGCGCTTATTCCTCTTGCCCGGGATTAGCGGGAAAAGGACAGCAAGCCATCTTCCACGGGTTCCTCCAGAAGCATGTGCTTGTCTTTACTGTAATGGTTCATAACCTTCCAGGGATGGTGACGTCCCTGGCGCGGCAGCTTATGACTGGAGCGCTTCACATAGCCGGAAGCCAGGGCATCCATGATTGACCTGTCTGCCAATGTCAGATCGCTGTCCCCTTGCGGAGTTACCACCGCCATGCCTTCCGAATCCATATAATTGAGCAGACGGCAAATATAGGCCGACGCAATATCCGCCTTCAGGGTCCAGGAGGCATTGGTGTACCCGAAAATCCAGGCCATGTTCGGAACCCCTTCCATCAGCACGCCCTTGTAGGTCATCCGTTCACTGACATCCAGGGGAGCGCCATCGATGGAAAGCTCCATGCCCCCCAGTACCTGCAAGTTCAGACCGGTGGCGGTAACAATGATATCCGCCTCCAGTTCGCGGCCGGATTTCAGACGGATACCGTTTTCCGTAAAGGTATCAATGTGGTCGGTGACGATGTCCGCTTTGCCCTCACGCAAATCCCGGAAAAGATCCGCATCCGGCACCGCACAGAGTCGTTCGTCCCAGGGTTGATAGACAGGCTGAAAGTGGGTCATGTCGAAATCTTTTCCCACATGGCGCCGGACATTGGACAACAAAAGCTTGCGGGTAAAATCGGGATACTTTTTTGCCAACAAATAAATCAAACGCTGCAGTTTGATATTCCGCCAGCGGGCCATGCGATACACCCAGCCAGACGGCAATACACGGTCCAACCATTCAGAAAACTTGTCATAGGCGGGCACCGAAAAAATATAGGACGGGGAGCGCTGCAGCATGGTGATATGCGCGGTCTCTTCCGCCATGGCGGGAACCAGCGTAACGGCGGTGGCGCCGCTGCCGATCACCACCACTTTCTTGTTTCGGTAATCCAGATCCTCGGGCCATTGCTGGGGATGCACGCAGGTCCCCTGAAAACGTTCCATGCCGGGAAATTCCGGCAGATAACCCTGATCATAATTGTAATAACCGGTACAGCCGATCAGGAAACGGGAGCGGAATTTTTCTGTCTCTCCATGACGTTCCTGTCGCGCTGTCACTGTCCATATTTTTTCATCGGAAGACCAGTCCGCGCCGGTAATCGTCAACCCGTAATGAATATGCTGGCTGACTCCGAATTCGTCAGCCGTTTCCTTGATATAATTCCGAATGGAAGGGCCATCCGCCAGCACCTGCAACTCATTCCACGGACGAAAGCCGTAACCGAAACTGAACATGTCCGAATCGGAACGGATACCCGGATAGCGAAAAAGATCCCAGGTTCCCCCCATGGCCTGCCGGCGTTCCAGAATGGCAAACGTCTTGTCGCTGCACGCTTTCTGGAGATGACAGGCGGCGCCGATGCCGGATAATCCGGCACCAATAATCAGCACGTCATACTCTCGAGAATCGTTGGATTTATCCATATCGTCTCTCCCGAAACATTGAGCGATGCATTCGCTATCTTTCACCGGCTTGTTGGGGAAACGGCGCTGCGACCGTTTTTTCTATCCCATCGTGCCTTTGTGTCTTAAACAATCCTTTTATGATCTTTCTTAAAATGCAAATTATTGCCGCAAAAAGTGCAGGCAGGTTGCCAAGTTAATACAAACCATGGCTTGGCCACCCGCAACATTGGGTATAGCGTAAAAGTCACAACCTGGCACGTAGGGTGGAGAGATGAAATCAGCAGAACAAACCACCGCTTTTTCTGACTGGCATGACGGCAAACGTTACCTTTGGTTACTCAGCCCCGCCATTCCGGTGCTGGCTGTTTCGTTTCTACTCATTTACCTGTTTATCTGGGACTGGCCCGGTCTGCTATGGGGTGGTCCCTTCCTGGTGTATGGCCTGATCCCGTTTGCCGACTGGCTCATCGGCACCGATACCAATAACCCCCCGGAGTCTGCCGTCCCACAACTGGAAGACGACAAGTATTACCGCCTGATCGTCTATGCCTATATTCCCATGCAATACCTGGCCACGATTCTGGGTGCCTGGCTGGTGGCCCAGGGACAAGTCCCGTTATGGGGTCTGGTCGGTCTTGTCTTCAGTGTCGGCGCGGTGAACGGGATCGCCATCAACACTGCCCACGAACTGGGACACAAGAAATCGAGAACCGAACGCTGGCTGGCCAAGATCACACTGGCGCCAGTGGCCTATGGTCACTTCTTTGTGGAGCACAACAAGGGCCATCACAAGAACGTGGCCACACCAGAGGACCCGGCCAGTGCCCGCATGGGGGAATCCTTCTGGCGCTTCCTGCCGCGCACCATGATCGGCAGCGTCAAATCCGCATGGCAGATTGAAGCCCAGCGCCTGGCACGTTGCGAAGAGCCACTGTGGTCACTGAAAAATGAAAACCTGCAGGCCTGGCTGATGACCGTGGTGCTGTTCGGGCTGTTGACCCTGTGGCTGGGCTGGATCGTATTGCCTTTCCTGCTGCTTCAGGCCTTCTATGGTGCCTCTCTGCTGGAAGTGATCAACTACATGGAACACTATGGCTTGCTTCGCCAGAAGAAGGCCGATGGCCGCTATGAGCGCTGCGAACCCAGACACTCCTGGAACAGCAACCATATCGTTACCAACCTGTTCCTCTATCAGCTGCAACGCCATTCCGATCATCATGCCAACCCTACCCGGCGCTTCCAGGCCCTGCGGCATTTCGACGACAGCCCGCAGCTGCCTTCCGGTTATGCCTCCATGCTGATGCCGGCCTATATCCCCTTTGTCTGGTACCAGAAAATGGATCCGCTGGTTTATCAGCATTACAAGGGCGATCTTAGCCTGGCCAATCTGCAACCGGACAAGCGCGAGGAACTGCTGAAAAAATGGCAGCAGCCCGCCGTGACCTATCAAAGCGCCGACTCGGAACCGGATGTGGCAGAGGGTGCCGTGGCGGCTGCCCGTCAGGCGGAACAGGATCTCGATACCCCTCACCAGTTTCAGTGCCCCAACTGCGGTTACATCTACGACGAAAGCCGTGGCGAGGAAAATGAAGGCTTTCCTCCGGGCACCCGCTGGCTGCAGATTCCCAATGACTGGCCCTGCCCGGATTGTGCGGTACGCGAGAAAGTGGATTTCGTCCTCAAGCAACACTGAGAGGGCAACCCCGGCAAGCAATATCCCCCCCTGTGCGCCGGGGGTCTTTTACACCCGGGACGCCTTTCGCATGGCGAGAGGCGTGGTCTGAAACCAGCGGCGAAAGGTACGACTGAAGTTCGATGTATCCTGGTAGCCCAGCTGCTCGGCAATGCGCTCTATGGGCAGGCTGGTTTCCGTCAATAACCAGGCGGCCTGTTCACTTCGAACATCATCCAGTAATTCCTGGTAACGGGTATCTTCCGCTTTCAGTTTGCGAATCAGGGTGCGCGTGGACATGGCAAATTTCTCCGCCATGGCCTCCAGGGAAGGAAGCTCTCCCTGGCAATCCAGCAGCACCATGCTCACTTGCTGACTGAACGCGCCCCCCTTTTCCAGCTGCTTGAGCTGGTGTTCACAATCCCGAGTGGCATTGCGATGCATGGTCGGGTCTGCCGTCAGACAGGGAGATCCCAGCTGCTCCGGCGGCATTTCAACCAGAAAGTGGTCCGCACCGAAAATGACCGGACAGCCCAGCAAACGCTCATAGTGCGCCGCCCAGACGGGACGCGGGAAAGGCAGCTGGACCCGGGCTTCCCGAATCCGTCCGGCGGAAACCGCATCGGTCATCTGGAAGTAAGTGCCCAGCAGGGCCCCCAGCAGAAACTCCCGGCAGTCCCCCAGATCCACGTTCTCATGCAACCATAACTGGCCCCAGCCATCATGCTCCTCGAAGCGCAGCTGGATCAGTTGCAACCGCACTCCCACAAAGCGGGCCACCACTGACAGCAGGGTGCGCATATCCGGGGCCGATACCACCGCATAACCCAGGGCGCCGTGGGCCGTCACCGGCGTATTCGCCCCGATCTTCAGCCCGATCCAGGGCTCTTCAGTGAGCTGCTGGGCCCGGCGTATCAAGCGGGACAGCTGCTCCAGACTCAGATAGCGATGCTCACTGAGCAGCTCTTGCCAGGCCAGCCGGGTACCGGAAAAAATATCCGCATCGCTGAAGCCTTCCTGCTTCAGATGGGCGCACAGCACCCGGCTGTAAGTGGGATGAATGGCCGGTTTGAGCCGATCCATTTGCTTGTCCACCATTCGCCACACTCCTGACCGTCATGATGCCCCAGCCTACCCCTAAACTGCCTGTTTAGTCTGTCACTTTATGACGATTTATTGCCACCTGACGGGGTGCCGGAGCGGCCGCGGCAGGCACACCATGGTGAAACTCGGATACCACTAACAACCAACGAGGTCATAGCATGAGCCAAGCTGGCGTCTTTATCGGCCCCTCCGGCGTCGAATACCGCGATCGCAAGCGGCATCTGTGGATTGTTTCCCTCTTTGTCCCGGGCACGGTTTTCCTGGGTCCGTTGATGGTGATGGCCACCGGCGAACCATGGATGCTGTGGCTGCCATTGGCCTTCTATTACCTGGCCATTCCGCTGCTGGATATGCTGATTGGTGAAGATCAAAGCAACCCGCCGGAAGAGGTCGTGCCGCAACTGGAGGCCGACCCGTTCTATCGGCGCATGACCTATGCACTGGTCCCCATACTGCTGAGTGCCTATCTGTTCGGCATGTGGTTTGTTGGCACCCACTCACTGCCGCTGCATGGCATTATCGCCATGGTGCTGCTGACCGGCACCATCTGTGGCGCCGCCGGCATCAACCTGGGTCACGAACTGGGCCACAAGAAAACCCGCACCGAGCGCTGGCTGGCAAAGCTGGTGCTGGCACCGTTGGGCTATGGCCATTTCCCCATCGAACACAACAAGGGCCACCACCGGGATGTGGCCACCCCGGAGGACCCGGCATCCTCACGGCTGGGGGAGTCCATCTGGAAATTCGCCCTGCGGGAAATTCCCGGCACCATGAAGCGGGCCTGGCAGCTGGAGAAAGGGCGGCTGCAGAAGGAAGGCAAGACAGTCTGGTCACTGCACAATGAGATCCTGCAGCCCGGCCTGCTCAGCCTGATCATCTGGGGCAGCATCATCGCCCTGTTTGGCTGGAAAATGGTGCCCTTCATTGCCGCCGTGACCCTGTGGTCCTACCTGCAGCTCACCTCCGCCAACTACGTGGAGCACTATGGTCTGCTTCGCCACAAGGATGACACCGGTCGCTACGAGCGCACCCAGCCCCACCACAGCTGGAACAGCAATCACATGTTTTCCAACTGGGCGTCCTTCCACTTGCAGCGTCACTCCGATCACCATGCCCACCCGGCACGGCGCTATCAGAGCCTGCGACACTTCGAGGATCTGCCGACACTGCCCAACGGTTACTTCGGCATGTTCCTGATCAGTTATGTGCCGCCCCTGTGGTTCAAGGTCATGGACCGGCGCATGCTGGAACACGCCGGGTATGACGCTGCCAACATCAACTTTGATCCGGCGCGCCGCGATGCGCTGATTCGCAAGTACCAGATCAAACCCTCGTCTTAGTAAAACCGGGTATGGCATTTGCCCCATCCTCCTTGGTGGGGCTTTTTTTTGCCGCGATCATTCGCGGTTTTGCAAAACCGAGGAGGCACTGAGCTGTTTCCCGGTTATGTTTCCCCCTATCAATCCCTTAGGATAGGTCCATCATTGGACAGTCGTTCCGATTTCGCTTTGCGTTCATTGCCAAGGAGTTCCCATGAGTGATGCACAGTTTGACGTGGTGGTGTTCGGCGCCACCAGTTTTGTCGGCCAGATTCTCTGCCAGTACCTCACTGACATTTACGGGGTGGATGGGGATCTGAAATGGGCCGCGGCGGGCCGCTCCAAAGACAAACTGGAGCAGGTGAAAGCCCAACTGGGCCAGGCCGGCAGCGCGCTGCCCTTGCTCACCGCCGATGCCAACGATGCCGCCAGCCTGGATACTCTCTGCGCCCAGACCCGGGTGGTGATCTCCACCGTAGGACCCTATGCGTTGTATGGCGAACCCATGATCCGCGCCTGCGTGAGCAGCGGCACCGATTACTGCGACCTGACCGGCGAAGTGCAGTGGATCGCCGCCATGCTGGAAAAATATGAAGACCAGGCCAAACAGAGTGGCGCGCGCATCGTGCATTGCTGTGGCTTTGATTCCATTCCCTCGGACATGGGCACCTACTTCCTGCAGCAGCAGGCCCGGGCCCGCTTCAAGGCCCCCGCCACCCGGGTGAAAATGCGCGTCAAAGTGGCCAAGGGTGGCGTGTCCGGCGGCACCGTAGCGAGCATGATGAACATTGCCGAAGAGGCCGGCAAAGACCCGGCTCTGCGCAAGAAGCTGGCCAACCCCTACCTGCTTTGCCCGCCCAATCATGGCTTCAGTGCCCGTCAGGACAGCATCAGCATGCCGCGCAAGGATGACGACTTCGGCGCCTGGGCAGCACCGTTCGTAATGGATGCCATCAACAGCCGCATCGTGCATCGCTCCAACGCGCTTAACGGCAACGCCTACGGGGACAACTTCACCTATAACGAAGCCATGCTGGCCGGCCCGGGCATGGGCGGGCGCATGAAAGCCCTAGGGATCGGCACTGGCACCGGCCTGTTCTTTGCTGCCGCCGCCATCAAACCCACCCGCTGGCTGCTCAACAAATTCGTGGTGCCGCAACCCGGCGAAGGCCCCAGCCCGGAAGCCCAGAAAGCGGGGTTCTACGATATCCGTTTCTTCGGGGTGACCGACAACAACGACAGCATCCGCGTCAAAGTCACCGGCGATGCGGACCCGGGCTACGGCTCCACCGCCAAGCTGCTGGGGCAAGCCGCCGCCTGTCTGGCCCAGGATGTGCCCGCCGATGCGCCCGGGGGGTTCTGGACCACATCGTCCCTGCTCGGTGATTCACTGCTGAAACGCCTGCAGGAAAAAGCCGGCATGACCTTCACCGTGATCGACTGATACCGGCAGGTCTCTACTTCCCGGGAACCATAAAAAAAAGCGGGCCGCTGGCCCGCTTTTTTGTGTCCTGGAACCGCTAGCGGGAATTACATCCCCAGGCGCGGACCATACATTGCTGACCTCCCCGGCTACGGCAATACTGCAAGGCGGTATTCTGCGCCTGCCCACCATTGGACGCGGTACCCCAACCATAGGCCGTGCTGCCCCGCGCCTGGTCCGCGGCGTAGGCCGCACAGCCGGACGAAAAGGTCTGTACCACCCGGCAACCATAACCGCATTCACTCAAGGCACGACTCTGCGCTTCCGACAGGGTGCCGTAGTCATAGCTGAAGCCGTATTGATCTCCCTGATTGCTATCGATCGCCAAGGCACCGTTCGCTCCGGCGACGGATGCCATTGCCAGGGATAGCAGCAAAACCAGACTCTGAATGTTCATGATGTCCCTCTCCTTGGTGTTCTCATTGTGTGAGATCCGTGAATCAGCTTAGGCGCTGGCTGCAACGGGCACATCCCCTATATGAGGTATCAACCATGGGGCCGGGGCAACTCCCTCAGAGAGATTCTCTCAGAATGGAAACCTGATGGGGTGGATACCCCCGGATAATCCTCCACCCCGGCGCATCATTGATCCTGCTGTTGGGTCGGGGCACCGGCCAGGGCGCGGTACACGGCCACCATGGCCAGCACCACATCGGTCTGACTGCGTACCCGGGCATCCCGGGTGGCGGTCAGTTCCTGCTCCGCGGCAAGCACCTCAAAGTAGCCGATAAAACCACGCTCATAGCGGGTGCGGGCCAGCTCGGCGGCCTGCTCGGCATTCTCTGCTGCCTGCTCCAGATGCCCGGCCCGTTGGCGGGCGCGCTGGTAACGGACCAGGCGGGTCTCGGTGTCTTCCAGGGCCGACAGCACCGCCTGCTGATACTCCGCCAGGGCGGCGCGGCTGTCCGCATCGGCGGCATCGATACGCGCCTTGACCTTGCCGTGATCCAGGAAGGTCCAGTCAATGCCCAGCGCCACCCGCCGGGTTTCCGCCGGGCCGCTGAACAAATCGCTGCTGTCCGCCGCCACCGAACCCAGCAAACCACTGAGGGTAAAGCGCGGGAACAGGTCCGCCGTGGCCACCCCGATGCGGGCGGTGGCCGCGGCCAGGCGCCGTTCCGCCGCCGCAATATCCGGGCGACGGCGCAGTACATCGCCGGGGCTGTCCACCGGGATCACCGGCAGCGTTCCCGGCAAACCCGTATCTCTCTCCAGTGTGGCAATCAACGCCGCCGGCGGCTGGCCGGTGAGCACGGCGATGCGATGCATGGCTGCACGGATACCGGCGCGCAGGGTGGGCAACGCTGCCCGGGTGCGCTGAAGCTGGGAGCGGGCGCGAACCCGGTCGAACTCGGTGCCGCGACCGGCATCCACCCGGGCAGACACGATATCCAGCGTTTCCTCCTGCAGCGCCACGTTCTGCTCGGCCACCTGCAACTGCTGTTGCAGCCCGCGCAGCTCGAAGTAGCTGCTGGCCAGTTGCCCCACCAGCGCCACCTGCAACGCGCCCAGGTCAGCACCAGCGGCTTGCAGCTCCGCCTGTTGCGACTGGGTGGCCCGGCGCAATCGACCGAACAGGTCCAACTCCCAGTTGGCGGCGAGGCCAGCCTGGTACAGCTCCACCCGTTCCGGGCCGGCACCGGGCGGGGTGCGCTCCACGTCCGCCAGGTGCTGCTCGGCGCCGCTGGCACTGGCGGTAATGCTGGGCCATTGCTCGCGCTTGGCGCCATACAGCAAGGCGGCGGCCCGATCATAGCGGGCCAGGCCGGCTTGCAGGCTGTGGTTGGCGGCCAGGGTCTGGTCGATCAGTTGCCCCAGCAACGGGTCCTCGAAGCCTGCCCAGAACTGCTGCTCGGTCGGCTGCCGGGATGCCGCCGTCAGTTCGGCTGCATGGAACGCCTCCGGCTCCGGGGTGGGCGGCGCCTGATAGTCCGGGCCCACGGCACAGGCACTCAGCAACAGAGTGACCGCGGCGACAGAAAACTTACGCATGGCTCTCTCCTTCAAGGCGACCATGGGGATCGCCATCCATGGTGGATGCATGCTGGCTCACCGGCGGCTTGCCGCCGGCCAGCTTGCGCAGTGCCACATAAAACACCGGCGTCAGGAACAAGCCGAACAGGGTCACCCCGAGCATGCCGAAGAACAGCGCCACACCCAGTGCCTGACGCACTTCCGATCCGGCACCACTACCCAGCACCAGCGGTACCACGGCAGCGGTAAAGGTGATGGACGTCATGATGATGGGCCGCAGCCGCAGGCGGCAGGCTTCCAGCGCCGCGTCCACCACGCCCCTGCCCTGCAGCTCCAGCTCGCGGGCAAATTCCACGATCAGGATGGCGTTCTTGCAGGCCAGCGCGATCAACACCACCAGGCCCACCTGCACGAAGATGTTGTTGTCACCCTGGAAATACCACACACCGAGCAGTGCCGAGAGCATGCACATGGGCACGATCAGGATGACCGCCAGCGGCAGGGTCCAGCTTTCGTAGAGAGCAGCCAACACCAGGAACACCAGCAGGATCGACAGCGGGAACACCAGCAACGCGGCATTGCCCTGGGTGGCCTGCTGATAGCTCAGGTCGGTCCATTCGAACGTCATGCCGGCGGGCAACACGTCCTCGGCGATGTTGCTCAGCACGTCCATGGCCTGGGCGGAGGACAGCATGGTGGGGTCCGCCTCACCGGCCAGGTCCGCTGCCGGATAACCGTTGTAGCGCAACACCGGGTCCGGACCGAAATCCTCGCTGATGGTGACCATGGAGCCGATGGGCACCATCTCGCCATGGATGTTGCGGGTCTTCAGGTTGGCGATGTCAGCCACGCTGTCACGGAACGGCGCATCCGCCTGGGCGATCACCTGCCAGGTGCGTCCGAAACGGTTGAAGTCGTTCACGTAGGTGGAGCCCAGATAGGTCTGCAGGGTATCGAACAACCCGGTGAGCGGCACGCCCTGGGCCTTGGCCCGTTCACGATCCACTTCCGCATTCAGCTGCGGCACATTGGCCTGGTAGCTGGTGATCGGGAAACCCATGCCCGGTGTCTGGGCGATCGCATTCTGGAATGCATTCACCGCGTTCTGCAGCTCGCCATAGCCCAGGTTGCCGCGATCCTCGATGAACATCTGGTAACCATTGCCATTACCCAGTCCGAGAATCGGCGGCGGCATAAAGGAGAAGGCAAAACCTTCCTTGAGGCCGGCGATGCGCCCGTTGATTTCTTCATTGATCTGCGCGGCAGTCCGGCTGCGCTGATCAAAGGGCTCCAGCGGGAAGAACACCAGGCCAGTATTGGATGTGTTGGTGAACTGCAGGGCGTTGAGCCCGGGGAAGGCCACCGCGTGGGATACGCCTTCGGTCTCCATGCCGATATCCACCACCCGCTGCAGCAACTGGTCCGTGCGCTCCAGAGACGCCCCTTCCGGCAGTTTTACCCCGGCGATCAGATACATCTTGTCCTGGGTGGGAATAAAGCCCGGCGGCACCACCTTGAACATCAACCCGGTGCCCGCCAGCAACAGCGCATAGATCACGAACACCATGCCGCGGTGGCGCAGGGAACGGGCCACACCACTCTGATAGCGCTCCGAACTGGCGTTGAAGAAGCGATTGAACGGCCGGAACAACCAGCCAAACAAGGCATCGATGATTTTGGTCAGGCGATCCTTCGGCGCGCTATGAGGCTTGAGCAGCATGGCTGCCAGCGCCGGCGACAGGGTCAACGAATTGATCGTGGAAATCACCGTGGAAATGGCGATGGTCACTGCAAACTGCCGGTAGAACTGCCCGGTAACCCCATCCAGAAATGCCATGGGCACAAACACCGCACACAACACCAGGCCGATAGCCACAATGGGGCCGGACACTTCCTTCATGGCCTGGTGGGCAGCGGCCAGGGGCGTCAGCCCTTCTTCGATATTCCGCTCCACGTTTTCCACCACCACGATGGCATCGTCCACCACAATACCGATGGCCAACACCAGCCCGAACAGGGTCAGGGTGTTGATGGAATAGCCGAGCAGATAGAGCGCCGCGAATGTCCCGACGATGGAAATGGGCACCGCCAGCAAGGGAATGATGGACGCCCGCCAGGTCTGCAGGAACAGGGTCACCACGAGCACGACAAGCAGTACCGCCTCCAGCAGGGTCTTGATGACTGACTTGATGGAATCACTGACAAAGATGGTGGTGTCATAGACGGTTTCGTAATCCACCCCGGCCGGGAAACGGGTGGCGATTTCGTCCATGGTGCTGACCACCTGATCGCGAATTTCCAGCGCATTGGCGCCAGGGGCCTGGAAAATACCGATGGCCACCGCATCCTTGCTGTCCAGTTGCGCACGCAGGGTGTAATCCCCGGCGCCCAACTCCAGACGGGCCACATCGGAAAGACGAACGATCTCGCCATTGGTGCCCGTCTTGATGATGATGTCACCGAACTCTTCCACCGTGCGCAGACGACCCTGGGCATTGATCAGAGTCAGAAAATCGCTGCTCGGCATGGGCTCGGCGCCCAGCTGGCCGGCGGACACCTGCACGTTCTGTTCGCGCATGGCGCCCACCACATCCGCCGCGGTCAGACTGCGGGCGGCAATCTTGTCCGGGTCCAGCCAGGCACGCATGGCATAGTCACCCCCACCGAAAACCTGGGCATCGCCCACACCGCGAATCCGCGCCAGCGCATCACGGACATGCAGGCGGGCATAGTTGCGCAGGTAAAGCGTGTCGTAGCGGCCGTCCGGGGAAGTCAGGTGCACCACCATCAGGAAGGTGGGCGACTGCTTCTGGGTGGTGACCCCTTGCCGCCGCACATCCTCGGGCAACCGTGCCAGCGCCTGGCTCACCCGGTTCTGTACCCGCACGGTGGCATCGTCCGCATCGATATCCGGGCGGAACGTCACCGTCATCTGCAGCACACCATCGGACCCGGCCACGGACTTGAGGTACATCATCCCCTCAACGCCGTTGATGGATTCCTCCAGCGGCGTGGCCACGGTTTCGGCAATCACCTTGGGGTTGGCGCCGGGGTACACCGTACGTACCACCACCGACGGCGGCACCACTTCCGGGTATTCACTCACCGGCAGGCTGGGCAGCGAGATCAGGCCCACCGCAAAAATGATGATCGACAACACCGCGGCAAAGATCGGCCTGTCGACGAAAAAACGCGAGAAATTCATGGCAAAAGACTCCTGTCAGCCGTGCCGACGCACAGCCGCGCTTTGTCGTTCCCTTGCCGGGCGATTACCCGGCGTTGATGGATTACGGTTGCGCTACCGCGATGGCAGGCTGCTCGTCATTGGCAGAACGCATGGCCACCTGGTTGGGCTGCACCGGCATGCCATCGCCAAACACTTTCTGGATACCGTTGACGATCACCCGGTCGCCGCTCTCCAGCCCCTGATGAATCACCAGCAGATCCTCCACCGACCGGCCCGGTGTCACCTGACGACGCACCACCTGGTTGTTGTCGTCCACCACGTAGACAAAACGACGGTCCTGATCAGTCATCACCGCCTTGCGGCTGACCAGCAGGGCGCGGTCCAGTTTGGCCACCGGCATTTCCACCCGCGCGAACTGCCCCGGCTTAAAAATGCCATCCGGGTTGTCCAGCACCGCCCGGTACTGCAGGGTGCCGGTGCCGCTGTTGAGACGGTTGTCGATAAAATCCAGCGTGCCACGGTGCGGATACCCGGCTTCCCCGGACAGGCCGATCCGCACCGTGGCGGACTTCCCCGCGCCAGGCACCTGCAGGCTGTCGAACGCGGATTGCTCATCGGCCTCGAAATAGACATGCATGGGATTCACCGATACCAGCGTGGTCAGCAGGGTCTGGTCCGCATTGGCCAGATTGCCCCGGGTCACCATGGCACGGCCGGTACGGCCATCCACCGGGGCAGTAACGCGGGTGTATTGCAGATCCAGCTCCGCCGTATCCACCGCCGCACGAGCGGCATTTACCAGCGCTTTGGCACTGAGCAGGGCAGCACTGCGCTGGTCATATTCCTCACGGGAGATGGCGCGACTTTCCAGCAGGGTTTTCGCCCTGCCCGCTTCGCTCTTTGCCAGTTCCAGCTGGCTTCTGGCCTGCTCCAGCTCTGCGCGAGCCGCCTGCAAACGTGCCCGGTAAGGACGCGGATCGATCTGGAACAACAGATCACCGGCCTTCACCAGCTCCCCTTCCTCGAACGCCACCTGGTCGATATAGCCACTGACCCGGGGCCGCAGCTCCACGGTTTGCGGCGCCACTACCCGGCCGGTAAAGGATTCCCAAAGCGTCACCGGCTCGGCAATCACCCGGGCCACATCCACCTCCGGCGCCGGCATCTGTTGTCCGGCTTCACTACGGGCATCGCAACCGGCAAGAAACACGGCCGCCATCAATGCCACCAATAGTGCCCAATAGACACCGGCACCACTGGCGCTTTCGCCACTCAAACTTTCCATCTCCGCAACTCCTGTTATCACCACCCAGCTCTGCCGAGTTATCGAATACCCACGACAACAATCGACAGCGCACAAAAAAAACCGGGATGACTGATTCTCTGGTGAAGCCAATCACCCCCAACAGATCAGCCACTCTATTTCCTCAAGCTAAGTTGAGGTCAATACAGATTCGATTCGGCCTTTTGCTATCTTCCTCATAGGCGCCGTCTCTGGCCGTAAGCCAGACGGAACAGCAAACGATCACCAACAGATCGGCCAGTCAGGGAAAACACGATACGGAGAGGCGCCAGTTCGGCGGTAGCGGGTTACTGCGTGAAGATTGCCCGATTCTGTTAGCAAGGCAAAAAGTGATAAACCCGGCAAGGGCGATCCGGCAATATGAAGGCCGCCTTGCATTGTAATTTCAGGCAAGTGACAACAACGAAGGATGAGGTGAGCGACCAGGCTGCATTCTCAAATGACCCTACGCAAAGGCCATTACCTCAAGCACACCGTATTGACCTGCCAGGCTTTTGGACAAGCCGGGCGCCGTATCCCGGCTTGCCGTATCCACCAGGGTAGTCATGACGTATTGCCGGTTTCTGCGCAGTGATTGCCTGATCCTGCAGAAAGTGACTCAATGGGCACACGGGCTGGCAGCGCTCTGCGTATACTGCCAGCAACAGGAGGACAGGCCATGACCGTGACAACCCCGGAGTTACCCCGCAATCTCAGCGCCGGACCCCAGCAGCAACTGGCTGATATCGTCGGTCGCTGGGCCGATGGCAGCGGCATGCGCCAAACCGCTATCGAAGGTGTGGACTTGTATCGCTCTGATGGGCTGACGGCCTGCGGTTCCACCGTCTATGAACCCTCACTGATTTTTATTCTGCAGGGCACCAAGACCATTCAGCTCGGCGACCGGGAAATTGTCTATGGCCCCATGAGCTACCTGGCCAGTTCCGTGCATTTGCCGGTGCAGGGACAGATCGTCGATGCCTGCAAGGATCGCCCTTATCTCGCTGCCAAGATCACCGTGGATCCGCAGGAGGTAACGGACCTGGTGCTGGAACTGGGTGACAAGGTAGCCAGTTTCGACCCGGACAGTCCTTGCCCGGAAATCAGTTGCGGCCTGTGCATGTCCTACATGGACGAACGCATGCAGGGCGCCCTGTACCGACTGCTTAGCCTGCTGGATTCCCCCGAAGATATTCAGGTGCTGGCACCGCTGGCACGGCGGGAAATCATCTACCGGGCACTGATCGGCGAGATGGGCCCGCGCATGCGCAAGTTCGTGGCTGCGGACTCCCAGGCCAACCGGATTTCCCGGGTAATCTCCACCCTGCGTGGCCGGTACACCGAACCATTGCGAGTGAAGGAGCTGGCAGAAGAAGCCAACATGAGCGAGTCCACCCTGTTCCACAGCTTCAAGCAGGTCACTCGCATGTCGCCACTGCAGTTCCAGAAAAAACTGCGCCTCTACGAAGCCCGCCGCCTGATGCTCACCGAGGGCCTGGAAGCGGCCACCGCCAGCTACCGGGTAGGCTACGAAAGTCCCTCCCACTTCAGCCGCGAATACAGCCGCATGTTTGGCGCGCCACCGAAAGCGGATGTGTTGAAGTTGCGGGGAGAGCAGATAAGCGCGTGAATCAGTGGACAGTTGATAGTGGACAGTTGACAGCGTCGCGGACAGGCAACGATTTAAACTGAAACGCAAGAGGCCGCGCCCAACCTATGGGCGCGGCCTCTTGCGTTTTAGCTACCGAAAAATCACTCGCGTAGCTGTCAACTGTCCACTATCAACTGTCAACTCTTAAGCCTATATCCCGTCCGGAAAATCCACCACACCAGAGCGATACAGATGGCCAGGAAGAACAGGGTCATGCCGATGCTGATGCCGATGTGTACGTCGGCGCTGCCGAAGAAGCTGTAACGGAAACCACTGATCAGATAGACCACCGGATTGAACAGGGTCACGGTTTGCCAGAACGGTGGCAGCATGTCGATGGAATAGAAGCTGCCGCCCAGGAAGGTCAGCGGGGTAATGATCATCAGGGGAATGATCTGCAATTTCTCGAAGGTATCCGCCCAGATCCCGATAATGAACCCGAAAAGGCTGAAGGTAATCGCGGTAAGCAGCAGAAAGCCGAACATCATGAAGGGATGCTGAACCTCATAGTCCACAAAGAAGCGCGCCGTGATCAATATCAAAACGCCCAGTATCGATGACTTGGTCGCGGCTGCTCCCACATAACCGATGACGATCTCCACATAGGAGACCGGCGCCGACAGCACCTCATAGATCGTTCCCGAAAACGTGGGCATGTAGATACCGAACGAGGCATTGGAAATGCTCTGTGTCATCAGGGTAAGCATGATCAGGCCGGGAATAATAAACGCCCCGTAACTGACGCCGCCAATTTCCACCATGCGCGAACCAATGGCGGAGCCGAACACCACAAAGTACAGGGAGGTGGAGATCACCGGGGAGGCCACGCTCTGCATCAGGGTGCGCCAGGTGCGCGCCATTTCGAACTTGTAGATGGCGCGAATGGAATAGATATTCAGTTTCATCGGGCCTCTCCGGCTGGGGTGGCGTTTTCCGTGGCGGGCTGGCCGTTGTGGACCAGGTCCACAAAGATATCTTCCAGGGAACTCTGTCGGGAATGCAGATCCTTGAACTCGATGCCCGCAGCATTCAATGCCCGCAGCAGCTCGGCAATGCCGGTGCTTTCCTGGTTGGCATCATAGGTATAAATCAGCCCATAGCCGTCGTCCGACAAGGCCAGCGCATCGCTGCCCAGACCGGCTGGCAGACTTTCCAGGGGTTCGGCCAAATGTACGGTGAGTTGCTTGCGACCCAGCTTCTGCATCAGACGGGCCTTGTCATCCACCAGGATAATTTCTCCCTGACGAATAATACCCACCCGGTCTGCCATCTCCTCGGCTTCCTCGATGTAATGGGTAGTCAGGATAATCGTCACGCCCTGTTCGCGAAGCTGGCGAACCATCTCCCACATTTCCCGGCGCAATTCCACATCCACCCCGGCAGTAGGCTCATCCAGAAACAGGATCTTGGGTTCGTGGGACAGTGCCTTGGCGATCATTACCCGCCGCTTCATGCCACCGGACAGCATCATGATCTTGTTGTCCCGCTTGTCCCACAGGGACAGCACCTTCAGGACCTTCTCGATATGGGCATCGTTACGGGGTTTACCAAACAGGCCCCGGCTGAAACTCACCGTATCCCAGACCGTCTCGAAGGCGTCGGTGGACAATTCCTGGGGCACCAGACCAATGGCGCTGCGGGCTTCGCGATAATCGCGGACGATATCGTAACCGTCCGCCAGCACGGTACCACTGGACGGGTTGACGATACCGCAAATAATGCTGATCAGAGTGGTCTTGCCGGCCCCGTTGGGCCCCAGCAGGGCGAAGATCTCCCCGGCATGAATATCCAGATTGATGTGCTTCAGGGCCTGGAAACCACCCTGATAGATCTTGTTCAGGTCTTTCACGGAAATAACAGCACTCACCACTTTCTCCTTTGTTGGACCTGCTGACTCAGAGTCTCCCCTGAGCCGCCATATTATGCCCGAAATAACGCCCACCCGCTGGCAAGGATGATAACGGTTTGGCAGCATAAGACCTTAACCTTGGTTAAGGTCAACGTTCATCAGCAAAGGCTTCCATCATGACCCTGTCCTGTGCAGACGATATTCACAAGGCCCTCACCGTTGGCGAGGTGGCTGAACGTAGCGGCGTGGCCGTTTCCGCCCTGCATTTTTATGAAAAAAAAGGCCTGATACAAAGCTCACGCAGTGCCGGCAATCAGCGCCGCTATCATCGCGATGTGTTACGCCGGGTGGCCGTCATCAAGGTGGCCCAGCGTATCGGCATCCCGCTGGCGGAGATTGCCGAGGCCCTGGCCGAGTTGCCCGATGGCCGCAGCCCCACCGCCCGCGACTGGAAGCGCATGTCCGCCAAATGGCGCATTCACCTGAACGAGCGCATCAATGACCTGACCGTACTGCGCGACCAGCTCAACGAATGTATCGGCTGTGGCTGCCTGTCCATCAAGGCCTGCCGGCTACGCAATCCCTTTGACTCCCTCTCGGAGAAAGGCCCGGGGCCCCATTTCTAGGGGGGCTCAGGCTTACAGCGCCCTTGCGACCATGGTCGGCATTCATTTTGACATCTTCAGCGGGCACAATGTGATGCTGGCAACTTTCGCAATCAGGAGGCAGCATGAACAAGAATACCGTAACCGTGATTCCCGGCGACGGAATCGGACCGGATATCGTGGATGCCACGGTGCGGGTATTGAAAGCCCTGGATTGCGGCCTTGAATTCGAATATGCCATTGCCGGGCAGACCGCCCTGGACAAAGGGCTGGATCTGGTACCGGAAGAAACCCTGGCAGTGCTCCGCCGCAACCGCCTGGCCCTGAAAGGCCCGATCACCACGCCGGTAGGCGGCGGCTTCACGTCCGTGAACGTGACCCTGCGCAAGACCTTCGACCTGTTCGCCAACGTGCGCCCGGCCCTGTCCATTCCCGGGGTGAAGTCCCGCTATGACAACGTGGACATCATGACCGTGCGGGAAAATATCGAAGGCATCTATTCCGGCCTGGGCCAGACCGTCAGCGAGGATGGCGAAACCGCCGAGCTGCGCAGCCGCATCACCCGCACGGAATCCGAGCGCCTGCTGCGCTTTGCCTACGAAACCGCGGTGAAGCAGGGCCGCAAGAAGGTCACCGTGGTGCACAAGGCCAATATCATGAAGTCCACCTCGGGCCTGTTTCTCGACGTGGCCCGCAAGGTGCGCGAGGACTACCCCCAGCTGGAACACGAGGAAATGATCGTGGACGCCTGCGCCATGCAGCTGGCCATGAACCCGCATCGCTTCGATGTGATCGTCACCACCAACCTGTTCGGCGACATCCTTTCCGATCTTTGCGCCGGCCTGATCGGCGGCCTGGGCGTGGCCCCCGGCGCCAACATCGGCGAGCATGGTGGCCTGTTCGAAGCCGTCCACGGCAGCGCCCCGGATATTGCCGGCCAGGGCATCGCCAACCCCACTGCCATCATGCTGGCCGGGGCGCTGATGCTCGACTACATTGAGATGCACGACAAGGCCAAACAGCTGCGCCGCACCGTGCGCCAGGTGGTGGGCGAAGGCGAGATCGTCACCCCGGACCTGGGCGGCCGCGCCAGCACCAGTGAGTTTACTGATGAGCTGGTGCGCAGGCTGGAACAGAACCGTTAATTGTTGATCATGATTCCCCGCCAAGCCTTCGTCACTCCGGGCCTGCCCCGGAGTCTCCTTCAAACCATCGTAGCCTTTCCCGATGCTCTGCCAACGGAAGGAGGTCCCGGGGCACAAGCGCAGCGCAGAACAGACGAAGTCTGGCCCCGAAGGGGTGAGCGCAGCGAATAACCCCGGGATGACGTTGGCTGCCTGCGAGGCGGGTGCGAAATTCGTCACTCCGGGCTCGCCCCGGAGCCTCCATCAGACCATCGTAGCCTTTCCAAGTGCCCTGCCAACGGAGGGAGGTCCCGGGGCCAGCCCGGGATGACGTTGGTTATCTGCAAGGGGTGGGTGATACCGGGGCAACCCCCTGCCCCGTCACAACCACTTTGTGACCCACTTCCATTTTTAAGCCGATTTACCTATATTCTATTAAATTCAAACCCACTCGGGGGTTACAGCCCACAATAAAGGGCGCGGCCAGTTTCAGCATTCCTGGAGGATTAGCGAAACAGGCCTGACGGGGAATTGCCCAGCCATGGACGCGTTACTGAATTTTGTGGGGGAGATCTACGAAGCCTCCTATAACCCGGGGCACTGGGATACTGTTGCCACCGGCCTGTGCGAGCTGCTCAATGCCCGTTCCGGCGCCATCATCATGGACGATCATGAATGTCGCATCCGCGGCATGATCGGCGCCCATGGCCTGCCACGAGCCGTCAGGACGGCCTACCGGTTCGGCATATCGAAATACGACCACACCTTCCAATTGCAACGCCAAGAGCCACTCGGCAAGGCCCGCCAGATCATCCAGGCCCGGGAAATCCAGGCCGACCACCCGTTCTACTACCGCTTTATTCTCAAGCCCAACGACATCGGTTTTCTGGCCGGCATGAATGTCTATAACGACGACGAATGGCATGTGGGCATCGGTCTGCACCGTTCTTTCCAGGCTGAACCTTTCTCTGCCGAGGACTGCCTGACCCTGCAACGGCTCTACCCGCACTTCAAACGGGCCCTGCGCATTCACAAGGAGTTTCATCGCCTGCGCACCCGGCAGCAGACCCTCGAGTCCGCCCTGGGCCGTTTCATGACCGGGCTGATTATTCTGGGGCCAGACGGCACCGTGAATTACTGCAACCCGGTTGCCGAGGCCATGCTCTCGCAACACCAGGCATTAACCATCAACCGCCACAACCACCTCCAAGCCCACTACCCGCAGGAGAACCAGCAGTTACAGGAATTGCTGACCCGATTAATGACTGCCGACCGACAGGACGTCACCACCCACAACCAGGCCATGGGGCTCAACCACCCGGACCGCGAGCATTCAATAAACCTGATGCTCGCACCACTGGAAGGCTTCCTGACCGACGCCCCCCAACCCGCCGGCAGCGTGGCGCTGTATCTGTGCGCCCCTGATTCCACCTTCAATCTGCCGGCCGAGGCCCTGCGCTCCCTGTATGACATGACCCCGGCGGAAGCCAGCGTGGCCCTGGCCCTGGTCAACGGCCAATCACCAAACCAGATCAGCGAGCAGCATGGTGTCAGCGTCGATACCGTGCGCAGCCAGTTGAAAAGCATCTACTTCAAGATGGGCGTCAAGAAACAGCAGGACGTAATCCGCACCCTGCTGTCAGGAGTGATGCAGGTTGGATAATAAAAGCACCGGCATCATGAACGAGCTCTCTCTTGCAGCGTCTCCACAAGCCGACCGGGAGGAACCATCACTGCCTCTTCCCTCTCTGGATAGCAACGAGCTGCATGCCTACAACCAACTGATCAGCACCCTCTACCGCTGCCTGCACGACAATGCCGGCTTCCAGCCGTTCTTCGATGCTTTCCAGCAACACTTCAAGGCACTGCAAGGTGGCATTATGGGCGTCACCGCCAATCCGCAGCGCGTGCTCTACGCCTGGACCTTCGGTTACCCGGAAGGGTTCGAGGAGTGGTTTATCAACAGCGACCTGCCGGAACGGGATGAAGCCCTGACCCGCTATGTGCAATTGCCGCCGCGTCAGTTCGATTCCTTTCTGCACGGCGACAGCAGCCGCACCATACTGGATATTCTCGGCCCGGAAAGCCGGGCCTGGGCGGAAACCGTGGGCATGGGTGACAGCGCCGGCATGCTGGTGACCCTGGAAAGCGATACCCGTGTGGTTTTCATGGCCAACCGACATCGGGATTTCGGCCCCTATACCGATGACGAAATATTGCAGATGAACCTGCTGGCGCCGCATATCGAAAATGCCGTTGCCCTGCACCTGAAGCTATACCAGTCAAACAGCGACAACGAAAACCTGGCCATGGCACTCAACCATGTCAACAAGCCTTTGATCGTGTTCAATGCCCTGGGCAACATCGCCCAGGCCAATAACGCCGCCAGAGGGCTGCTCGACAACACCGGCAACCTTTTCATTGGTGATGACCAGCGCCTGCACAGCAGTGACAAACGCCTGACCCGTAAACTTCAGGACGCCATCACCACCTGCATTGTCCATTCCCATAAAGGCAACCTGGCATCGCGCACCCTGTTTATCCGCAACGGCGACGAGCGTCTTTCCGTCTGCCTGACACCTCTGGTAACGGAAAGCCCCGAGAACAATGGCGTACTGGCAGAGCTGTTCAGCTTCGACAGCAACCTGACCCCCGACCTGGACAGACTGCAATCGCTGTTTCAATGCACGCCGGCAGAAGCGGCAGTCGCTGTGGAGCTAATTCGAGGTCTCAGCGCCAGCGACATCGCCGAGGAAAAACAGATATCCATCCATACCGCCCGCCAACACATCAAAAACCTGCTGGCGAAAAATGGCTATCACAAACAGACCGAGCTGGTTTCCATGCTGGTCAGGGCGTTGGGGTGAGAATCCTCTGCTAACGCTGAAAGAACCAACATCATTCCGGGCTCACCTAGGATCTCACTCCGTTGGCGGAGCGGTTTGGAAACGTCGCGATGATCTGATTGAGGCCCAGGGCTTGATCCGGGGATAGCTCCGAAATGATATTGTTCACTTCACGCATGAAGTGGGCCCAGTGACAAACAGGAAAAGACCATGGCACTCGTCTTACAGAATGAGCCAGATCTGATTCAAGCTCTCTACCGCTCTCTGACTCATCGGGAAGGCTTTCATGCCTTTCTGGAAAAACTGACCAACGCTATCAAGGGCTGTGCCGCTCAGCTACTGGTCATCAACCGGCACCCCTTGCGTATGGAGCACCTCTGGTATCACGGCCTGTCCGAAGAATTCATCACCTGGTATCTGGAAAACAACATGATCGCCCAGGACGTGGTCACCAATCAGACGGTCAAGCAGACGCCGGGCCTGTTCCAGTCGGCCCTGCCACTGCTGCCGGATTTCCAGCCCGACGAAGACTATTCCAAATGGGAAAATGAGCAGGACATGCTGGACTCCGCCTGGCTGCTGGTCGATAACACCCGCACCCACAGCTTCGTACTCACCATCCAGCGCACCGTTGCACAAGGCCCTTATCAGCAAGCCGAACTGGATGCGCTCAATCGGCTGGTACCGCATATTCGCCAGACGGTACAACTTTACCGGCAACTGGAAACCCGCAACCAGGCCGCTTCCTCACTGGCCGCCATTATTGACGTCCTCCCCGACGCCACCTTTGTCCTCGACAGCATGGCGACCATCCTCTACACCAACAAGGCAGCGCGCGAGCTGATCAACCGTGAACGCTGCCTGAGTATCCGCGACGAGCGCTTCAACTTTGCCGAAAAGGATGTACAGGCCGCCTTCTTCCGCACCTCTGCCCAGGTCGTTCGCTCCAGTATGGGCAAGGAAGACTATTGCAGCGAAACCCTGTTCCTCAAACGCCAAGACCGAACACCACTGATCTTTGTGATCCGTCCCATCGAAAGCAGCGACCTGCTTGCCGGTGGTGCCCTGGTCAGCGTCTACGAACCGGACAACCGCCAGCTCCCCGGAGCGGAACATATCGCCGCCTATTTCGACCTGACACCGGCCGAAGCCCAGGTCTGTGAGGCATTGGTCAGCGGCAAAGACGTACAGGCAATCAGCGATCAATTGGGCCGCAGCGTCTCCACGGTGCGCTCACAGATAAAACAGATTTTCCAGAAAACCGGCTGTTCCCGGCAGGGGGAACTGATCAGCCGGATTCTGGCCGCGTTGTTGCGGTAGTACTCACCTCCGTCACTCCGTACATGACTCAACTAACGTCACCCCGGGGCGCACAACAGCCGATTAATAGGGTTGAGGGTAATAATCGCAATGATTGATGTTGTCTGAATCTATAGACGTCCAATAACCGGCTTGTTCATCAAACTCTTCCTGATGTTCAAAGGCGGTATAGTAGCCGTAATTCCAGTGGGTTCTGCTTTGCTCACAGACTGCATAGCTTCCATCATCATTAAGCAATGGGTCAGACCAAAGATATTCGGTGTAAACTTCTCCGTGATCATCGGCATCAAGCTCGTCATAGGCAACGAGAGTTTTAGTTGGGCTGAACCACTGTCCCTTGGCTTGAAAGGGATCCATTGATAGCTCTTCACTATTAATGAGGCCGCTTTCGTAGTAATGATAGATGCTTTCAACCAGGTTAACCCAGGTGCCGTTGCTGTTCTGCCTTAGCGGATAGTAATCGACCACGCTGGCCAGGTTGCCGTTCAGCCAATAATCCTCTTTATAAACAACCAGATCTTTTTCACGTTTCTCAAACCGGCGCTTTTCTCCATAAACAAACTCGGTAATCTCACTGTCTGACGGGTTGCTTGGAGAATCGATCACTGTGACAAGGCAGTTATCCTCCGTCTCTACGATGCTGATGGTGTCAGAGGGTTTGGTGAAATAACTTGGGCAATGTTTGGTGCCTAAATTCGCAATAAAGCGGATGTTTTGTTCGTAATCTGCATCGTAAAGATTGAACTCAAATTGGCTTTCGCTATTTTCGGTATAGAAATCGCTGTCTGCGGTGAAGGAAAGTGAGAAGGTAGCGTCATCAATGGCGATGATTTCGCCCTGGATATTTGATGGCGATATGCTCTGGATGCTGAGAGCACTGCTTCTGGCATGAAACTCTTCATCTTGCAGGTAAGAGGTGATTTTACTCCGGATAACTTCGGGAACCAGGTATGGGTAATCTTCGGCGATTTCGGAAATCGAACTGATGAGTTGATAGAAGTCACCCCGCAGAGATTCCGCTACCCCAAGAGTCCGGTTTAATTGGTAAGTTTTTGCGGTTCCGGCGTTGAGTTCAAGTTCGTTCGGGTAATCGATGGCAGGGGCTGATCTGGCCATTGCGGATTTTGATTGAAGGAGGCCAGGAACCAAATCGGCATCTGCCGGGTAAACGCACCCGTCCCAGTAGTCATCAAACCCATCAACCAGCTTCTTCGCGTTGACGTAAAGGGTGGCACCGCCAATAGCGGCCATGGCAGCGGCCAGAGGCGGTGCTGCGGTGGCGCCATAGCTGGCAATGGCAATAAGGCCAGCGCCCCTGGCGACGCGAATGACCTCCTTGATTTTCTGGTCGCTCATGGTGCTGCAAGTCAGCTCATTATAGGCTGCACGTGCCTTGGCCTCAGTACCCACGAGCATTGCCTGCTGCTGTTGAATAACCCGGTAAAGGAAATTGATATCCTCAAGGGTCAGTTGGTCGAGGTTGACCGCCTCAAGGGCGTTGCGGGCATCAATAACGTCATTCACATTTTCAGGGGCTGTGTTTTGTGACTGTAACTGGGCAATCAGGGCATCCAACTCCAAGAGGCTGGTATTGATGTGGTCTTGAAGGTAATAGCGTGCGGTTTCAAATTCCACAAAGTCTGGCTGTGTTACTTTGATGCTGAAATCAAAGGGGTCCAGGTTGTCAAGAATGACAGTCAGAACATATTCGCCATTCTCGATGCCAGGGGGAAGAATAAAACGAAGATCCAGTTCATCGGTTCTGACCAACTGCAGGAAAACGGTTTCCGCTTCCCCATTCTTGTCCCGGAGAAAGCCTTGCTGGGTCTCGCCTGAAATGAGAATTTCATTGGGCCCTTCTAGCTTGTTAAAGCGAATGGTATAGGCTTTTCCGCTTTTCAGGCTACCAGGGTAGTCCACAATGTGTCCTCCGCGAACGGTCTGGCTTGATCCTGGAGAGCCAGAATCACCAGAAGACCCACCGCCACCACCACAGGCAGACAGTATGCTGGCCAAAAGCAATGTAGCCAGCATCCTTGCGCAAACTGAAATGGTACTGCTCCATGCCGAAGACTGTTCTTTCATCCGAATCCCCCCCGATAATTCGTTTGATACTGAAGGTGCATGATTTCTCGGCAGAGGACATCCCCAATATGGGGGATGTCATAGGAATTAATGACAAAATCCGGAAATTAGCGAACCTCTGAAAATCGTCATCCCGGGCTTGCCCCGGGATGACATTGGTTATATTCAAAGTCCGGAGCGGAGGGTGAGCGCAGCGAATAACCCCGGGATGACGGTGGTTATTGGCGAGGCGTGTGGTAAATTCGTCACTCCGGGCTCGCCCCGGAGCCTCCCTCAAACCATTGCAGCCTTTCCAAGCGCCTACCAACGAAAGGAGTCTCAGGGCGAGCTCGAGCAAACCTACTGCTGATACCCACCAGCCGGAGTACCGGAACCACTATTACTGCACAGGCACACGTAACGGTAGGCATCCCAGGAAACACGGGCACCATTCGGCCGGCCATTCTCACCACGAACCGGCTCCTGCTTGTAAGTCGGCGGCCGGTTTAACCAAGTGATATTTCCCGTCTCCAGATTATAGGCACCTGCTACGACAGGTTTGCCACCCGCCGGGCACTGATAGTCCGGGCTTGCCTTGCCGCTGTTGAGGCCACGGACATCAAACACCTGATTCATTGCCGGAACGGTAGTAGGGCCGCCACACACCCGATAGGCTGATTTCCCAGAAGAACCTGCCCCCGCTGTTGCAACACCACCGGATTTCATACCGCCTGAACCACTGCTGGCCGAGACATCAAACGAACGATCAATCTCTTCCAGCTCCTTGTTCAGGTCACGCATTGCCGGAGCACTACGCACCCGATAGCCGGAGCTGGAGCTCACATCACGCACCCGCTGCGACGCATACGCCTGATTCACAACACGGTGGGTTTGCGCCATATTGCGGTCCAGCATGCGATTCGTTCTCTCGAACGTGGTCTGGATATGATTCATGAAATCCGCCATCTGCTGCTGCTCACGGCGCCGTGATTCCGCGCGTTCAGCGCGGGCTTCCGATTCCGTGATACGGATTAGTTGCTGTTCGATCGGTGCATATTGCTGTTTGACATTCTTGTCTGACGGAGTCCTGGCGACACGGTCATCCACGACCGCTGCAGCGACACTGGCATTCTGGCCGAATAGACCAGCGAACCAGTCCCGCTGTTTTTTGTACGTAGAATCCAAGCTGGAGTAATGGCTCGACGCCTGCCTCCTGACAACCTTCCATTCCGATAAACAGGTTTTAGATTGATAGAAGGTATTATTGCTCCCTGTTTCGCATAAGCGGCCGAACCCGTTTTTACTGATGAATGAATAAACGGCTTCTCTCTCAGCCCCAATTTTCACCACTTCATTCAGCGCCTTACTCAGGTCTGGGCGGGAGGCAATATAGGAACTGACAGCCTGTTTTTTGGCCTTAAGCCTTTCCTGGGCAATTTCCTGCTGACGTTGACGCTCGGCACTCTCCTTTTCTCTTTTTTCTTTATATTCAGCATAATACTGTTGCGGGTTTTTCCAGCGAGATAACGCCTCTGCCCCATGCCTATCAATATCGGACATCATGGCAAGGCTAATCTCGGCATTATTATAATTCACTTCAGGAACCTGCCCTTTTCTTCCAACAATTTTCTTTGCGGCATCCTCGCAAGAGGAGAGCCGCTTCGATCCATCGTCAATATCCAAGCCATAATCAACCAATACTTTCAATTTCTTCATATGGTCGGGGCCGATATCATGAAGCTTTACACTTTTATCTCTATAGTTATTGTAATAGCAGAATAACGCTTCCGGGAAAGGTCGCTTCATGACGAGATATCTTTCATAATACGAATCTATTCCATGCCACTCACCAGCATCATCAGGTAAACGAATTTCAGGATCCGCACCTTTCTCAAGAAGAAGCGACATCATAGCGACGGCATCGTAATCACCAGTGTAAGGCGGCATCCCAAAGGTCGATCGACAGGCATTCCTGGAGGCAGCACAATAAAGAGGTGAGGCATACGTATCTCTAGAATAACTTACGGAAACACCAGCCTTGATCATTTCTTCTGCACGTTTCGGATCGATCATTATTGCCGCAAGCAGTGGCGTCACCCTCAATTTTTGTCCACCTCCAATATCCCAAGTCTCCCTACCATTCATTTTTTCATAACCATCAAGATACTGGTAAGTTTTTTTGGCTCTACCTTCCATGCTTACACCACAACCTGACAGCATAGAAAGGGAAGCCACCAAAACGGCTATTGACCACCTGACTACCCACTTATTAAAAGCACCAAAAGCCATATCTAAAGCCCCACTCATAGAATCATTTAATAAACCCGGAGAAATCCACCTGATAAAGCACAAAGGCCTTGATGCTATCCTGATTCGACAACCCCGCCTTGCGCATATCCCCATCTGCTGCCACTTCGATTTCCACGCCAACGACAAAACTATCTTTACAATACTTACTTCTCGGACACTCTATTTTTTTTAGTTCTCTGCCAATGGAAGGAGGTACCGGGGCTAGCCCGGCATGACGGCAAAGAGCACAACAATACATCAAACCAGCGTCACTCCGATCTCACCCCGGAGTCTACCTCAAAGCATCGGAGTCTTTCCAAACGCTCTGCCAGCGGAAGGATACCCCTAGAGCCTGGAATGATACTGGTTATATTCAATGGATTGAGGAGAATGCCGCCCCTTTTCTCCGAACCATCTAGCAAACGCAAAAAGGGGAGACATCGCTCCCCTTTTTTCTGGATACAGACAAGGAATTACTGAGGAAGAACCTCGCCTTCGCCAACAGGGTTTGCCACATCACTGACAAAGAACCCGAGCAAACTCTCGCTGCCGCCATCAACATGACGGAAGTCAACAATCACGGCATCCGAGTTACTGCTTTTGATAGGCGCAAGCGTCCAGCTTCCGGTGGACTCGTCCGACATGGTTTCAGTGAAAACCAGAGTACCGCTTGTGGTGGCTTTCCAAGGCGCATCAATGGTGCTTGATTCTCCGGCCCCGGAGCCAGGAGAGAAGGTCATCGTGCCCGTGCCATCTTCGTTGAGAGAAATATTGGCTTTGTCATCTTCGCCAACCAGGTCAATACTGAAGTCAATATTCATCCCTTCGAAGAAGCCTTCTTCTTCACGCTCGACGATAACAGTACTGGCATTCCCGGCCAGGTCTTCCAGCTCCACAGCGAAACGGCCAATACGACTGAAACTAAAGCTGCCGTCGTCGGCATGAGTAAAGGCCAGGTCGCCCCACGGTTGCTGTTCATAGGACTCAAGCGCATTAGGAGAATCTGCATCATACAGACCCCCCGGCCCGTCCGTTTCAGCCTCAACACTGGAGATAGTGAAAGCGCCACCGCTAGTCGAATAGGTTCCCCACTCGGAAGACACCTCTATCGGAGAGGCGCCCTCATAGGATTCCTCATTGGCATTGTGCGCTATGGTGTAGTTGGAATCGTCCAGAATCGTCAGCACATTGAAAGCGCCGCCCTCTTCTGCCAGATACCAGGCCCCGACAAGGGGGTTCGCCGCGTTTTTAATCGCTGTAAAGGTTATCGTATCGTCTGCTTCGTACTGATCATCAGACAGCTCACCGACAGAAAGAACGAACTGATTATCAACCAGCTCCAATTTTACGGTCTCATCTGATAGATCAGACAACCCACCACTATTATCGGATTCACCGGACACCGTCAGGGTTAAGTCGCCAGATACGGGATCCCAGGTATAGGTTCCCCATTCGGCAGTTGCAGCCTCTTGATCACCATCATCAGCATTTGAATGAGCAATGATGTAGCGATCATAATCCAGGAAACTCAATACATTGCGGCCATAGTCATCTTCAAACAGCCAACTGCCGCGTAGATCCGCCTGCTGAGAAGCGGCGAAATGCGCCTCGGCCTCTCCTTCCGTTACCAGGGTTTCGCCAATAGCGGCCTCGGCCTCGCTTTCAAAGGCGGCGGCAGGCTGATTCACCTCTACATCCTTGCCAACAAAGCTATCAAGCGTTTGCTGACTAATGGTGATGCCGTTGTCAGGATTGCCGTCATCATCCAGGGTCTGCAGCAACCGCAGCACATTGGTGACCACATCCGCATCGTTACCTTCGGCCATATCCGCCGGCGTGACACGCCCGCTTGCCGTTACGGCTGGCAGTTCGGTATCGCCAATGCTAAAGATGACGGTATCACCCTCAACATAATTGTATTCCCCCAGCGCATTGGTCTTGCCGCTCAGGCCGCCCGGGTTGGTTTGATAGTTGATACCCGCTACGGCACTGTCGGTAAAAACACCGGTTTCGGATTTTGTGGAAGGCCCGGCCGGGGCTGACGAGCCACCAGACGAGGAGCCACCACCCCCACAAGCCGTTAACGCCACGGCCAGCGCCAGTGAGCTGATTTTCAAGGTTTTCATGATCCCTCCAGTCATATCGATATTGAGATGACTCGATCATCACTGCTCGGCCCCCTCCCGCGCATCCCCAAAATTGGGGATGAGTGGGCACTAACCTCTTTTCCTATCCCCTTCAAATCATGGTGGCCTTTCCGAAGGCTCTGCCAACGAAGGGAGGTCCCGGGCACAAGCGCAGCGCAGAACAGCCGGAGGCTGGCCCCGAAGGGGTGAGCGCAGCGAATAACCCCGGGATGACGGTGGTTATTTGCGAGGTGGGTGGAAAATTCGTCACTCCGGGGTTATTCGCTGCGCCTACTCTCCGGATGCGGCGGACAGAAACGGGGTTTGTGGAGCGGGCTGGTAGCGTAGCACCGGCAGGGCCCTGACAAGGGCGGTGAGCTGCGCCTGGCTGGATACTTCGGCCTTGAGGAAGATGCTCTTGATCTGGCTGCGTACGGTATGAGGAGACACCTGACACAGGGTAGCGATGTCAGCCACCTTTTCGCCCTGGGCCACCAGGGCTGCGACTCGCGCTTCTGCCTGGGTCAGACCCAACAGGACCACCAGTTTGTCCAGGTCGAATTCCGTTTCCGCCTCACCGTCCAGCAGAAAAAGCGCACAATGGGCGGGCACCGGCATCAACGCCCGATCCGCATCCGGGTGCAGGGGCATGACCTGAATCAGAAGCGGGGTTCTGGCAAAACGGGGCAGAGGGATCACGCCACCGGTGACCGGTGCCAACGACGCCTTGCTGGCAAAGGAGGCTGTCAGCAGTTTGCCCAGCTTTTCCTGTGCCGCCTTGTCTTGCAGTCTGAGTTTTTGTCCATGCAGGTATAGCTCGGTATTGTCCTGAATCAGTTGCCAGGCCTGCTCGGAAATGTGGACCACATTCTGGTGGGCATCAAGCAGCAACAAGGCATTGAAACGGCCTTGCCGTTCCAGGTAGTCCTGCTGCTGATTCTGTTGATGCATGATGGCTTCCAGCCGCAGCGCCCGGCGAATATGGGGCGCCAGGGCATTGAAGGCATTGGTCTCGGCGCGGGTGAAATGGCCCTGTCCACCGGTGCGCTGCATGAACACCTGGATGGTTTGCCCCTCATGCTGCCAGATCGTGCCGCTGGCACCATGGTGGATATCCAGTTCACGGGCCCAGTCATTGAAGAATTCGGACCGGTAGAACGTCTTCTGGTCACAGATGCCGTCAAGAAAGGAAGAATAGAATTGGCCGGGCGGCAATGTTGCCAGCCCGGGCCGCCATGGACACAAATTGACGAAATGATCCACAAAGGCCTTGTGGGCCTTGGCATCCGTATTGACCTGTACCCCGGAAAATACCTGGTCGGCATTCTTGTTCATCACCAGAATGCGAGCGGAACGGCTGTCAGACAGGCTGACCATCCGGTTCAGGAATTCCTGCCAGCCTGATTTCTCATACGGTGCGTAATACAGGGTATCCAGTAACGCACTCAACCCCTTGCCAGCAAACACGATGGCAACCTCTTTTTTGCCGACAACCTCTCAGTACCATGGCCGAGAAGGTGCCGGGTCGAGCCCGGCATGACGACGTCTTACCGGGTTAATAATAACCCTCATGACGTTTCACAATAGCACCCTGCACTCCTGCTTTCATGACTCATGCGGGCAAATTCAGCACCAGCGCGGTCAATTGGGACTGAGAGTGCGCTCCCGTCTTGCGGTAGATGCTCTTGATATGATGGCGCACGGTATGCACCGACAGCTCGATTTCCTCAGCGATCTCCGCCGGACGCCGCCCCCGGGCAACAAGGCTGGCAATCCGCGATTCCGATCCGGTCAGACCCAACCACTGCCCGATCACATCCTCTTTGGCGGTTTCCTCACTTTCCCCGGCTACGACAAACACCGCGACCAGACCATGGGAAGGAAACAGCTTGTCATCCCGAGGCTGCACCGTGCTGACCAATAGGCGCGATGCCTCCGAGTCACTGCCGTTCAGATTGATCATCCCGCTGAATTTACTATCAAAACATTTCTGAATAAGGGCATCCAGCGCCACCTGTTGCTGGCGCCGGACCAGACACAAGCGCCCCTCTTCAAGCTTCATGGCGGAGGTACGACTTAGCAAGTCCTCTGCCTCGGAAGACAGAAACACCACATTCTGCTGGCCATCCAGTAACAGCAAGGCTCCCTGCTTGTGCTGCTGTACCGCTGCCTGCCGGTCATTGAGCACCCTGGCCACCACTTCCTGGCGCATGGCCCTGGCGATATGGGGCATCAGTGCCTCAAGGTGCCGCCTGTCATCCTCGGAGAACGGCCCCTCGCCCACCGGGCGTTGAACTACAAGCCCCAGATGAGCCTCATCCATGTCGTGACGAACCTCGCACAGGCTCAAGTCGGCATCACGCTCTCTTTCCGGCCGCGCTGAACCCCGACTCTGATACGCCACGACTGGCTCGCCGCTATCCTTGCTCAGCATTAACAGCCGGGCAGAGTCCGCCGCGCAAAGGAGGGCTATCCGCGCCAGACAATCCTGCCAGCCTCCTTTCTGGTGGGGGGCGAAATAGATCGCATCCATCACTTCTGTCAGTTCATCATCCCCGAGCACCCCAGGCTCCCTTCCTGATCGTCAGTATTACCGTAGTCTTTGTGTGCGGGTCGCACATCCCCAATTTGGGGTATATAGAGCCCTGCCAATCACTCAATACAAGCAAAACAAGCGTTTTGCACTAACACCTAAACGCGCATCGCTATGTGTGGGGATTGATCGATTGAAAAACTGTCTCGAGTGTTATACATGCCTCTGCCGACACGATCCCGTGTCGGCAGCCCCGCTTTCCATGAAACTCACTGACAGTAAGTATCGTAAGTTTTACGAGCCAGCTCCACCTGCGTCTTGTAGCTTTCATAGTTTATTTCAGCGGACTCGTAATCCCCCATTTCACAGTTAGCTTCAATGGCATCATAAAGAGCATCAGCAGTCTGAAACTGTAGCGATGTTTGGGTACCACATGACTGTGCAGCTTGCCGCTCTTGCTCAGTTAGCAACTCGGGAAAATCCGCACAAGACCCTCCGCCACCTCCTCCTGTGGAAGCTTCCTGAAACTGGTTAATTAGCTCCTGCATTGACTCAAAATCCGTTTCCATAACAAAATTTCTCCATTCCTCGCAGCTATAACCTTCTTCACGACTGGAATCGAGGAAACATTGGCGGGCCTTAGGAGCCATATACAGAGTATTCGGGTTCCATTCTCGCGCTTCACCCGCTAACAGAATCTTGGCATTGGCGATATGTGGAAATAGGGAAATATTTTTCCCATTCACAGTCACCATGACCATCCGGTCTTCAACGTCGGACACATCGTCTAACCTTTTCGGCGTTTCAATCGTCACATCCTCTTCTGAGTAGATGCCTTCCCTCTCCAAGGCATAACGCACCATGCGTTCAGCAACCCCCATTTCCTTGGCAAGGCCTTTCCATTTCATGGGCTGAATGTCCAACTCACCCAATACACCACCTTGAGAGTCAATCTTGATGACTGGTATGAAATCATTCCTTGAAATCCCACGAACCACTATCGATCTGTCTGGCAACAAAGGGTAATCACCCCATTTTTAGCATCGCCCAAAAGTAGAGCTTACGCAGCCATCAGTGGCGGCTTGCCGCCATTGGCTTTGTGGGGTCGACGGTGATTGTAAAACCATAACCACTTGGTCGCATAATCC
>Ga0208179_1000140_pt1 | contig 56253 bp, 62 predicted proteins | sample Malvired_Geostar_FD_184238 | JGI IMG/M metagenome (GOLD analysis project Ga0208179, IMG submission 184238) | Marine viral communities from the Global Malaspina Expedition - Malaspina viral metaG DeepMed_Geostar (SPAdes) (version 2) | ecosystem: Environmental > Aquatic > Marine > Oceanic | place... | reverse complement strand
GCATTGCGCCGCTGCCGACGCCCACGCCGGGTCAGGGATTGGGCGGGCAGGGGGCGGGCACCGGGACCGGCACCGGTGAAGGCTCGGGTCCCGGCGCGGGCTCGCGCACCGGCCCGCGGAACCTGCGCGAGCCGCGTCTGGAGGCCCTGCGGCCCTATCATCCGCGCGAGGCCCTGCGCCGGGGCGTGTCAGGTACCGCGGTGGTCAGCTGCCGGATCCGGCAGGATACGATGCTGGATCAATGCCGGGTCCTGAGCGAGACGCCCGCGGGGCAAGGGTTTGGCGCGGCCGGCATCGCGGCGGCGGTGGCCGAATATCGCTTTCGGCCCGCCATGGTCGACGGTCGTCCGGACTTTGACCTGCGGGCTGTGATAACCATCCGCTTCGGACGCAATGCGCCGTGAAACACGCCACAACCGTTGACGGCGCGTGAATCCCCTGTATAAGGCGCGCTTCCGCGAAGGACGCGACACGCTCCTGGTCTGTTGACCGGAGCGGTTTCTGCGTCTGGAAACGCGTTATTGGAGATATTCGTGGCCCGTATCGCTGGCGTCAACATTCCGACCAACAAGCGCGTCGTCATCGCGCTTCAGTACATCCATGGCATCGGCCCCGCCGCCGCCAAGGACATCACCGAAAAGGTGGGCATCGAAGCCGCGCGCCGGGTCAATGACCTGACCGACGCCGAGGTCCTGCAGATCCGCGAGACGATCGACGCCGACCATACGGTCGAAGGCGACCTGCGCCGCGAGACCTCGATGAACATCAAGCGTCTGATGGACCTGGCCTGCTATCGCGGCCTGCGTCACCGCAAGGGCCTGCCGGTCCGCGGCCAGCGCACCCACACCAACGCCCGCACCCGCAAGGGTCCCGCCAAGCCGATCGCCGGCAAGAAGAAGTAAGACAGACACATGGCCAAGGAACCGGGTCGCGTAAAGAAGCGCGAGCGCAAGAACATCACCTCGGGCGTCGCCCATGTGAACGCGTCGTTCAACAACACCATGATCACCATCACCGACGCCCAGGGAAATGCGATTTCCTGGTCCTCGGCCGGTCACATGGGGTTCAAGGGCTCGCGTAAGTCGACCCCTTATGCGGCCCAGATGGCTGCCGAAGATGCGGCCAAGAAGGCCAGCGAGCATGGCGTCAAGACGCTGGAAGTGAATGTCTCCGGCCCCGGTTCCGGGCGGGAATCGGCCCTGCGCGCGCTGCAGGCCGCCGGCATGACCATCACCACCATCCGCGACGTCACGCCGATGCCGCACAACGGTTGCCGTCCGCCCAAGCGCCGCCGCGTCTAAGGCCCGCTGAAGCACTCTTTTCCCGTTGGTCGGGCTGTCCGCAATCGCGGACTTTCCAGATCGACGAAACCCGTTCGAGGGACCCTATGATCGAAAGAAACTGGCAAGAGCTGATCCGTCCCGAGAAACCGCAAATCGAGACCGGCACCGACCCGCTGCGCAAGGCGCGCCTGGTGGCCGAACCTCTCGAGCGCGGTTTCGGTGTGACGCTCGGCAATGCCCTTCGCCGCGTGCTGCTGTCGTCGCTGCAAGGCGCCGCGGTGACCGCGATCCAGATTGACGGTGTGGTTCACGAATTCTCGTCGCTGGAAGGCGTGCGCGAGGACGTGGTCGACATCGTGCTGAACATCAAGCAGCTGGCCCTGCGTATGCACTCGGAAGGTCCGAAGCGCATGATGCTGAAGGCGACCGGCCCCGGCCCGGTGACCGCCGGCCAGATCGAGGTGCCGCACGACATCGAAGTGCTGAACCCCGACCACGTGCTGTGCACGCTGGACGACGGCGCCTCGGTACGCATGGAACTGACCGTCCAGAACGGCAAGGGCTATGTCGCTTCGGAAGCCAACCGTCCGGAAGATGCGCCGATCGGCCTGATCGCCGTCGATGCCCTCTATTCGCCGGTCAAGCGCGTCGCCTATCGCGTTGAGCCGACCCGTCAGGGCCAGTCGCTGGACTATGACAAGCTTGTTCTGGAAGTGGAGACCAATGGTGCGGTCTCGCCGGTGGACGCCGTGGCCTTCGCCTCGCGCATCCTCCAGGACCAGCTGCAAATCTTCATCACCTTCGACGAGCCCAAGGCCGTGGTCGAGCAGTCGGACGGCAAGCCTGAGCTGCCGTTCAACCCGGCCCTGCTGAAGAAGGTCGACGAACTGGAACTGTCGGTCCGCTCGGCCAACTGCCTGAAGAACGACAACATCGTCTACATCGGTGACCTGATCCAGAAGACCGAGGGCGAAATGCTTCGCACCCCGAACTTCGGCCGCAAGTCGCTGAACGAAATCAAGGAAGTGCTGGCGACCATGGGCCTCAGCCTGGGCATGGATGTGCCCAACTGGCCGCCGGAAAACATCGAAGACCTGGCCAAGAAGTTCGACGACCAGATCTAGGCATCAACCGTCCGCTCGGCCCCTGGACGGGGGCCTGTCGCGGATAGAATGAGAACAGGCGAAGGTCCCCCAATCTCCATTCGGAGGGGGAAACCGGGCCTGGAGTAGGAGAGACCCCGATGCGCCACGGCGCCGCCTATCGCAAGCTCGGTCGCACGACCAGTCATCGCCAGGCCATGTTCGCCAACATGGCGGCCTCGCTGATCAAGCACGAGCAGATCACGACGACCCTGCCCAAGGCCAAGGAGCTTCGCCCCTTCGTCGAGAAGCTGGTGACCCTGGCCAAGAAGGGCGACCTGCACGCCCGTCGTCAGGCCATCAGCCAGGTGCGTGACGTGCCCCAGGTCGGCAAGCTGTTCGAGACCATCGGACCGCGCTACGCCGACCGTAACGGTGGCTATATCCGCATCATGAAGGCCGGCTTCCGCCACGGCGACAATGCCGCCATGGCCGTCATCGAGTTCGTCGACCGCGACACCGCCGCCAAGGGTCTCGACTCCGGCCCGGTGTTCACCAACGACGACGACGCCGAAGACTAGATCCGGTTCAGGTCGGACAGATTTGAGGGGCGGTGGAGCAATCCACCGCCCTTTTCTGTTCGGGGAGGCGGCCTATTCCGCCGGCGCGTCGGCGAGGGCTTCAGCTTCTCTCTCGGCCTGACGGCGCCCACGGAACATCAGCGAAGCCACGGCACCTTCCTGGGCATTCGGATTGCGCTGATTCATTTCAGAGCCATAGAGCGCCCCGAGATAGGACTGGTCCCAGTCGGTCAGGCCAAAGGCGATGGTCGGGTTGTCGAACACATTGAGAATGGTCGGAAAGCCCGAGATCTCGGCGTCGGGGTCGATCTGGGCGAAGGTAACCATGGCGACAAAGTCGGTCAGTTGCTGGAAGCTGAGCGCTTCGGCCTGATCGATGTCGATGATCACATAGGCCCGCAGCAGCCGGCTGGTGATCGGCGTCGTCAAACGGCTGCCCCAGCTGCTGATCATGGGCGGTCCCTTGCCCGGCATACGGACGGCCGGACGACCCGTGTCGCGGATGATCGGCATGCTGACGTGCCACCATCGTACGGGGCTGTCGCGGGTCTGGAAGATTTCCAGCTGGGAGGCCGGTCGTGCCGCCCCCGAATAGCGCGGGCGAAAGGCGTTGGGGCTGCGCTCGACCATGGCTGTCGCCAGGGCAGGGGCGTCGTCCGTGGCTATGATCAGGACGTTGGGACTGCACCCTGGTTCGCCCACCGTCAGGTTGAGGTCCAGGGCCACCTGGGAGATGCGGTCGGCCATGGCCTGGGCGACATCCCCGCGCAGATTGACGACGCCGACGCAGATGCCCCAGCGCTCATCCCAGCGGGCGGGCCCCCAGCCGGTCGCCGGGATGGTGACATCGTCAACGAAGGTCTCGACCTGTTCGCGCAGGGGCATGCCCAGCACCACGATATCCTCGACCGTGGTCTCCGGCGTCTCCTGTGCATGGGCGAATGAGGCGGACAGCCCGGCCAGAAGGGCCACAGCGATGCCGGTGGATAGGAAGCGCATGTCCGTCACCCCGAGGGTTGATCACTCGGCCTCAGCATCCTCCAGTTCCACTTCGCTGTCATCCTCGATCCGACGGCGTTCGCGGAACATCAGGGCGGCGACCGCCCCGGACTGGGCATTCGGATTGGACCGGTTCAGTTCGGCCCCATACAGCGAGCCGAGATAGGACTGGTCCCAGTCGGTCAGGCCAAAGGCAATGGTCGGGTTGTCGAACACATTGAGAATGGTCGGAAAGCCCGACAGGTCCGCGTCGGGGTCGATCTGGGCAAAGGCGACCATGGCGACATAGTCGGCCAGTTGCTGAAAGCTGACGCCTTCCACCAGATCGATGTCGATGATCACATAGGCGCGCTTGAGATCGTTCTGGATCAGGGTCGTCAGCCGGCTGGCGGCCGCCCGGGTTTGCGGCGGCGGATAGCCGGGGATGCGGACAGCGACCGCGCCGGTTTCGCTGTTGACCGGCAGGCTGACATGCCACCAGCGTACCGGGGCGTCGGACTCGATGAACCGCCTCAGTTGAAGGCGGGAGCGGGATGAGCCGGAGTAGGGTGGTCGAAAGGCATTGGGGCTGCGCTCGACCAGGGCGGCGGTCAGGGCCGGGGCGTCATCTGTAGCGATGATCAGCACATTGGGACTGCACCCCGGCTCCCCGATGGGTAGGCCGAGGTCGAGCGCGACCTCTGACACCCGGTCCGCCATGGCCTGGGCCGCCTCACGCTGAAGATTGACCACGCCGACGCAGATACCCGAGCGGGCGCTCCAGCGGGCCGGCCCGCGTCCGTGCGGTGGCGCGACCACGGTATCGGCAAAGGTCTCGACCTGTTCGCGCAGGGGCGTGCCGAGGACCACGATATCCTCGACCCGGGTTTCGGGCGCATCCTGTGCCCACGCGAGGCCCGGCGCCGCGAGAGCCAGGGTAAACAGTACGGCGGCTGTTGACCCTGGTCTCATGGTCTACTCCTTCGACAGGTCCTGGCGGTTGAACCAGGCGACCGCGCCAGCGGCGGGCAGGAGCGTCCAGAGGGCGACGCTGATCCACGCCTTGAGAAGGACTCCGTCCGGTACACCGGCGGCGGCTTCCCCGCCCTGAACAAGGGCCTTGAGCGAGTCAAACGCTCCACCCGGATTGACCAGAATCGACACCCAGCTGTCGGGCATGAAGCCCATGGGGGGCAGGACCTGCATCGGCAAGAAGAACTGGGCGATGCCCAGCACAAGCGGCACGAACAGGGCCACCAGCAGGGAGCGGGTCATGACGGCGGCCAGCAGACCGATCATGGTGAACTGCACGATCCTCAGAAGGGACAGACCCGCCAGCATGAAGAATTGCCCGACGTCGCCGCCGCTCATGGTGAAGGTCAGGCGGCGGCCAAATACGCCAGCCTGGATCATGTCACTGATCGAGCCGGAGATCAGCATGACCAGCATGGCGACCAGCGACAGTCCGACAACGACAGCCAGCTTGCCCAGAATCAGGTTCGGTCGCGTGTTGCGGGCGCTGATCAGACGCCAGGTCTCCCAGCGATAGTCGCCAGCGTAGACGGTCGCCGCGCCAATCAGCATGAATGTCACGACCAGGGGGTTGGACAGGCTTGCGGCGTTGGCGATCATGGCCTGGCCGAGGTCAAGGGGGGATGCGGCCAGCATCTCGCCCAGATCGGCCTGCATTGCCGGGTTTGCCGCGATCTCGGCCTCTTTGGCCTTGATGAAAAAGCTGGTCACAGCGCCCAGTACCAGCATCAGAATGGGCGCGAAGAACACGCTCCAGAACCAGGTGGTGCGGCTTTTGGAGAGGCGGAAGGCTTCCGCGCGGATGGCATCAGCCCACATGGTCATGCTCCGGCGTCTGGATGGAACCCGTCTCGGTAAAGAAGACGCTCTCGAGGTCGGTGCCGACCCAGCGCGCCTCGTCGATGTCGATGCCCTGTTCGACCAGGGCGCGGATCAGGGCCGGGCCCTCGGCGCGAGGTACATTAGCCAGCAGGGCCTTGCCGTCCGCCGTGGCGCGGTCCCCAAGGAAGGTGACCGCCTTGTCCAGTGGCGTCACCGACAACCGCAGGCGCTCGCTCGTCGTGGTCAGCTCGGACACTGTGCCCTCGCGGACCAGCTTGCCCTTGTTCATGATGGCCACGCGGTCGCAGACGCGCTGGACCTCCAGCAACTGGTGGCTGGCCAGCACGACGGTCAGGCCGTCGTCATGCGCGAGGCTGCGAATGAGGGCCCGCATTTCCTGGATGCCGGGCGGATCCATGCCGCTGGTCGGTTCATCCAGAATGATCAGCTCGGGCTCGGTGATCAGGGCGGCGGCGACGCCGAGGCGCTGCAGCATCCCGACGGAGAAGCCCCGAACCCGGCGGTCGGCGGCCTCGGTCAGGCCGACCCGTTCCAGCCAGCGATCCGTGCGTGTGGTGTCGGACGTCAGCCCATGGGCCAGCGACAGCCAGGTCAGCACCTGACGCGCGCTCATGTAGGGCGGATAGCGCGGGGTCTCGATCATCGAGCCCATGCGCCGCATGGCCTGCGGGTCGCGGATGGCCCCGCCCATGACGGTGGCGTCGCCCTCGGTGGGCCCGATCAGGCCCAACAGGATACGGAACAGGGTAGACTTGCCGGCCCCGTTCGGCCCCAGCACGCCATAGACGCCGCCCTTGGGGATGGTCAGGCTGAGACCATCCAGGGCTTTGACCGTGCCATAGGTCTTGGTGAGATTGCGGGTTTCGATGACTGCGCTCATGGCGGGAGGGTGGACCGGGCAGGCGCCTCACCGCAAGCCGGAAACCGCCGGTTGCAGATTAAGGATTCTCCATGGTTCGGGCTCGCCTTGATGCCGTCCCATTGCGGCGCTGCAATATCAGCCCAACCCGCCTGACGATTTCAGTGGATTGCCGATGAAATTCCCGACCTTCGCCGCCTCTGTCCTGGCCCTGGCCCTGACCGCATGTGGCGCGCCCGAGGATACCAAGGCCCAGGACAGTGTGTTCGAGCCTGCGGCCGAGCGGGCGGTCCCGCGCGATGCGGCCGAGGTCAAGTCCAGCTTTGCCCCGGTCGTGCGCTCTGCGGCACCGGCGGTCGTCAACATCTCGGCGCGCGGCGTCCAGACCTATCGCGACCCCTATTGGGGCCAGTTCCGCCAGCAACCGACCGGCTCGGTCGGCTCGGGCGTCATCGTGCGGGCCGACGGGATCGTGGTCACCAACAATCACGTCATCCAGGGCATGAACGAGATTATCGTCGGCTTGAACGACCGCCGCCAGTTCACGGCCAGGGTGCTGTTGGCCGATGAGCGGTCGGACATCGCCGTGCTGCAGCTGGAGGGCGTCGAGGAGCCGCTGCCGGTGCTGCGCATCGATGCCGGCGAGGATCAACAGATCGGCGATCTGGTACTGGCCATTGGCAATCCCTTCGGGGTCGGCCAGACCGTGACCAACGGCATCATCTCGGCGCTGAACCGGACCGAGACCGGCATTTCCGACTCCGGCTCCTTCATCCAGACCGATGCGGCCATCAATCCGGGCAATTCCGGCGGCGCGCTGGTCGACATGGACGGGGATCTGATCGGCATCAATACGGCCATCTTCTCGCGGTCCGGCTCGTCCTCAGGCGTCGGCTTTGCCGTGCCAGCGACCATGGTCCAGCGCGTGGTCGATGCCGCGCTGGATGGCGAGACCAGCGTGGTTCGGCCCTGGCTGGGCGTGAAGGGCGAACCCCTGACAGCCGAAGAGGCCACGCGCATGGGGCTGGACCGTCCGCGCGGGCTGAAGGTCACCGATCTGTTCGCCAATGGCCCGGCCGCCCGCGCCGGCATCCGTCAGGGCGACGTGATCCTCGCCGTCGGCAACAATGAGATCAATGATCAGGGCGGGCTGAACTTCCGCGTCGGGACCCGGGCGCCGGGCGACACCGTGGCCGTGACCCTGATCCGGGGCGGCCGCGAGCAACAGGTGAACGCCCGGGTTCAGCCCTTGCCGGGTGAGATCAATCCGGACGCTGCCGTTGTGATCCGCGAAGGCGCACTGGCCGGGGCCCAGGTGCTGGCGCTCAACCCCGCCATCGCCGACCGCTTGCTGGGGGATCCCTTTGCCGAGGGGGTGATCGTCGGCGGCCTGGCCCAGAACTCGGTAGCGGCGCGTCAGGGTTTCCGACGCGGGGACATCATCGTGTCGGTCAATGGACAGGCGGTCGATACGGCGCAGGACCTGGCGCAACTGCGTCGGGGCGCGCAGGTCGTCATCCAGCGCGGCGGTCAGAGTCTGAACGGCACCATGCGTTGACCGAGGATCAGTCCTTGATGGGCGCGCCGATCGACCAGCAGTGGCCGAACGGGTCCATCAGCCGGCCGTAGCGGTCGCCCCAGAACTGGTCGGCCAGCGGCATGACCGGGACGCCGCCGGCGACGATGGCGCGGTTCCACCATTCGTCGGCGTCATCGACCTGAAGGTGCAGGGTCATGCCCTCGGGCTTGATGTCCGGCGTCTGGCCGTATTCCGGGAATTCGTCGGACAGGAAGATCAGGCTGCCATTGATCTTCAACCGGCTGTGCATCAGGCGCTCGCCATCGTCCGCCAAATTGCGGAACAGCTCCTCGGCCCCGAAGGCCGCGCGATAGAATTCCACCGCCGCCTGCCCGCCCCGCGACGGGATGGTGAGATAGGGGATCAGGCCGACCGGGGTCGGCGGGGCAGTCTCGGCCATAAGTTGTCCTTTGTCGGCAAGGCGTCCGCCCCCTACATACGCGCATGAGCGATCTTTTCGAAGCCTCGGGAATCCATCCCCCTGACGCCCCGCTGGCCGACCGGCTGCGCCCCACCACCCTGGACCAGGTGGTGGGGCAGGATCACCTGCTGGGCGAGGGCGGGCCCATCCGCCGCATGGTCGAGGGCGGACGGCTGGGCTCGATGATCCTGTGGGGTCCGCCGGGCACCGGCAAGACCACCATCGCCCGCCTGCTGGCCCGCGCGGCGGGCTATGAGTATCAGCAGATCTCGGCGGTTTTCTCGGGCGTGGCCGATCTGAAAAAGGCGTTCGAGGCGGCCCGCATGCGCCGCGCCGCCGGCCAGTCGACCCTGTTGTTCGTCGACGAGATTCACCGCTTCAACCGCGCCCAGCAGGACGGCTTTTTGCCGTTCGTGGAGGAGGGGATCGTCACCCTGGTCGGCGCCACGACCGAGAACCCGAGCTTCGAACTGAACGGGGCCCTGCTGTCGCGCTCGCAGGTGTTCGTGCTGAAGCGGCTGGACGATGAGGCACTTGATCAACTGTTGACGCGAGCGGAGGCGCAGGAAGGCAAGACCCTGCCGCTGACCGCAGAGGCGCGGCACGCCCTGCTGGCGCTGGCCGATGGCGATGGGCGTTATCTTCTGACCATGTCCGAGGTGCTGTTCGGCCTGCCGGGTGAGGCGCCGCTGGATGTTCAGGGTCTGGCCGGCACCCTGCAGAAACGCGCCCCTGCTTATGACAAAAGCCGAGAAGAACACTATAACCTCATATCCGCACTGCATAAATCTGTCAGAGGGTCGGACCCGGATGCGGCGCTCTACTGGCTGGCGCGGATGCTGAACGGAGGCGAGGACCCGCTGTATCTGGCCCGCCGCATCGTCCGCATGGCGGTCGAGGACATCGGCGAGGCAGACCCGCTGTCGTTGCTGGTCGCCAATGCGGCCAAGGACACCTACGACTTTTTGGGCAGTCCCGAGGGCGAGCTGGCGCTGGCCCAGGCGGTCGTGCACCTGTCGACCGCGCCCAAGTCGGTGGGGGTCTATGAGGCCTACAAGGCCGCCGCAAAGGCCGCGCGCGAGACCGGAAGCCTGATGCCGCCCGCACACATCCGCAATGCGCCGACCAAGCTGATGAAGTCACTGGGCTATGGTCAGGGCTATCAGTACGACCCCGACACACCCGAGGGTTTTTCCGGCGCCAACTATTTCCCGGACGAGATGGAGCGGCGTGTCTTCTACAAGCCCAAAGGCGAGGGCCACGAGGCGAAGGTCAAGGACCGCCTCGACCGCTGGGCGACCCTGCGCGCGCAGATGAAGAGCGAATAGGCGGCCTGTCGAGAAGCGTTGCCGTTTCCGGAATTCGGCGTAACCTCCCTGAGGTCAACCTTGGGAGGGGAAAGACATGAATTCGATGACGGTAAGGACGCCCTGGCACCTGTGGGTGGTGGGCGCGCTGGCGCTGCTGTGGAACAGCTACGGCGGGTTCGACTATGTGATGACCCAGACGCAGAACGCGGGCTATCTGGCCCAGTTCACCGAAGCGCAACGGGCCTATTTCGAAAGCTTTCCGATGTGGATGGAGGCCGTCTGGGCCATCGGCGTCTGGGGCGCCGTGCTGGCCTCGATCCTGCTTTTGCTCCGCAGCAAATGGGCCTTTCCGGCCTTTCTGGCATCGCTGGTCGCCTTCGTTATCAGCGTCGTCTATGGCCAGATGTCGGGCGGCAACGAGGTGATGGGCTCGACGGGGATGATCTTCAGCGCCGTCATCTTCCTGCTGGGCCTCGGCTTTGTGGTGTACAGCCGCATGATGGCCCGCAAAGGCGTGCTGCGCTGATCTGATGGCTGACGGGCGGGCCGGAATGGCCTAAGGCCCTGCGGGTGAGTTTTCAGCCGCCCGTCACCCTGTCCGATGCCGAGATCGCCGCCGTCCGTGCGTCGGTGGTGTTCGAGGACGCCCATGTGCTGGTGCTGAACAAGCCGACGGGCCTGTCCAGCCAGGGCGGACGGATCAAGGCCAATACACTGGACGATCTGTTGTGGGCCTTTGCCCGTTCGAACGGCAAGCGACCGCATCTGGTGCACCGGCTGGACCGCGACACCTCGGGCGTCATTCTGGCGGCAAAGACCAAGCCGGCGGCGGGCTTCCTCGGCAAGGCCATCCAGAACCGGAAACTGACCAAGACCTATCTGGCGCTGGTCGAGACGCCGCCGCCGCAGGATCAGGGCGTCATCCGCCGGGCCCTGCTGCGACAGGAGATCGGCCGCGAGAGCTATATGCGGGCGGTGCCCGACGACACGCCCGACGCCCAGCCGTCCGAGAGCCGCTATCGCGTGCTGGCCCGGAGCGATCAGGGCGCCCTGGTCGAGCTGGAGCCGCACACGGGCCGGATGCATCAACTCAGGGTCCATATGGCCGATCTGGGCAGTCCGCTGGTTGGGGATGTCCGGTACGGAGGCGCCCTGACGCTGGCGGGCCGGAGGGCCGAGCGGCTGATGCTGCATGCGGCCCGCCTGCGCTTCCCGCATCCGGAGGGGGGCGTAGGCGAGGTCGAGGCGCCCGTGCCCGATGACTTCACGGTTCTGATGGCGGAGGCCGGGCTGGCCCTGCCGGAACGTTCCGGCGAGGCGGGCGCTTTTTCCGCATAGAGCGGAGATTTACCATGACCTTCAGATATCCCGGCCGCACCGGCGCCTTTGCCGCTGTAGCCGCTTCGATCCTGGTGCTGGGCGGCTGCGCCAGCCTTGCCCCCTACGGCCGGCAGATGGGGCAGGGCGGTCAGGGCTATAGCGAGGCCCCGATCGAGTCGAACCGCTATCGCGTAACCTACAACGGCGTCGGCGATCCCGGACCGGTGGCCGATTATGCCCTGCTGCGCGCCGCTGAACTGACCCTCGCCCAAGGCTATGACTGGTTCGAGGTGACACAGCGCTGGACCGACGGTCGCCCCGATCCGCGCGGCGGCGTGCGTCCCAGCGTCTCGATCGGTGCCGGCTCGGGCCGCTACGGCGGCTATTCGAGTTCTGGCGTCGGTGTGGGACTGGGCCTCAACCTGACCGGCCCGGGCGCCACCTCGACCACGCTTGAGGTCGTGATGGGCCGGGGCGCCAAGCCCGCTGGCCCGCAGGCCTATGATGCCCGTGAGGTCACCCGCGCGCTGGGCTGGCGCTAGGGTCTAGCGTCCTCGCGTCAGGGCCCGGTATTCGACGAGACGTTCCTTGTCGCGGCGGACCTGATCGGCCACGGCATTGTCGACGTCGAGCGAGGCGTAGCGCACCCAGCTGTCGGCCCCCAGCTTGTCCTGGATGGCGCCCACCGGCGTCTGCCAGCGGAAGTAGGACAGCCAGCTGATGATGATGCCGATCACGACCGCCAGCGCCTGAAGCCCGCGGAAGGCGACCTCGTCGATCGGCGGGCGCTCGTAGGCAAAGGCCACCAGCCAGACGATCAGGATCAGCGGCGTGACGATGCGCGACAGCCAGCGCGTCCAGTAGCGCTCGCGGCGCACCCGCCACAGCTCCATCTGAACGTACTTCTCGAGGTATTCCATCCGCGCGCCGATCCACATGGTCAGGCGGGTCAGATACAGGGCCCGCTGGCCCCAGCCCTTGCCGTCCATCTGGTACTGGGTCTCGGCCTGATCGGCCATGGCCCGGGCGGTGGTGAACAGGTTCTGCAACTCGCGCGTCTGCTGCACGATCTCGCGCGAGAGCTGGTAGGAGTCATTTTCCAGCCGGAACCTGTACTGGATGAACAGGATAGCCTGCAGCGCCCAGAACACACCCAGCGTCACCAGCATGCCGCCGGCCGCGAGGCCCAGGCCGATCGGGCGCGAGCCGGTCCACTCGGCCAACCAGGTCGGCCCGACCGTCGCAAGCACCATCAGACCGATCAGCGCCAGGGCCTGGGTCAGGCGCTTGACCCCCACATGGACCATCAGGGCAGCGAACACACCGCGCCCATAGTCGTGGATATGGCTGCGCAGCGGCAGGTCGGCGGGGAAGCGCTCGTTGATCTGACGCGTGAACAGGACGTGGAAACGATCCGGCTTTCCGTCCTTCTCCCAGAAGGGGAAAATGTCGAGCGCCTGATTGTAATATTCGTCGATGTGGGCCGACACCATGGCCAGCTCATCGGGGTCGTGAGAGAAATAATTGCTGTCCTGGATGGGCTTCAGGATGCCGTCGGCCGTGCGCATGTGGGCGTCGCGGCGGGGAGGGCGGCCGGCCGGGATCTCGCGATCCTCAACATCGGCGGCGCCGGGCGGCGGGGCGTTCGGACCTTTCGGCGTATCGACCACCGGATCGGGCCCGATCATGGGCGCGGGCTCGGATCCGGGGATGGGCGGCGGCGGCGTATGGTCGGTCATAATCGAAAACAGCCCAGCTTCACTGACCGATCAGTATCGCAGATCACGCCATCCGGCCACCGGCGTTCTCCCGACGCACGAACCTGCGCGCCGGGGTTAACCATCGCCGCGCATACCCCGTTCCGGCAAGTGAAGATTGTGTCAGGTCGCTCTGAGCCCCTGTCACCCTTCGTTTTGCCTCGAAGACAGGTATAAGCCCGCCCATGACACGTTTTCTGATCGTTGCGGCCGGCGGAGGCGCTGGCGCGGCCCTGCGCTACGGCGTCGGGCTGGGCCTGGGCCGGCTGCTGCCCGGCGCGGCCTGGCCGTGGGGCACCTTTGCCGTCAACGGTCTGGGGGGCCTTGCCATGGGCCTGCTGGTCGGCTGGCTGGCCCAGCGCGGCGGCGCCCAGGCCGAGACCTGGCGGCTACTGATCGGCGTCGGCCTGCTGGGCGGGTTCACCACCTTTTCCGCCTTTTCGCTCGAGGTCGCCCTGATGATCGAACGTCGGCAGATGGGGCTGGCGCTGGGTTATGCATTGGCCTCGGTCATTGTCGCGGTTGTGGCCCTGTTCGTGGGGCTCTGGATCATGCGCCGTATGGCGGGAGGCGTGCTGTGAGCCGCGAAGTCAAGACATTGCCCGTAGCCGCCGAGGAAGACGGCATCCGGCTGGACCGCTGGATCCGCCGGCGTTGGCCGCACGTGTCGCACATCCAGGTCCAGAAGCTGGCGCGCTCGGGCCAGATCCGCGTCGATGGCTCCCGCGCCCGTCCTGAGGACCGGCTGGCGGCCGGGTCGATGATCCGCGTGCCTCCGATCCCGGAGGTCAAGGCGCGCGAGCCGGGCCAGCGTGACCGCATCACCCCCCGCGACGCCGCTTATGCCCGCTCGCTGGTGATCTTCGAGGACGAGATGGTCATCGTCCTGAACAAGCCGCATGGGCTGGCGGTTCAGGGCGGAACCAAGACCACGCGCCACGTCGATGCCCTGCTGTCGGCCTGGGGCGAGGGGCTGGAGCGCCCGCGTCTGGTCCACCGGCTGGACCGGGACACGACCGGCGTCCTGCTGCTGGGCAAGGGGCCCGAGGCCGCCAAACGCCTGTCGGGCGCCTTTGCCCGGCGTCAGGCCAAGAAGACCTATTGGGCGCTGGTGTCCGGCACACCCAAGCCCGTGTCGGGGCGGATCGAACTGGCGCTCAAGAAGTCGGGCATCAACGACTATGAGATCATGCGCCCGGCCGATGCCAAGGAGCATGGCGCCGAGACGGCCGAGACCGCCTATGCGACGGTGTCGCGGGCCGGGCAGCGGGTGGCCTGGCTGGCGCTCCGGCCCTTCACCGGCCGGACCCACCAGCTTCGGGCCCACATGAAGTCGATCGGCCATCCGATCCTGGGCGATCCGAAATACGGCGACGAGACCTCGGCGGCCCTGTCCGGGTCGTTGAAACTGCAGCTGCACGCCCGCCGGATCGAGCTGGACCACCCCGGCGGCGGCAAGCTGATCGTCGAGGCGCCACTGAGTCCGGAGATGAAGGCCGGCTTCGAGAATTTCGGCTTCGTCGAGGACGAGTCCGACTTTGACCCCTTCGCGGGGATGCGGCGCTGATCGTGCTGGCGGTGTTCGACATCGACGGCACCCTGGTGGACAGCCGGGCGACCATCCTGAGTGCCACCCGGACGGCAGCGCGGGCCATGGGCCTGCCCGAGCCGGACTATGAGGTGGTTCGGGGCGGGGTGGGCCTGTCGCTGACCGAGGCGATGGCGCGGCTGGCGCCCGATCTGGGGCCGGAGGACGTCGACCGTTACACCGACCACTACAAGGCCGCCTTCGTCGCCATGCATGCGGAGCCGGGGTTCGAGGAGCCGCTCTATGCGGGCGCCATGGACCTGCTGGCCGATCTGAAGCGGCGCGGCTGGCGGCTGTCGCTGGCGACCGGACAGTCGCGGCGGGGGGTGGCCCGCAATCTGGCCCGGGCGGGCTGGGCCGACCTGTTCCTGTCCAGTCACTGCGCCGAGGACGGGCCGGGCAAGCCGCATCCGGCCATGCTGCAGGCCGCGATCACCGCCTGCGAGGCCCGGCCGGACCAGACCATCATGATCGGCGACACCGGCCACGACATGCGCATGGCCCGCGCCGCCGATGTGTGGGCGCAGGGGGTCGGCTGGGGCTTTCACACCGAGGCCGAACAGGTCGAGGCGGGGGCCCACCATGTGGCCGCGACCTTCGACGACCTGACCCGCCAGCTGGAGACCTTTGCCGCCCGCCAGAGGGAGACGACATGAGCCATATTCCGCCGCTGGACCCCAATGTCGCCGCCGCCAAGGGCTTTCGCGAGCCGGGCGACCGGCCGAAACGCTTCTGGAAGGCCGCCGGTGTGGCCGAGGTCGAGGGCGGTCATGCCGTCCAGCTGGACGGACGCACGCCCAAGACGCCGGCGGGCCGTCCGCTGGTTCTGCCGACCGCCGAGACCGCCCGGCGCGTGGCGGCCGAGTGGGACCGCCAGACCGAGGTGATCGAGCCCGCGACCATGCCCGCCACCCGTCTGGCCTCGACGGCGCTTGACGCCGTCTGCCTGGCACGCGAGGCGGTGGCGGACGAGATCGCGGCCTGGGCTGGCACCGATCTGATCTGCTACCCGGCCGAGGCGCCGACCAGCCTTCGCGCCCGACAGGACGCCGAATGGGGCCGCTGGCGCGACTGGGCCGCCGAACACGGCATCCGGCTGGAGCCCGGCTCGGGCATCGTCCACCGGGCCCAGTCGCCGGAAGCCCTGGCCCGGGTGAAGGCGCTGGCGCTGGAGCTGGACGACTTTGCCCTGACCGGTCTGGCCTCGCTGGTGCCCATGTATGGCTCGGCCATTCTGGCGCTGGCAGTGCTGAAGCGCGCCCTGTCCGCCGAGGCCGCCCACGACCTCAGCCGGCTGGACGAGGCGTTTCAGGAGAGCCAGTGGGGCATCGACGCCGAGGCCGCCGAACGCACGGCCACCATCCGCGCCGAAGCCATGGAGATCGACGCCTGGTTCCGGGCTCTCGGTCTCTAGGTTTAGAGCGCCATCGCCAGTACCCAGACGGCCATGCCGACCATCATGACGTTCTCGGTCAGCGAGACGAAGCCCAGCGGCACGTTCGAGCCGCCGCCGACGCAGGCGCATTTCAGTTCGCGCCTGTCGATATAGACGGCCTTGAACACCGAGGCCGCCCCGATACCGCCGATGAACAGGGCGACCGGCACCGACAGCCACATCAGCACCCCGGCCAGCATCAGCACCCCCGCCAGCAGCTCGGCAAACGGGTAGATGTAGCCATAGGGCACCCAGCGCCGGGCCAGCAGATCGTAGTTCAGAAACATCGACGAGAAGCTCTCGACGTCCTGCAGCTTGAGCATGGCCAGCAGACACATGGCCGTGGCGATGAAGTTGGGCAGGACGCGCCAGGTGATGCCGCCGGTGGTCAGGGTGTCGATGGCCAGGGCGATCAACGCCGCCACGGCGAACACGGCGAGGACGGGGACATAGCTGGTGCTGCCGGGCTCGGCGACCGGCCAGCCGAAATGGCGACGCAGGTCGTCCCAACCGCCGATCCGCTGGCCGTCGATGAAGGTCTGGGGCGTGGTCTTGACCCCATGTTCGGCCTTGAAGGCGTCGGTCTGTTCCCGCGTGGTCAGGTAGTGATCGTCGACCGTGTACCCCTTGCGCCGCAGCAGCCACAGCGACTTCAGCCCATAGGGACAGACATGGCCCGGCATCACCATGCGATGAAGGGTGGCGGTACGGGGGGCGTCGGTCATGACAGGGAAGCGGTGCGGGGAGGCAGGGGTTCCGTCGCGGTGGGCAGGATCGGAGAATTGCCGTCTGAACCGTCTGAATGGTCTGAAACCGGGGACGGTCCGGAACCCGGACGGTCAAAAACACCGTCTGAACCGTCTGAACCGTCTGAATGGTCTGAAAACACGCTCGCGTCCTCCGGAGGCCTGGGCAACCGGGCAGTATGGACCAGGCGCCGACCCGGTCGGGAAGAATGGTGCGGGAGAGGGCAGGGGTGTTGAAAGGGTTTGGAAATTTCGGGGCGGCTATCGCAATATCTGTCTCATCCCTGACGGAGTTGGGGAGGTGAATCGGGGGCGATAGCCACCGAGACGGAGGGGCTCTCGGGTGTGCACCTTGTAAAGAACCCCTCCACCGCTCCGCGGTCCCCCTCCCCATGAATGGGGAGGAGACCCCGCACTCAGGCCCGGAACAGCAGGCTGCCGTCGCCGTAGGAGTAGAAGCGGTAGCCGGTCGCGACGGCACGGGCGTAGGCGGCCTTCATGGTGTCGGTGCCGGCGAAGGCCGAGACCAGCATGAACAGGGTCGACTTCGGCAGGTGGAAGTTTGTCATCAGCACATCGACCGCGCGGAAACGATAGCCCGGGGTGATGAAGATGGCGGTGTCGCCGTGGAAGGGGCGGACGGTGCCGTCCGGGTCGGTGGCGGACTCCAGCAGGCGCAGGGACGTCGTGCCGACGCAGATGATGCGGCCGCCGTTGGCGCGCATGCGGTTCAGGGCCTCGGCCGTGTCGGCGGCGACCTCGCCCCATTCGCTGTGCATCCGGTGTTCGGACAGATCGTCGACCTTGACCGGCAGGAAGGTGCCCGCACCGACATGCAGGGTCACGGCGTGGGTGCTGACGCCCTTTGCCCGGATGGCGTCGAGCAGGGCCGGGGTGAAGTGCAGGCCCGCCGTGGGCGCTGCGACCGAGCCATCGTGCTCGGCATAGACGGTCTGGTAGTCCGAGCGGTCGCGGTCGTCCTCGGCCCGTTTGGCGGCGATATAGGGGGGCAGGGGCATGACGCCGACGGCGCGTATGGCGTCGTCCAGGGCCGGGCCGGACAGGTCGAAGGCGAGGGTGATCAGGCCGTCATCGCCCTTGGCGACCACCGAGGCCTCGAGATGGTCGAAACTGATCCGGTCCCCCGGCTTGATCCGCTTGCCCGGCTTCATGAAGGCGGACCAGACGTCCGGCGCGTCGCGGTGGTGCAGGGTGGCCTCGACCGCGACGGTCAGGGTCTCTCCCTCGGAGCCGATGCGGTGGCGGGTCCCTGCCAGACGCGCGGGGATGACGCGGGTGTCGTTGAAGACGAGGGCATCGCCGGGCTGGAGGAAGTCCGGCAGGTCGCGCACGATCCGGTCCTCGAGCGCCCCGTCGCGCACCACCAGAAGCCGGGCGGAATCGCGCGGCTCGGCGGGGCGGAGCGCGATGCGGTCCTCGGGCAGGTGAAAGTCAAAGTCGGCGGTCTTCATGAGGCGGCGGTTTGGCCATGGCCGCGCGGTGCGGTCAAGCGGCGACGAGGCCATCCTTAAGCGTTGCTTCAGGCGTTTCAGGCCACAAGGCCCTATGAGTTTGACGCTTCCCAAGCTGGCCGACGGGGCCCCGCTGACCGCCTGGGACAGTTTGCGGCGGGCTGTATGGCTGTTCGATCCGGACACCTGTTTCGGCGTCTATGCCAACCGGACGGCACTCGCGCTGTGGGGCGCGGCAGATCTGGACGAACTGTTGTCGCGGGACTTTTCAAAACTTTCGCCCGCCGTGCGAGCCCGGACCGACCGGCTGAAGGCCGTGACAGCCGACGGCGAGCCGGTCGAGGAGCGCTGGACCTTCTATCCGAACGGCGAGCCCCTGACGGTTCAGGCGCTGATCTCGACGGTCGCGCTCGACGACGGTCGCAAGGTGCTGTTGTTCGAGGCGACCGAGGCTGACGTCGGGGCTGAGGAGCGCCGGGCGGTCGAGGCTCTGCGCCATTCTGCCGGGCCGGTCGGCCTGTTCGACGCCACGGGCGCGGTGCTGTTCGCCAATCCCGGGGCCTTTTCAGCCTATGGCGAGGGCAAGGCCCTGATCGACCGGTTCGAAGATTGCCGCGCCGGTCAAGCTGTCCTGGATGCCGCGCTGGATGAGCGTGCGACGGCCGAAGTTCACCGCATGACCACGCTTCATGGCCCGCGCTGGCACCATATCGATTGTCGGCCGGTGCAGGATCCGGTGACGGGCGCCGTCAGCGTGCTGTTGAACGAGCACGACGTCACCGATCGGGTCGAGGCCGAGGCCGCGCGCGCCGCCGCCGAGCAGAAAGTCGCCATGGCCGAGGCCCGGCAGCGATTCCTCAGCGACATGTCGCATGAGCTGCGCACGCCGCTGAACTCGGTGATGGGCTTTGCAGACGTGCTGGCCCGGGCCGGGCTCGCCCCGGATCAGACGGCGCATGTGGCGCGGATCACCGCCGCCGGTGAGGCCCTGCATACGGTGGTTGAACGGATGATCGACCTGTCCCGCCGCGATGACTGGGGCGAGGCAGTCGATATGGACGCGCTCATGCGGCCGAAGGTGTCGGCAGCAGCACCGGACGCGGCTGTCCCGGTCGCCGATGAGGAGGCCGCCGAGGAGGGCGAGGGCCGGGCCATGGTCGTTCTGTATGTCGACGATAATGAGAGCAATCGGGTCCTGGTCTCGACCCTGCTGACCGCCCAGGGGGTGGTCTGCGAAACCGCTGATGACGGCGCCGAGGGCGTCGAGGCGGCCCGGCGCGGGGGCTGGGACGTGATCCTGATGGACATCCAGATGCCGGTCATGGACGGGGTTGAGGCCACGCGGCGCATCCGTGCGCTGGAGACGGAGGTGGCGGCGACCCCGATCATCGCCCTGACCGCCAACACCCTGGCCGAACAGCTGGAACTCTATTTCGCCGTCGGCATGGATGACTGTATCGCCAAGCCGCTGAACGCCGCCGAGATGTTCGACAAGCTGTTCACCCAGGCCAGCCGTTCCTGGCGCGAGGAGTGGGCGCAGGCGAGCGCTGCAGCCGCCTGATCAGGGCTCTGCCGGATCGCCTTCCAGATCGGCGATCAGGGTTTCCATCTCGTCGATCTCGCGGCGTTGGGCCTCAATGATTTCATCGGCCAGCTGACGGACACGGGGATCCTCGATATTGGCGCGTTCGCTGGTCAGGATGGCGATCGAGTGGTGGGGGATCATGGCGCGCATATAGGCGACCTCGCCCACGGTGGCCTGGCTGCGCACCAGCCACAGACTGCCGGCAAACACGATCACCGCGCCGCCGACGATGGCGAGATTGACGGCCCGCTGTTTGTACATGGACCACATGAAGCCCAGCATGACGACGGCCATGGTCGCCCCCATAAGCAGGGCCATGTAAAGGCGGGTCTCGCTGAAGTGGATGTGGCTCCACTGGTAGGTGTTCAGATACATCAGGCCGTACATGATGACGGTTGAAACCGCGATCATCGCGGCAAAGCGGCGGTAGGTCATGGGACACCTCAAGGTAGCGGTTCAGCGGGATGAATGTTCGACACCGGGCATTTGATCCCTCGGTCTGAACCCCGGCGGGTGTCGGGTGTTCTGGACGCATGACATTTCTGAGCCTGATCCCCCCGATGCTGATCGGTGCTGTCGCCAGCGCACGATCGATGACCCCGATTGCGGCGTTGGCCGTCGCGCGACTGGCTGGCCGGAGAACGCCCGGCCGGCTGATTCTGCTGGACCAGCCCCTGTTCCGGTTCGGTGCCCTGGCCATGGGGGTTGGCGAACTGCTGGGCGACAAGATGCAGATGGCCCCGGATCGAACGGTCGCACCGGGTCTGCTGGCGCGGGTGGCCAGTGCCGGCATCGCCGGATCGGCCCTGGCCCCGCGGGGACGTGAGCGGCTGGGCGCGGGGCTGGCGGTCGCAGTCGCCGTGCCACTGGCCTATCTGACGCTCGGCGGACGGCGAATGGCGATGGCCCGCCTGGGGCAGACCCGCAGCGGTCTGATCGAGGATGCGCTGGTGGTGCTGGGGGGCGTGGCGACGGTCGCCGCAGTCGTCACACGCCGCTGAGCCGTTGACCGCAGCGGCGTTGCGGGTCAAACGCTGGGCATGCTTCAGAACCTTGAACCCCTCGCCCGTGAGGCCCGCTCGTGGCCGTTCGAACAAGCCCGCAATCTTCTGGCCCATGTGCTGAAGAAGCGGCTGTCGGACGCCGAGCTGAATGCTGCGCGGATGCTGATCGATGCCGGCAAGGCGGATGAGGCGCTGGCGACCTTCGAGGCGCTGCAGCGGCCGGTGATCTTTGAGACGGGCTATGGTCCTTCGGGCCTGCCGCACATGGGCACCTTCGGCGAGGTGGCGCGCACGACCATGGTGCGCAACGCCTTTCGCGCGCTGACAGGCGACCATTGGCCGACGCGGTTGGTGGCGTTCTCCGATGATATGGACGGGCTGCGCAAGGTGCCGGACGGCATCCCTAACCCCGACCAGTTGCGCGAGGACCTGCATCTGCCGCTGACGAAGGTGCGCGACCCGTTCGGTACGCACGACAGCTTTGGCGCCCACAACAATGCCCGGCTGCGGGCGTTCCTGGACGGTTTCGGCTTCGACTATGAGTTCATGAGCTCAAGCGAGCAGTATCGCTCGGGCCGGTTCGACGCGACCCTGCGGCGGATGCTGGAGCGCTATGACGCGATCATGGCCATCATGCTGCCGACGCTGGGCGAAGAGCGGCGGGCGACCTATTCGCCCTTCCTGCCGATCAGCCCCGTCACCGGGCATGTGCTGCAGGTGCCGACGCTGGAGCGCAATGTCGAGAAAGGCACCATTGTTTTTGACGATCCGGCGGGCGGGCGCACGGAGGTGCCGGTCACCGGCGGCCATGTGAAGCTGCAGTGGAAGCCCGACTGGGCCATGCGCTGGACGGCGCTGGACGTTGATTACGAAATGTCGGGCAAGGACCTGATCGAGAGTGTGCGCGAGGCGTCCAAGATCTGTCGCGCGCTGGGTGGCACGCCTCCCGAAGGCTTCAACTATGAACTCTTCCTCGACATCGAGGGCAAGAAGATCTCCAAGTCCAAGGGCAATGGCCTGACGATGGACGATTGGCTGCGCTATGGCACGCCCGAGAGCCTCAGCTGGTATATGTTCCAGTCGCCGAAGTCGGCCAAGAGCCTGCACTTCAACGTCATTCCGCGGGCCATCGACGACTATCTGAGCTTCATCGACCAGTTCCAGACGCAGGAGCCGGAGAAGCGGATCGACAACGCCGTCTGGTCGATCCATGCGGGTGCGCCGCCCAGGGTCGCCAGCCCGGTGTCGTTCAGCCTGCTGCTGAACCTGGTGGGCGTGGCCAATGCCTCGACCAAGGACCAGCTGTGGGCCTATTTCGCCAAGTATCTGCCGGACGCTACGCCGGAGAATGAGCCGACGCTGGATCGGCTGATGGGGCACGCGCTGAACTATTACGAGGACTTCGTGAAGCCCTCGAAGACCTATCGCGCCCCGACGGCGCAGGAGCGAGCGGCGTTCGAGGATCTGGCCGCGCGGCTGAAGGCCCTGCCGGCCGACACCACCGACGGCGAGGTCATCCAGGGCGAGGTCTATGCGGTCGGCAAGGCGCACGACTTCCAGCCGCTCAGGGCCTGGTTCGGGGCGCTGTACGAGGTGCTGCTGGGCGCGTCGCAGGGTCCACGCTTCGGCTCGTTCGCCGCCATCTATGGCCTGCCCCAGACGATCGCGCTGATCGAGAAGGGCGCCCGGGGCGAGCTGGCGGGGTAACACTGGGCTCCGTCACCCTCGGACCTGGTCCGAGGGTCGGTTTGGCAGAACGGCCGACGGTGTGGCTGGACCGATCCTCGGGTCAAGCCCGAGGATGACCATGAATGGGCGGCGCTCAAGCAGCGAGCGACCGCATCGCGAGCGGTAGCGCAAGAAATATGAACCGAAAACAACAACCTGTTCACGGGAGCCTTTGCACGCGGCCGCGCATTTTCATGACACGACCCCACTGAAGGAGTGAGTCATGTCGAAGATGATCAATCGAGTTCTGATGGCCGGTGCGGCCCTGGTGGCGATGTCGGCGGTGCCGGGTATCGCCAGCGCCCAGTCGGCCAATGGCATCACCAATTGCGACGCCCCGGGCGGCCGGCAACAGGCCGGTGCCGTGATCGGCGGCGTGCTGGGCGCCCTTGCCGGCAGCCAGATTTCGGACAATGAGCGTGAGCTCGGCGCCGTGGCCGGTGCGGCCGCAGGGGCTGCGGCCGGCTCCTATGTCGGCTGCCAGCAACAGCGCGAGCGGGCCCGTCAGGCGCCGCAGGCCCAACAGGGCGGTGCGACCGTGCGCGCCACCAGCAATCTGCGGGTGCGTTCGGGCCCCGGCACCAACTATCGCCAGATCGGCAGCCTGAGCGCCGGCCAGTCGGCCCAGGTGGCTGGCTCTGAAGGCGAATGGGTGCAGCTGAGCAGTGGTGGCTGGGTCAGCGCCCACTATCTGACCTACTGATCGGGTCACAAACCTGATGAGCGGGGCGTGTCCGGCAAGGGCGCGCCCCGTTTTCATATGCGCCTACTGGCTGACCCACAGGATGCGCCGGACCCAGGCCAGATCGGCCCGCGACACGTGACGCGGCGGGAAGTCGGGATTGATCGACAGCAGGCTCAGCCCGGACGCATCGGTGCGCTCGACCTCCTTGACCAGGGTCTCGCCCGAGTGGGTACGCACCACCACCCGGTCGCCGCGCCGCACGGGGCGGGGCTCGGCATCGACGATCAGCTTGTCGCCGGGGCGATACAGCGGCGCCATGGACTCGCCCGACACTTCAAGGCTGTACAGGCCGTCGCGCGGCTGGGGCAGGTCGGTTTCCAGCCAGCCCTCGCCGGTCGGCAGGCCCGCCTCATCGAAAAAGCCGTCCTGACCGGCCTGGGCGAGGCCCAGCAGCGGCACGGCGGTCGGCGGCTCTTCCGCATCCTCGGCCAGACGGGCGAACTGGCCCAGCGACAGGCCACAGACCGTCAGGACGCGCGTCAGGCTCTCGGTCGAGGGCCAGCGCGGCCGCGCTTCGGGCGGCGGCCCCAGGCGTTTGGAGGGATTGAAGGCGGTCGGATCCAGCCCCGCCCGTTGCGCCAGCCCCGAGGCGGTCAGGCCTTCGGCCTGCGCCAGCCGGTCCAGCCCCCGCCATATCTGCCCATGAGTGAGCGGCACAGGAACCTCCGGGGCATGGCGCCCCCCGCGCGAATCAGGCGGACAGGATATAGGAAAATAAGCCCAACGCCACGGCGCTGGCATCCGCGTTCCTGGTATGGCCGTATGGCGTTACGGTGGCGGAGTGGGGAGGGGCTGATGCGATATCTGGCTGGGCTGTTGTTTGTGGTCATGCTGGCGGTGCCCAGCGCGGCGGCTGCTGTGCCGCCGACGGTGCCAGCCGTGCTGGACCGGCTGGCCGCAGTGCCGGAAGGGTTCTCGGGGATCGTCGGCGTCTGGCGGCAGGGACAGCCGGTGCATCTGTCGGCGCATGGACGGATCAGCTCGCCGCTTCAGCCTGTACGCTGGGCTTCGGTGACCAAGTCCGTCACGGCCGTGCTGGTGTTGCAGGAAGTGGACGCAGGGCGCCTGTCACTGGATGCACCCGTTTCGGCATACTTGCCGGACTGGCCTGTGAACGGCGATGCGACGCTGCGGCAGCTGTTGATGCACACCTCGGGCCTGGCCGATCTGAGCGCCACGCCGGACGTGGACGGCGATGGCATGACCGATGTCTATCAGGGGCAGGGGCCCGGCTGGCGCGCCCTGTGCGGAGGGCCCGCCCGGGCGCCTGCCGGGTCGGGCTTTACTTACAACAACTGCGACTACCGGGTGCTCGGGCTGGTCCTCGAGGCGGTGACCGGCGAGGATTTCGAGACTCTGGTGCGCACCCGGATCAGCGAGCCGCTGGGGCTTCGCGGCCTGCGCCTCGCGGCGAACGAAGCGGTCAGCGAGGCCTTTGACGGCACGCGGCCCGAGCCGGAGGTCGACGTGTCCGCCTATGGGCCGGCGGGCGCGCTGTACGGCAGTGTCGAGGCCCTGCTGGCGTTCGATCAGGCCCTGATGGACGGCCGGCTGATCTCGGACGATGCCCGCGCCGAGATGTGGAAGGCCGGGCCCGAGACCGGTTACGGCGGCCTGTCTGTCTGGGTGTATACCGTCAATCTCGAGGTCTGCGGGATCGAGACGCGGGCCATCGAACGTCAGGGCGCAATCGGCGGGGTGCAGGTGCGGAATATGATCCTGCCGGATCTGGACGTCGCTCTCGTGATCTGGACCGATCAGGCCATGCTGGACATGGGCGAGGTCTGGATGGGTGAGGGGCTGACGGTCGACCTGCTGTCCGCAGCTGTCTGCGGCCCGGCCTGATCTGACGGTCCGGCGCTCCCTACTCAAACCCCGCCGCGCGGCGTTCCTGCCAGGCCCAGAAGGTGCCGACGGCGAGGGCAACCAGCACGCCATAACCGGCGAGGTTGATGACGGTGTAGTAGGACGAGATCGAGGGGCGGATGTCGAGCGTCATCAGCACATGGGCAGTGACCACCAGCAGCTGGGCGGCAGAGGCCCAGGTCGGCCAGGTGCGGTGCGACTTCCACACCAGCGCCCCCAGCACCAGCAGCATGACCACATCGATGGCCATCATGCTCCATTGGGCGCTGTAGAGATCGCTGTCGTTCTGGACCAGCATCGACGCCAGCCAGCCAAGCCCGTAGGCGCCGGCGGCGATCCGCTCGGTCTCCTCGCCTTTCAGAAAGGCGAATCCCAGCACCAGGACGATGAAGATCGCGCCGATCTGGGAATAGAGGGTGTCAAACATGAGATCGCCCCCTGAGCGAAACACTCAGAGGGCGATCATGCATTGAATCGGGTCTGACCGGAACGTCCGGTTTCAAACATTACGCCGAATTCAGGCGACGCGGAGGTGACCCTTGGTCGGCGGGGTTCCGCCAACGGGGGTTTCCCAGTCGTCGGGCTTGTCGACGGGGCCGACGGCGTAGACGCCCCAGCCCATCTTGCGATGGTCCTTTTGCAGCTCGGCATGGCAGGCGACGATGGCCGTTCGGGCTTCGCTGAGGGCGGCGATGGTTTCCATGGCCTTGGCCTGGCTGCCGGCGCCGGCAACCGGCGAGACTTCCAGAAGGGCGCGGGCGCCGATCATGGACTGGACCAGGGTGGTGGTCTGGGTGATGGCCGCATCAATGGCCTTTTCCGTAGCGTGCAGATCCTTTGCGACGCCAGCGATGACTTGAGTTCGGTCCATGAAAGCCTCCAAGCAACTATGGTTAAGCAAGTCTTAACACGCTTCGGAGTTTCTTGAAACAGGGGTTTTCGGAGAAATGACACCGGTGTTTCCTCCGCCGATCGGCGGCTCGTCCTCGGGCTTGTCGACGGGTCCCACTGCCTGGACATCCAACCCCAGAGCGCGGGCGAGGGCCGCCAGCCGGCCGTGGGTGCGGACGATGTGGCCGCGCGCCTGGGACAGGGCCAGAACGGATTGGGCCGTGTCTTCAAAGGCCTTCTGGCCGGTGACGGCGGACAGATAGGCTTCGGCCCGGGCCTCGGGCAGATAGGCGGCCAGCCGGGCCGTCTGGATCAGGGCGGCGTCTATGGCCGATTCGGCGGCATAGAGGCGAAGGGCCAGGGCTTGGCCGATGTCGGAACGGGTCATGTGCGAATCTCCCCCGTGGCGAGCTGCCACCGGGCCATGCAACCATGACTATTTACAGCTTGCAACTAAAAGCTGTCTTCCAGCAGGAAGTGGGCGGTCAGGGCGGCGATGGGCTGGGCCTCATCCTCCTGCCAGGCCTCGGCCAGCACATGGGCGACGCGCCGTCCGGCCTTGTTGATCCGGGCCCGGGCATAGACGTGCTGGGGCCGACCCGAGCGCAGATAGGCGACCGAGACATTGATCGGCCGGGGCAGGTGCATGCCGGGGAAGCTCTCGGCCACCTGGGCCATGGCCGTGATCTCGAGCAGGGCGGCCGTCGATCCCCCATGCAGGGCCGGCAGCATGGGGTTTCCGATCAGATGGTCCGAAAACGGCATGGTCACCGTCAGGATGTCGCCAGCCTGTTCGGCGGTCAGGCCGAGGAAGCGGGCATAGGGCATGGCCTCGATCACGCGGCTCATTCCCCCGCCTCCGGCTTCGGGCGGCGCTCGGGCCGGGCGGTGGTCAGGATATAGGCCGACTGGGCGGCGGCGACCGGATCATCGGGCGCATCCTCGAACGCCCAGGCGCGGACAAAGGCGATCGACCGGGTCAGGCGGTAGCAGCGCGCTTCGGCGATCAGGTCGGTGCGGGGCCGGGCCGCACGCATATAGTCGACGCGAAGGTCCAGGGTGGCCAGCGGCTTGAAGTTGTCCAGCGACACCCAGACGGCCAGCCCACCGACATGATCGAGCAGGGTGGTGACGACACCGCCGGCGATCACGCCGGTATCGGGGTCGCCGACCAGATCCTCGCGCCAGGGCACCCGGATGCGGACCCGGTCGCCCTCCAGCGATTCATAGGTAAAGCCCAGGGCGTGGGTGTGGGCTGCGCCCGAGGCCAGCTGCGGCAGAAGCGGGGCGATTGCGGGAACGTCCATGCCCCGTGCTTATCGCGCGGAACGGCGCATGCAAATGGCCGACGGATGTCGGAGATCAGCCCGCGGCGACCTGGGGGGCGTCGGCCGTGGTGTCTATGTCGACCGGGGGCGCGGACAGGGCGGCGTTCATCGCATGGCGCAGGCGTTCGGGCTTGATCGGCTTTTCGACGACGGCGGCCATGCCCGATGCGACATAGCGGCGGGCGTCCTCGGGATCGGCATTGGCGGTCAGGGCGATGATCGGCACATCGCGCATCGGCCCCTTCAGCTTTCGAATCGCCTGGGTCGCCTGAAGCCCGTCCATGCGCGGCATCTTGATGTCCATCAGGACGAGGTCGAAGTCGCGTTCCTTGATGGCGTCCAGCGCTTCCATGCCGTCGTCGGCCGTTTCCGAGGTGCAGCCGAACATTTCGCACAGGGCCTGGGCGACCACGCGGTTGGTGGCATTGTCGTCCACGATCAGGATATGCGGATTGGCGATCATGTCGGACTCGACCATGTCGGAGACATTGCTTTCGGCCTCGACCGGCCGTTCGGCGCGCTCGGCCGAGATGTCGAAGGCAAAGGTCGCGCCCCGACCCGGGTTGTTCTCGGCCCAGATGCGTCCGTCCAGCCGGTCCATGATCTGGCGACAGATGGCCAGACCCAGACCCGCGCCGTCGGGGCCGGAGCCGTGCACGAAGGGCTCAAAGATCACATCGACGCGGTCCGGAGCGACGCCCGGGCCGTCATCGCGGATGCGGGCCTGCATGACGACGCGGTCACCCTCGATCCAGGCCTTCAGCCCAGCCTCGACCATGCCGTTGCGGGCAAATTTGAGGGCATTGCCGATCAGGTTGTTGAAGATCTGCTTGATGCGAACCGGGTCGATTTTCGCGGCCAGTTCGGTGTCGCCTTCATAGCTGACCACCAGATGGACATTGTCCTGCGAGGCGCGCGGCTCCCACATGGCGGCGAGATCGTCCATCAGGCCGCGCAGGGGCGTCGGCTGCGGGTTGATGTCCAGCTCTCCGGCCTCGGCGCGCGACAGGTCCAGGGCATCCTGCAGGATCTGCAGCAGCACCTCGGACGAATCGACGATGGTCTGGACGTGCGACTGGGCCGTGGCGTTCAACGGCTGACGACGGAGCAGTTCGGCCACCGCCAGGACGCCGTTCAGCGGCGTGCGCAGCTCATGGCTCATGATCGACAGAAACTGGCTCTTGGCGCGCGCGGCGGACAGGGCCTGGGTGCGGGTGTCGGACAGCACGCGGGCCTGTTCGCTCAGCTCGGTGTTCTGGCGGCGCTGGTCATCGTTGATCGCCTTCAGCAGCGAGATAACCGTGCCGACCCCCCAGTATTTGCCCTGGCGGGTGACGATGAAGCCCCGGGTCAGGGCGCCGGGCCCCGAACTCAGCATGGCGTCGCAGAAGCTGTCGATGCGGACCCCGGCCTCGACCACCGAGGGCTCGTCGTCCATCAATTCGGTGATCGGGCGGTTGCCGTACAGGGCATGGCCGAAAGGCCCCGCGACCTTGAGCAGAAAGGCGTTGCGCTCGATCAGGCCGACCGGCCGATCATCCTTGACCACCGGTATCACAAGCGTGTCCGGAAAATCCTTGAAATGGGCAAAGACCGCCGCTCCGAGCGTGTCGGGCGGGACCGGCATGGCCCTGTCGGTCAGCTTTTCGATCGTCGGCATAACTGACCGATACTCCCTCAACTGGATGTGAGCTTAACCGACAACCATTTGCAGATTGGTAAACGCGGGAAACTCTCGTTTTCCTGCCGCATTTTCGACGCTTTTGCATCGACCGGGCCTCGGGTGTATGAGGCGGACTTCCCAGCCTCCACGGGCTTTTTGTGCATGCGCGCGGCCAGACGGCCGACCGCAGATTTGTCATGAGCGCTTTCGACCCACAGCCCGCCGCCTCGGCCCTCGTCCTGTTTTCGGGCGGGCAGGACAGCGCGACCTGTCTGGCCTGGGCGCTGGAACGCTACGCGCGCGTCGAGACCGTGGGCTTCGACTATGGCCAGCGCCACGCCATCGAGATGCAGGCCCGTCTGGCCGTGCGGGACGGCATGCGCGCGACCCTGCTGCAAGGGGCGGACCGGTTGGGAGACGACCACGTCGTCGACCTGACCGGCTATGGCGCCATCGCCGAGAGCGCGCTGACCGCGGACCGGGCCATGGAGATGGACGCGCGGGGCCTGCCCACCACCTTCGTCCCGGGGCGCAATCTGGTGTTCCTGAGCGTGGCGGCCGCGCTGGCCGACCGGCGCGGGCTGGACGTGCTGGTCGGCGGCATGTGCGAGACGGATTTCTCGGGCTATCCGGACTGTCGGCGTGAGACGATCGACGCGATGGAGCGGGCGCTGTCGCTGGGCCTGGACAAGCCGGTGCGGATCGAGACGCCCCTGATGGCTTTGACCAAGGCCGACACCTGGGCGCTGGCGCACCGGATCGGTGGCGACCCCCTGGTCGAGCTGATCCTTGAGGCCAGCCATACCTGTTACCGGGGCGACCGGTCGGAGCGACATGTCTGGGGCTATGGGTGTGGCACCTGTCCGGCGTGCGAGCTGCGCGCGCGCGGCCATGCCGAGTGGGTGGCCGCATGACCTATTCGGTCAAGGAGACCTTCCTGACGGTGCAAGGCGAGGGCGGACAGGCGGGCCGCGTGGCCGTCTTCCTGCGCTTTGCCGGCTGCAACCTGTGGAGCGGGCGTGAGCAGGACCGGGCGGCCGCAGTCTGCACCTTCTGCGATACGGACTTTGTCGGCACGGATGGCGACGGCGGCGGCAAGTTTGCGACGGCCGGGACCTTGGCCGACCACGTCGCCGGGTTCTGGACGGGGCAGGGCGGGCGGCCGCTGGTCGTCTGCACCGGGGGCGAGCCCTTGCTGCAGCTCGATGCCCCGCTGATCGAGGCCCTGCATGCGCGCGGCTTTGATATCGCCGTCGAGACCAATGGCACGATCGCGGCGCCTGCGGGCATCGACTGGATCTGCGTCAGTCCCAAGGCCGATGCGCCAGTGGTGCAGACCACGGGTCAGGAGCTGAAACTGGTCTATCCTCAGGACGCGGCCCGGCCCGAGCGGTTCGAGGGCATGGCCTTCGAGCGCTTCTGGCTGCAGCCGATGGATGGTCCCGACGTTCTGGCCAACACGGCCGCTGCCTTTGACTATTGCCTGACCCATCCCCGGTGGCGCCTGAGCGTCCAGACCCACAAATATATCGGCGTGCGTTGATGCCCAGCTTCGAGATCACCAAACAGGCCACGTTCGATGCGGCCCACCATTTCCCGAACGAGCCGGAAGGCAGCATCTATCGCCGGGTGCATGGCCACTCGTTCACGGTCGAAGCCACGGTGCGCTCCGAGACGCTGGATGCCGAGCACGGCTGGGTCGCGGACCTCGGCGCGCTGGACCGGGCGCTGAAGGCGGCGGCTGAAGAGCTGGACCACGGCCTGCTGAACGAAAAGCCGGGGCTGGAAATGCCCAGCCTTGAGAACCTGTGCCTGTGGTTCGCCAACCGGATGAAGCCGGAATGGCCGGGCCTGTGCCGCATCCAGGTGGCCCGCCCGACCATCAACGAGCGGTGCGTGCTGACGCTCTAGCAGTCGCGGCCCGAGGCGCGGCGCTGTTCGCAGCGGCGTTGCTCGCGCTCATAGTCGCGCTGTTCGCGTTCGCGCTTCAGACGGGTTTCCTCGTCCGAGGTGGTGACGGCATCGACGCCGGCGCCCAGCACGGCCCCGGTCGCTTTGACCGTGCCGCCGACCACGGCAGCGCCCGTGCCGACGACCGCGCCCACCAAACAGCCCTGGAGCATGAGGGCGCCCCCCACGAGGACGGCGAGCGAGATCAGACGTTTGCGGGTCATGGTGGGGCTCCGATTTCGCCACAGGCTGGGCCAACAGGGTGAAGGCTGTCTTAAGGGGGAATACGGGTCCGCTTGGCTTTCGCGCAGGATGGTGGAATGAGAGGACTGTCGCTGGCGACAGGAGTGCCCCATGACCATGGCCGATCCCCACCATCTGCGCCGGGTGCAGTTGATCCGGAAGGGGGCATTGGCCCTGGCGATCGTGGTCGTCGTGGCGCTCGCCGCGATCAGCCAGAGTCTGGGGGGCGAGACACCGCTGCACGAGCGGCTGGAGGCTTTCGGCGTTGGACTGATCGCCCTGTGTGTGGTCGGCCGGGCCTGGTGCTCTCTCTATATCGGCGGCCGCAAGAAGGCCGAGATCGTCAGTCGGGGTCCGTATTCGATCAGCCGCAATCCGCTTTACGTCTTCAGCTTCATGGGGGCGTTCGGCATGGGCGCCCAGACCGGCAGCGTGACCATTGCGATGCTGTTCCTGCTGATCGCGGTCGGCGTCTTCTATCTGACGGTCCGGCAGGAAGAGGCCTGGCTGGAGACGACCTTCGGCGAGCCCTATCGCGCGTACAAGGCGCGCACGCCGCGCTTCTGGCCCGACTTTTCGAAATGGCAGGACATGGAAACGCTGGAGATCAAGCCGGTGTTCTTCCTGACGACCCTGCGTGACGGTCTGGCCTTCTTCATCGCCGTGCCGCTGTTCGAGGCGCTGGAACGGGCCCAGGAAGTGGGCTGGGTCCACATCCTGTTCAGCCTGCCCTAGGTCGAGCGGGGCGACGGCGGTGAACCGCCCCCCTGACGTCAGCGGCTGTCGACCATGACCAGTTCGGCGTCCTCGCGGGCGGTCACCGTGATGGTCGGTTCGTCCTTGATGCCGGCGCCGTCGCGGGCGTTCAGGGCCGTGCCGTTGACGTCAACCGAACCGACCGCCGGCACCAGATAGGCGCGGCGGCCCTCTGCGAGGTCATAGGTCAGGCTCTCGCCGGCCTTGAGCGTCGCGCCCAGCACGCGGGCGTCGGCATTGATGTCGAGCGCGCCGTCGTCCGGATTGCCCGAGGCCAGCACCTGAAATTTGCCGGTGCGGTCCGACCTGGGGAAGGGCTTCATGCCCCAGCCGGGTTGGGCGCCGGGTTTGTCGGTCTCGATCCAGATCTGGAACAGGGTCGTGGTCTCGTCCTCGATGTTGAACTCGGAGTGACGCACACCGGTGCCCGCGCTCATCACCTGGACGTCGCCCGCGCCGGTGCGGCCGCGATTGCCCATCGAATCCTCGTGGGTGATGGCGCCCGTGCGGACATAGGTGATGATCTCCATGTCGGCGTGGGGGTGGGGCGGAAAGCCCGACTGGGCGGCGATCTCGTCATCGTTCCAGACGCGCAGCCGACCCCAACTCATGCGAGCCGGGTCGTAATAGTTGGCGAACGAGAAATGGTGGCGGGCCTTCAGCCAGCCGTGGTCGGCCCCGCCGAGGCTGTTGAAGGGTCGGACGTCGATCATGATGCGGTCTCCCTGAGGATGAAACGCGGGCCAGTCCGCGTCGGTTCGGCCGCTATATAGGTAACAGTAACGGTGGCGAAAAGGGGTCGCTCCGCGCGCCCGTACGGGTCATTGCCACGGGTTTGGCGGTTATATACGGATAGTTATCTGCCCATCTCTCGCCGTCGGACTTTTCAGCATGCACGATCCCGTCGGTATGACGAGCGAACGTCTCGGCCGTATCGTTGAGGGAGCGGCGAGCGAAGTCTATATATTTGGCGCACAGGATTATCGGTTCCGACTGGTGAACAAGGGCGCCCGCGATAATCTGGGCTATACGCGCGATGAGCTGGCCCGGCTGACGCCCTGGGACCTCAAGCCGTTCATTACCCGCGACGCCTTCCTCGCGCTGATTGAGCCGCTGCAGAGCGGAAAAGTCGAAAGACTGGATTTCGACACCGTCCACCGGCGGAAGGACGGAACAGATTACAATGTGGCCGTGAAGCTGCAGCTCTTCGTCGACGGCGATGATGCCGTCTATTACGCCGCGATCCAGGACACGACAGATTACCGTCGCATCGAGTCCGAACTCAGGGACACGGCCAGACGGCTCGACGGTATCCTCAGCAATACGACCATGTCTGTGTTCCTGATGGATGAGCGGCAGCACTGTGTGTTCCTGAACCGGGCGGCGGAGAAGCTCACCGGATACGCTTTTCATGAAACCACCGGACGCCCGTTGCACGATGTGATCCACCATACCCGTCCGGATGGCTCACCTTTCCCGCTCTCGGAATGCGCCATCGACCGGGCCTTCCCCGAGAAGGCCGGAACGCAGGGCGAGGAAATTTTTGTCCATAAGGACGGCTCCTTCTACCCGGTCGCCTTTACCGCCAGCCCGATCCATGACGATGAGGCGAACGTCATTGGCACCGTGATCGAGGCGCACGACATCAGCGAGGAAAAGCGCAGGGAGGAAGCGCGGAAACTTCTGATGCATGAAGTCGACCACAGGGCGCGCAATGTGCTTTCGATCGTGCAGTCGCTCACGCGTCTTACGCGCGCTGATGATGTCGAGACCTACAAACAGGCTCTGGTCGGGCGCATCAGCGCCCTCGCACGTGCCCAGACGTCCCTCGCCAGCCGTCGATGGGAAGGCGGGCGTCTCGAGGACGTGGTCCGCGAGGAGATGGAAGCGCTCTGTCCCAAAGACAGCGTGCAAGTGAAGGGTCCCGAGGTCGAGCTTTCGCCCGAGCAGGTTCAACCGATCAGCATGCTGCTGCATGAACTGGCGACCAATGCCAATAAATACGGGGCCTGTAGCAGTGGCGGCGGCCGTGTCTCGGTCACCTGGACGCTGGACGCGCGGAAGGTGACGCTGGTGTGGCGCGAGTCCGGCGGCCCGCCCGTCAGCGCACCCACGCGCGAGGGCTTCGGCTCATCGCTCAAAGCCAGTGTCGTGCGCCAGCTGAACGGCACCTTCAGTCGCAAATGGGAGCCGACCGGGCTGGTTGTGGAAGTCGCGTTTCCGCTCTGAGGCGTTCTGCGGGATATGTCACCCCACCTGCGCCCGATGCCTGAGCATGGCGTCGGCCAGGACGCAGGCGGCCATGCCCTCGACCACCGGCACGGCGCGCAGGGCGACGCAGGGGTCGTGGCGGCCCTTGGTACGAAGCTCGGTCTCGGTGCCGTCGCGGGTGATGGTCCGGCGCGGGGTCAGGATGGAGGAGGTTGGCTTGAACGCCACCCGCGCGGTGATCGGCTGGCCGGTCGAGATGCCGCCGAGGACACCCCCCGCATGGTTCGACAGGAAGGCGGGTCGGCCGTCCGGACCCAGCCGCATCTCATCGGCATTGTCCTCGCCCGACAGTTCGGCCGAGGCAAAGCCGGCACCGATCTCGACGCCCTTGGCGGCATTGATCGACATGAGGGCGGCGGCCAGTTCGGCGTCCAGCTTGGCATAGAGCGGCGCGCCCCAGCCGACCGGCACGCCGGTAACCTCGAGCGCGACGACGGCCCCGATCGAGGATCCGGCCTTGCGGACCCCGTCCAGATAGTCGGACCAGGGCTGGACGACCTCGGCGGAGGCCGCGAACAGCGGATTGTCCTGCACCGCATCGAAGTCGAGCGCGTCGTCAGGAATGCGGTGCGGACCGATCTGGACCACGCCCGCGCGGATCACGACGTCGGGCCCGAGAATCAGTCGGGCGACCGCTCCGGCAGCCACGCGCAGGGCGGTCTCGCGCGCCGAGGATCGGCCGCCGCCGCGATGGTCGCGGACCCCGTATTTGGCCTGATAGACATAGTCGGCATGGCCGGGGCGAAAGGCACGCGCGATCTCGCCATAGTCCTTTGACCGCGCATCCTCATTGTCGATCAACAGACTGATCGGCGTTCCAGTCGTGACCGGGCCGTCGCCGTCGTCAAAGGTGCCGGACAGGATGCGAACCGTGTCGCTCTCGCGCCGCTGGGTGACGAAGCGGCTGCCGCCCGGCTTTCTCCGATCCAGCCAAGGCTGAATGTTGGCCTCGGTCAGGGGGATCAGGGAGGGGCAGCCGTCGATGACACAGCCGATGGCCGGCCCATGGCTCTCGCCCCAGGTGGTCACGCGAAACAGATGGCCGAAGCTGTTGTGGGACATGTCAGTGATGAACCTGTGCCGCACAGCCCAGGCGGGCGGCGGCTTCGTTGAGGCGACGGTCACGGGTCCATAGAGTAACGCGGGGGGTGATCAGCGCCGATGCCAGAAGATGCGCATCAACCCAGCTGATGCCAGTACCGCTGAGCGCATGGTGTTCGATCATGTCCAGCACTTCCTCGTCGGTCGCATGGTGGACCCGGTTCATGGCCTGGAGTCGTTTGAGAAACGTCGCACGGTCACGGAGATTGCCGACGGCCAGTTCCCCGACCACGCAGACGTGGATGAAAACAGTATCCCCGGCCAAAGCGGCCGCCATCGCTGGGTCATGGTTGCGGATATGGTCTGTCCAGACCGAAGTGTCGGCCAGATACACCCTAGTCTTCCTGAACCCAGTAGCGTTTACGGGGGCCAGGCTCGAAGTCTGGCTGACTGCCCCCAAGCATGGCCAGCCGCCTCGCGGCTTCGCGGGCAATATAGGCTTTGAGCGCCTCGCGGATGACCGCCGACTTTTCAGTCAACCCGCTATACTCGGTGGCGGTGGCCATCAGGTCGTCGTCCAGGGTGACGGTGGTGCGCATGCTTGCCTCGCATCAAAAACGGCACCATGTGATGCGCCCATTGATGCGCTTTAGCAAGATCACGCCGCGAGGCGCGGTGTCGCCCAGACCCGGGTGAAACGGTCCAGCAGATGTTCGGCGGCGGAGGGCGCTTCTTCGGCGGGCGTCAAGGTGAGGAACAGGTGCCCCTGACTGTGACGGCCCCGGGCGGGCAGGCCCAGCCCCTTCAGGCGCAGGCGCACCGGTGGCTCAAGTCCCGCGACAACCCAGGCATTGCGTGGGCCGGCGTGGGTGAGAACCTCGACGCGGCCCCCATCCTGAAGCACCCGCGGCGACACATCGGCCTGCATGAACAGGTCATCGCCCAGCACCGACAACCCGTCTGCTGCCCGGATCCGCACCACGAGGAACAGGTCGCTGTCGTCGCGACCGGCGCCCTTCGGCCGCACATGCTCGCCCGCCCGCAGACCCGGAGGCAGGGTCAGGCGAAAGGTCCGCCCCCTGTGGCGGGTTATGACCGGGCCACCGTTCAGCGCCAGCATCGGATTGATCGACAGGGTCGGCAGGGCCGCCGTCCGACGCGTCGGGGGGGTCAGGGCCGGGCGCGCCGGGGCCTCGGCCTGGATCATGTGCCAGGCGGCGATGACCTCGCGGAACCGCTCGGCATCCCCCGCCGGATGGTCGGGACGGGCCGCCTTGACCGCGCGCAGGAAGGCCTGACGCATGGTCTCATGGTCCACCGGGCCGGGCAGGCCCAGCACCGCCAGCGCCTGGCGATAGGTCAAAAGGGAGGTGTCGGGGCCGCTCATGGCGACCAAAAGCCACGAACAGGGTCAATGCCGGGTTAACCGTGACGCTGGCCCTCGCGAACCGGCGCGAGCGGCGCTAGAGAGTGGCGCATGAGCACGCCCGTCATTCCGCCCAGTCCGTCGCGCGAGGAATATGCCCGCGACTACGCCGCCGCCCTCGCCGCCAACAGCGATGAGGCGGACTTTGCCTGTGACGAACCGTTCGCCCTGCTGGAGCGGTGGCTCGCCGATGCCGGGGCGCATGAGATCAACGACGCCAATGCCATGGCCCTGGCCACCGTTGATGCCGACGGGCTGCCCGATTGCCGGATGGTCTTGCTGAAGGATGTCAGCCCCGACGGTCTGACCTTCTATTCCAATCGCCAGAGCGACAAGGGGCGGCATCTTGAAGATCAGCCGCAGGCGGCCCTGCTGTTCCACTGGAAATCGCTGCGGCGCCAGGTGCGGCTGAGGGGGAGGGTCGAGCCGGTCAGCGCGGCAGAAGCCGATGCCTATTTCGCCAGCCGCGCCCGCGAAAGCCGGATCGGCGCCTGGGCCTCGGCGCAATCCCGGCCACTCGCCAATCGGACCGAGCTGGAGGCCGCGGTGGCCCGCGAGACTGCGCGCTTTGAGGGGCAGGACGTGCCGCGTCCCGACGGCTGGACTGGCTGGCGGCTGGTGCCGGTCCAGGTCGAATTCTGGCGGGATCGCCCCTTCCGACTGCATGACCGGCTGCGCCTCGACCGGGACAGCGCGGGTGCGCCCTGGCAGGCTCAGCGGCTGTACCCTTAAGGATCAGGCCTCGGCGTCGGACGCTGACGGGGCCAGATTGGGACCGCCATAGCGGGCCAGGAAGGTTTCGACGGCGTCAGCGGCGATCTGCTTGTGCGAACGGCGGATCGAAAGCGTGTCGCCCGTGACCATCGGCACGAAGAAAACCGGGTGCTCCAGCATGCCCATCAGCTGACCCGCGGCCCAAGAAGGCTTGTCGCAGATCAGTTCTCCCCGCTCGGTCAGGGCCTCGATCGCCTCGACCAGGGTCACCCCGATCCGGGTCTTGCCCCGGTCATAGAAGTGCAGGGCCATGGCCTGAAAACGGGTTCGTTCGGCCATCACCAGACGGAACACCGACGTCACCAGAGGATCGGCCATGAAGGCGGCATAGGCTTCGCAGAACCGGGTCAGCTGGCACCGGGCGGGACCGTCCACAGCGCGCACATCGTCCATCTGGCGCGCGAACTCATCCGAGGTGTCGTCGATGACCGCCTGAAACAACTCCGCCTTCGACGGGAAGAAAGTATAAAGGGTAGCCGTCGAGACCCCGGCTTCGCGGGCGATCGGCTCGATCCGCGTTGCAGCGAATCCATGGGCCATGAAGTGCCGCCGGGCCTCGGTCAGCACATAGCGGCGACGGGGGTCTGCGATGTCGCTGGGGAGAAGGGCTTGCGGCGTCTGTGGTGCGGGGCGGGTCAAACTCATGAGCGCGCAGATTGACGCGGATAACGCCGTCCTGCAAGGCCGGATTGACTAGGTGTTACAACGTATAGCGCGGGTCCAGGGGGCCAGCGTCGGATGCGCCAGAACAGGGGCGACCAGCCGGTCCACCGACTCCGGGTTGGTCAGAACGACGGCGGCCGTGGCATCGGCGACGATGAAGTCGGCATGGACCTTGGCCGGTTCGGTCAGCCGTTCATGGCCGGGGCGGACCGTCAGCAGATACTGGTCGATGACCGACTGCGCCGTGCGGCCGCGCTCAACCTGGTCGCGCAACAGGCGCCGGATGAAGCGGATATCCGACGGCGTGTCCACGAACACCCGGATGTCGAACAGCTCGACCAGCGCCGGGGTGCACAACAGATGGGTGCCCTCGATCACGATCACCTCGGCGGCAGGCACGCGCTCGCCCCCCGGCTCACGCCCGTGGGTGACGAAGGAGTAGACCGGCGCCTCGACCGGCTGCCCCGCCTTCAGCGCGCTGAGGTGGCGATGCAGCAGATCGTGGTCCCGGGCGGAGACATCGTCAAAGTCGAAGGTCGCCGCGTTGAAGTCGGGCAGGGAGGCGGCGTCCCGATAGTAGGAGTCCTCGCGCACCAGAGCGGCGACCCCCTCGGGCAGGTGCCGGATCAGGGCCTCGGCCAAAGTGCTCTTGCCCGAGCCCGAGCCGCCGGTGATGGCAATCAGAATGGTCATGGCCGGGTATTAGCGGAAGAAACAGGTCAGGCCGGCATACAGGGCTTCGATCGTGGCATCCGGCGCATCGGATGACAGCATGCCACCCAGGTCGCCGCTCGAAAACTCGGCACCGAGCGTCGAGTCCGGGATCATTTCCACGACCCGTGCGGACTGAAGGTCGGTCCGGCTGGAGCCCACACCGACGCCGTCCGCCGTGGTCAGACCGGCCTCGTCGAGGAACCAGCCGGCGAATTTGTCATCCTGAAAGGCCAGTTGCAGGCCGTTCGGATATTCGGCGAACTGCGTCGGGCCGGCCCCGCACTCGCTGTTGGTGGTCACCTGAGGCGTTTCGGCGCCCAGCAGAGTCGAGACAGCGGTCAGGACCATGTCCTGCGACATGCCGAAGGGCAGGGGCCGGGCCGATCCTTGCGCGGTAAAGGCCCGCAGGCCTTCGCCTTCCAGCGCCAGTCCACCCTGTGCGGCCTCGGCGGTTTCCGGTGCGGCTTCCGGTTCCGCCGCAGGGGGCGGAGCGGTTGAGGGCGCCTCGGTCGTGCTGTCACAGGCCCCGAGGGCCAGCAGGGTAGCGAGGGTCAGGGCGGTGCGGGCAAGGGTCATGGTCGGGTCTTGGAGGTCAGAGCAGGGAAGGTCGCGTTCAAACTAGCCGAAAGCCGCCCGTCTGCGGCAAAGAAAGTCGCTCCCCCTGACGTTGCGTCACGTTGCCTATCCCTCACGCCGCCGATAGCTTGCCAGCAAGTGCCGCGGGCAACGTCGGCCAGACCCATGAATTTCGGAGAGGAAACCGATGCTCGGATTGATGCAGGACTGGCCGCTGACGGTCGACAAAATCCTTGACCACGCCAATCAGTGGCACCCGCACCGCGAGGTCGTGACCCGCTCGGTCGAGGGACCCATCGTCCGAGCCACCTATTCCGAAATCCATGGCAGAGCCAAACGCGTCTCGAATGTGCTGAAAAGCTGGGACGTCAAGGTTGGCGACCGGGTCGCCACCCTGGCCTGGAACACCGGCCGCCACATCGAGGCCTGGTACGGCATCATGGGCATCGGTGCGGTGTGTCACACCCTGAACCCGCGCCTGTTCCCGGAACAGCTGATCTACATCATCAATCACGCCGAAGACCGGATCATCTTTGTCGATCTGACCTTTGTGCCGCTGCTGGAAGCGATCCTGCCGCACTGTCCCAGCGTCGAGCGGGTGGTGGTGATGACCGACCAGTGGAATATGCCGGCGACCAAGCTGCCGCGGGCCGAATGCTATGAGCAACTGCTGGAGGAGTCGTCCGAGGACGTCGAGTGGGGCGGCTTCGAGGAGAGCACCGCCTGCGGCCTCTGCTACACCTCGGGCACAACGGGCAATCCCAAGGGCGTGCTGTATTCGCACCGCTCGAACTTCCTGCACACCCTGATCACCATGCAGGCCACCATCATGGGCGCGACCCCCGATGAGGTGATCCTGCCGGTCGTACCCATGTTCCATGCCAACGCATGGGGTATCGCCTTCTCGGCCCCTGCAGCCGGGTCAAAGTTGGTCATGCCCGGGGCCCAGATGGACGGCGCCTCCATTTACGAACTGCTCGAGTCGGAAAAGGTCACCTTCTCGGCCGCCGTTCCGACCGTGTGGCAGGGGCTGCTGGCCTATATGCGCGAGAATTCGCTGAAACTGTCGACGGTCAAGAAGGTCCTGATCGGGGGCTCGGCCGTGCCGGAAAGCCTGATCCGCGCCTTCAACGACGAGTTCGATGTCGAGGTCTTCCAGGGCTGGGGCATGACAGAAACCTCGCCGGTCGGCACCCTGTCGCGACTGACGCCAGAGCTCTCTGCCCTGCCGTACGACGAACAGATGAAGTGGCGGATCAAACAGGGCATGCCGCCGCTGGGCGTCGAGCTGAAGCTCAAGAACTACGCCGGTCAGGAAATGCCGCACGACGGCAAGACCTATGGCCGGCTGATGGTGCGTGGCCCGACCATCGCCGGGGGCTATTTCAAGGACGAGGGCGGCAAGATCCTCGACAACGAAGGCTTCTTCGACACCGGCGACGTCTCGACCATCGACACCCATGGCTTCATGCAGATCACCGACCGGGCCAAGGATGTGATCAAGTCGGGCGGCGAGTGGATCAGCTCGATCGACATCGAGAACATCTCGGTTGGCCACCCCAAGGTCGAGCTGGCCGCCGTCATCGGTGCGGCTCACCCCAAGTGGGACGAACGCCCGGTGCTGGTGATCAAGCTCAAGCCCGGCGAGACCGAGAACAAGCAGGAGCACCTCGATTTCCTGCAGGGCAAGATCGCCAAATGGTGGATGCCCGACGATGTGGTGTTCGTCGATGACATCCCGCTGGGCGCCACCGGCAAGATTGACAAGAAGCTCGTGCGTGAGCGGATGAAGGACTACGTCCTGCCGACGGCGAAGGGCTGATCCGATGGCGCGGCGGGGCCCCGGCGGCTGGACGACACTGGCGCTGATCGCCGGCGTGCTGTCGGCGCCCCTCGTGGTGTTCGTAGCGGTATTCGGCCTGCGCTTTGGCTGGTGGGGCCTCGACGTTGCGCTCGACCGGCTGAGCGTGACCGTCGTGCCATGGCTACTGGGTCTGGGCGCGATCTGTGCCCTGCTCCTGCTGTGGCGGGCGCGGCGGACCGCTGCGCTGGGGTGGCTCATAGGCTTGGTAGCCTTGGCCATGGTTGCCGGCGGCGTGTGGCTCTACGAGCGACATGCTTTCGCATACGCCCTGACGATGCCCTCGCCGCGTAGCGTTTCGACAAATGAGTCTGATCCGCCCGGCCTTTCGGCCCGACTGACGGCTGCGAGGGTCGCCGCTGGAGCAGTGCCGGAGCAGACCTTGCGTAGCACGACATGTCCCGGGGTTGTTTCCATCCCCTCCCAGCTCCGGGCCGAGGACGCGACCGCGGCCTTGCAGCGCGCAGGCTTCACGCCCCTGCCGTCCTCGCTGTTTCAGGTCGAGGGCACGCACGAGGGGCTCTGGTTCCTTCGAAAACACGACGCCACCATCCGCATCCGCCCCGGACGGACCGATGTGCGGGTCGCCCCCCGCGATGACCGCCCCCAAGGCGGCGAGACCTGCCGCCTGCTGGCCCGAATTGTCGCGGAGCTTCAGCCGCGCAGCTGATAGACGGTGGTAGCGGACGGCGCCTCTGACGCCGTGACGTCCCCCCGTCGCTCCAGCCGGATCAGATGCGCCAGCAGCGACTGGGCCGCCGCTGGCCAAAGCCGCTGATCCACGGCGGCATAGAGGCCGGGCACCATCGCAAGCGCGGACGACGGCCCCCGCTCCAGCGCCTCCAGCACCTGTTCATCCCGGCCCAGCCGGTGGGCTTTCAACGCTGTCAGAAAGGGCAGGGGATCGGTCACCGGCCCGCCGTGCGTCGGCCACAGGGTATCGAACCCGGCGTCCATGACCCGGTCCAGACTGTCCAGATAGGCGTCCATGTCACCCTCGGGCGGTGAGACCACACTGGTCGACCAGCCCATCACATGATCGCCGCTGAACAGGGCGTTCTCCTCGCGCAGGGCAAAGGCCAGGTGCTCGGGCGCGTGGCCGGGCGTGGCCATGACCTCCAGCGTCCAGCCATCGCCGGTGATGCGGTCGCCGTCAGCCAGATCCTGATCCGGCGACAGCGACGGGTGCGCCAGCACCGGCGCGCCCACGGTTTCGGCGAACGGGCGGGCCAGCGGCAGATGGTCGGCATGGCCATGGGTGACCAGCACGTGGCTGACGGTCTGACCCTCTACGGCCTTCAGCAAGGCCTCCAGATGGGGGTCATCCGCCGGGCCCGGATCGATGACGATTACAGAGTTACCGCCCCCGACCATAAACGTGCCTGTCCCCGCAAAGGTGAAGGGGCCGGGATTGTTGGCCAGCACCCGCCGGATCAGCGGCGTCAGGCGCTCGGCCTGGCCATACAGGGGCGTGAAATCACGAACGAAGGGGATGGGCGGCGGAATCACGCGGGTTGGCCCCGGAGCTGGCCCCCAAGCTGGCCCGGGGTTTGCGTTAAGATCTCGTAAACCCTTTGCGGAGTGCCCGTCATGGCTCGAACCCTGGTTCTGGATGTTTCAAATCGGCTCTTGCCGGTGGCGATGGCCGTCCTGTGTATCATGGCGAGCCAGTTGGTGGTGGCCTCATGCACGCCGGAACCAGTGCCCTATGCCTCACGCGTCGCCATCGTCAGATAGGCGACTCAGTCCGCCTTCGCACGGGTGAGAATTCATCGTCACCTCTCCAAGTGCAGCAGAAATCTTGCCGGAACGTCGGTTCCCCGATGAGGCGTGACACCGGCTTCATCCTCCCGCTGCGAGCGAATGGTCACTTGAAAACTCTTTCAATACAGTGGCCTGGTATCACTGTGGCTTGATTGCGACAATGTGGCGACGATTGGGTTACCTGCCTGTAATTATCGTGCGCTCCCAAAGATGCGGGTCTAGGGTTCAGGTCAGTCTGTGTGCATTGGGGCGCGCAGATAATGGTTGTCGAGACACGAGGGGCCTACGGGAGCTTCGTTTCGGCCACAGGAGGACCACAGTTTGAAAACCCAGACCATTCGCCAACGCTTGCTGCACTCAACCATGATCGGCGGTACCGCCCTGATGGCGCTTGTAGCGGCTCCGGCCGTCGGCCTGCTGGCTCCCAGCACTGCCATGGCCCAGGACCTGGTGCAGGGCGCCGTCTCCGGCACCGTTGAAACGCAGTCGCAGACGCCGGTCGCCGGCGCCACCGTGACGCTGCAGTCGGTGTCGCAAGGCTTCACCCGTACCTACACGACCGACGCTTCCGGTTCGTTCCGCGCCATCGCGCTTCCGCAAGGTCGCTACACCGCGACCATCACGGCGCCGGGCTATGCCTCGCTGTCGGACGTTATCTCGGTCGGCTCGGGCGGTACCACCTCGGTGGTCTTCACCGTCGGCAGCGCCTCGGGTGCCTCGACCGTTGACGACATCGTCGTCGTCGGCGTGCGGACCGCCGTGTCCGAGTTCGACGCCACCACCACCGGCCTGACCGTCAACGTCGAAGAGCTGTCGCGCAATGTGCCGATCGCGCGTAACGCCGGCGCCGTGGCCCTGCTGGCTCCGGGCGTGACTGCTTCGGATGGCGCCTTCGGCGGCATCCCGACCATCGGCGGTGCCTCGGCCGGTGAAAACACCTACTTCATCAACGGCCTGAACATCACGAAATTCCGTGACTTCACCGGTTCGTCGCAGGTTCCGTTCGAATTCTACCAGACGCTCGAAACCAAGACTGGCGGCTATTCGTCGGAATTCGGTCGCGGCACCGGTGGTGTGTTGAACGGCACGACCAAGTCAGGCGGCAACGAGTGGGAATTCGGCATTACGGCCTATTGGGAACCGGATAGCCTCTCCTCAGACGCGCCGGATACCTACCTGGCCCAGAACCGCTTCGATGAAGTCGAAAGCTCGGACATCATCTTCGACTTCGGCGGCCCGATCATCCAGGACCGCCTGTTCATCTTCGGTCTGGTGAACTTCCGCGACCGGGAGTTCGTCAATATCGGTGCGCCGACGAACGATCCGGACTTCGGTCCTGGCGCAAACGGCACGCGCGTGACGTCGGATGACCCCTTCTACGGCGCCAAGCTCGACTATCTGATCAATGACGATCACCGCCTCGAGTTCACCTACTTCTCGGATGAGCAGACCCAGGACACCAGCAACATCTTCGTCGATGCCAACGGTGACTATGTCGGCGAGTTCACGCCCTCGACCTTCGAGTTCGGTGGTTCGAACTGGATCGCCCGCTACACCGGCATCTGGACCGACTGGCTGACGACCTCGATCGCCTACGGCGTCAACGAGTATAACGAATACAACTACTCGCCGGGCGACGGTGGGGCCCTGATCACCGACCAACTGCCGGGCTTCCCGCGCCGCGGTATCTGGGGCGTGGGCCAACCCTCGGTGAACGAGGACGAGCGGACCATCCTGCGCGCCGACGTCGACATCTATGCCGACTTCTTCGGGGCACACCACTTCCGCTTCGGTATCGACCAGGAGAAGCTCGAAGCCTATCAGGAGCTCGACTATTCGGGGGCTGGCTACAACTATTGCCGCCCGACGGATATCGGCGATGGGCCGGGTGACCCCACGAGCCCGATCTCGTCGGTTGTGAATTGTACGGGCGATGTGACGGGCGGTCTCTGGTATCGCTACCAGACCTTGCTCAGTGCCGGAAACCTCAATCAGGCCAATGGCCGTGGCTTCCTTGACCCGATCATCCTGACCGGGTCCCAGGCTGGCAACCCCAACCCCAACTATAACCCGACGTTGATCGGCCGCCCCGACCTGCTCGGCCAGCCGGGCCGGGTTCGCGTCCGGGCCTATGACAACGACGGTGGTTGGACGTCCACCCAGAACGCCTACTACCTGCAGGACTCCTGGCAGGTGACGGACCAGCTGACCCTGAACCTGGGCATCCGGAACGAAGGCTTCGAAAACGAGAACATCGCCGGCGTGGCCTTCGTGGACCTGCAGGATCAGTGGGCTCCGCGTCTGGGCTTCACCTATGACGTCACGGGCGACCGTACGTCCAAGCTGTTCGGTTTCTGGGGCCGCTACTTCCTGCCGGTGGCTGTGAACACCAACCAGCGTCTGGCCGGTGCCGAGTTCTTCATCCAGGACACCTGGAACCTGGATTTCTCGGGCGGACCGAATGATGTCGATGCTGACGGCATGGACGATGTGACTGACGAGCCGATCTTCTACAGCCTGCAAGGGGCAACTAACCTTGCAGATGGCACGGTTCGTCCGATCACGACCCAGGTCGACAAGGAACTCGACCCCATGTTCGTGGACGAGTTCATCCTCGGCTACGAGCAGGAGATGTGGGACGGCTGGACCCTGGGTATCAAGGGCACCTATCGTGAACTGGGCACCGCCATCGACGACGTCGCCATCGACGCCGCCGTTCTGGACTATTGCGAGAACGTAGCCACGGACCTGACCTACACCCAGTGCTATTCGGTGTGGTACGGCTTCCACCAGTACGTCCTGACCAACCCCGGTGAGGACATGGTCATCAGCCTGTCAGGTGACGACCTGTCGCGCGCCACCGGCGGCGTGATCACGCAAGAACGCCAGATCACCCTGACGGCGGACCAGCTGAACTATCCGGAGCCCGAGCGGACCTACAAGGCCGTGGAAGTCTCGATGGAGAAATCCTTCGATGGCGTCTGGGGTGCACGGTTCAGCTACGTCTGGTCGGAGAGCGAAGGCAACTATGAAGGCGCCCTCAAGTCCGACAACGGCCAGACCGACCCCGGTCTGTCGCAGGACTTCGACCAGCCGGGCCTGACCGACAACTCCTACGGCTTCCTGCCGAACCACCGTGCGCACAGCTTCAAGGCGTTCGGTAACTGGCAGGTGACGCCGGCACTGAACATCGGGGCCAACCTGATCATTCAGTCGCCGCGCAAGTTCGGCTGTCAGGGGGTTCACCCGACCGACTTCTTCGCCTCGCTGTATGGCCCGGCGTCGTGGTTCTGTCAGGGCGTGGCCACGCCGCGCGGCTCGGTCTTCGAGAGCGACTGGACCAAGAACCTGGACCTGACGTTCGCGTACAACCTGTCGGAAGTCTTCACCATTCCGGGTGATTCTCTGGTTCTGCGGGCTGACGTGTTCAACGTCTTCGGCTTTGAGGCCGAGACCGACTACAACGAGTTCGGTGATCTCGACGCCTCGACGCCGGATCCGAACTTCGCCCGCCCGACGGCCTATCAGGCCCCGCGCGGCGTGCGTCTGAGCGTTGCCTATCGCTTCTAAGGCGTAGACGACGATCAAAGGATCGGGGCGGCGGACCTTCGGGTTCGCCGCCCTTTTCTTTGCGTCCAGCCGGAACCGCCGTCAAAATGCCCGGTTGAACAGTGACGCTGGCCCACGCATCAAGGGGCTGCTGCCCTCAGATTTCAGGATTTCGATGACTGTTCGTACGCTTCTTCTGGGAACCGCCCTGGCGGTGGGGCTGGCCGGCACGGCCGCAGCCCAGGATGCCGTGATCCGCACGGGCGGCACCGACGCCGTCTTCGCCTCGCAGGATACCGAGCGCATGTGGGAGGCAGTGGCCTATTCCAACCCGCTGCCGCCCGGCGCACCGACCGCCGACTATCCTCTGGTGGCGTGGTGCGAGGCCATGGTCAGCGGCCATGTCGCCCTGGGCGAAAGCCTGGAGACCGACGACGAGCTGGATCTGGAAATCATTGACCTGGGCCGGGCCGAGGAGCGCAAATTCAGCCGCGCGCTCGAGGTCGCCGGTCCGCGGCAGAGCCCCGAGACGCTGGAGCTGGCCGAGACCGCCGCGGCCAGCGTTCGGGCGCGCTGGTCACGCATGATGGATCAGGATCTGGCTGCCCGCGATGAGACCTTCGGCCTGTTCTTCGGCCTGCCCGGCCGGTGTGAGCACGCCGCCCGCCGCATCCGCGAGAACATCACCACGCCGCCCGCCACCCTGGCGGACGTCGGTCTGGAACCACCGGCCGCAGCGACCGAATAGGGCTCAGGCCGCGTCGCTGCGCGCTCTGCGCTCCGGCTGGTAGTTGAGGATGGGGGCCAGCCAGCGTTCGGCCGTGGCCAGATCCCAGCCCTTGCGCCGGGCATAGTCCTCGACCTGGTCGCGATCGATCTTGCCGACGCCGAAATAGTGGCTGCCCGGGTGCCCGAAATAGAGGCCCGAGACCGAGGCCGGCGGCGTCATGGCATAGCTTTCCGTCAGGGCCATGCCCGCATTCTGCTCAGCATTCAGTATACGGAACAGTGTGGCCTTTTCGGTGTGGTCAGGCTGGGCCGGATAGCCGGGGGCGGGGCGAATGCCCTGATATTGCTCGGCGATCAGGGCGTCGACGTTCAACGCCTCGTTCGCCGCATAGCCCCACAGCTCGGTCCGCACCTTGCGATGGAGCGCCTCGGCAAAGGCTTCGGCCAGCCGGTCGGCCAGCGCGGTGGCCAGAATGGCGGAATAGTCGTCGCCGGCGTCCCTGAACCGTTTGGCGATTTCCAGCTCGCCATGGCCCGCCGTCACGGCAAAGGCGCCGATATAGTCCGCGCCGTCGTCGGCGACGAAGTCCGACAGCGCCAGATTGGGCTTGCCGTTCGACTTCTTGATCTGCTGGCGCAGGGTGTGGAAACGGGCCAGTTCGTCGCCACGGCTTTCGTCGGTAAAGACCACGATGTCGTCGCCCTCGGCCTTTGCCGGCCAGAAGCCGACCACGCCGCGCGCCGTGAACCACCGCTCGTCGATGATGCGCTTCAGCATCGCCTGGGCGTCGGCGAACAGGTCACGCGCAGCCTCGCCCACCACCTCATCTTCCAGGATCATTGGATAGCGGCCGATCAGCTCCCAGCTGGCGAAGAAGGGCGTCCAGTCGATGTGGTCGGCCAGATAGGACAGGTCCCAGGCATCAAACGTCCGTGTACCGATGAATGACGGCGCGCCGGGCAGGGCGGCGTCCTCCTCCGCCCGCCAGCGATTGGCCCGGGCGTCGGTGATCGAGGTGCGTGCCTTGGTGTCCTGGCTGCGGGCATATTGCTCGCGGATGCGGACGTACTCGTCGCGCGTGGCGGCCTCATTCTTCGCCCGTTCGGTCTTCGACAACAGTCCCGACACCACGCCGACGGCGCGGCTGGCGTCGACGACATAGGTGGTCGAGCCGCTGCGATAGCCAGGCTCGATCTTGACCGCCGTATGGGTCCGGCTGGTCGTCGCGCCACCGATCAGCAGGGGGATGTCGAACCCGCGCCGCTCCATTTCAGAGGCCACGAACACCATCTCGTCCAGCGAGGGGGTGATCAGGCCCGACAGGCCGACGATGTCGACCTTGTGCTCCACGGCGGCGTCCAGGATCCGGTCGGCCGGGACCATGACGCCCAGGTCGATGACCTCATAGTTGTTGCACTGCAGGACCACGCCGACGATGTTCTTGCCGATGTCGTGGACGTCGCCCTTGACCGTGGCCATCAGGATGCGGCCCGCCTGCTCGCGAGGCTTGCCGGCCTTTTCGGCTTCCATATAGGGCTCCAGCCAGGCCACGGCCTGTTTCATCACCCGCGCCGACTTGACCACCTGCGGCAGGAACATCTTGCCCGAGCCGAACAGGTCGCCGACCACATTCATCCCGTCCATCAGCGGGCCTTCGATGACGTGCAGCGGTCGGTCGAACGACAGGCGCGCTTCCTCGGTATCGGCGTCGATGAACTCGGTGATGCCGTTGACCAGGGCGTGTTCGATGCGCTTGCCGACGGGGGCCTCGCGCCACTTCAGGTCGACGACCCGGGCCGCGCCCTTGTCGCCCTTGTAGTTCGGCGCGATGTCGACCAGCCGCTCGGTGTTCGACACATTGGTCCGCTGCGGCCGGTTCAGGATGACGTCCTCGACCGCCTCGCGCAGCGTCGGGTCGATGTCGTCATAGACCGGCAGGTCGCCGGCATTGACGATGCCCATGTCCATGCCCGCCTGGATGGCGTGATACAGGAAGACACTGTGGATCGCCCGCCGCACCGGCTCGTTGCCGCGGAAGCTGAACGACACGTTCGACACCCCGCCGGAAACCCGCGCATAGGGCAGGGTCGCCTTGATCGCCCGCGTCGCTTCGATGAAGTCGACGGCGTAGTTGTCGTGCTCCTCGATCCCCGTCGCCACGGCGAAGATATTGGGATCGAAGATGATGTCCTCGGGCGGGAAGCCCACCTCGTCCACCAGGATGCGATAGGCGCGGGTGCAGATTTCGATCTTGCGCGCGGCCGTGTCGGCCTGGCCGACCTCGTCGAAGGCCATGACCACCACCGCGGCGCCGTAGCGCAGGCATTTCAGCGCCTGTTCGCGGAACTCTGCCTCGCCCGCCTTCATCGAGATCGAATTGACGATCGGCTTGCCCTGGACGCACTTCAGCCCCGCCTCGATCACCTCCCATTTGGAGCTGTCGATCATCACCGGCACACGGGCGATGTCGGGCTCGGCTGCGATCAGGTTCAGGAAGGTTCGCATGGCGACGGCGCCGTCCAGCAGCCCCTCGTCCATATTGATGTCGATGATGGCCGCGCCCGCCTCGACCTGCTGGCGTGCCACATCCAGCGCTGCGCCATAGTCGCCCGCGACGATCAGCTTCCGGAATTTGGCCGAGCCGGTGACGTTGGTTCGTTCACCGACATTGATGAAGGTGGGACGCACTAGATCCTCCCCAGCGAAGCGGGGGAGGGGGACCACGCGTAGCGTGGTGGAGGGGGCGGATACAAACTCGGTGTCCTGAAATCGGATTGAAGGGCGACCAACCTGCTCGGGGAGCGCGCGCGTCCGCCCCCTCCACCGCTTCGCGGTCCCCCTCCCCCGCGAAGGGGCGGGGGAGGATTTGCGGCGGACCCCCTCACGCCACCAGCTCGAACGGTTCCAGCCCCGACAGGCGCATGGCCACCGGCCGTTCCGGGATCGCCCGCGTCGGCAGTTTCGCCACCGCCTCCGCCGTGTGCCGGATGTGCTCCGGCGTGGTGCCGCAGCAGCCGCCGACGATGTTGACCAGACCCGAGGCCGCCCATTCCTCGATGAAGTGGGCGGTCTGGTGCGGCTCCTCGTCATACTGGCCCATGGCGTTGGGCAGGCCGGCGTTGGGATAGGCGGCGACCAGGGTGTCGGCCACGCGGCTGAGTTCGGCGATGAACGGCCGCATCAGATCGGCGCCCAGCGCGCAGTTGAAGCCGACGGCGAACGGCTTGGCGTGGCGCACGCTGTTCCAGAAGGCCTCGGCCGTCTGACCCGACAGGGTCCGGCCCGAACGGTCGGTGATGGTGCCCGAAATCCAGATCGGCAGGGCCTCCATGCCCTCGTCCTCGAGGTCCTTGATGGCCTTGATGCAGGCCTTGCAGTTCAGCGTGTCGGTGATGGTCTCGATCAGATACAGGTCGACCCCGCCCGCGTTCAGCGCCTTCACCTGATGGCGGTAGGCGTCATAGACCTGGTCGAAGGTCACCAGCCGCGCGCCGGGGTCGTTCACGTCCGACGACATCGACAGCATCTTGTTCAGCGGCCCGATCGAGCCGGCGGCAAAGCGCGGCTTGTGCGGCTCCTTCGCCGTCCAGCGGTCGGCGGCGGCGCGGGCCAGTTTCGCGCCTTCCAGATTGATGTCCCAGACCGACTTTTCGTCGAGTTTGTAGTCGTCCTGGGCGATGACCGTGGCCGAGAAGGTGTTGGTCTCGGAGATGTCGGCCCCGGCACCAAAATACTGATCGTGCAGGCCGGCGATGATGTCGGGCCGGGTCAGGCACAGGATGTCGTTATTGCCCTTCATCTGGCCGATGTGGTCCGTGAAACGGTCGCCGCGGAAATCCTCTTCCGACAGTTCGCTGCGCTGGATCATTACCCCCCACGCGCCGTCGAGCACGAGGATACGCTCCTTCGCGGCCCGGTGCAGGGCGGCGATGCGGTCAGCGCGGCTCACGACACGGCCTCGCGCACGCCCAGCACCCGGCAGATGGCATAGACGAGGTCGGCGCGGTTCAGGGTGTAGAAGTGGAAGTCGGCGAACCCTTCCTCCTGCAGCCGGGCGCACATCTCGGCGGCGACCGAGGCGGCCAGAAGGCGGCGGGTCTCGGGGTCATCGTCCAGCCCGTCGAAATGGGCGGCCAGCCAGTCGGGCACCGAGGCGCCACAGGCCGCGCTCATCCGCTTCAGCCCGTTGAAGTTCGACACCGGCATGATCCCGGGCGTCAGGGGCAGGGCGACCCCCGCCGCTCGCACCCGGTCCCGGAACCGGAGAAAGGCGTCGATGTCGAAGAAGAACTGGCTGACGGCGCGCGTCGCCCCCGCGTCGATCTTGGCCTTCAGGACGTCAATGTCGTGGTCGAGCGACGGGCTCTCGGGGTGTTTCTCGGGATAAACGCCGACCGAGATCTCCATGCCGCCGTGACGGGCGATGGCGGCGGTCAGCTCGGTGGCATTGGCATAGCCGTCCGCGCGCGGCTGATAGACGCCGCCGATGCCGTTGCCCCCGGGCGGATCCCCGCGCAGGGCCACGATGTGACGGACGCCCGCGGCTTTGTACTCGGCGATCACGTCGTCGACCTCGCCGCGCGAGGCTTCGACACAGGTCAGATGGGCGGCGGGCGCCAGACCCGTCTCGGCCAGAATCCGCTGCACCGTCCGGTGGGTGCGCTCTCGCGTCGACCCGCCCGCGCCATAGGTGACGGAGACAAAGCCGGGGTTCAGCGGCTCCAGCCGGCGGATCGCCTTCCACAGGGCGGCCTCGGCTTCGTCCGACTTGGGCGGGAAGAATTCGAACGAGACATTGACCGCATTGCGGTTCGAGCCTGCCCGCGCGACGGGCCCGAGCGGCGACAACAGCAGGGCCCGGGCCTCAGCCAGCGACGTCATCAGGCGACACTCCGCTTCGCATCAGCGGGGCGCACGGCGGTCCAGATCAGCACGGTCAGACCATCCTTGTCGGGGGGCAGGGCGATGGGGGCGCTGGCCCGCAGACCGGCGTCGGCCAGCCAGCCGTTGATCTCGGCATCGGTAAAGCCCAGCCGCCGGTGCTGGTGCTCCTCGCGCAACTCTTCCAGATCATGGCGGGCAAAGTCGACGATCAAAAGCTTGCCGCCCGGCATCACCAGCCGCGCCGCCTCATTGATCGCTGTGGCCGGGTCCGCCAGATAGTGCAGGACCTGATGCACCAGCACCAGATCGGCGCTCTGCGAGGGCAGGCGGGTCGCGAAAATGTCGCCGTGGCGCAGCTCGACCCTGCCGACGCCCGCCTGGGCCACCTTGGCGCGGGCGATGTTCAGCATGTTCTGCGACAGGTCCAGCCCGACGGCCATGCGCGCCCGCCCACCCAGCAGGGTGAGCATCCGGCCGGAGCCGGTGCCCAGATCGACCAGCCGCTCGAACGGGCCGGGCCCGGCCGCGCGCTCAATGGCGGCCTCGACCGCCGACTCGCAGACATACAGCGAGCGGATGCGGTCCCACTGCGGTGCGACCTGTTCGAAATAGGCCTCGGCGGCGGCCTCGCGGTCGCGCCGCACCTCGTCCAGCCGGCGATGGTCCTGCTCGCTGGACCGGTCGTCCAGCAGGTCCAGCACCGTATCGACCAGCCGCCGCGCTGTCGGGTCCGACGACAGCCGGTAATAGACCCGCGCCCCGTCAGGGAATCGCTCGATCAGGCCCGCTTCCGTCATCAGTTTCAGGTGGCGTGACACGCGCGGCTGGCTCTGGTCCAGGATGTGCGACAGCTCCATCACCGACAGCTCGTCCCCGGCCAGCAGCGCCAGCACACGCAGCCGCGTGGGCTCACCCGCCCCGCGCAGGGCCTCTATGGTCTGATCTGCCGTCCAGTTCATGAAATCATATAAAGATATCCTTATACGATTATGCAAGCAAAATCGGGCGACGGAACGGGCGGGCTGGCGCGTGAGTTTGCAGAGGGCGCAGCAAGGAGATGTGACATGTCCAGAATGACGCTATTCACGACCGTCGGCCTGATGACGGCGCTGGCGGCTTGCGGCCCGGCCCCGGAAGAGGAGGGCGACGTGGCCCCGGTCGCGCAGGTCGCCCCGGATCCGGAAAGCAGGCAGCAGGTTGCGGAGGAGGCCAGCGCGACACCGCCCGCGGCCTCTCCGGACGATCCTCCCCGCCGCCGTCGCGGCCCGGATGGCCCGGACCAGACCCTGCGCGGTCTGGAACAGCGGATGCTCGCGGGCTTTGACCGGCTGGATGTCGACGGCGACGACCGCCTGACCCCCGACGAATTGGCGGCCGGCGATGGCCCGGGCGGGGCGCGCATGCTGCGCCGGGCTGATACCGACGGCAACGGCACCCTGACCCGCGACGAGGTCCGCCAGGCCGCCGGCACCCTGTTCGAGATGATGGACGTCGACGGCGACGGTGTCGTCACCGAGGCCGAACGCCCCCGCCGCGACCGCTAGTCCGGAACCGGGGTGACCAGGGGCTGGTCCGCGAACAGCGCCGCCAGGTTCTGCATCAACAGCATCAGCATACCCTGCACCGACTCGGTCGTGGCGCCGCCCGTGTGCGGGGTCAGCACTGTATTGGGCACATCGGCCCAGCGCGCGGGGTCGGTGGGTTCGTCATCATAGACATCCAGGGCGGCGGCCCCCAGCGTCCCGGCCTGCAGCGCCTCGATCAGGGCGTCCTCATCGACCAGACTGCCGCGCGCCACATTGACCAGCAGGCCGGAAGACCCCAGCGCCGCCATGACCCCGGCGTCGATCAGGCCGCGATTGTCCTCATCCGCCTTGCAGGCCACCACCAGAACATCAGACCCCCGCGCCAGCTCCGGCAAGCTGTTGGCCCGCGGCCACTGGACGTCCTTGGGGCGAGGGCCCCACCACTGGACCGACATCCGCAGCGCCTCGGCCCGCTGGGCCACCGCCTGACCGATCAGGCCCATGCCGACGACCCCGACCTTCGCTCCCTTCAGGGAGGGCGTGATCAGCCGCGCCTCGGGCGTCCAGCCGCCACTGCGCAGGGTGCGGTCCCCCTCGACCAGCCGCCGCCGCGAGGCGAGGATCAAGCCGATCGCATGATCGGCGACATCCTCGTGGTTGACCGCCGGCGCATGGGTGACCGGCAGGCCCCGCGCCCGGCACCAGCCCACATCGATCCCGTCATAGCCCGAGGTGAAACAGGCGATCAGCCTCAGCGAGGGCAGCCGCTCGATCAGCGCCGTGTCCAGTGGAAACTCGCCCGCCACCACCAGGGCCTGGATGTCCCGCTCGGCCTCAACCGGCGGATTCTCCCAGAACCGGTAGACGTCATAGGTCGACTCCAGAAAGCCGGTCAGCGGCGCCAGATGCCGCTGCATGATCAGGACTGCGGGGCGTTGAGTCATGGGCCGATCCTTTCCCGTCGGCAGCCTGCTGGCAAGAGCCTCCATCCTGTCGAGGGTTTCATACCGCCGCCTCATTCCCGACCCATTTCGCTACAAGTGTAGCGTTACAAATGTAGCGAGCCTGCAATGCCCCCGACCTCCATCGACCAGCTGCCCCGGCGCGAGCGCGAAGTGTTCGAGACCCTGTACCGTCTGGAGCAGGCCACCGCCGCCACCCTGCGCGGCGTGCTGGCCGATCCGCTCAGCGACTCGGCGGTGCGGACCCTGCTCAGCCGGCTGGAAGCCAAGGGGCTGGTCCGGCGCGCAGCAGGACCCGACGGCTTTGTCTATGCGCCTGTGCCGCGCACCGACGCCGTGGCCGAGGGGGCGCTGAAACGGATGGTCGAGACCTTCTTTGCCGGCTCGGCTGCCAGCGCGGCGACGGCGCTTCTGGGTTTGGGCCAGACCCTGACCGCCGACGAGGCCGAGGCCCTGCGCCGCACCATCGACCGGATGGGCGCGCCGGGGGAAGGGGAGGACCGCTCATGATCGCCGCCCTGATCCTGTCGCTGGCGCTCAAGTCCGCCCTGATCGCCGTTGCGGGCCTTGTCTCTGCCACGGGCCTCGCGCGCGGCGCCTCCGACCGGGCCAACATCCTGCGGGCGACCGTCTGCCTTTTGCTGGCCCTGCCGGTCGTGGCGCTGGCTCTGCCGGTCTGGGAACTGGCCCTTCTGCCGGCCTCCGCTTCAGCCGCGCCCGAAGTCCCCGCCGGCCCCCTCTGGCAGGGCGAGATTGGGCCCGTCGCCGGGGTGGCGATCGAGGCCGCCATGCCCTGGCCATCGCCCCTGGGTCTCGCCGTTCTCGTCTGGCTGGCGGGTGGCCTGTTCGTCGCCGGACGTCTGGTGCTGGGCATCATGACGCTGGACCGCTGGACCTCCGAGGGGCAGGCCGTGACCTGCCCGGCCTGGCGCGCGGCCCTGGCCCGGCTCTGCAGCGGGCGTCGGCCGCGGCTGGTGAGCAGCGCGCGCCTGCCCGGACCGGTCAGCTGGGGGGTGCCGCCCGGCACCATCCTGCTTGACCCCGCCAGCCTGTCCGATCCGCGCACCGCCGATGCCGTGCTGGCCCATGAGCTGGCGCACCTTAAGCGGGGCGACTGGCTGTTCCTCGTCCTGTCGCGGCTGGCGCTGGCCCTGTTCTGGTTCAATCCGCTGGTCTGGATGCTGCACGCCACCCTCGTCGCCCGCACGGAAGAGGCCGCCGATGCCGCCGCCGTCTCGCGCGTCGATCGCCAGACCTATGCCCATGCCCTCGTGCGACTGGCCAGCCAGCCCGCCGCCAACACCGCTCTCCCCTGGAGCTCGACCGCCATGGCGGGCGATGCCCGCTCCCTCAAGAAAAGGATCGACTGTCTGATGACCGACCATGCCCCCCATGCCCGCCCTCTGACCGTGACCGCAACGGTTGCCGCCCTGTCGCTGTTGGCCACGCCGCTGGCCGCCCTGCAGC
>Ga0208179_1000137_pt1 | contig 56659 bp, 82 predicted proteins | sample Malvired_Geostar_FD_184238 | JGI IMG/M metagenome (GOLD analysis project Ga0208179, IMG submission 184238) | Marine viral communities from the Global Malaspina Expedition - Malaspina viral metaG DeepMed_Geostar (SPAdes) (version 2) | ecosystem: Environmental > Aquatic > Marine > Oceanic | place... | reverse complement strand
CCCCCCACCCCGCACCCCTGGCGACCCGTCGGCGACACCTCCGTCGTCGCGGTGTGGCTCGGGCCGTGCCGGGAGTGCGGGGACGGGCCCCTCGCCGAGCAGCACCGCCCCGTCCCCCGTGACGGCGCCCGCCGGTTCTTCGACGCCCTCGACGCTCTCGACCGCGACCGGGCCGCGCTCGCCCGGCAGGTCCTCACCCGCGGCCGGGACGACCTCGCCCGCCTGGCCCGGTCCGACGCCCACGCCGGGGACGAGTCGTTCGCCGCCGGCGTCGCGTGGGGACACGCCCTCGCCGGCCTGGCCGTCGCCGCGCTCGACGGGGAGGACCGGCCCGACCGGCTGTCGTTCGTCGCGCTGCAACGGCGCGCAACCCGAGGCCGGGGGAGTAGGCGATGACCGTCGCCCTGCACCTGGTGACGCGGGAGGAGCTGGAGCGACGGGTCGCCGCGATGTGCGCCGCGATGGTCGAAGCCCTGCGGTGGCTCGCCGATGCCGTCGCCCGGTTCGCCGCGTGGCTCGCCGACGTCGCCACGACGCTCATGCCGGCCCGCCCGGCCGTCCACGACGAGGGCGACCGGTGGGCCGCCGCGATCGCCGCCCGCCGCCGCCGCAACACCGGCCCGCCACCGCGCCCCCTCGGCCGCCGCTGACCCACGCCCCGGCCACCCCGACCCCGCGCCCCACGAGGCCCGGGGTGGCCGGTGCTCCCCGCTGCACGACGACCCCGCTGGGAGACCCCCTGTGACGACCGACGCCCGCTGCACCCGCGGTCAGCGCTGCACCACCCGCACCACCGTGATGACCGACGACGGCCGCCGCCTCGGCGCCCTCGGCGCCCTGCTCGCCGACCCCGACGCCGGGCTATGCCCGGGCTGCCTGTCCCGCCTCGTCGGCACCCTCGACGACGTCCCCGTCCTCCTGGCCGCGCTCGCCGTCGTCCAGCGCCCCACGATGGAAGTGCGGTACCGCACGATGGACGTCACCGGCGGGGGGAGCGTTCACCCGCCCCTCGTGATCGACACCGCGACCGAGGCCCTGGTCCGGCTCCTCGACCACGAGTTGACCGCGTGGGTGGAGTTCGTCGCCGACCACATCGGCGAGCCGTGGTCATCCGACGAGGAGGCCCACCTCCGCCAGGCCGACCGGGTCGCCCGGGCCTGCACGTTCCTGGGGCTGAACGCGACCACCTGGGCCGGACTCGGGTCCCGTGACTACGTGGCCCGGTCCCTCACGTTCGAGCCCACGGACGCCCCTGGGCCCGGCGTCGTCCTCGACGCCGAGGACCGGCCGTGGGGCCCCGACTCCGTCGGCTCCCCGTACGTGCGCCGCACCGGGGCCGAGGCCGCCACGGTGGTCCTCGACCTCGTCCACGGCGCCCAGCAGATCATCGGGGCCGGGGGGTCGGACCTGATCCCCGTGCCGTGCTCCTCGTGCGGGCGCCGGCGCCTCCACCGCGAACACGCCCTCGGGGTGGTGCGCTGCCGAGGGTGCCGCGCCGAACGCTCCGACGACGGGCACGACGCCTTCCTCTCCGCCGCGCTCGCCGACCCCGCCCAGCTCGCCGCGCTCGCCGACCTCGTCACCTCCACCGCCGAGGCCACCGCGTGTTGAAGCAACGCACCTGGCCGTGGCCCCCCGAGCTCGGCCCGAACACCCCGACCGAGCGGGCCCGCACCGTGGCCCGCGGCTACCGGGGCCTGTCGTCGCGGTGGGTGCGCACCCTCGAGTCCGCCCGCGCGGCCGACGTCGCCGAGCTGGTCGGGCAGCTCCGCACCGAGCTGGCCGCCCTCGACGCGATGGCCGCGCAGTTCGGGGAGCACGTCTGGCTCATGCCGACCGCGGCCACGAAGGGCCCGGGGGAGACCCTGACCCGCGCCGAGGTCGCCGCCCGCGCCGGGGTGTCCCCGGCCGCGGTGACGCAGTGGGGGAGTGACGGCCTGGCGATCGGCCCCGCCGGTGCGCGCGTGCACCTGCGCCCCCACGGCGGCCGGTACGACCCCGACGAGGTCGACGAGTTCCTCCACCTCCGCGACACCGCGACCCGCGTCCCCGCCCAGCGGGGCCGCCCCGAGACGTCCCGGCCGAACACCCCCGGCCGGGCAAGCAGCAACCCGAGGAGCTGACGCGCTATGCGCCACCGTGAGGGCGACGCACCGCCCCGACCCAGCACCGCCGCGGCCGCGGCGGCGCGTATCCACGGCGCCGCGGTCCGGGGACCGGCCCCGCAGCCCATCCCGGCGTCACCGCCGGCGCCCCCCGACCCCGGCGAGCCGCAGGTCACCGCGGGCTGCAGCACCACGGTGACGATCCGGCCCGGCGACCGGGTCCTCGTCGCGTTCCACGGGGCGCTGTACGCCAGCACCGCGCACGAGATCGCCAAGCAGCTCACCGCGCGACACCCCGGCGTGCTGTTCTCCGTCCTCGACAACGTCGCCGCGCTCGCCGTGCAGCCCGCCGCCGACACCGACGTACCCGCCGTGGCCGAGCCCCCACCCGCCACCACCCGCGGCGGTGAGGGGCGGTGACGGCGGCCATGTCCGAGCAGCGCGTCTACGACAACCTCCTCCCCCCGGTCCTGCCCGGGGACCCCGAACCGCCCGTCGGGACCTGGCTCGCCGTCGGGGCCCGCCCCGGCGAGGGCGACGGCCTCCAGTTCGTGCGCCTGTCCGACGCCGCCGGGAACGGCTGGATGGCGATGCTCAACGGCCACGAGATCGGCCGCGTCGCCTGGGGCTACGTCGAGTTCTGGGCGCCGCTGCGGAGGGCCGCGTGATGGCCCGGGCAGCGTCACGGGTCGGCCCGGCCACGCTCGCCGCCGTCGAACCCCGCCGCGTCGTCGACCAGGTCATCGCCGACTACCTCGCCCGCTGGCCCGGCGCCGAGTTCGCCCACGCCCGGGACACCCTCTACCGGCGCGAGGTCACCCTGCTGCGGTCGGCGCTGACGCTGGTCGACCTCGGGATGGAGGACGAGGGCATCCCCGAGGAGGTCCGGGTCCGCGTCGTGCGGGGAGCGCTGCGCGGCGCGATCGGGGACCCGGCCGAGGCCGGCGAGCGGATCGACTCCCGCGCCGCGCTCGCCGACGCGATGGCGCGCGGGGTGGTCCCCTCGCCGGCACCGGCGCACCCGCCTGTCCCGCCGACACCGCGGCCGCCGTCGTGATCGACGGCGCCCGCACGGTGGGGGAGTGGCTGGTCGCGGCCGGGGCCGCCGGGCTCCTGGGCGCCGTCGTGGAGCTGCGGCTCCACCTCGGCGCCCGCCGCCCCGACCCCCGCGACACCACCGAGGGTGAGCGCCAGTGTTGACAGACCGTGACCCTTACCCCTTATCCTCATGCCCGGCAGAGGTGTGCCCGACGCACCGAACCGGCCAGCCCGAGAGCCCCCGCCCCGCCAGGCGTGGAGAGCCCGGGCACCCGTGGGGAAGCGGGGCCGGACGCCGCCACTCGACAGCCCGCCCGCGCGCCCGTTGCTCCGTGGCGCGTGGGCGGGCTGTCGCGCACCGGGGGGAGCGCACCATCACCGCCCGGTCCCGGAACCTGCCCGTCATCGTCCGCTGCCACCTGTGCCCCGACGTCGACGGCCGCATCGTCACCACCGCGGGCCGGGCCTGGACGGTGGCGATGGACCACGCCCTCGACGAGCACCGCGCGGCGCTGCTCGCCGACCCGGACGCCACGTGCGCGGCGTTCACCGTGTCCACCGACGGCGAGCCGCGACCGCTCGCCACGATCCGGGGTGACCGGTGACGGGCCCGAGGCCGGCGCCCACCATCGGCGCGGACGTCCACTACGTGTGGGGCGGCGAATGCGTCCCCGCGAAGGTCGTGCACGTGGGCGAGCGGTGCGAGCTGGCCGTGCTGCTCCGCGACCCCGTCGACGCCGCCCGGTTCGTGTGGCACTCCCACCCGGCGGCCTACGACCACGGCCGCGGCGTCGCCCTCGCCGGCGACACCACCTGCGGCCACATCCACACGCCGAGCACCTGGCACTGGCCGAGGAGGGTCTGATGATCCGCGCCTACCGCGCCCTGCAGTACGGGCCGCCCCGCGACGGCCGCGCCCTCCTGGTCATCGTCACCGGGCTGATCGTGCTCAACCTGCACCCGCTGATCGCGGCGCTGTGGTGCGTCGCCGTCCCCGTGCTGCTGTGGACCCTCGCCCCCCTGGAGCGACCCCACGAGGCCATCGAACCCGAGAGGAACCCGTGACCGCGACCGCGACCGCCGTCGAGACCACCGGCCAGATGACGGCGGTGTGGCGGCCCTTCGCCGGCCCCGACGTCGTCGTCGAGGTCGAGCCCGTCGACCCCGACCGTCGCCGGAACGCCCTCCACGTCACCGTGCTGGAGGACCTGCCCCGGGAGCCGGGGAACGAGCAGGTCGTCGTCCTCCCGTCGGGCCGGTACCTCATCGGCCGCCCGCACCCGACGCGCCCGTTCGAGCACTACCTCCATCGTCTCTGATCCCCCCCGACGCCGGGCGGGGTGGCGCACCCCGGCCGGGCATCCCCGCAGGTGTGACACCCCCGGCCACCGCAGGACACGCCGCCCGCCCCAGTGCTCGGGGCGGGGCTGGCGCCCGGTGGTCCCTCACCCGCGGTGGCATGGCCGCCCCGCCCGGCACCTACCCCGTTATGTCAGGAGGCGCGGTGTTCCCCAGGGTCGACCCCATCCCGGTGCAGCCCGTCGGGGCCGCCCAGGTCCCCCCGGAGCCGTTCATCGGGAACGAGCCCGCCCGGTACCGGGCCGCGGCGTTCCGCGCCACCCGGCTCCACCCCGGCCCGGTGGGGGACCTCCTCGCCCGCGAGCTGCGCGCCGTCGCTGACTTCGGCTACCGGGTCGCCCCGGACAGCCTCGTCGCCCGCGCCGCCGCGACCCTCCTCGCGACGCCGCTGCCGTGATCGGCGCCGCGTACCGCGTCGAGGAGATCGTGGTCCGCCGCCGCGCGGACGGCAGCCTCGCCGTGCTCACCACCCCGCTGCTGTCCGCGATCACCCCGCAGGCCCTCGCCGAGCTCCCGGCCCGGTACCGGCCACACCCGGGGGTCGTGGAGTTCGCGCCGCACGCCCGCTACGAGATCGGGGCCCCGCAGCCCCGCACCGGCGTGCTGCTGCTGCGGAGGCTCCCGTGAAGCTCACCGTCCGAGTCCTCGGGCAGACCGTGCTCGAGGTGGAACTCGGGCCGCGCCTGCCCGAACCGGCGCCCGCCCCGGCCGCGGAGTACCCGCCGGCGAGCGCGCACCGGCACTCCGGGGACTTCTCGTTCGGGTTCGGCACCGCGCCGGACCGCTCCCGGTGGCTCCCCTCCGACGTCGAGAGCGCGACCCGCGCCCGGCTGCTGGAGGCCGTCACCCCCTGATCGTCGGCGCCCCTCTGGGGCTGGGGAGCCGAACCGCGGGCCGCTCGCGCGGGCGCCCGGGCAGGGCTAGCAACCCTGCGCGCCCGGCCCGGCTTCGGCCGGGCCGGGCACCTACACGATCAAGGGAGGCCCCACGTGATCCCGGTCTGGTGGTCGGTCGTGCTCACTGCCGTGGGCGTGCTCGGGCTCTACCTCGCCGGCCGTCGCTCCTGGTGGGGCTGGGCCGTCGGGCTGGCCGCCCAAGCCCTGTGGATCGCCTACGCGATCGCCACCCGCCAGTGGGGGTTCATCGGCAGCGCGCTGGCCTACGGCCTGGTGTACGGCCGGAACGCGCGGGCCTGGCGCGCCGAGCGGGACCAGCGGTGACCCGCCGCATCGAGCCGCGCCCGGCCTGGCACGCCGACCTCGTCGACGCCGTGACCAAGCTCGCCACGCTCACCGCCGGGGCCGCGCTGTTCGCCGCCGGCGCGATCGTCGGCACCTCCCTCCCGACGGAGGTCCGCTGGTGCGACCCGGCGTCCTGCGCGGTGCCCGCCGTCTCGCCGCCCGGCAGCGCCCCGTGAGACCCCTCCTCGTCGGCATGGGCAACGCCACGGTCGCCGCCGTCGGGTTCGTCGTGTCGTTCGCCTGGGGCGCGGTGATGCCGTGGTGGCTCAACGCGCCGCTCGTGTCCGTCTCGTTCGGGTGCGGGTTCGTCGCCGGCCTCGTCGCCATCCAGCGGGAGCGCGACCGTCACGGGGTGTGACTCCGCGCGTCGTTTTATCACCGGCCCTGACACGTCAGGGCCCTGAGCAGTACAAACAGGGAGCCCTCATGCGTCGCCCCGTCGTTGTCGCCCTCGCCGCCGTCGCGGCCGCCCTCACCCTCACCGGGTGCCGCTGGCCCGCCGACCCCTGCGAGACCGTCCCGGCCCCGACCCCTGTCGAGCTGGCCGCCGCCGCCGGTGGCGCCCAGGTCGAGCGGGAGATCGGCGCCGTCGAGTGCGATCTCGTCGACGGCCGGTGGACCCGCGAGACGTGAGCGGCGCGGCGCGCCCTCCGCGGGTGTCCACACCGCGAGGGCTGTGCTGCCCGCTCGGGGCCGTGGCCGACAACCGGACCGAGCGGCGCGACGCCGCCCGCGGCTGCCGGATCGAGGACTGCCCGCTGAGACGGACGCGGTGAACGGCGGGCTCCTCGCGGAGGGGCCGCCCGGCGTGTTTCCGTGATAACAAGAGTTATCAGGACTACGCTCGGGTGGTATCCGGGGTCAGACGGACCCCGGGCAACCTGGGGAGCAGACCATGCCCGAGAACGAGCGGCGCGCCCGTCACGAGCACGAAGCCGAGCAGTACCGCGCCGCGGCCCGGCGGTGCCGAGCGGACGGGCTCGCCGAGCGCGCGGACCGGATGGACCGCAGCGCGGCGATGCACGACACCCTTGGTCGTGCCGCTGGCGGTGCCCGGTGAGCGCCCCGGCCGACCTCGTCGCCGCGGCGTTCCCCTACGACGGCCCGCACACCCCGGAGCGCGTGGCCGCCGCCGCGGAGACCGTTGGCGACCTCCTGCGCTACCTCGCCAACGCGACCCGCTCGCGCGGCGCGATCCCGAGCAGCCCCGACCTGGGCGCCGTACTGTCGCACCTGTCCGTCGTGGGGCCACGGCTCGCGCAGGTGCTCCAGCAGCTCGACGACGCGGCCGAGCGCATCGCCGGCTCCCCGACGCTCTACGACGACCGCGGCGAGGACGCCCGCCACACCGCGGTGTCGGCGGCGTCCGCGTGTGGCGAGGCCGCGCGCACCGCCTACCTCCTCGCCGAGAGCATCGACGACGCCCACCAGCTCGCCGCGCGACTGGGGCACCGGTGAGCGCCCCGGAGCCGCCCGGGCTGGACGCCGCGCTGGACGTGGCCCGGCGTGACTGCGGCCTGGTCGGGAACGGCTACCTGCAGCTCACGCGTCACGCCGATGGGCGGATCACGGTCGACCGCATCGACCCGGCGACGGTGATCCTGACGACGACCATGCCCGGGACCAGCCTCCCGCCCAACGTGCACCCGCTCCGACGGGGCCAAGACACGCCGACCGTCTCGGACGGGTTCTACGTGTGCGAGTGCGGCGCGGCGCACCCGCACGGGTACCCCTGCCCCTCCGCGATCCTCGCCGCCCGGCGCGCCTTCCCTGAGCGGGACGACCCCGCGGCCGAGCGGGCGCACCGTGACGACCTCGCCCGTGACGCCGCCCGGCGGTGGGTGTACGAGCGCGACCAGCCGGACAGCTTCGTCCCTGACCGACTGGCCTCCGCGCTCGACCGGCTCGCCGCCGCCTACCTGCCCGACGGCCTGCAGGACCCGCCCCGGTGAGCGCCGACGCAGCCAGGCTCCTCTTCCGAGCCGCCGCGCTCGGTGTGGCCGTGGTGACCATGTGGCTCGTCTACCGCTTCCACATCGTCCCTGGTTGGGCGGGCTTCGATCAGCTGCAGCGCGCTGTCGCGGTCGTGCTCGTCGTGGTGCTGCTCACGTGCGCCGTCGTGGGCTCCTTCGCTGCCCTCCGCGCAATGCGCAAGCTGGATGACGAGGGCGACCGGTGACCGGTGACCAGCTGGCCCGTCCGGACGTCGCCTCCGGCGAGCTCGTGCCCGTGCAGCACGTCCGGGCCGTCCCGGTCCCGCACTCCCCCGCCGCTCCGGAGTCGGTGTGGTCGGCGATCGACCGGGAGGTGGACGCCGCGACCGAGGAAGCCATCCAGGCCGGGGTGCCGGCCAACACCCGGCGCGCCTACGCCCGGTGGGTCCGGGACGCCGAGGAGTGGTGCGAGGACCGCGGCCGGGTCGCGCTGCCGATGACCGCGGAGACCCTGGCGTCCTACATCGCCGACGTGAAGGGCAACGGGCTCGGGGTGTCGTCGCTGCGGCAGGCCATCGCCGCGGTGCGCTCGCACCACGCGCTGTCCGGGTACCCGGAGCAGCCGCCCGCGCACCTCGCGCGGATCATCGCCCGCGGCCACGCCCGGGAGCTGGCCGCCCGCGGGGTCCGCGTTCACCAGGCACCGCCGCTGCTGCGGGACGACCTGCACCGCATGATCGACGTGTGCGACCCGGACACCCTTCGGGGCCGCCAGGATCGGCTCCTGCTCGCCGTCGGGTTCGGCGGGCTGTTGCGCCGCTCGGAGATCGTCGGGCTGCACGCCCGCGACGTCCGCCCGGTCCGGCCCCCGGGCGAGGGCGTCGAGCTGTTCATCGCGGCCTCGAAGACGGACAAGCTGTCCGAGGGCGTCACCGTCACCGTCGACCCGGTCGCCGAGCACCTGCACGACCCGCGGTCGGATATCGCGCTGGCGCTGGCCGCATACCGGGAGGCCCGCGCCGCCGCCGGCCTGGGCTGGGACGGGCCGCTGCTGCGCACCATCGGCATCGGCGGCCGGGTCCTGGGCCCGATGACCGGGGACGCGGTCAACGACCTGGTCAAGGACCTGGCGGGCCGGGCCGGGCTGGCTGAGGCCGAGCTGTACTCCGCGCACAGCCTCCGCGCTGGGGGCGCCACGCAGATGTACCTCGACGGGTGGCTCCTCGACCAGATCATCGAGCGTGGCCGCTGGGCGCCCGGGTCGACCGTGGTCCTGGGCTACATCAGGTCGGTGAGCAGTGCCCGCCGGGCGCAGATGCGCCGAGCTGCGGAACCGTAACCGCATACCCGTAGGAGGTATCCCCGTGGTGATGATCCCCGAACCGCTCGCCGTCGCGCTGATGATCGTGCTCCCGCTGGGCTGGCTGGTCGCGGCCCTGGTGTGGCTGCGCCGCCCCCGGGGACCGGTCGCCCCGGTGGCCTCTCGGGTGGTCGTCGTCGACGACCCGCGGCCGGACACCCGCAGGATCGCCCCGCCCGCGCCGCCCCGCTCCCCGCTGGTCGACGTCGAGACCCTCGCCGCCGAGGTGCACCGCCGCGCCGCGCAAGAACGCCACCCCTCCCCCCGGCCGTCCGTCACGTCGACCCGGACCAGCGGGCCCCGGCACGCCGCCCGGGTCGCGTCGATCCCGGTCGACTACACGACCCCCGTCGTGAGCACGTGGAACACCGGCGGCCACTCGGCCCCCGCCTGTTCCCCCGCCCCATCGTCCGGGGACAGCGGCGTGAGCTACAGCGGCGGGGGTGGCGGGTTCGACGGCGGCGGCTCCTGCGGGTGATCCGCCCGCGGTAGCTACGCTCCCAGGCCGTGATCCCGCGGGTCCTCGGAGCGCCAGGCTGCGCCGCGCTGCCACCCGACGGGAACCAGGGCAAGCCGCGATCCTGCCCGGCCCCGGTCGAACGGGTCGGGGCGGTCCGCGTCCGTCGACCCGGCCGCCCTCTCGAGGTGTGGCTGATGTTCGCGTGCGCCGCCCACGCCGGCCTGCTGCCGCTCCTCGGGGCCCGGCCGCTGCTGGACCGGGACCGCGCCGTGCTGGCCCGCTGGGAGCGCGAACACGCCCGGTGGTCCCTACCCGCTGGGCACCCCGACCGGCCCGGCCCGGGCGGGCGCCCCTACGAGGCGCCCGCGCCGCTGGCCGTCGGGGACGATGCCGTCGCCCTCCTGGCCCGGCTCGCTACAGCTGGCCGGTGAAGAACACCGGCTCGTTGAACGCGCCCGTCACCGCGATCTGCAGCGGCCCCGTGGTGCCGGCGGGGACCTTGAAGCGGAACGGGATCGTCAGCGCCTGACCCGGCGCTATGTCCTGGGTCGGGAAGACCGCCCCGTCGAACACCTGCGCGGCCGGCATGTTGTTGACCGTGGCGTTCGTCGTGATCAGCGTCGCGCCGACCGGGTTCGGGGTCCCGTTCGTCACCGTCACGAGCACCTCGTAGGCCTGTTCTCCGGGGGCGACGATGAACTCGTTCCCCGCGTCGTACGGGGTCGGCGCGGCCGTGGTGATCGCCAACCCGGAGTCGTAGGTGAACGTCTCCCCGATCGTCACCGTGCCGCCCTGCCGGGCCTGGTCCACCGCGGAGATCGCCCCACCGACCAGCGCGGTGCACGCGGCGAACCCGAGGAGCGGGACCAGCGCGACGGCGAGCAACACCCACGGCCACACACGACGACGACGGGGCGGGGCGGGGTAGTACCCGGGCCCGCCGTGCTGAGCGCTCATGCCCGACACATCGGCCCCTGACCGGCTCACCGTTACCGCCGATCGGACGAACCACCCCCGAGGAGGAACGGTGCCCCGACACCGTCGTGCCCTGCCCGCCGTGCTCGCCGTGCTCGCGCTGCTCGCCGCGACGGCCGGGCTGTCCGCGCCCGCCCTGGTCGACCACGGCCCGGTCGTGGCCGTCACCGCGGCGTAGCGCCGTGCTCGCGTTCCTCCCGCACCAGGTGCTCGTGCTGGTGCTCGGCTCGATGCTCGTGGGGTTCATCGGCGGCGTGCCGGTGTGGCTGTGGGTGCTGACCATGCCCGGGACGACACGGCCCGCTCCCCCACCGGTCCGGCCCGTCGGCGAGCGGAAGGAGCCCGGCCGTGCCTCCCGCCACGCCACCCGCTGAGCCGTCGCGGTGGCGGGCCGTGCTCGCCACGGTCCTCGCCCTCGTCGCGGTCGCGCTCCTGGCCGTGGTGCTCTACCGGCCCGGCCCGGTCGCGCCGGCACCGACCACGCCGCCGGGGTCCACCCCGACGGCGACCGCACCCGCCCCCCCGGACGTCGCGCCGTGAAGATCACGGCCGAGCACGACGTCGTCGCGGGCACCGTCCGGGTCGTGCTGGAGCTGTCGCTCCACGCCGACCCCGACCGGATGGGGGACGCCGCGTGGGAAGCGACCACGCGGGCCATGCACCGGGCGCAGCGCGCCGCCGGCACCGTGCCGGAGGGGCTGCGCGCCGCACGACAGGAGAGGTAGCCCCGTGGAGCCGACCACGCACCCGACGCCCGGTAGGCGTCGCACCGAGTACGTCCGGCTGGACAAGGTCCTGCTGGCGCCTCGGAACCCGAAGCTCCACGACGACGAGGGCATCGCCCGCGCGATCAGCCACCACGGCTTCGCCGAGCTCCCGCTCCGCGACGAACGCACCGGGCGTCTCGTCGCCGGCCACGGCCGCTACGAGCAGCTGCGCGCGATGCACGAGGCCGGGGAGTCCCCGCCCGACGGGATCGACGTCGACCCCGCGGACGGCATGTGGCTGATGCCCGTCACCGCCGGGTGGGCGTCCCGCTCGGACCTCGACGCCGAGGCGTACCTCGTCGGGTCGAACCAGCTCTCGGCGGCCGGTGGCGTCGACGAGGTCCTGATGACCGACGTCCTGGCCGACCTCGCCGACGCGCACCTGCTGGAGCTCACCGGGTACACCCTCGGCGACTACGAGGCCATGTCCGCGCTCTACATCGACCACGGCGCCGACGACGACGAGCCCGACGACCTCGACGACCTCGCCGACCAGCTCGGCAACGGCGGGGGCGACAAGGACCTGTGGCCCGCGCTGCGGCTGCTGCTGCCCCCGATCCTGCACGAGTCGTGGAAGGCCCACCTCGACACCCACACCGGGGACGAGGTCGCCGCGTTCGCCGCGCTGCTCGGGGTCGACCCGGCCGACCTGCCGGCCAGCGACGACGAGCCGTGACCGGCCGCGTCCACATCCTCGGGTCGTTCCACTTCTTCCGGCGGCGGAACCTGACCGCGGACCTCAGCCCGCACCGGGACGTGGACTTCCTCGCCGACTCGGGGGCGTTCTCCGCGCACAACTCCGGGGCCGAGGTCACCGTCGCCGACTACGCGGCATGGCTGCGCGAGCACCGCACCGTGATCAACGCCGCGGCGACGCTCGACGTGATCGGCGACCCCGTCGGGACGGCGCGCAACACCGAGCGCCTCATGTCCGCTGTCGACGGGGCGGTGCCGATCCTGCCGGTGTTCCACGTGTCGAGCCCCTGGCGGGTGCTGGAGCAGCTGTGCGCCGCGCACCCGTACGTGATGCTCGGGGGCGCGGTCGCCGTCGCGAAGAAGGAACGCGCGACGGCGATGCTGCGGTGGATCGTGCGGGCCCACCAGATCGCCCGGGAGCACGGGACCCGGCTCCACGGGCTCGGGCTGACCCGGCCCCCGTACGCGGAGTCCGCGCCCTGGTACAGCGTGGACTCCTCCTACTGGACCTCCGCGTCACGCACCGGGACGATCTCGCTGTTCGACGGCCGACGCCTGGTGAACTTCCGGTGCGGCACCCCGAAGGCCGCACCGCACGCCCGGCTGATCCGCTCCTACGGTGGGAACCCGCGCCGCGCGGTGACGCCCGGGTTCGGGATCGTGCGCGAGGTCGGGCCCGTCGCCCGGCAGGACCGCGACTGGATGGTGCGGGCCTCGATCGTCTCGATGCGCCGCTACGAGACGTGGCTGCAGCGCCGTCGCCCGGCCGTGCCCCCGCCGACCGGGAGCGCGGTCACCGGGGACGGGTTGAAGCTCTACCTCGCCGCGGGCGGGAAGAACGACCTCGACGTGCTGATCCGGGTGTCCCGGGAAGCAGCGGCGATCACCCCGGATCGGCGGGTGAGCTGATGGCGGTCAACCTGCTGCTGTCCTACGCCTTCCACGCCGACACCGACCTACGCCGGGTCCGGACCTCCCTGGTGTGCGGTCGGCTCCTCATCGACAGCGGGGCGTTCACCGCCCACACCAAGGGGCGCCGGATCGAGCTCGCCGACTACGCCGCGTTCCTGGAGCGGTGGCGCGGCTGCTGGGACCACGCGATCACCCTCGACGTCATCGGGGACCCGGCCGGCACCCGGCGCAACACCCGCGCGCTGCACGCGCGCGGACTCCCGGTCATGCCCGTGTTCACCCCCGGCGACACCGTCGCCGAGTTCGAGGCGATGGTGCGGGACAGCTCCTACGTCGCCGCCGGCGGCCTGGTCGGGATGGCCCGGGCGCTGCAGGTGCGGCGGGTCCGGGCGCTGCAGCGGCGCGCGGCCGACCTCGGCGGCGGGGTCCACGCCCTCGGGGTCGGGTCGATGACCTCGCTCCGGGCTGCGCTGCCCTACAGCGCGGACGCTTCCACGGTCAGCGGCGCGTTCAAGTTCGGCAAGATCGTTTACTTCGACGGCCGGACCGTGCAGAACACCGGCGTGAGCGACGTCGCCCGTCTCCGCCGCGATCACCGGATCATCCGCGACCACGGCATCGACCTGGCGCAGATCGCCACCGACAACCGGATGCCCAAGCTCCGCGGGCGGCAGGCGCTCATGCAGGCCATGTCGCTCGCCTACGCGACGGCCGACGAACACCTGCGCCGAACCCGGCCGGTGACCGAACCAGGCAGCGGTCCCGACGGGCTGCCCGGCACGCACCTCTACTCCTCCCTCGGCGCCGGCGAGCCCGATGCCTACGCGATCGCCGACCTCGACCGGATCCTCCACTCCCCCGGCGGGCCGGTCCCCCCGATCTGGCGTCGCTACCGCGGCGCCCACACCTGCTACCCACGGAAGGCACAGCCCCATGCGTCGTGACCTCGTCCTCCTCTCCGGCGGCCTGGACTCCTCCACCGCGCTCGCCCGCTCCCACGCCCGCGGCATCGCGGTGTTCGCGCTGTCGGTCGACTACGGGCAGCGGCACCGCCGCGAGCTGGCCGCGGCCGCGGAGATCGCCGCGTTCTACGGCGTCGAGCACGGCGTCCTGGACATGACCGGGTGGGGCCAGCTCCTCACCGGGTCGGCCCTGACCGACCCGAACGTGCCCGTCCCCCACGGCCACTACGCGGCGCCGGCGATGAAGGCCACGATCGTGCCGAACAGGAACGCCACGCTGCTGTGCGCGGCGGCCGGGGTCGCGGTGTCGAAGGGCTGCACGCACGTCGTCACCGCGGTGCACGCCGGGGACCACCCCGTCTATCCGGACTGTCGGCCCGAGTTCATCACCGCGCTGGATATCGCCGTCGCCCTCGGGACCGGCGAGGCGGTGCGCCTCGACGCGCCGTTCGTGCACATCGACAAGACCGAGATCGCCCGCGAGGCCGGGAAGCTCGGCCTGCCGGTGGAGCGCACCTGGTCCTGCTACGAGGGCGGGGACGTGCACTGCGGCCGGTGCGGAACGTGCGTCGAGCGGATCGAAGCCTTCACCGACGCCGGCGTCGACGACGCCACCGCCTACGCGACCCCGACGGGCGTGGTGTGAGCGCGTCCCTGCTGGTCCGGCACAACATCGAGGTCGCTCACCGGCTGTCGCTGCTGCCGGGGAAGTGCGAGGCCATCCACGGGCACAGCATGTGGGTGGAGCTGGAGCTGACCGGCGTCGTCGACGACCGGGGCCTGCTGGCCGGGCTCGACTTCGGCGGGGTGAAGCGGGCGTTCCGCGGCTACCTCGACACCGAGTTCGACCACCGGCTCCTGCTCAACGCCTCCGACCCGCTCGCCGACCTGGCGTTCGGGCCGGGTCGCCTGCCCGGGCTGCGGGTGTGCCCGGGCGACCCGTCGACGGAGAACATCGCCGCCTGGGTCGGCCGGTGGGCCCTCGAGGTGTTCGGCGCGGAGACGACCGGCGGGTCGGTGGTCGTGCAGGAGACCCACGTCAACGCCGCCACCTACCGATGGGAGGGCACGCCGTGACGACCCACCAGCTCCGCGTGTCGGAGGTGTTCGGGCCGACGCTGCAGGGCGAGGGCCCGGCCGCCGGGATGCCCGCGGTGTTCGTCCGTCTCGGCGGGTGCAACCTGTCGTGCTCGTGGTGCGATTCGGCCTACACCTGGGACGCCTCGCGCTTCACCCTGGCCGAGGAGATCGGGACCCGCGACGTCGACGGCCTGGTCGCCGAGGTCGTGGACCGCGCCGGTGACCGGGCCGACCTCGTCGTCCTCACCGGCGGCGAGCCGCTGCTGCAGCAGGGCCCGGCGATGGAGGCGTTCCTCGTCGGGCTCCGCGCGGCCGGGCTGCGGGTGCACGTCGAGACCAACGGCACCGTCGCCCCGCGCGACCCGATGCTCAACCTCGTGCAGCTGTTCGTGGTGTCCCCGAAGCTGCCCAACGCCGGGGAGCACCGCGGCCACCAGGACCCCGCGGTGTCGTGCGCGTGGGGCGTGGTCCGGCTCGCCGGGCTGGCGCACGTCGTGGTGAAGGTCGTGTGCTCCGGTCCGGCCGACGTACCCGCTGCGGTCGCCCTCGCCGAGGAGCTGCACGTCCCCCGCCGGTGGGTGTGGGTGATGCCCGAGGGCACCACCCCGGCCGTCGTCGCCGAGCGCTTCGCCGAGCTCGCCGACGCCGCGGTCGAGCACGGCGTCAACCTGTCCCACCGGCTCCACGTGGCCGCCTGGGGCGACGAGAGGGGGCGGTGACCGTGCTCGACGTCGACAAGGCCGCCGCGGCCGTCTCGGCGCTCCTGCTGGCCCTCGGGGTCGAAGAGGGCGCCCACACCGCCGACACCCCGGGCCGGGTCGCCCGGGCCTGGGCCGAGCAGCTCGCCGGCTACCAGGAGGACCCGGCCGACCACCTCGGCCGGACGTTCCCGGCCCCGGCCGACGCCGGGCTCGTCATGGTCTCGGGCATCCGCGTGGTGTCCACGTGCGCGCACCACCTCCTCCCCGTCGTCGGCACCGCGACCGTCGCCTACCGGCCCCGTCCCGGGGCCGAGGTCGTGGGCCTGTCGAAGTTCGCCCGGGTCGTCGAGGGCTACGCGCGGCGTCTGCAGGTGCAGGAGCAGCTGGGCCGGCAGGTCGCCGACGCCGTCGCCGAGCGGCTGGACCCGGACGGCGCCGCGTGCATCATCACCGCCGCGCACGGCTGCATGGCGCTGCGCGGGGTCGGGCAGCCCGCCACGGTCACCACCACCCACGCATGGGCGGGGGCCTGGTCCCCCGACCGGGTCAGCGGGCGGTGCGCGGGCCGCGGCGCGATCGCCGTCGACCGGGACGCCGTGCTCGCCGAGCACACGCGCTCGGTCGCCGGGTTCAAGGGCGGGCCGGTCTGGTGAGCGGCCGCGGCGAGAGCAAGACCTCGCCGCGGCGCGTCACCGCGGCTGAGCGCGCCCTCCGTGCTGTCGAGCTGCGCAAGGCCGGCATGTCGTACGAGCAGATCGCGACGCAGCCGATCTCCGCGACCGACAAGCGGCAGCTCTACCCGGGCAAGGACGGGCGCAAGCGCGCGTTCGACGCGGTGAACGGCCACCTCATGCAACTGGCGCGCGACACCCGCGGCCGGGTCGAAGAGCTGCGCGCGCTGGAGATCGCCCGACTCGACGACATGGAAGTGGCGATCACCCCGTCGACCCGCCCGGCACGCGCCGTGCGCTGCCCCGAGGAGGGCTGTCGGGGGGTGATGTGGCGCGAGCCCGACGTCGCCGCGGTCAACGCGCGGCTCCGCCTCGGTGAGCGCCGGTCCAAGCTCGAAGGGCTCGACGCCACCGACGTCAACGACGCGCGCATGGTCGAGCTGCTGGAGGAGCAGGTCGCCCTCACACACCGCGGTCTGGTCACCGCGATGGACCGCGCCGGCGTCCCGGACACGATGCAGCGGGAGGTGCTGTCCCATTTCGCCGACGCACTCCGCGAGGCCGAGGAAGCCGCAGAGGACGAGGGGTAGGCGCCCCACGTTCGCGGGGCTCCTGGCCGACGCCGCCGCCCCGCGCCCCGTCGACGCCTTCGCCAAGATCGGGTTCGTGCCGAACCCGGGCCCGCAGGCCCGGTTCCTCGCCCTGCCCGACGAGGACATGGACGTGCTCTACGGCGGGGCCGGTGGCGGGGGAAAAGCGCTGCGCTGCTGGCGCTCGCCGCGCGCACCTGCACCCGGTACCCGGGCATCCAGGTGTTCTGGTTCCGCCGCAGCTTCCCCGAGCTCAACCAGTCCGTGCTCCGCGCGCTGGCCCGGTATGGCTACTTCCGCAAGCTGGGCGCGAAGTGGAACGGGTCGAAGTACGAACTGACCTTCCCCGGTGGGGCGGTCCTGACCTTCGCGCACGCGAAGAACCTGCAGGAGGCGTCCGCGCTCCAGTCGGCCGAGATCAACCTCCTGATCCTCGACGAGCGCACCACGATCCCGCCGGCCGTCGTGGACTTCCTCTACACCCGCGTCCGCTCCGGCGTGCGGGGCGTGCCGTGCCTGGGCATCCGGTCGGCGTCGAACCCGGGCGGGGTCGGGCACGGCCGGGTGAAGGCCGACTACGTCACGGCCACCGAGAAGGGCCGGGCCGAGCTGGTCGACGCCTCCGGGCGTCGGCGGCTGTTCATCCCGGCGAAGGTGTCGGACAACCCGTACGTCGGCGACTACGCGGAACGGCTGGCCGGTAACCCGGACCCCGAGCTCCGTCGCATGATCATGGACGGGGATTGGGACGTGTTCGCGAACCAGGCGTTCCCCGACTGGCGTCCCGCCCGGGCCGTCGTGCCGGCGTTCACCCTGCCCGAGAGCTGGGACCGCCGCGGCGGCATGGACTACGGGTGGTCGGCGCCGTCGGTGTTCATCGCGGGCGCCCGTGACGGCGACGGCCGGGTGTGGCTCTACCGCGAGCTGTCCATGACGGAGACCCCGGAGCGGGAGCAGGCCCGCAGGATCCTCGCGCTGGGCACCGGGGTGCGGATGATCGCCGGGGACCCGGCGATGTGGGGCAAGGTCGGATCGGCGCTGCCCCCCGCCAAGCAGATGATCATGGAGGGTCTGCCGCTGCAGCGAGCCGAGAACGACCGGCTCTCAGGCAAGGCCCGGATGCACACCTACCTGGCCGAGGCCCCGGCGTGCATCTACCACCGCGATCAGGGCTGGGACACCTGCCCGATGCTCCACGTCCTCGACGACACCTGCCCCGAGTTCGTCCGGACGATGGCCGACCTCCCCCGGGACCCCAAGCGGCCCGAGGACGTCGACACCGACGCCGAGGACCACCCCTACGACACGGTCCGCTACCTGCTCATGTCCTTCGGCGGCGGGGCGCAGTTCCCGACCGACCTCGGCCCCACCCCCGACGAGGACCAGCGCAGCGCCAAGCCGTTCGGCCCGTTCGCGATCAAGAACGGGCCCGGCCCCGACGCCGCTCCCTCCTGGCTGCACGACGACGAGGAGGACTCCCCGTGGGGCTGATCGACTGGCTGGCGAGCGCGTTCGTCGTGGAGGCCGCACCCTCCGCGGCCACCACGGGCACCACGGTGACCCGACGCGGCTACGAGTACGCCGTCCCCGACTCCGGGCTCAACGAGTTCAGCCCGAGCGTGCAGGCCGCCGACCGCGACCGCCGCACCCTCATGGCCGAGCTGTACGACGCCTATCTCGCGTGCCCGTGGTCGTGGGCGTCGACGAACGCGATCGCCCGCCGGATCACCGCCGGCGGGCTGGAGTTCGTGTGGGACCCCGCCGAGGAGACCGACCCCGACGCGGAGCGCCCGAAGAAGCCCGCCGAGGTCGTGGCGTGCGAGCGGCTGTTCCGGTTCGTCAACGACCGGGAGAACATCCGCCAGCTGCTCCGCGGTGTGATCACCGATCTGCTGGTGTTCGGCGATGCGTTCGTGGAGGTCGTGTGGCGGGGCCAGGTCCCCGTCGGGCTGTTCTCCCTCGACTGCCCGTCGATCACCCCGACCGCTGACGCCCACGGCCAGATCACCGGGTACGTGCAGCTCACCGAGTACGGGCAGCGCGCGGAGTTCGAGCCGCACGAGGTCATCCACATCTCGCTCGACTCCCCCCGGTCCGGGGTGCTCGGTATCTCCCCGACGCAGGCCGCGCTCGTGCCGATCCAGCGGTGGTTGTTCGCCGCGGCGACGCTCATGCAGACCTACCGCAAGGGCGACCCGCTGACCCTGCACGTCGACCTGCCCGCGGAGATGAGCGGGGCCGACGTGCGCCGCTGGGTCGCCCAGCACATGGCCCGCAACGTCGGGCCGGGCAGCGCCGGCTACCCGGTCATCACCAAGGGCGGCGGGCAGGTCCACGAGCTCGGGGCGCGACGGATCGAGTCCGCGCACTCCGAGCTGGACAAGGCCCGCGACGAGATCCTCGCGACCTACGGGGTGCCCCCGGCCAAGGCCGGCGTCATCGAGTCCGGGAACCTCGGCGGGGGAACCGACGAGGGCCAAGACAAGACCTTCGACGTGCAGACCTGTGACCCGATCTCCGCGCTGGTGCTGGAAGCGTTCTTCTACCGGCTCGCCGTGCGCGGGTTCGGCGTGTCCGGGTGGAAGCTGCAGTTCACCGAGGTGGACACCCGCGACTCGAAGAAGATCGAGGAGATTCGGGAGCTGCGGTTCAAGAACGGCGCCTACACGCTCAACGAGTGGCGCGCCGAGATCGGGAAGCCCCCCGTGGAGGGCGGGGACCAGGCCCTCGTGCTGGTCGCCCAGGGCTCGGTCATGCGGGTGCGCGATATCGACTCGGCCACCCTGGCGAGCCTGGCGAAGCAGGTCGCCGGGTCCGGCTGGGAGGTCGCCGACCGGGCCGATCCGGACGAGCCGATCATGCTGGTGCGGGCGCCCGAGGAGGACCCCGCCCCGGACGGCGACGTCGACGGATGGGACGACGAGACCGACCTCGACGAGGACCCCGACGACGACGGCCTCGGCTGGGACGAGGACGACCTCGCCGACGAGGAGCGCGACGACCTCGACGACGACGAGCTGTCGGAGTCCGTCCTCGAGGCGAAGGTCCGCACCGCGGCCGGGGCGAAGAAGTACGGCAAGCCGATCGGGTCGACCATCACCAAGGCCGACCGGCAGGCCGCCCGCGCTCGACGCCGGCAAGCCCGCGCGGACCGGAAGGACCAGCGCCGAGCCCGCCGTGCGGCGAGGAAGGCCCGCAACGCCGAGTGGAAGCGGGTCCGTCGGCTGCAGTCGGCGCCGGTCAAGGCGCAGCCGGTCACCGACGTCGAGCGCGAGCGGGTCACCGCGGCGGCGAAGAAGTTCGCGCCCGTGAAGCTGGACAACTTCGAGCAGACCAACGCCTGGCTGGACAAGCAGCCCAAGCCCAAGGGGACCGAGGAGCAGATCGAGAGCCTGTACCACTACACGGCGAACGGCTACTCGACGATCAACGAGCAGCTCCGCAAGGGTGTCGTGGACAACGAGATCATCGGTGAGGACGTGCGCAACATCGACGCTCTGATGACGCCTGCCTCGCACGATCTGCGGGTGGTCCGCACGCTCAACCTCGACGGGTTCCCCCCCGGGGTGGCGCGCTCGCCGGGGTCGCTCGCGGGCAAGGTGCTGTCCGATCGCGGCTACATGTCCACCACGCTCGGGGAGTCCCGGTTCGGCGACGACGAGGACCTCGCGGCGACCGAGGTGTTCATGGATATCGCCGTGCCGAAGGGGACCCCGTCGATCTACGCGCGGCGGGTGTCGCACTACCCGAACGAGGGCGAGATCATCCTCCCGCGGGGGCAGAAGCTCCTCGTCACCGACGTGAAGAAGCACCGGGCTGGATCGTGGATCGTGTCCGCGGTGGTGGTCCCGAGCAGCGCGGCGTCGACGCGGTCGGCGCCACGCCCGGCAGGTGGGGAGGTGGCCGCGTGAGGTCCCAGGACGCCCGCGAGGGCAGCACCTTCCTCAACCGGCCCGACGACGCGGGGTTCACCGTGGCCGACTCGGGGATGGATGCCGGTGATCTCGCCGGCATCCACGCCGCGCTGTTCGGCGGCGGTGACGACGAGGACGGCGACGAGGACGACCCGGAGGAGTCGGTCGCCGAACGCGCCGGCGGCCACACCGGCGGGATGATCGCGCTCCTCCCGGACGCCGACACCGCGGCCGCGCTCGCCGTGGACGGTGGCCTGGACGCCGACGAGCTGCACTGCACCCTGGCCTACCTCGGCGACGACGTCACCGGATGGGACAGCGTGCAGCGCGACGACGTGGTCACGCTCGTGCGCGGGCTCGCCGCGCGGGCCCCGATCACGGGCCGGGTGCTGGGCCGGACGGTCTTCAACGAGACCACCAAGCCGCACACCGTGTACCTGGTCGGGGACGCCCCCGGCCTCGGCGCGGTCGCGGCTGCCGTGTGGGACGACCTCGCCGACCGCGACGGGGTCCCCGACCAGCTGGAGCCCTACGTCGCCCACATCACCGCCGGGCGGGGGATCGACCCGGCCGACCTGGTCGCCGAGGCCGACCTCCGGTTCGACCGGCTCGCCGTCGTGCTCGCCGGCGACTGGACCGAGGTCCCGCTCACCGAGGCCGCCGAGTCCACGCATGAGGCCGTCGCGGGCGGGGCCGTCGAGTGGACCGGTTGGGAGCGCGACGCGCCGACCTCCGCCCACTACGCCGACCAGCTCCTCGGCGCGATGGATCAGGCGTTCGACGCCGAGCAGGTCGCGCGGGACTGGCTGACCGGGGAGGCCGAGTCCCTGGCCGGTGCCGGGGTGGCCGAGCTGGTGCCCTCCCCCGCCGCGCCGGTCGCGTTGAAGCTGCCCAGCGCGGCGCAGACCAGGCTCGCGGTGCGGTTCGTCTCGATGCTGCCCGTCGAGGTGCAGGCCGTGATCGTGGCCGTGCTGGTGCGGCTGCTCGTGGAGGCGTTCCTCATCGGGGTGATCGCCGCCCGCGATGCGCTGCGGTCCGCCGGCGGCGCGCCCCCGGTCCAGCCCCCCACCGACGGCGGGGCGGCCCCGGCCGATGACGACGACGGCGACCCGTGGTGGAACGCAGAGATCACCTACGGGTCGTGGGACGTCGGGGACCACGAGGCCGCGGAGAAGGTCCTCGGTGACACCGGCCTCGGTGACGGGCTGCGCGCGATGCTCGCCGACTCCGACGTCGCCCTGACCGGGATCACCGACGAGCGCATGGCCGAGTTCGCGCGGGTCCTCGCGCAGGCCCTCGCCGACGGGGACAGCGTCGAGACCCTCGCCGCGCGGCTGCGGGCGTTCCAGGCGGACCGGGTGTGGGCGCGCCGTACCGCGATCACCGAGACCGCCCGGGCGGTCAGCGCGGCCACGGTCGACCGGTACCTCGCGTCCGGGGTGGAGCGGCACGAGTGGCTGGTCGCCGGCGCCGACCCCACCGACCAGGTCCGGGTGTGCCCGCGATGCGAGGCGAACAGCGACCAGGGCCCGGTCGAGATCGGGGAGCCGTTCGAGTCCGGGGCGGCGTTCCCGCCGCAGCACCCGAACTGTCGGTGCGCGCTCATCCCGGTGATCGAGTGGCCCGAGGAGGCCGACCACGGCGCGCTGTGGTCGCAGGTCGGTGAGGCCGGCGACGACGGCGACGTGCTCGGCGAGGCCGGGGACCAGCTCCGCGACTACTGGGTGACCGGGAAGGGGGCGAAGCGGTGGACCACTTGGACCCAGCTCTACCGGCTGATCAAGCGGCACGTCCCGCCCGAGCGGGCGAAGCGGATCGCCGCGGCGTGGTACCGGCTGCGGTACGGGCGCACCCCGAACGACAAGGGCAAGCCCGGCAAGGGGGTGTGAGCGGTGGACCCCGACCCGGCCCCGGACCCGCCGGCCGAGCCCGACCCCGCGGAGCCGACGCCGGCCGGGCCGATGACGGCCGCCGACGCCTGGCCGCTCATCCAGAAGATCGTCAGCTGAGGCCGCCGGCGTACCCGGCGCTCATGCCCCTGTTCCTCGCCCCTCCCCCGCTCGACGTCGACGACGTCGAGCCCGATGACGGGTAGCGGGCCGGTGTGCACCTTCCCGTCGTGCGCGGCGTGCGGGGCCCCCTACGTCGGGCACACCGACGACCCCGCCCGCCGGGTGACCGACTGCACCCACTACCGCCGCCCGGGCCGGCTCGACGGCCTACGGGCCGCCCTGTGGGCCGCCCTGGCGTTGGCCGAGGTGTGGGTCCGTCGGTAGCCCCCCAGCCGTCCCGGACCCGTGACGGCCCGTACAGCGCCAGCCCGGCCGGGTTCCGGCCGGGTGCTGGAAGGAGGACGGCGTGGGCCAGCCCATCGCCACGATCGACGACGGGGTCGCGCTCCGCCCCGGCGTGTCCAAGAACGCGCGCTACTACAGCCCGGAGATGGTCGCTCGCGCCGTCGCCCGAGCGCAGCGGCGCATCGCCGAGGGCGGCCCGCCGCTCACGATGCTGACCCACCACGGCGCCGAGGACGACAGCGCGCTGATCGCCGGGCGGCTCACCTCGATGTGGCTCGACGAGGAGGGCGCCGCACGGTTCACCGCCGTGCTGCCCAACACCGGCCCGGCGCGTGACCTGCTGGAGCTGGTCGACCCCGACGAGTCCGGGCACGCCTGGTTGGAGGGCGTGAGCATCCGCGGCTACTTCCGCGGCGGGGTCCGCAAGGTCGAGATCGACGGCGTCGTGTGCGACACCGCCGTCGACGACGACCTGGAGCTCGACGGGCTCGACTTCACCAAGACCCCCGGCGTCACCGGCGCGCGGGTGAACGCCATCACCCGCACCGCCGCCGGGAAGGCCCCGCGAGAGTCCGCCGACGGTCGGGTCCCGATCTACGAGTCCGCGGAGGCCCGCGTGCAGAAGACGACCGAGACCGCTCCGACCCCGGCCCCCGAGGGGGCACCCGAGGGGGCACCCGAGGGGGCACCCGCCACGGAGGCCGCCGATGCCGCGACGATCTACGCGGACAACGGCTACCTCGAAGGAGGCGCGCGGCTGTACCCGCTGTCCACCCGCGCCGACGCGCTCGCCGCGTGGTCCGCGATCCACACCACCGAGACGGCCCGGCAGTACACGGCCGCCCAGGTGAAGCGGTTCAAGGGCCGCACCCGCAAGGCGCTGGAGCGGCACGGGGTGACCGTGACCGCCGAGGGCCACCTCCGCGCGGCCGGGCCGCTCACCGAGTCCCTGGTGGAGATGTGGCCCGCCGAGCGTGACCACCACGGCGGGTTCCACGTGTCGCTGAACATCGGGTCCCTGTCGGTGTCGGTGTCGTCGTACTGCATCGACCCGCACGACCTGGACCGCATCTGCCGCGTCGCCTCCATCGCCGCGGCCGACGCGCTCGCGCTGATCACCGCCGACCCCGACGCGGCCGAGCCCGCGCCGATGGAGGGCGGCAAGCCCCCGTTCCTCGTCGACGACCCCGACGACGAGGACCCCGACGACGAGCCCGCCGAGGCCGGCACGTCGACCGGCGCGGCCGCCGATCCGGCGGCCGCCACCACCAAGGAGGAGACGGCCGTGGCCGACACCACCAGCACCACCCCGGCGACCCCCGCCACGCAGGAGACCGACGAGCAGCGCATCGAGCGGATCGTCGCCGAGCGCGTCGCCGCCGCGCAGGCCAAGGCCGCCGAGGAGGCCCGGATCGAGTCCCTGGTCGCGGAGAAGATCGCCGCGGCCAAGGCCGCCGCCGCCTCGGTGGAGACCGAGGAGCAGCGCGTCGAGCGGATCGTGGCCGAGCGCCTGGCCGCCGCCGGCGCCCCCGCCGCGGTCGCGACGACCGCGGCCGAGGAGACCGAGGAGCAGCGGGTGCAGCGCCTCGTCACCGCCGCGCTGCAGGCCGACGCGGAGACCAACGGCGTGAAGCGCAAGGGCTACCCGGGTCAGCCCGTCGGTGCCCCCGCCGCGACCGAGTCCGCCGCCGCGACCGGCACCCACGGCCTCCCCGCCGGGTGGCCGGACAAGCCCCTCCACACCTACACCGCCGAGGAGCGCGAGAAGTTCCTCGCGCCCGCGACGGAGCAGGCGATCATGGGCAGCCGGTCGGCGTACCGCAACCTCCCCGCCTGACCCTCACGCCCCTGAGGTTCCCGGCCCGCGCGCGACGTCGCGGGCCGGTTCGTTCCGAGACCGCCAGCCCCGTCGGGGCTGGTGCCGCACGGCAGCGATGGTCACCCGCTCACCACCCGAAGGCCCTGCCCGCACCCCCACCGGGCAGGGCCTTTGTCGTGCACACCGTCCCGGAAGGACGACCCCCTGATGACCACGCACACCCGCGAGGCCCTCGACGCCGTCGGCGCCGCACCGCTCGTTCAGAAGATCATCGACCCGATGATCCTGGAGTACCAGCGCCGGTTCTCCCTGCTGGTCCGCTCGATCACCTCGCGCAAGCACAGCAGCGACGTCTTCTACTTCAACCGGCGCGACCGCGTCCCGGCCGGCGGCAACGTCCGCGACGGCGGCGCTCGGCCCCTGTCGCAGAGCACCTACGTGCAGCGCTTCTTCCAGATGAAGCACCTGCAGACCATCGGTGACGTCACCGGCTACGCCGAGGAGGTCACCGCCGCGCAGGTCGGTTCGCTGCGCGGTCGGGAGATCGAGGGCGCGATCCGCGGCCTCTACTGGGACCTGGAGACCCAGGTCCTCTGGGGCAACGCCGCGTCGACCGAGTTCGGCCCCTACCCGCAGTTCGACGGGTTCGACAACCTGCTGTCGACCTACAGCGGCAGCAACCAGAACGCGATCGACCGCGCGGGTGCGACGCTGTCGCTCGGGTCGCTGGACATGCTGCTCGACATGGTCGAGACCAACGTCTCGGAGCCGGTCCAGGATGCCTCCTGGATGCTCGTCATGTCCCCGACCGCGCAGTCGCGGATCGCGCAGCTGCTCTCGGACAAGCAGCGGTTCGACCGGGTCGAGATCGCCGGCGGCGTCAACGTGATGAGCTACCGCGACGTGCCGCTGGTGAAGTCCTCGTTCCTGGCGAACCGCGGCAACAACGTCGGTGCGGTCACGACCTCGACGGCGACCACGGGCGGCACCCTCCCGGCGGCGACCTACCGCTACCAGGTGTCGGCGATCATCGCCCGCTCCGGGGAGTCGGTCGCCTCCGCCGAGGTCACCCAGGCCACCACGGGCGCGACGTCCACGGTCACGCTCGCGCTGCCCAACGTGGTGGGCGTGGACGAGGGCACGCCGCTGCTGTTCAAGGTGTACCGCTCCACCGGTGGCGCCGGCACGGCGACCCTGCTCGGGATCGTCGACGCCGTCGTCCGGCTCGCCTCGGACGGCATCACCCCGATCCTGACGACGTCGATCATCGACACCGGCACGGCGCTGCTGCCGCGCAACGGCGGGACCGCGCCGGTGCAGGACCCGGTGGCCTACGCCGGGACGAACGCCTCGAAGAAGCCGTCCGCGCTGGGCACGGAGCCGATCTTCCTGGTGTCGCGTGACCCGGAGAACCTGCTCCGTCCCTACGTGCGCGAGCTGGTCCCGCTGGACCTGGCCGCGACCGTCACCACCCCGGACAGCCAGCCCTACGGCGTCATGTCGGACTGCACGCTCGCGCTCCGCGGGCCGAAGTTCATCGGCGCCATGACCGGGAACGCGGTGTCGCTGCAGGCCTGAGTGTCGGCCTGACCCCACGGCGGGGCGCCCTACCGGAGCGATCCGGTAGGGCGCCCCGCCGTGCCCCCGCTCGCTCGCTCGCTCGCTACCAGGAGGACGCCATGCGCATGAAGATCCGCAAGGAGAAGGCCGGAGCCGACTCGTTCGGCAACCGCTGGGACCGCGACGGTGCCGTCGTCGAGGTCGACGTCGAGCAGGGCATCGCGCTGCTGGCGATCGTCGACGGTGGGTTCTCCGTCGCAGCGGACGACGTCGTCGACGAGGACCCCGTCGCCGACGAGGACCCCGACGGTGACGAGGCCCCCGTCACCGAGCCCGACGAGAGCGCCCCGGTCGCCCTGGTCACCGAGCCCGCCCCGCCGGCCAAGGCCACCCGGCCCGCCCGCGCGTCGCGGGGCCGTACCGGGTCCTGACCCGTGAGCGTCGACCACCCCCGGGATCAGCCGGTCCCGCTCGCCACCACCGCCGACATGGACCGGTCGACGCTGCGCTCCCTCATCGGCGGCCTGGACGAGACCGAGCTCGCCGAGGTGATGATGCGGGCGACGCGCGAGTGCGAGGCGTTCACCGGTCGCCGGCTCGCCCCGTTCACCGCGGTGACCGAGACCCAGCAGGCGCACGGCGCTGACGCCTCGGACCTCGGCGACGTCACCGGTGACCCGCTGGTCGCCCTCGGCATGTCCTACAGCCGCGCGCTCGCCGGCACGGCCGGGCAGGTCCGGCGGGTCTGGGTGGACCAGTACGCGCCCCTGTTCCCCGAGATGTGGAGCTACAGCGACGTCACCGTGCGGATCCTCCGGTCCGGAGGCACCGGCCAGGTCGTGCCCGCCCACGACCTCCTCGGCGGCGGGATCGCCCCCGACACCGGGGAGCTGTGGTTCCGCATCGGGACCTGGCTCCCGGTCGGGTCCCGGGTCTCGGTCACCTACAGCGGCGGGTACAGCCCGGTTCCGCTCGCGCTGGTCAACGCCTGCCGGTGGATGGCCGCCGCCGAGCTGGTCGAGGAAGACGACTACCCCGGCGACGCGCCCGGCCTGAGCGCTCGCCGGCGCGGCGACTCCGGGAAGGCCAGGACCCCCGGGTTCCGCGGCCGCGCGGAGGCGGCGCTCGCCCCGTTCATGTCTCGTCGCTGACCCTCGAGGAGAGCCGCCCGTGTCGCTGCCCGTCATCCACGACGCGATCTGCCGCTACTTCGGCGGCGACTACGACCCCGAGGCGCGCGCCTACCTCGACCCGCAGGTCCCCGGCCTCGGGATCGTGAAGCGGGCCCGGGGGAAGCGGGCCAGCTCCCGCGACCTGCACGGCGGGATGGACACCGAGGAGCACGGCACGGCGATGCTCGTGCACCTCGACGCCGGCGTCGAGCGCCGTGTCGCGGTCGCCGGCGCGACGAACGGGATGAAGCTGGTCTCGATCTCGGTCGCGCTGCACGTGTTCCTGCACTCCAAGGCCCGATACGCCGAGGACGCCCAGGACGCCTTCCTCGTGCTGCACCAGAGGCTCCTGGAGCGCATCCGGGCCGACCGGACCCTCGGGTCGGGCGGGTTCGAGAACCAGCTCGCCGCGGGCGTGTCCGGCTTCCAGGTCGGCGAGGGCGAGAGCAGCGGCATCCGCTGGGACAACGAGCCCGCCGAGACCGCCGCGAACGTCACCCGCGGCTACCTGATGATCCAGTTCGAGGCGCACCACCACGTGTGGGCGTGAGGAGACCCGTCATGTCCAGCACCTCCAGCGGTCGCGCCCGCGCGCGCACCGACCAGCCGCCCACCCCGACCCCCGACGTCGAGCCCGCCGCGGCCCCGGCGCCGCGGTGGTGGCGGTTCAGCGGCCCCTACCCCGTCGTCCCGATGCCCCTCGGCCGCGAGGTCGCCCCGGGCGAGGTCGTCGAGTGGCCCGAGGGCCCGCCCGACACCGCGCACTGGTCGCCCGCATCCCAGCCCGCGCCCACCGACACCGCGCCCACCGACACCGCCGGCGGCGCCGGCACCGAGGAGTCCCGATGACCGCTCCCGTCACGTTCGCGTCCGCCCGCCAGTTCCTCGGGCTGGCGAAGGAGGCGACCCACGGCGTGCCCGTGGCGCCCACGTTCACCATGCCCGTCGACGAGTTCGTCCCGGAGCAGTCGTTCGAGCAGATCAAGGACACCGCGATGCGGGGTCACCTCGGGGCGACGTCGGGCATCCAGCAGGGCCCGACGAAGACCGAGTTCACGATCAAGGGCCCGATGTTCGGTGACGCCCTCGGTCACCTGCTGCTCAACATCCTGGGCGACCTCACCACGACCGGTGCCGCCCCGTCGTTCGAGCACGTGTTCTCGCTGCTCAACTCGGGCAGCGCGCAGCCGCCGTCCCACACGTTCACGCACTACCAGGGCCCGGTCGCCTCGGTGGGGGCGCGTCAGGTCCCGGGGTCGTGCCTGTCGGACCTGACGATGAAGTGGTCGGCCGAGAGCGAGCACTTCACCCTCGACGGCAAGGGAACCGCGTTCGGGACGAAGATCCCCGGCGTCGCCCCGACGTCGACCCCGTCGACGGTCCCGCCGATCGCGTCCTGGCGGGCGCAGGTCGGCATCGGCGGCCCGGCCGCATCCACCACGCTCGCCAAGAACGTGATGGAGACCGAGGTGTCGATCAAGCGGGCGTTGAAGCCGTACTACACCCTCGCCGGCACGCAGGACCCCTTCACGATCAGCCGCGGGACCGTCGAGGTCACCGGGAAGCTGATGTTCGTCGCGGCCGACGAGAAGCCGTTCCTCGACTACCTCAACCACGCGCAGCCCGCCCTGCAGTTCGTGATCGACAACGGGGGGTCGGGCGCCGGCCTGATCTCGGTCAAAGTCGATATCGCGAAGGGCAACTACACGGCGTCGAAGTACTCGGGCGGGAACGAGGCCGCCGAGTACGAGGTCGAGTTCGAGGCGATCGCCACCGCCGCCAACGCCGGCACGTCCGGCGGCATGTCCCCCTGCAAGATCACCCTCGCCAACGGAGTGACGACGTACTGATGAACACCACCCCTCTCCCCCCGAGCACCACCCCGCACGCCGCGCACATGACGGCCCCGGTCGACTACCTCGGCCCGGCCGTCGTCTCGACCCCGGCGTCCGGGGTGGTGCCCGGTGCGGCCATGCCCTACACCCCGCAGGCCGCCGCCCAGGCCGACCCGCACCAGGGCCAGGCACCGGCGGACCCGAGCGTGCCCGTGCTCGCGCCCTACCCGCTGGGCGCCACCCACTACCCGGCCGTCCCGGACCCCGTCATCGCGCGTCCCCTCGTCGGGGAGCGTGTCGCGCTCCCGTCCGGCGGGTGGGTGCAGCTGCGCCACACCGACGACCTCCGATCCCGGCACCGCAGCCACGTCATGGCGGTGCTGCCGATGGCGGCCGAGGCGTTCGACATGGGCACGATCGCGCGGATGCAGCGCGCCGTCGCCGAGGTGATGATCGTCGCCTGGTCGCTGCCCTACGCCCCGGAGGCGCGCATCCCGTCGCTGCAGACCGCCGACCCCGAGACCGGGGAAGGGTCCAGCTTCGACGAGCTCACCATCCGCGACGAGGACGTCGTCGTCGCCAAGCTGCAGCCGGTCATGGACCTGCTGACCCCGCGCAAGGTCGACCCGGCCGACCACGAGGACCCCACCTCCCCTACCGGGCCCGACGGCGCATCCGGGCACGCCTGAGGGGTGAGGAAGTAGGCCCGCCGCTGCCCGGTGAGCCGACGCTGTGGGAGGAGACGCTGGACGTGATCTGGTGGCTGAGGCGCTACAGGCTCACCCCGGACCAGGTCGCGTCCCTCCCGCTGCGGGATCGCATTCGCATTCCCCTCGTCACCCAGGTGCTTGACGAGGTCGAGGAGGCCGAGCAGCAGGCCGCGCTCCGCCGCGCCCACTGACCCGGCCGGGAAGGTCGGCGCCACCATGCCGCACTTCGACAACCCGTCCGAGGCGGCCGGGCACCTGCTCGCGATGGCCGAACGACGCAGCGAGGCGACCCGGCGGGCCACCGCCGACGGGGCCCTGGTGATCGAGCGGCAGATCAAGCTCCAGCTGTCGCGCTCCTCGCACGTCCGGGGCACCCCGACCCCGTCCAACCCCGGGCAGCCGCCGTCGCTGATCAGCGGAAACCTCCGGCGCTCCGTGGGGTCCACCCGGCCCCGGCCCCTCGGCCTGGCCGGGTGGGAGGCCTCGTTCGGCCCGACGGCGGTCTACGGCCGCATCCACGAGTTCGGCGGGCAGACCGGCCGGCTCGGGCGCACCACCCTGCCACCGCGCCCCTACGTCGCCCCCGGCGTAGCGGTGGCCGTCCCCCAGGTCGCGGCGATCTTCCGCGCCGCCTGGCGCTGACCAGCACCACACGCACCAGCCCCTCCCCCGCTCCAGCCAGGCCGAGGAGGGCAGCACGTGTCCGTTGGTGACGACTTCACAGTCCGGGGTCGCCTGGTCGGCGACAACGCCGACTATGACGCGCAGATGCGGCAGTCGGCCGCGGTCACCCAGGCCGCAGGCCAGCAGATCGAGACCGCGACCGAGCAGGCCAGCGTCAGCGCGGAGCGGTCCGCCGCGCGGACTGCGGCAGCGTGGACCGCCGCGGCGATCCGCATGAACGGTGGCATCCAGGGCACCGTCACCGCCGCTCGCAACGCCTCGACCGGCGTCCAGGCGGCATGGGGGCTCGCCACCGCGGTGTGGAGCGGGTCGGCGACGCGGATCGTGTCGGCGTCGGCACAGGCCGGCGGGGCGTTCCTCCAGGTCACCTCCTACGGGCAGCAGCTCGTCGCCCGGTTCCAGGCCGCGGCGTCGGCGGCGACCTCGTTCGCCGGGAAGTTGGCCCTCGTCGGGTCGGCCGCCGGGATCGCCGGGGCCGCGCTCGCCGGCATACCGGCCGTGGCGTCCGGGCTGGCCGGGATCGTCACCGTCCTCGGCGGGTCGTTCTTCGGCGTCGGGGAGGCGCTACGCGGGTACGCCGCGGACCAGGAGGCCGCGGCGACCGCGTCGACGTCCGGCGCGGCCGCCGCGGCGGCGAGCGCCCGCGCGATCCGCGACGCCCAGCAGCAGATCGCGAACGCGCAGCGGCAGGCCGCGCGCACCGCCCGGGACGGGGCCGACGCGATCGCCGACGCCCAGCGCCGGGTCGTCGACGCCCAGCAGCAGGCCGCCCGGGCGGCTCGCGACAGCGCGAGGGCGATCGCCGACGCCCAGCGTCGGGTCGTCGACGCGCAGCGGCAGGCCGCGCGCACCGCGCGGGACGGGGCCGAGGCGATCGAGGCGGCCGCGGAGCGGATCGTCGAGGCGAAGCGGGCCGAGGCGCGGGCTCACCGCGCCGTGCAGGACGCGCTCGCCGACCAGGTCCGGGCCGCCGAGGACGCCGCGGAGTCCATCGCCGCGGCACGCCGGCGCGAGACCCGGGCGCTGCGTGACGTCACCGAGGCCGAGGAACGGCTCGACACGACCCGGCAGAACGCCCTGCGCACCATGCAGGAGCTCCAGGACCGGGTCGCCGCGCTCGCAGTGGACCAGTTCGGCGCGGCTGTCGCCGTCGCCGAGGCGGAGCGCGCGTACTACCGGGAGCTGCGCTCCAGCGAGTCGACCCACGTGTCCCGGATGCGGGCCCTCCACGAGCTCAACGTCGCCCGCGCGCGGGAGGCCGAACTCGAGAGGGACACCACGCGGGCCGTCGACGACGCCCGCGACGCCCAGGAGCGGGGCATCGAGGGGTCCGAGGAGGTCACCGACGCGCGGGAACGGCTCGCCGAGGCCCAGGAGCAGGCCACCGAGGCGACCAGGGACCTGCAGCGTGCCCAGAAGGACGCCGCCGACTCCGAGGCCGACGCCGCGCGGCGGGTGTCCGACGCGCGCGAGGCGCTGGCCGAGGCCGGGCGCGACGTCGCCGATTCTGAGCGCGAGCTCGCCGACGCTCGCCGTGACGCCGCCGAGGCCAACGAGGACGCGGCCCGGTCGGTCGCCGACGCCGTCGACGCCGTCACGCGGGCCCAGGAGCAGGCCGCGGAGTCCGCCCAGGACCATGCCCGGTCCGTCGCCGACGCCGTCGCCGCGGTCGCTGACGCCCAGCAGCAGGCCGCGGAGTCCAACGACGACGCGGCCCGGGCGGTCGCCGACGCGATGCAGGGGCTCGCCGATGCCCAGGCCTCGGCGGCCGAGCAGGCCGCCGGCGCCGCCGCGCAGTCCTCGAAGTACGAGGAGGCGCTCAAGAAGCTGACCCCGGCCGGTCGGGCGTTCGTCGAGCAGCTGATCGCGATGGGCGAGCCGTTGCGCGAGCTGCGCGACGAGGCGCAGGAGGCGTTCCTGCCCGGGCTGACCCAGATGCTCCGGGACTCCGAGGAGCTGTTCCCGATCTTCCGCAAGAACATCGGGCTCGTCGGCCGGGAAATGGGGATCATCGCCAGGCGGTTCGGCGATATGTTCCGCGACCCGGCGTTCCAGGAGCAGCTGGACCGGATGCAGCGGAACGCCGTCCCGATCGTGCAAGCGCTCGGGGACGGCTCGCTGCGGCTGGCCGAGTCGTGGGTCAACGTCGGGGCGAACCAGGATATCGCCCGCGGTACGGCGGACCTGCTCCGCGGCGTGCTCGAAGGGCTCGCCGGGATGCTCGACTACGCCGACCGGCACGGCGACTCGTTCGGCCGGGTCCTGTCGGCGCTCGGGGAGATTCTGGAGATCGTCCTCCCCGCGGTGATGGACCTCGCCGGGGCGGCGGCCGAGTGGCTGGCGCCGGCGCTGGAGTGGCTGGTCTCGATCCTGCGCGAGCACGAGGACGACATCTCGGGGTGGATCCTGGAGATGGGCAAGCTCTACCTCATCTTCAAGGCGTTCATGCTGGTGAGCCGGTTCGGGCTGATCCTGTCGTTCGCCGGGGCCATCGCGCGGCTCATCCCCGGGCTGGGGCGGCTCGCGACCCGGCTGCGGACCGCTGGCCGGCTGATGCGCAACCTCGGCGGCGCGGGCGCGGGCCTGGCCGGGCTCGCGTTGGCCGACAACTTCCTGCCCAAGGCCACCCCGGAGGAGGAGGCCAGCAACAACGGCCTGGGCTACGCCGGGTTGAAGAACATCACCGGCGCGGCGAACCAGCTGATGACCGACCCGGCGACCGCGTTCGACGATATCCGCGCCGAGTTCGAGGAGCTGTCCGCGACGTGGGAGCGCGGGGAGACCCCGCTGCAGCAGTACTGGCAGGCCTTCCAGAACTGGATCGGCCGCATCCCGGGCGACGTGTCGGGCTGGTGGACGCAGCTCCGGGCCGACGTGGGCGCGTGGGGAACGCAGTTCAACGCCGACGTGAACGCGAAGCTCGCCGAGGTGTGGCACGGCTTCACGAACTGGCTCGGGGGCATCCCGGGCGCCGTCGGGGGCTGGTTCGCCCAGGCGGGCGTGAACGCCGGTCAGAAGCTCGCCGAGCTACGAGACGGCACCGGGCAGTGGGGCGCGGAGATCGTGGCCGGGTTCGTCGAGTGGTTCACCACCCTGCCCGAGCGCACGTCCCGGTGGTGGAGCGAGACCGTCGAGGGTGCTCGCCGGCGTGCCGCGGAGCTCGTGCGCGGCGCGCCGCAGTGGGCGCAGGACGCCGTCAACGGGTTCGTCGAGTGGTTCACCGGGCTGCCGGGGCGGGTCGGCGAGCACTTCGCCGGGCTCTACCGCACCGCGCAGCAGCGCATGGGCGAGCTGCGAACCGGGTCCGGGCAGTGGGCGTCGCAGACGATCCAGAACCTCGTCTCCTGGTTCGCGACGCTGCCGTCGCGGGCGGGACAGTGGTTCGCCGGGATGGTTGCCGGGGCGGCAGAGCGGGGCCGTCAGCTCATCCAGTGGGCCCGCGACCTGCCCGGGAGCATCATCCGCGCGATCCTGAACACGAACCTGTGGCAGTCCGGGGTCTCGCTGGTCTCCGGGTTCTGGAACGGCATCGTGTCGCGCTGGAACCAGATGGTCGATTGGGTCCGTCGCGGCATGGCGCAGCTGCGCGCGCTGTGGCCGTTCAGCCCGGCCAAGACCGGGCCGTTCTCCGGTCGCGGGTACGTCACGTACTCCGGCATCGCGCTGATGGGCGACTTCGAGGAGTCCCTGCGCAAGGGCACCCCCGGGGTCATCGCCTCGGCGCGGGCGGCGATGCAGGCCGCTCGCGCGCAGTTGGGCGGGGACATTCAGGCCCGGATCAGCGCGCCGGGTTCGGCCGGGTTCGCCCCGTCGACCCTGGCGAGCGTCCTCGGTGGGGTCGCCCGGGCGATCGTCAACGAGGTGCACAACCACTTCGAGGTGGGCGGCACGGTCGTCGCCGAGCGGGACCTCCTCGAACTCGTGCGGAAGGCGACCGCGCGCTACGCCGGTCGCAACGTCAACGCCGGTCTCTCCGGGGGGTGATCCTGTGGCATCGAACCTGCCCAAGGTGGTCGTGCTCGGCGACTTCGAGCACGGCCCGCCGGCGCGGCCGGACGGGCTGACCTCGGTCAGGCTGGACGAAGGGCACGGGCGGTCGATCGGCGGGTTCTCGTGCTCGCGTGGCCGGTCCTACGAGCTGGGGCAGGTTGAGGCCGGGACGTGCTCGATCACCGTCGAGGACCCGCAGGAGACCCTCAACCCGAGCAACACGTCCTCGCCGCTGAACTCCGGGACGAACAAGCTCGCGCTGTACCGGGCGGCTCAGGTGCGGGCGTGGTGGCCCGGGCCGGACACCCCAGGGAACGCGATCCAGGCCGGGACCTACGGCGGGACGACACACCCGGGACTCGAGAACGGCGGGGTGAACGGGTGGGACGCGACGGGGGCCGGCACGGTCGCAAGCTCGACGATCACCCCGCGGTCGGGGACGCGGTGCCTGAACTTCCTCCTCACCGGGCCGTCTGCGACCGCGCGGGCCTGGGTCGGCCCGAACGGAGAGCACTGGGGGCCGTGGTCGATCCCCGGAACGTTGATCACCTACAGCGCGTACCTGCGGGTGACGACCTCCGGGGTGAGCGCGCGGTTCAACCTCGGCGGGGTGCTGTCGGGGACCGCGGTGTCGGGCGGCGGCTGGACCAGGGTGTCGGCCACGGTCATGGCGACCGGGCTGCGCACGCCGCTGTCGCTGGTCGTGACCGGCGGGTCGGGGACCCTGCAGGTGTTCCTCGACGACGAGCAGGTCGAGTACGGGGTCGCCACCCCCTCGGCCTTCACGACCTCGGGCCCGGTGTTCTGGCCGGTGTGGACCGGGTTCATCGAGCGCTACCCGCAGCGGTGGGTGGACCGGGGGTTCCGGGGCCAGCGGCCGTTGGAGCTCGTCGACGCGCTGTCGGTGCTGTCCCGCACCGTGCTGGACGACACCTACGAGGCCGAGATCGCCGGCGACGACCCGTCGCTGTGGCTGCCGTTCGATGACGCGACCGGTCCCGGCCGGGCGCAGGGGCGGCTCGCGGGCACCGTGCGCATGCGGGAGTTCCTGCCGTCCAAGGGCGGGACGATCGCCTGGCGCGGGGACACCCTGCCCGACGGGACCCCGGCCGTGACGCTGTCGCAGGAACGGCAGAACCCGGCGGACCTGGACTACGCGGGCCAGGTGACCTCCCTCGACACGCGCAACGCGACCGGGTGGGGCCCGACGCTGTTCACCCTGAACACCGGCGCGGCGACCATCGAGTTCTGGGCGAAGATCGACGCATCGGTCGCGCGAATCGTGTTCCAGTCGATCACCTCGGGCAACTACCTGGAACCGACCAGCGGTGATCAGTGGTTCGGGCTGATGTTCTACAACTACGCCCGGTCCTATCTCGCGGTGAACCTGCCAGGGCTGCTCTACGGGTACCCGGCCGCGGAGGACTTTGTCATCACCGACGCCTATCTCGACGACGGGCAATGGCACTACTTCGCTATCTCGTTCGAGCCGGACCCCGCCGTTCCGGGCAACTGGAAGGCCGCCTACAGGTTCGATGCGAGCGTACGTGAAGACGGCGCCCTGGCCGGGATTCCGCTGCCGATCACCGACTACGGAATCAACTCGATCAACATTTCCGCGTTGACCCGCAACGGGAACCCGCTGTCCAAGGTGAGCGTCGCCCGTGTCGGGTTCTACCCGACACGGCTGCCGAGCGCCCGGTTGCGCGCCCACTACCAGCGCGGGGTCGGGTACCTCGGTGAGGCGCCCGACCAGCGGGCGCTCCGCATTCTGGACCGGGTGTACCCGGGCGGGGCCCGGCGCGTCCCCGTGGACTCGGCCTCGGCGCCGCTGGCCGCCGATCACGAGCAGATCGGGGGGTCGGCCCTCGCGGCCTTGGAGGCGCTCGCCGCCACCGCCGACGGGATCGTGTACGCGGCCCGCGACGGCGAGGTCGTGGTGGAGACCTCCGTTGCCCGACACCTCGACGGCGTGCGCACGGGCTGGGTGTTCGGCGAGGCCGCCGGGGAACTGCCCTACGAGGACCTGCGGCTCGACTACGACCCGCGCTACGTGTTCTCGCGGGTCAGACTGTCCCGGCCCGGCCGGTCGGGGCCGTTGGAGGTCGTCGACGCCGCGATCGAGGACGAGATCGGCCAACGCACGCTGTCGCTCACCCTCGACGTGCTCGACGACTTCGAACTGGAACAGGCCGCGACCTACCGGCGACGCCGGTACGCGGCGCCTCGGATGCGGTGCGAGCGGCTGGTGCTGCGCCCGGACTCCAAGCCGGAGCTGTGGCCGATCGTGCTGGCCGCCGAGATCGGGCTCCGCGTCACGATCCGCCGGCGCCCACGGGTCGGGCCGATGTTCTCGGCCGACTTCTACATCGAGTCGATCACGCAGGACGTGAACGTTGCGGCCGGCACGTGGGAGTCGATCTGGGAGCTGTCTCCGGTGTGGGTGGATCGGGCCTGGGTGTTGGGGTCGTCGACGGCCGGGGCGCTCGGGACGACCGCCGTGCCGGTGTATTAGGAAGGAGGTGCGGCGGTGGCTGATCTCTCACGGCCGACGCCTGAGATCCCCGAGTTCGTGGACGGCAGGATCGTTCGGCAGCGGGAACTCAACGCGATGCCGCGCAACGTGGAGACCTTGTTCAATGGCCGGATGGGCGGTTTCCGCACCCATAAGCCGATGGCGGTTTTGCAATGCGCGTCGGCATCGGTTCGGCACAACTTTGTCGAGCCAGTCGGGCCGGTGACATATCTCGTCGATACCGATGGTTTCGCCGCGTCGTCCGGGACTGCGCTATCGGTCGTCACTATCAACACGGCGGGCATCTATTGGCTGGAAATCCGCGCTTGCTTCGCGGCGTCGGGCAACCTCAATAACAATCCGCAGCCCCGCATCCAGGCCGCGATCCTCGTCGGCGGTGAGAACGTCGAGCACGACGCGGTGTGCAACCCGCGGGTCCGGCTGGTGCTCAACCAGCCGGCGCAGGTGCACGGCGCCGCGCTGGTGCCGCTCGACGTCGGGGCCGCGGTGCGGTTCTGCCCCGTGCAGGTCGGGCCGCTCAACACGGGGCAGCCGTCGAACAACCAGACCCACCCGCTCGATTCCACGCAGGGCGGGCTGAAGGCGTCGCTGGAATGGGTCGCGCCGCTCGATCTGCGTAGAGGGGCGGTGACGCTGTGACCGCCCCCGTTCCCGCATTGCCGACGTTCACCGCGGGTCAGGTCCCGACCGCGACCAATCTCGCGGGCATCACCGACAACCTGTTCAACCTCTACAACTTCACGATGGGCGGGTTCCGCAAGGACCGGCCGGTCGTCGTGGTCGGGGTGTCGGTGGAGAACTTCGAGCTGTTCAACGGGTCGGACCGGGCGATCGTGTGGGATGAGCGGATCGTCGACACGGACAGCATGTGGTCGGGCATCGACGCCGACAAGTTGATCATTAACACGCCGGGGGTCTACCGCTTCGGCCTGTCGGTGACGCTGCAGCCCGTCACCGCCCCCCTGGGGTCGACCATCGGGGTGCGAATCGCCACCGACGGCGATATCGCCAACTTCTCGGCCGGGGTGTCCTATGGCACCTACGACTCCGGGTCCGGCGGCGGAGCGGTGATCACGACCGACTCCATCATCATCGGGACCTCGACGTACGTGCAGGGCTGGGCGATCCAGGACACCGGCACCGTGGTGGCCTGCGACCCGCGGTTCGGGGGCACCCGCATGTGGGCGGTGTGGGAGGGGCCGGTGCCGTGACCGCGCCCACCCCGGCCCTGCCGTGGTTCACCGAGGGCGTCCCGGTCACCCACACCGACCTCAACGCCCTGTCGACCCTCGAGAACTACCTCTACGGCCGGCTGCTGTCGTCGTTCCGGAGAACGCGCCCGATGGTGCGGGTCCGTCAGTCCTCCGCCGGTGCGCAGTCGATCGCGGCCAACACCGACACCCTCATGCAGTGGCAGCTGGAGGACTACGACACCGCCGCGATGTTCGCCCCGACCAGCGGGGTTATCACGATCCCCGTGTCGGGGCTGTGGCGGTTCGGCGCGCACGTCCAGCTCAACAACGTGGCGGGCGGCGGGATGATGACCATACGGATCACGCGGAACTCCACGGTCGTGACGTCGGGGGTCGTCACCGGCGGGTCCGCCCCGGGGCGCCCCGGCACGCTGACCGCCGCGCAGTGCGCTGACCTGCTGCCGCTGACCGCGGGGGACACCCTGCGGTGCTTTGTCCGGCAGACCGGCACCGGGGCGGCCTCGGTCTTCACGGGCTTCGGCGGCGCGAAGTTCTTCGCCCAGTGGGTCGGCCCGACCCCCTGACCGGAGGGGAGGCCGCCCGCTGTGGCCGCCCCCGCCCGCGGGCTCGCGATGACGCCTGCACCGCTTGGCGCCCGCCCCTCCCGGGCGTGGCGCACCGTCCGCGTCTCGGGGGGACCGCGTGCTCGTGCTCGACGCTGCTGGTGCAGCGCCACCTCTACCTGACTTCTCGTTCCTCCGGGACCTGCCCCCGAACGTCGCCTCGCAAGCGCTGTTCGTGGTCCTGGTGATCGCAGTCCTGATCTACGTCGGTCCGCCGCTGCGGGCCTGGCTGGAGGGCCGGGTTCGCCGGCCCGTCCCGGTCGTCGAGCCCGCCCCGGACCCGGCCGTGCCTGAGCCCCTGCCCGCGGTGATGGCGCGCACCGACGACATGACCGAGCGGTACATCGCCCGTCTGGAATCCGAGCTCGCGGCCGCGGAGGCCGATGCCGCAGGGCACGAGCAGGAGGCCCGGCGGCACGAGCGTGCGAAGGAGGGCCTCCGCGTGGAGAACGCACTGCTGCTCGCCCAGGTCGAGCAGCTGGTCCAGGAGAACCGGCGGCTGCGGGGAGGTGCGACGTCGTGACCGGCTACGAGGACCCCCTCGACGACGGCCCGCAGACCGAGGAGTTCGTCAGCGACGGGTTCGACTACGACGACGACCCGCCCCCGACGAAGGACGATCTGCGTCGTGCGCGAGCAGAGGAGCGGCGCGCCGTGGGCCGGGTCGCCACCCGCGCGACCCAGGCCGAGGCGCTGCCCCGGGTGGTCCGCGGGATCGTGAACCGGCGCGGCCGGACGTGGGGTCTGGTGACCCTCGCGCTCGCGCTCATCGCCGCTGTCCTCGCCTCGCTGGTGGTGTCGAACCTGGCGCTGTCCAGCTCGACGGCCACCCGGGAGGCGTTGGAGCAGGCGCGCGCGGAGTTCGTCGCGGGGAACCGGCAGCTCCAGGAGCAAGGCCGCCCGCCCGTACCGGCGCCGGCGGACATGGCCGATACGACCGAGACCATCATCGCCGCGGCCACCGCCCGGGTCCTGGCCGCGCTGCCCGAGGACCCGACAGCCGACGACGTCGCCGAGCGTATCGAGGCCGAGGTGGTCAGGGCGGTGATCGGGCCCGGGCAGGACCGGCTCCGGGCCGAGGTGAACCGCTACTTCGAGATCAACGGGGCGCAGTTCCGGGCGCCGCCGATCACCCCGGAGGCGATCGACGCCGCGGTCGCCCGCCGGTTGGAGCAGTTCCCGCCCGAGCGCGGGGAGCGCGGGGAGCGCGGCGAGCCGTGCCTGCCGTCGATCCCCGAGTGCGTCGGCCCGATGGGCGACACCGGCGAGAAGGGCGACCAGGGCGACCCGGCCTGCCCTCCCCCGCGGGTGCTGGTGCTGCGCGAGGTCGTCACCACCACCGGGACCGAGGAAGCGCTGCTGTGCCTGGCGCCGGAAGGGAGCACCCCATGACGACGCCGGCGCCGCTGCGGATCGGGCCCGCGACCCGCACCGTGCACCTGGACTACAACGGGTTCGAGGACGTCGACCTGGTCGTCGACGTCGTCGACGCCGACGAGGTCCCGGTGTTCATCACCTCCGCGTCCGCGATCATCGGCGCCGAGGGCCGGGACCCGCTGTTCGAGTGGTCGGCGGCCGCCGGGAACCTCGTGCTGCTCCCCGACCTCGCCGACCCGACGCACTACAGCCGGGTCCAGCTCACCGCGACCCGCGCGGAGACCCTGGCGTGGTCGAGGACGTGGCGCACGAGCGGCTGGCAGCTCGACGTCGTCGACCTGTTCGGCCGGTCCAAGAGGCCGTGCGAGGGGCAGGTCCGGGCCCGGCCGTCACGGCGGAGCACCTGATGGGCGCGGTCGAGACCCTGCGGGCCTGGGGCATCCTGCGGCCCGAGATCACCGTCCGCGCGGCGCAGGTCGCCGGGCTGGAGCTCGCCGCGGCGTGCGTGGTGCTGATGAACGAGACCGGCGGGGGCCGGATGGTGTGGGGCTCCGACGGCCGGTACTCCACCCCGCCGGCGCGACGGACCGACGCCCAGGGCCGGGTCATCTACGAGTTCGGCGGGCCGGTCACCCCGGACAACTACCTGCGGTTCAGGGCGGCCCAGCGCGCCGGGATCGTGCCGCGTCAGGGCGTCGGGGACTGCCAGCTCACCTCCGAGGAGTACATCGCCCGGGCCGAGCAGATCGGCGGGCCGACCGGCCCGGCCGACCCCTACGTCAACCAGCTGGCCGGGTTCACCGGCCTGGCCCGCCTGATCCGCGCCTACGGCGACCGGGGCGGGTTCCGCCGCTACAACGGCTCCGGGGACCGCGCCGAGGCCTACGCCGACAAGGCGATGGCGGCGCTCGTGAAGTGGCGTGACCGGATCGGGTCGACGCCGACGCTCCCGCCCCCCGCTGTCCAGGAGGACGACGACATGACCCCCGAGCAGGACCGGATCCTCCGTGCGGTCCACGACGAGCTGTTCCGCCGTCACCGCACCCGCGTGGACTACGGGCTCCTCGGTGAGGACCCGCCCACGATCCCGGTCGAGGAGACCCCGGCCGGGTTCTCGATCAACTCCGACGCCCGCGCCTACGAGACCCGTCAGCTCGTGCTCCAGCTCCACGGCAAGCTCGACAAGCTCCCCGCCGGTGGCGGCGGTGAGGCCGATCCGGCCACGGCCGCGGAGCTGGCCGGGATGCGCGAGGCGATCGACCGACTCGCGGCCGCGCTGACCCCGGACCCGGCCGCGTTCACCCAGGCCGTGCTCGCCGGTCTCGCGGCGAAGCTCGCCGCCACCTGATCCCCGCGCGGGACGCCCCATCCCTCGCGCCCCGGCCGTCGGCGACCGCCGCGCGGCCATCCACCCCTCCCCCGGAGGTACCGCCATGTCCGCACCGCTCGACGTCCGTCCCGTCCCGCTCCGCGACGCCTTCAAGACCGTGGCGTCGGCGAGGGCGTTCCTCGGCTCCCTCGTCACCGCCCTGATCGGGTGGGGGCTGCTCACCAGCGTGCAGGGCGACGCGATCGTCGGCCTCCTCGGCCTGATCCCGGGCGTGGTCACCGCCGTGACCGCGCTGCTCGCCGCGTTCGGTGTCGTCAAGCAGGCCGAGCCGCAGGTCACCCCGAACACGAGCCCGGCCGCGTTCGCGCGCAACGTCTCGACCGGGCACGTGGAGCTCGTGGCGCTCCAGCTCCCCGACGGGTTCCGCCCGGCCGCCTGAGGCCGGGCCCGCTGTCCGCTGCTGGTGCCGGGGGATCGGGAGAGGGGCCTCGGCACCAGCAGCACCCACGACCGTCCGCTCCCCTCCCCTCGACGACGGCCCCGACCCCTGCCACCGCGCCGGGGGCGGGGCCGTCGTCGTCCCCGCTCACCCATCACCCCGTGAGGTGGCCCCGTCATGTCCATGTCCCGCGCCGTGCTGATCGACCCGCCGGAACACCGGTGGGAGTGCCCGAACTGCGACCACACCCACGTGACCCGCGAGACCGCGCCGCACACCCCGTTCCACCCCTGCCGCGGGCTCCGCGGCGGGCTCACCTCGCCGATGGTGCCCGCGGGCACCCGGGCGAAGGTCGAGGCCCGGGAGCGGGAGGACTACATCGGCAACGAGCTGGTGCAGCTCCACAACGGGCGGCCGGTCATGTCGGTGGTGGTCACCCGCGACGACGGGCAGGACTGCGCGGTCTTCGCCCCGACCGCGCGGGCCCGCATCACCTCCTGATCGGAGAACCCGCATGTCCGACCTGTCCAAGCTCGCCACCCAGCACGCCTACCTCGCGGGCCAGGCCCGGGTCGCCGACGACGCCGTCGACGGCGCGAGGGCCCACCTGCAGAACCTCCGCGACGCCGCCGACCGCGCCGAGGACTCGCTCGCCGAGTCGGTCGCCGCGGCCGAGGACTGGCACCGCGCGGAGGCCGCCGCGAAGGCCGAGCTCGACGCCGCGCTCGACGCCGCGGCGGCCGAGGCCCCCGCCGGCGCCTCGGTCAGCGCCGAGGCCGGCACCGCGACCGGGTCCGCCTCCACCGACGGCGTCTGAGCCTCCCGCCCCTGCTCGTACCTACCTGATCAGTGCGCGCCCCACGCCTGACGGTCTCCCTCATCCACGGACACCAGGAGAGCCGCAATGGCCTTCGGCACCGCTTCCGAGATTTTCCGCGCGCACATCGGCGACCTGTGGGGCGCCGGCACGCTCGACTTCCTCACCAACAACATGAAGGCGGCGCTCTGGGGCGACGGGGTCACCCCCGCCCAGGACGCCGTCCTCGCGCAGACCTCCTACAACGCCGGCACCTGGCTGGTCGCGTCGGAGAAGTCCTCCAGCACCGACTGGCCCGCCGGTGGGCAGCTCCTCGCGAACAAGCAGATCAACCAGGGCACGGCCGCGGTGTGCTTCCTCGACGCCGACGACAGGGCGTCCGGGGCGAACGCGACCCTGACCGCGGTCACCGGGGTGACGGTCTACAACGACACCCCGGCCGCGGGCTCGAAGTACGGCGTGTGCTTCAACGCCTTCGGCGGGGAGCAGTCCGTCACGGCCGGAACGTTCACCGTCGTGTGGGCCGCGACGGGCATCGCGCGGATCACCCTCTGACCCGCACCCGCTGCTGAGGCCCGGCCGCCGCTCACTCCCCCGGTGAGTCGGCGGCCGGGCCTCTCCTCGTTTCCGGACAAGAGGAGGGGCGAGCATGGCTGATCCGAGTTCGATCTCCGACCTGCACGCCTGGTGGCGCGCGGACTCGCTCGCGCTCGCCAACGGCGCGGAGGTCGCGACCTGGCCGGACTCAGGCGGGTTGGGCTACAACGCGACGCAGTCAAGCAGCGCGCTCCGCCCGTCGTTCGTTACCAACGCGATCAACGGCAAGCCTGCGGTCCGATTCGCGGGCGGCGACTACATGCTGTCCGGGGCGAACTCCGGACTGCCCAACGAAACGATCTTCGCCGTCGTCAAGCACGGCGGCCGGGCCATCGAGCCGATCCGGTCGACCTCGGGCACTAACGGCGTCATCTTCCAGGTCCGGGCGAGTCGCCCGGCCCTGAGCTGGCAGAACACCGGGTTCCGCGTCGACGCGACCGGCACGGTCAACACGACGAACTTCCACGTCCTGACGGCCTCGCACACCACCTCCGCGACGTCGCTCTACATCGCGGGCGCGGCCGCCGGCACCGGCGGTGGCCGGGCGATCAGCAGCGGCCTCACCACGATCATCGGTATCGACCTGGAGGGCACCGACGAGTACCTGCAGGGTGACCTTGCCGAGCTCATCGTCTACTCCCGCGTCCTCACAGCCGGGGAGCGGGCGACTGTCCACTCGTACCTTCAGGACAAGTACGGGCTGACCGTCGCCGACTACGTCCCTCCCCCAGTCACGAACGCGACGGCGGGAACCGCGGCCGGTACGGGATCGGCCGGGGCGGCGACGGGATCGGTCACGGCACGCCCGGCCAACGCGACCGGCACCGGCACCGCCGGGCCGGTGGCGGCATCGCTCGCCCGGACTCCGGCAACGGCAACGGGCACCGGTACTGCCGGGGCAGCCGCCGGCGCCGTCAGGAAGACCGCGGCTGCGGCGACAGGTGCCGGTACGGCCGGGCAGCCCACCGCGGCGGTCACTGCCCGTCCCGGGACCGCATCCGGGTCCGGGACGGCCGGGCCAGTGGCGGCGTCGGTCTCCCGCGCCGCCCCGTCCGCGACGGGCACCGGCACCGCCGGGCCGGTCACGGCGTCGGCCGCACCCGCCGCCGGGGCCGCCTCCGGTACAGGCGCCGCGGGCGCGGTGTCCGCGTCGACGTCGCTCGCGCGCACCCCTGGCACCGCGACCGGCACCGGCACGGCCGGGCCGGTCACCGCGTCGACGTCGCTCGCCCGGACACCCGGCACCGCGTCCGGGTCCGGGTCTGCCGGGCCGGTCGGCGGGCACGTCGCCGCCCGGGCCGGGACCGCATCCGGGTCGGGCAGCGCGGGCGCGCCCACGGCGGCGATCGACAAGCGCGCCCCGGCTGGCACCGCGTCCGGTGCAGGGACGGCCGGCGAGGTGTCTGCGGCGATTGCGCGCACCGCCGCGACCGCGACGGGCGCCGGCACGGCCGGGGCCGCCGCGCCGATCGTCGCTCCGAACGCGGGCACCGCGTCCGGCGGAGGATCGGGCGGGGGCGCCTCGGCCGAGGGCGTCGCCACCGTCTACGCGCTCGCCGGGACCGCTGAGGGGACCGGCACCGCCGGCGTGACGCAGGCAGCGATCACCCGGGCCGTCGAGACCGCGCAGGGCACCGGCACAGCCGAGCAGGTACGACCGTCCCTGCAACCCGCTGCGGGCACGGCCGCCGGTGTCGGGTCCGCGGACGCCGCCGCCGCGGCGATCGCCACAGCCGCAGGGGCGGCCGCGGGCACCGGGACAGCCGGTGTGACCGTCGGGGCCGTCTCAGGGCAGGCCGCTACGGCGGCCGGTACCGGCACGGCCGGGCAGGTCACGGCGACCTCGACGGCGGCACCATCGGTGCCGTCGGCTACCGGTTCCGGCACCGCCGGGCCGGTGGCGGCAGCGGTCACGGCCACCGCCGCGACGGCGACGGGCTCCGGCACTGCGGGCGATGCCGCGGCGGTCGTGTCGGCCCGGCCGGGGTCGGCCGACGGGCAGGGGTCCGCCGCCGCACCGTCGGGGTCGGTCCAGGCCCAGGCCGGGAACGCGGCCGGTGCAGGTACCGCCGGGCCGGGAACCGCGTCGACGTCGCTGTCCCGCTCCCCCGGCACCGCTGAGGGTGCCGGGACGGCCGGGCCGGTGGCGGCTGCGGTGCAGGCGCGAGCCGGGACCGCGACCGGGGTCGGCTCGGGCGGGCCCGTCGGGGCGGACGCGGTAACCGTGGCCGCCCCCGACAGCGCAGAGGGCGTCGGCACGGCCGGACCGGTCACGGCGTCGACGTCGCTTTCCCGGACACCTGGCACCGCGGCCGGGGCCGGCGAGGCCGGGCCGGTGACGGCCGCGGTCACCGCGCAGGCCGGGACCGCGGCCGGTGTGGGCAGCGCCTCGACCGTGGCCGCGACGGTCATGGCGCCGGTCGGGGCCGCGGAAGGCGCCGGCACCGCGCACAGCCCCACGGCCGAGCTCGTGGCCGTGCGCGACGCCCCGGCGGCCGTTGCGACCGGGTCCGGCCAGGCCCACGCACCGACGGTGGCGGTCACGACCGGGGCCGCTACCGCCGCCGGGGCGGGCACGGCCGGGGCGGCGTCCGCGGCGGTGACGGCGCAGGCCGCCACCGCGCACGGTGCCGGCACGGCCGGGGCAGTTCGGGCCGACCTCGCCGGTACGGCCGCCACAGCCGCCGGTGTCGGTCAGGCCGGTGAGGCGACGGCCGCGCTCGAGGTGCTCGCCGCGACGGCGAGCGGCGTCGGCTCCGCGCCGCAGCCGACAGCGATCCGCCCGGGCGAGGTCGTCGGCCCGACGGCGCGCGGCACCGGCACAGCGGGTGCGGTGACCGCCGCGGTGTCGGCGGTCGCCGGAACGGCGTTCGGGTCGGGCGAGGCGCCCGTGCCCGACGGGGTCGGGGTGGTGCTGGCCGTGGCCGGCACCGCGGCCGGAACCGGCACGGCGGGCGAGGTGTCCGGGCGGGTCTGGTCGCCGGCGGGGACCGCGTCCGGGGCAGGGTCGGCGGAACCGGCCGGTTCGGTGGTGGCGGCTCGCGCCGGGACCGCGCTCGCCGCGGGCGCGGCGTCGCAGCTCGTGTCGCAGGACGACCGGCAGGTCCTCGCCGGGCAGGCGATCGGTACCGGTGTGGCCGGGCCGGTCGGTGCCGCCGTGGTCGTCTACCCGGGGTCGGCGACCGGGACGGGCACGGCGGAGGCGCCTCGGCCGGCGGTCGGCGCGGGCGTGGGTAGCGCGTCCGGGGTCGGCTCGGGCGGTGCGGTGCGTGGCCCGGACTCGTGGCGGCTGCCGTGGCAGGTGCGCGCGAGGCGGGTCGACGACCTCACCGCGGGGGCCGTCTCTCGCGTCGACGACGTGTCGGTGTCGAGTGCAGCGCGGGTCGATGACGTGTCCTCCCGCGAGCTGGTCGCGTCTCCGTAGTGCTGGATGCCCCCGGCGGGCCCGCTTCGGCGGGTCCGCCGGGGGCATTCGTCGTTCCCGGGATCGGCCCTCATTTGCCCTGTGCCGGTTCCGAGGGTCCCGTTCCACCGGGGAGCGGGTGTTCGTTCGGCACCGGGACGACCAGCGGCCGGTTCCGGCCCTATCCGGGGCGGCCCACGACCCCGGATCGGGCCGAATAAGGCTTGCAGGGCGCATGCACGGCAACCGCTACTTGCGTGCTGCCAGCGTGCAGCGGGCTTGCCACACACCACCAGCGGGTAGCTAGCACCCGCGCAGCATCGGTGCTGACCGACTGCACAACGCAGGCAGGCGGCATGCGCAACGCGGGCGGCCAGCGTGCGACACGCACCCGACACGCGCGATGCCCGGAGGCTGCCCGCTGCTACCGTGCGTGCTGCGCGCTACCACTGAGCACGGAGCACGCACCCCCCATGCAGCCCGCACCGGTTGAGCACCCGGGCAGGCAGCCGGGCACACGCATAGAGCACGCAGGGAGCACGGATGCTGCACCAAGCCATCGCCGTGATCAACGGCAAGGGCGGGACCGGGAAGACGAGCATCACGGCCAACATCGGCGGACTGTTCGCCAAGGCCGACTATCGGGTCCTCATCGCCGACATGGACCCGCAGGGCAACCTGGGCCGGGACCTCGGCTACGTCGACGACGGCCGCGGCGACGGGGGCCGAGCACTGTTCGCCGCGGTGACCGCCGGGGCCCCGCTGGAGCCGCTGCGCGAGGTCCGGCCCAACCTCGACGTCATCCCCGGCGGCGAGCTGGTCGAGGATATGGCCGCGACCCTCTACTCACGGGGGACCCGAGGGCAGAGCGTCAACGGTGCGGTGAACGACGCCCTCGCCACGATCGCCGCGGACTACGACCTCGTGTTGATCGACTGCCCGCCGGGGAACCGGGCGCTGCAGCAGATGGCGCTCACCGCGGCACGGTTCGTCGTGGTGCCCACGAAGGCCGACGACGCGAGTCTCGACGGGCTGGTCCAGGTCGCCAAGCTGTTCACGCACGTCAAGGGCGGGGACAACCCGCACCTGGAGTTGCTGGGGGTGGTGCTGTTCGGGATCGGGGCGCGCTCGCGCCGGATCGCCGAGACCGCCCGCAAGCAGATCGACCGGGACCTCGGTCCCGGCCTGACGTTCGACACCGAGATTCGTCACGTCGAGGGACCGGCTCAGGACTGCCGGCGCCTCGGGAAGCTGGTACACGAGATCGAGGCCGAGCTGCCCGAGGCGCGGAAGTTGCGGTTCCAGATGCTCCGCGCCGCTCGCGGCCGCGGCGGCGGCGGGCAGCACCGGCCCGATCCGGAGTCGGTGGCGGCGACGCAGGCCCTCGCCACGAGTGCCCCGCACCTGGCCGGGGACTACTACCGGCTCGCCGAGGAGGTCACGCAGCGGATCGGGGCGATGACGGCGGTGCCGGCGTGAACGCGGCCAACCCCCGGGACCTGTCGGCCCTGCGTGGCGGGCTCACCGGGCTGCGCCCGCCGCCCGCCGCGGCGGCACCCTCGCCGATCCCGGCGCAGCCCGACCCCGCTCCCGACCATGCCCCGGGCGACCGGCCTGCGCGCGAGGACCGTCCCCGCCCCCGCCGGCGCACGCCGAAGGTGGCAGCGCCGAGCGCGAGCACGAGCGGGAAGCGGCCCGTGCAGGTCTACCTCGCCGCCACCACCAAGGAGGCGATGGAGCGGGCCGCGAACGGGGCGGGGGTCACCCTCACGGAGTGGCTGCTCGACACCTTCGACCGGCTCGACGGGGAGCTGCAGGACCACTTCGCCCCGCCGGCGCCGCGACGGTCGTCGCTGCCTCCGCGTACCCGGGTGGTGCGCGCCAGGTCGGAGGCGTCCTCGTCGGTTCAGCTACGGCTCACCGACGAGGAACTGGAGGTGCTCGACGGTCGCGCCGAGGAGCTGGGTGTGCCGTCGCGGTCGGCGTTCCTCGCGCGGGTCGTGGAGCTCGGGCTGTCAGCGGACTGACCGGCGGTGCAACGCCGACGGGGCCCGCCACCTGGGTAGAGGTGGCGGGCCCGTCGGTGCGTTGTGGGCGTTGCGCCTACGCGGGGAACGCCTCGCGCCGCCGGGCCTCGATCTGCCGTCCACGCCCCTTGCCCATGCGGTCCTGGAGGGTCGACAGGGCGATCCCGGTGTCGCGCCGCAGCCGGCCGACCCCTCCGGTGGGGTTCTCGACCACGCGGTCGCCGAGCGCGCCGTCGCTGCGCAGGGACTCCCGGGCGTGGACGAGGGCTTCCTCCCACGCCGCTTCCGCGACGATCACGAGGTGCCGCAGGTCCGACACGCGCTGCAGGTCGTCCTCGATCGAGCCAGCCGTGGGGGCGGCGAAGTCCTGCACGGCGCGCAGCAGCGCGGCCGCCGCCGAGGACGGCGCGCGGCTGGGCAGGGGCAGACCCGGGGGCATGGCCGTCTCCTTCACGCAGTAACGGGGTTCCGGTAACCATAGCTGTGCCGGACGCGGAACGGAACGTCAGAGGGCGCGCCGCAGCGCAGCGACCAACATCAGCGCGTCCTCGTCGTAGGCGGCGATCTCGTCGACGAAGTCGAAGCGCTGTTCGTAGGCGGTGACCTCGCCCGGGTCGGAGTCGAAGTAGGTTCCCGACGGGGTCGACACCTCGACCGTGCGGCGGCCGTAGAGCCGGAACGGTCCCGAGGCGACGGCCGTCTTCGGCGAGGCGAGCGGGACGACCCCGACCTGCACGTGCGGGTGCTGGGTGATCACCGCGGCGAGGTGGTCCAGCTGCTCGGCCATGACCTCGGCCCCGAGGTTCCAGCGGAGCGCAGCCTCGGACAGCACGAAGTGCCACGACCGATCCCGGTCGGCGAGCAGGGCGAGCCGGCGTTCCCGGGCTTCCCACCACTCCGGGCCCGGGTCGCCGAACGCCGCGGCGGTCCAGGCCGGGGTCTGCAGCATCCCCGGGACGATCGCGTCCTGCCAGGACCGGATCAGCGTCGACTCCGCTTCGAGGCGGCCAATCCTGGCCTGGATGAGGTGGGGACGGCGGACCAGCACGGCGCGGCTGGTGACGGCCTCGGGAGCGAACACGCGGACCAGGTCGACAAGTTCGCGGCGACGCTCGGCGCTGGCCTGGCAGCCGCGGGCGTAGGCGTCGGCCTCGGCCGGGGACAAGGGGTGGGTGCCGTTCTCCGCGCGCGACACCCGGGCCTGCGACAGCGGGCGGCCGTCGAGGAAGTGGGCGGCGAGCTGGCCGGCAGCGTGCTGAGACAGGGGGCGGAGGCCACGGTCGGCGCGGTCGGTGGTGCGGATGGCGACGAGCAGTCGGGACAGGTCGTCCGGACTGCTCGCCGCTGCTCCTCGGCCGCGCGTCAACGTCAGGCCGCCGCGGACCTGCGGTGGAGCTCGGGGTGCCGTGCCCACCAGGTGTCGAAGGGCTCGGCGGCGAGCTGGGCGGCGCGACGGGTGGCGACGTACCGGGGTGCGGCGTCGTCGTCGAGGAGGTCCCCGCGGAGGAACCGTCCGGCCTCGTCGTAGCGCATGACGATCACGTGCGCGTCGTTGACCAGCCAGAAGTCCTGGACGATGAGGTCGCCCGGGATGGCGTGCTCCCCGGCTCGGAGGACGCCGATCTCCTCCCCGGCCGGGCCGTTGAGCGCGTAGCCGAAGTGGCACTCGAACCGCTCGTAGTCGGTGAGGTGCTTGCCGAAGATCCGCACGCGGGACGCGCGCAGGCCGGCACGGTGCTCGCGGCGGAGCGTGTCCAGCCACGGCTCCTTCCACGCCGGGTCCGGCTCGGCCGCGCCCTCCTGCCAGAGTCGCCAGTTCGGGCCGTCGTCGGTGACGTCGTAGCCGGGCAGGGTCTCGAGTCGGAACAGGGTGTCGCCGGCGCTGCGGTAGTGGTCGGCGAAGAACCGGCCGATCCCGGCCGCGTCCAGCTCTCGGTGCTGCTGCTGGGTCACCTCACACCTCCAGCCCGTCGGGAATCCACACCGCGTCCTCGGCGGCGGGCATGCCCAGCTCGACGAGCGCGGCGCGGACGGCATCGGGGATGCGCTTGCCCTGCACGACCCGGCCCCCGGGCATGACGTTGACCCGGTGCCCGGAGGGGCACTGGACGCGGTCGGAGCAGTCGGCGGTGGTCACGTAGGTCTCGATCTCGACGGCGGGCGTGTGGTCCATCGGGGCTTCCCCTCCCGATCGGCGGTGCGACCTGCGGAGTGTCCCCGGCCGGGCGGGCGGCAGTCAACCTAGAGGTGAATGGCGGTGCGTGTCGAGCAGCATCGCCCAGGTGGGGGCGTGTCGTGTCGCGGCTGGACTTATTCACCTCAGGCGTGCATAGTGCTGGCATCGGCCGCCCGCCGCAGCTCACCGGGGGCCCCCTCCCCGCCCGGCGCGGCGGGCGGCCGAAATCCAACACAGGCCAGGAGGTCTACTCGCCATGCCCGGATCGAGGTCAGACGCTGGGGTGCGCTCTACGCGCGTGCTCGCCGGCGTGCAGGTGGGGCTCGTTGCCGTCGCCCTGGTCGTACTCGCCTACGGCCTCGGGCTGGGGCTGCACGGCCATCCCCCGGCGCTCGTGCAGCTGGTCGGGACGGCGGCCGCCGTGGGGGCCGGGACGCTGCTCGGCGAGGTCCACACGCGCGTGCGGAGGTCGTGATGGCCGCCGAGCTGGTGCGCTGCCGCCTCGCGTTCCGGGGCTACCCCGCCGGCGCTGAGCTGATCACGCACGTCGACCTCGGCGCCGGTGATCACGAGCAGCTGCTCGGGCGGGTCCTCCGGGACGCCGCAGCCCGCGACGGCCGCGGCGGAATCGCCGAATACGAAATGCACGTAGAAACAAGTAACGGGCAATCCGTCGGCCTCTATGTATTGACGGAATAGGAGGTCAGAATGCCCGGACGGAGGGTCAAGGCCGGAAAGGCGATCGGCGCCCTCGCCGCCGCGCACCGCCGCCGCCGCTACTACGACGACCTCGTCGCCGCCGCACAGACCCCTTGGGACGCGATCCGGGTGCGGGCCCTCCACCTCGGAGCCGCCATCCGACACGCCCCCGCCGCCGCGGCCGAGCAGGCCGCCGCGACCGCACTGGAGCAGATGGACCGCCAGATCAGAGAGCTGGAGCAGATGACATGACCACCACCGAGCACGACCGGCCGCCGACCTGGCAGCCGGCACGACCGGCAACGGCAACGGCAACGGGGGAGGACCCCCCGGACGAGGAGCCTCGCGCGCGGACGTGCACGCGCGCGTACACGCGCGAGGCCGCCGCGGCGCTGTGGGATGCGCTCCGGGTGCCCATCGCCCGCGGCGTCTCCGACGAGCTCGACCGGGGGGAGCGGCACACCCGCTACGTCCACGCCGAGGCCGCCGTGCGCGAGGAGACTGGGCAGGCCGGGCACCGGTCGTTCTGGCGGGTCGGCCCGGCCACCGTCGCCGACGTCGTCGCCTGGGTCCGTGACGGGGCCGTGGTCCCCGGGGAGCGGCACCCCGCCCTGGAGTTCCTCGGCCGGGCCTACGGCTGGCTCCTGGCCGTGCCCGTGACGGTGCTCGCCTACGCGCTGGCCTACGTGGTGCAGCGGCCGTCGCGGTTCCTCACCGCGCTCGGCGTGATCGGCACCTGGCTGCTGCTGGGCTGGCTGTTCGGGGCCACGGACGCCGCGGCCGAGGCGATCGCCACGGCGGGGGGTGATGGGTGATGGCGACCGTCGCCCTGTTCCTCGGCGGGCTGTTCTTCCTGCGGAAGAAGAAGCTGGCCCGGACCGTGCCGGTGATGTGGTTCGGCGCCGGCGCCGGGGTGAACGCCTTCCTGCTCGGGCTGTTCAGCACCGGCGCGGGCTGGATCGCCACGACCCTCGGCCCGTGGGTCGGGGGGGCGATCGTCGTCCTGGTCGGCGCCGCGGTGTGGATGAGCCTGCAGCTCGGGCACGACCTGTGGCCGAGGAACAAGGGGGCCGCGTCCCGCACGACGGCCGTCGTCGCCCTGTTCCTGCCGATGCTCGCGACGATGATCGGTGACGGGTGGATTCCGACGCTGATCCTCACCGTGGGCGCGGCGATCAATGGCGCCGGCGGCGCCCTGACCGACCTCCTGTTCTGATGTTCGAGTTGTCGCTGTTCCTCGCCTACTGGTGGATGCGCGCAACCGACCAGCTCGGGCCGATGCTGAGCCGCACCGGGCTGATCACCGGCACACTGGACTCGACGACGTCGCGCCCGTCTCGTCCGCCGCGCGAGCCGCGCCCGCCGCGTGAGGCGCGCCCCCCGGCCTCCACCGGCGGCGGGTCCGGGTCGCACGGGGGCAAGTGGCTGGACAAGGCCGGCGACGTCCTCAACACGGCCGGGGGCCGTGCAGCCGACTGGATCGACCGACTGCTCGCCCTGCGCGATCGGCTCGCCGCTGAGTGGCGGCGTGGCGTCGACGCGGCGCGCGAGCAGCGACGAGCCGACCTTGGTGTGCGCCCAACAGAGGTCACCCGTCCGGACGACACGCCACCCGCGCGACCGGCGTACCCGCTCGGCGAGCACGAGCAGCCGCCCGTCGCCCAACCCCGACCAAAGCACCCGAACAGCACGAAACCGTCACTCGGAGGAGTCACCATGACCGCACCCACCAGCAAGTTCACCGCCGACGACGTCAAGGTCGACGACGTCGAGGCGTTCTACCGGCAGGTCCTCGCCGACCACGAGGTCCTCGTCGCAGGGCTGACCGCCCGGAACATGGACGCCGACACCCTCGGGGAGCTGGCCGAGTTCAGCGACCGCGCGCTGGGCAACATCGAGAGGCTGCTCGAACGGCACGGCGCGATCCGTGAGGCCGTGCAGAACGCCAAGCACGCCGCGGACACCCCGGCGTACACCGCGCGCTGAGGCGCGCCCACCAGACCGGCTCAACACCCCACCCCGGGCCCGGCCCGTCGACCCCTACGGGGTCGGCGGGCCGGGTGATCTGCGGAGGCCCCCATCGTGGACATGCTGCGCCCGTGGTCGCGGGAGGACCCCGAGACCCCCACGGCCGAACAGCTCACCGGCGCGTGGCTGGCCGAACAGGCCCGCCAGGCCGAGGCGCGCGAACGTGCTCGCCGTCATGCCGCCCGTGCACGGCTGTGGCGGGCACGGCACATGCTCGCCCCGCTGCTGCTGCTGCTGGTCGTGGGCGGGTCGGCCGCGGCGATCCGGCTGCTGCGGGCGGCCGCGCTACCGACGTGGCCGGTGCTCGCCCTCGCCGTCGCCCTCGGCATCGCCGGATGGGCACGGGCCCGACACCGCGGCGAGGCGACCATCGTCGTCGCGATCACCCTCTACTACCTCACGGCGGTGAGCCTCGGTGCTTGACCCGGACCTGCTCGCGATGCTCGGGCTCACCGCGGCGTCGCTGCCGTATTGGTGGCGGTGGGACCCGACGCGCCACCCGGCCCCCGTGTTGGTCGAGGACGTCATCCCGGCCCGGACGTGGCTGGAGGACGCCTGGGACGTCCACGTCAGCCGCCCGGGCGGGCTCCTGCCGGGGTCCCACCTCGAGGACGTCCGCGAGACCCTGGCCGGGTGGGAGGCCACCGTCGTGTGCGCCCCCGGCGGCCGGCAGACCTACGCCACGGTCCGGATGCTCGCGCCGAACCTCGGCGCCGCCCTGATGCCCGATGGCACCTGCGACGTCAGCCCCATGCCCGGCGGGCACCACGCCCGTGCCCGCCTGACCCTGATCCACTCGAACCCGCTGCTCACCTCGGCGCCGTGGCCGGGGCCCTCGCCGCTGCTGGCGACGACCGGGATCGCGCCCGCCGGCCGCTACGTCGACGAGGCACCGGCTCACATGCGGTTCTTCGAGCCCGGGTCTGGGGCGGTGCACTGGTTGGTCGCCGGCGCGCAGGGCCGCGGGAAGACGGCGTTCCTGCAGTGGATGCTGCGGGAGACCAGCCAGTGCCGCTACGTCGACGGGCACGGCCGCCAGCGGTCGCTGTTCGTGACCTTCCTCGGGGACGGCAAGGGCGGGACGTCGTTCCCACAGTGGCGGACCTCGCCGGCGATGGGCTGGTGGGCGGCCTCCCCGCACAACATCATGCGGATGGTGCGCGCGGCCGTGCGGATCGCCGATGCGCGGTCGCGCCGGTTCGCCACGCTGCGCTGGGTAGACGCTGCCGGGCGGGAGCGGACGGGGATCGACCACTTCGACCCGGTCCTGACGTGCAGCCCGTACCTCCAGGTGGTGATCGACGAGTTCCCCATGCTCCGCAAGGCGCTCGGGTCAAAGCTCGCGGCCGAGCTGGTCAGCATGGTGGTCTACCTCGCGCAGGGCGGCCGGGGCCTCGGTGTCCGCGTCACCATCTGCGGCCAGTCGATCTCCGGGACCGAGCTGGGCGGGAACACCGACCTGCGCGGCATGGTGTCGGGCAACGTGATCTCGTTCAAGACCCGCACCCGCGAGCAGGCCGGGATGGCGTTCGCCGGCGACATGGACGGGGTCCAGCCCGCCGACCTGCCCGAGACCCTGCCCGACGGGGTCACCCCGCTGCAGGGGGCGGCCTACCTGTACGGCCCGGACCGGCGCTCGACGATGCTGCGCACGTGGGAGCCCGCCGACAACCACGAGTGGGCGGCGGCCGCGCCCCGGGCCGAGCTCCACCCCGGCGACGTCGAGGCCGGCGGGCACGACCTGGCGGTGTGGGCCGACCGGCTCGCCGGGACGGTCCCCGACGAGGACCCCGAACCGGCCACCGCCGCCGCGGCCGACGGTGACGGGCCGGACGGCCCGCGGAACGGGGAGCTGCGCACGCTCGTGCTCGCCGCAGTGGGGAAGGGGCCGACGAAGACCGCGGAGGTGTTCGCCGCGTCGAAGGACTGGCCCGAGGCCGTCCCCGCGTCGGTGAAGTCGATCCAGAACGAACTGTCGGCGTGCGTGGACGACGGCCTGCTGGATCGGCCGCAGCGGGGCGTCTACGTCCGTGCGGGTCGCCCTCGCCGGCGAGCCGCAGACCGTCAACGGCCCGTCGGCGGATCGGCCTCCAGCAGCCGCGCCACGGCGTAGCGCAGGAGCGTGAACCGGGCGACGTCCAACGCGGCCGCGAGGGCGTCGAGGTCGGCGAGCTGCCCGTCGGCGAACCCGATCGCCACCTGGACCAGGCCCGCGCCGTACGGGCGGCGGGGCTCGAACTCGCGGACCTGCTCGGCGCTGGGCGGGTCGGCGAGCAGCATCGCGACGGCGCGGCGAATCTGGCCGGCGCGGGTGTCGGCGAGCCGCGCGGCGAGCGCGTCGAGGGCGGCGAGCACGTCGGGGCGCAGCTTGACGGGGTCCTGCCGGGACTTCCCCGAGGGCCAGCGGTGCGACCCGATGGCCGGGCGTCCGCCCTTGGGACGGGGGGTCTCCTCCTCGGTCATGGTGGCCTCCACGGTCGCGCTCATCGGGGGCCCCCATCCTGTCGTGAGGTCGGGCGGTAGTCGGGGACGGGGTCGTGCAGGCCGGCGACGAACCCCGTGCTGCCGCACAGCCCGCAGGC
>Ga0208179_1000136_pt1 | contig 56829 bp, 46 predicted proteins | sample Malvired_Geostar_FD_184238 | JGI IMG/M metagenome (GOLD analysis project Ga0208179, IMG submission 184238) | Marine viral communities from the Global Malaspina Expedition - Malaspina viral metaG DeepMed_Geostar (SPAdes) (version 2) | ecosystem: Environmental > Aquatic > Marine > Oceanic | place... | reverse complement strand
CCCAGTCCACCGGCCTGATTGGAGAATCCCTGGACAATTTTGCCGATGCGGCGGTGTACGGGCTTGCCCTTTATGCGGTTGGACATAGCGTGAAAATGCAGGTACGTGCCGCGCATCTTGCTGGTGTCCTGCAACTGATCTTGGCTGTTGGCGTACTCATAGAGGTGGTGAGACGCTTTGTATTCGGTAGTGAGCCTGAATCGCTGGTGATGATGGCTATCGCATTCGTCGCGTTGATTGCCAATACCAGTTGTCTGCTGCTGATAGCCAAACACCGGGAGGGCGGAGCGCACATGAAGGCAAGCTGGATATTCTCGGCCAACGACGTGGTGATCAACCTGGGGGTCATTACCGCCGGCGTTCTGGTCGCGTGGACCGGCTCCAATTATCCGGATCTGGTTATCGGTAGCATCGCGGGGCTCGTCGTGCTTAACGGTGCCAGGCGCATTCTGGCGCTCAAGGGTTAAAGCATGCCCTTTATTGGCAACAATCTCTCGCCGTATGTCCTGTTTTCCATATCCGGCCTGATAGCAGCATCGGACCAAACTGTAAAATGGCTGGTTCAACAAACAATGGCTTATGGCGAGTCGATCGCGGTGACCCCGTTCTTTAACTGGGTGCACGTATGGAACACCGGTGCCGCATTCAGTCTGTTCGCAAATGCTGGGGGCTGGCAGCGCTATTTTTTTATCGGAATCGCGGTAGTGGTCTCGGTCGTGCTGATCAAGCTGATTCGTGAAAAAGGTCATAATGGAGACGCCATCGCTTACAGTCTTATCCTCGGTGGCGCCATGGGCAATCTGATTGACCGGATCTTTCGCGGCTATGTTGTAGATGCCTTCGATTTCTATTGGCGAGACTGGCACTGGCCAGCCTTCAACCTTGCCGATATTGCAATTGTCCTCGGTGCATTGCTTCTCGTTTTCGTAGGCTTACTGCGAAAAGAAAATCCCAATGCCGAGTTGGATGGATCTTCCTGAAACCTTAGCGGAAAAAAGCCTTAAAAATGCGCTCGGTTTGACCGTGCTTGCCAGTCGGTAAGGCTGCATTTCCTGGCCGGCAATCAATGCCGAACTTGTTTCTCGAAAACGACCCGCTCCCGGCCAAATGGCGGCCAAGAGCGGGCTACCCGGATGCAATTACACCTTTTCATCCTGGCGGTGCAGCAATGTGTACAGAATTGGCAGTACAAACAGCGTCAGTAGCGTCGATGAGATAATCCCGCCTATCACCACTGTGGCCAGCGGCCTTTGAACCTCAGCGCCGGTACCCGTATTGAGGGCCATGGGCACGAAGCCAAGACTGGCGACCAGTGCGGTCATCAGGACCGGACGCAAACGAATAAGAGCACCTTCCACCACGGCGGAAACCAGATCACCCTGGTTGTGCCAAAGATCCCGAATAAACGCCACCATCACCAGACCATTGAGTACCGCCACCCCCGACAGGGCTATAAAGCCCACACCGGCGGAGATCGACAGCGGCATGTCCCGCAGCCACAGTAGCAGCACGCCACCGGTCAGGGCCAGGGGGACGCCGCTGAAGATGATCAGCGCATCTTTCAGCGATCTGAATGCCATCACCAGCAGGGCAATGATGATCGCCAGGGTCACGGGCACGACAATGGCAAGGCGCTGGCTGGCGGATTCCAGTTGCTCGAAGGTACCGCCGTAATCCAGCCAGTACCCGGCGGGCAGATCCACTTCCTGTCGAACTCTTCCTTTGATCTCCTCCACAAAGCCGCCCAGATCGCGATCCCGGACATTGGCGGTGACCACCACCCGTCGCTTGCCGTTCTCCCGGCTGATCTGGTTGGGGGCCGGAGCCAACTCCAGCGCCGCCACTTCTGACAGTGGCACATAGCCGCCTCCCGGCAGGGGCACCGGCAGATCCGCCAGGCTGTCCACATCCCGGCGGATGACCTCGGGCAGGCGCACCACCAGTTGGAAGCGGCGATCCCCTTCGTAGATCAGGCCGGCGTTTTCGCCACCTACACCCGCTGCCACCAGATCCTGAAGATCATCCACGGTCAGGCCGTAGCGGGATAGCGCCATGCGTTTGGGGTGCACCGACAGCATGGGCAGCCCGGTGATTTGCTCCACCCGGGCATCGGTGGCCCCTTCCACTGACTCCACGACTTCGAGCACCACATTGGCGGCATTGAGCATCTGGTCTAGGTCGTCCCCGAATACCTTGATGCCCAGGTCCGCCCGCACACCGGAGATCAGTTCGTTGAAGCGCATCTCGATGGGTTGGGTGAACTCGTAGTTGTTCCCGGGCAATTGCCCGACCGCCGCCTGAATCTCGGCAATCAGCTCATCTCGCGGTTTGTCCGGGTTCGGCCATTGCTCGCGCGGCTTGAGAATCACGAAACTGTCCGCGATATTCGGTGGCATGGGGTCGGTGGCCACCTCCGGTGTCCCGATTCGCGAGAATACCTTGTCTACCTCGGGGAAGGCCTTGATGCGCCGCTCCAAAGGTTTCTGCATCGCAATGGATTGCTCCAGACCTGTGCCGGGAATGCGCAGGGCTTGCACAGTCATATCACCCTCGCTGAGCTGGGGGATGAATTCCGACCCCAGGGTGGTTGCTAGCCAGATACAGACCGCCAGTAGGGCGCCGGCGCCCCCCAGTACCGGCCAGCGGAATTTCAGGGCCAGCTCCAGCGCCGGGCGATAGATCCCTTTGGCCGCACTGATGGCGGCACTTTCCTTTTCGCGGATCCTGCCTGTGAGGAACACCGCAACGGCGGCGGGGACGATGGTGAGCGAAAACACCATGGCTGACACCAGGGCCATGACCACGGTGGCGGCCATGGGATGGAACATCTTGCCCTCTACCCCTGTGAGGGAGAAGATGGGGATGTAAACTACGGTAATGATCGCCACCCCGAACAGGCTCGGACGTATCACCTCGGTCGTGGCTTCATAGACGACCTGCAGCCGTTCCTTGAGCGGCAGGCGCGCACCCGTAGCCTGCTGAGACCCGGCCAGGCGCCGGATGCAGTTCTCCACGATAATCACCGCGCCATCGACAATCAGCCCGAAGTCGAGTGCCCCCAGGCTCATCAGGTTGGCGGAAACGCCGGTCCTCACCATGCCAGTGATGGTGGCGAGCATCGACAGGGGGATCACCGCCGCGGTAATAAGGGCGGCCCGCAGGTTGCCCAGCAGCAGGAACAGCACCACGATCACCAGCAGCGCACCCTCAAGCAGATTCTTCTCCACCGTGGCGATGGCCTTGTCCACCAGAGTGGTGCGGTCATAGACGGCTTCCACGCGAATGCCCTCGGGCAGGGATGGCCGGATATCCTCCAGCCGCTCGCTAACGGCCCGGGCGACACTACGGGAATTTTCTCCCATCAACATCATGGCGGTGCCGATCACCGTTTCCACGCCGTCGCGGGTGGCAGCCCCGGTGCGCAGCTCCTTGCCAATGGCCACTTCCGCGACATCCTTCACCCGGAGGGGCACGCCATCGCGGTTGGCGATCACTACTTGTTCGATGTCGCCGATGGTCTTCAGTTGGCCGGGGGAGCGCACCAGCAGCTGCTGGCCATTGCGTTCGATATAGCCAGCGCCACGGTTGGCGTTGTTGGCCCTCAGTGCCGCCACCAAGTCCTCGAGGCTGACGCCGAGCTCCAACAATTTTTTCGGGGAGGGCGTGACGTGATACTGCTTGTCGTAGCCGCCGATGGAATTGATTTCGATCACCCCGGGCACCTGGGCCAGTTGAGGTTTGATGATCCAGTCCTGCACTTCCCGCAGGGCAGTGGCATCCCAGGGCTCACCATTTTCCCGGGTGGCGCCGGGCGCCGCATCCACGGTGTACATGAAAATCTCGCCCAACCCGGTGGCGATGGGGCCCATCTCCGGCTCCAGCCCAGGCGGAAGGACGCTTTTGATGGCGCCAAGGCGCTCGTTGATCAAGTTGCGGGCGAAATAGATGTCCGTGCCTTCTTCGAACACCACGGTCACCTGGGACAGGCCGTAACGGGACAGGGATCGGGTGTAGGACAGGCTGGGCAGGCCGTACAGCGCCGTCTCCACCGGGAACGTGATGCGCTGCTCTGTCTCCAGGGGTGAATAACCGGGTGCCTCGGTGTTGATCTGCACCTGGACATTGGTGATATCAGGTACCGCGTCGATGGGCAGGCGCTGGAAACTCCAGACACCGACACCGATCAGCACCAGAATCAGCGAAAGCATGAGATAGCGCCGTTCTACAGAGAGGCGCACGATAGCGTCGATCATAGTGGCCTCCTGTTAATCGTCGTCTGACACGCTGGATTTTTCGATATCCGCCTTGATGAGATAGCTGTTCTCCACCACGTAGCGTTCGCCGGGCTTCAGGCCAGAAAGTATTTCGGTGAACTGGCCATCCGTGCGGCCCAACTCGACAGGCCGGGGCTCAAAGCTATTGCCTTCTTGCACAAACACGACCTGGGATTCGTCGAGCAACTGCAGGGCCCGATTTTCTATCACCAGCGGCACTTCGATACGCTCTACCACGATGCTCGCCGAAACCAGCCGGCCCGGTGAAAGCAGCTCCTCTGCGTTGGCAATTTCTGCCCGGGCAATGACGTAGGGCGAGCCGCTGTTCTGCGGCACGATATGACTGATCCTGGACTCGTGCTGGGCATCTCCGGTGTCAATTCGCACCAGCTGTCCTGGTGCGATTTCGCGGCGCTGCCCCGGGAAGATTTTCAATTCCACCCATAGCGGGTCGAGCTTGGCGATGGTGAACAGCGCCTGCTCCCCGGCCAGCTCGCCGACGTTGATATTGCGCTGGATAACGGTACCGGCGAAAGGCGCACGCAAGGTGTAGGGTTGGAGGCTGTCGTTGGATTCGATGCTGGCCAGTGGCTCGCCAGCCTTGACCGCGTCACCGAGACTGGCATTGATTTTCGTAACCTGACCCGGGAAGCGTGCCCTGATCAGGGCAATCCCGTCGGGATTGGGAACAAGGCGGCCATAACTGCTGATGGTGCGCTCCAGGATGCCGGCACCTGCGGCCTTGCTTCGGATACCGGCTTGCTCCGCCATCTCGGCGGAGATTTCCGCGTGAGTGCTCTCCGACTCCTCGTGCTCGCCGCGCTCTTCGTTGACGTCACCGTGCGCATGCGAATCATCACTGTGATCATCTTCCGCGGCATGAGTCGGTCCGGCCGTCAGCACATAAACGCTGGCAAGTATGAGTAAATAGTTAACGACTTTCATGGTAGTAATCCTTGTTCAGCGGCCAGCCAGAGGCTGCGCCGTCAGTTGTTCGATCAGCGACTGGTTGAGCAGCGCCGTGGTGGCGGCGTCGACCAGCGCCTGCCGGGCGGAGAGCAATTCCCGCTGCGCGGCGGTCCACTCCACATAGCTGTAGCGACCTTTCTCGTAGGCCTCGCGGGTCTGGCTGAGGGCATCACTCAGATCGGGAAGCACTTGGCCGCGAATCTGCTCAACCGCCTCGATGTTTTGCTGCCGCTGTCGGTAAGCCTCGAACAGGCGCGAGTGGAGGCGAAGCAGGGTGTCCTCCCGGCGGTACCGGACTTCATCCCGCGCCGCCAGAGCGGCTTGCACTTCGCCGCGATTGCGCCGTCCGGAAAACAGCGGTACGGAAAACCCGCCGACCAGCGCCGAGTCATCCGTCTCCTCGAACTGCCGGACACCCACCTGCCAGCGGATATCGCTCTCGGACTGGCTCCGTGCCAATTGGACTTCCGCCTCACGGACGCGCCGCTCGCTGGCATAGATTTGAATGGCCGGGCTCTCACTGACCCGCTGGTACAGGATCTCGAAACTGTCGGAGGACCCGAACTGGAACAGGTCGCCCTCCAGACTCTGAAAGTCCGGACGGGTATCACCCCAGAGCGAAGCCAGAGCTATTTTCCGGCTCTCGTATTCGCTTAACACGCGGGACTGCTCGATACGACTCCGGGTGAGCGCGGCCCTGGCGCGCATGACTTCGGCCTGGGGCGCCGCGCCCCGGTCGGCGCGACGGGTGACGATCTCGTGGGTGGCCTCGGTCAGCGCCACAGCGTCAGCGGCCAGTTCAAGTTTTTCCTGCAGGGCCAAGGTGGCGACAAAACGCTGGGCCACCTGTCCCAGCACATCCAGGGTTTCGGCCTGGCGCTCGGCCTCGACCAGAGCGTATCGCGAGTCGACGACGCTGACGCGGGCCTCACGCTTGCCGCCAAGTTCGAGAACCGATGACAAGGACAGGGTGTACTCTGCCGCGTCGCTCCCCTGCCGGTTGCCGCTGCCGAGGACGTTTTCCACCTCCAGGCCGGCTTCCAGGGCAGGATTTTGATCCGCCGTGAAACGACGGCCTTCAAGGCCCTGAAGGCGAAAATCGAAAACCTGCAGGGTGGGGTTCTGCGCCACGGTCCGCGAGAGGGCATTGGCAAGTGTGAGAGGTGCCTGCTCGGCGTACGCAACAGTGCCCGTCAGGGTTAGCACGAGAAGACACAGCAAGGTGTTAAAAAATTGACTCGGTATTACCCGCCGCCCATTTTTTATGGGCATTCCAAAAAGCATGAAACTACTCCTACGAAAGTCTAAATGACAGTAGTTCCCCAAGCTGGGGAAGGTGCTGCTCGCAGGATCAAACGATAGGAGGGCGGAAAGGAGAGGATTGATCGACAGAGGAAAAACTGGCCTGGTAGCCCGTCAGGCTTTTGTCCGGCATATTGCCCAAAGCGTCCGGCAGGTAACCCATCGATAGCATATGGCAGTGCCCATGGCACAGATCACATTGCACGAATGAATGGCCGGAATCGTCCGGCGCGGCGGGAGACTGATTGCCGGTCGTGTCGGCTGGCTCAATATCCGAGGGGTCAGTTAAAAGTTCAGCATCGTTGTGAACCACTCCCGGACTATAAAACTGACCCATATCAGCAACAGACACCACCGACTGCAAAGCCATCAGGAGCATCATTGCCATTATGAATCTGCGTCTAACCACGCCAGTTATGCCCAAACAAAAAGGAAGCGAAGTCTAGCGGCACAGCAATTGCCTGTAAAGTCCTCTACGCATTCGGGGGCTACGTTCAGCGCCAAGACATTTACCAAGACCATGAAACGGTTGTCCGTGAGTGCTGGATAAGCTCTATTCATTGGAGTTTTTCCTTTGATTAGCGACTAATATCCAGATTCATTTATTATAGATCGTCAAGTCCCAGCGGTCGGTTGGATGGTTTTTTACCGGGTCAATTTTCAAATCGGCCGCCTGCCACCAGTTTTTTCCCAGCCATTGTGATGCGGGCAGAGCGCCTGACTAGACAGCAAATTGAACGGATGATCGACCAGCATGCCGAGAAGTGCAGCCAAAAGGACAGATTTAGCCGACCGCTTGCTGTTTCTCAGAGATATCCCCTTTTCCATTTCTGCAGCTGTGGGTTTCATCGCGCTCTCGGGTATTGCCATCCTCAATGGGTTGGTAATGGTGTCGTTTATCCGTGAGTTGATGCATGAAGGTGTAACGCTGGATGACGCGATTATTGAAGGCGCGGTGACCAGGTTACGGCCAATTATAACCACCGCACTGGTGGCATCATTGGGTTTTGTGCCGATGGCGCTGAATACGGGTATCGGGTCTGAGGTTCAGCGACCACTGGCGACTGTCGTTATTGGCGGCATTATTTCTTCTACCTTGCTAACGCTATTTGTCCTGCCAGCCCTGTACCGGCTGGTCAATGGGAAGGCAGCGCAGCAAATCAACAACAAGGGAGTTTAGGTTGTGAAATTGAAATACTGGATTGGTCTTCTATCCATTTTGGCAAGCAGCATCGCCATGGGGCATGGCATGTCAGCAGAGGATAAGGCGAGGGCGCTCAATGCCGGTTTCATGGAGTACATTGAGCTTGGAGCGATGCACATGGTCACAGGCTATGACCATTTACTGTTTCTGTTCGGCGTGGTGTTCTTTCTGACCCGCTTCAGTGACATTGTTCGTTTTATAACCGCGTTTTCCATTGGCCACTCGATTACTCTGGTGTTTGCCACCCTCTATAGTATTCAGGCGAATTACTACTTAGTGGATGCGGTTATCGCTCTGACTGTCTGCTATAAGGCGTTTGATAACCTTGGCGGTTTCAAGACTTATCTGAAGATGAAGTCACCAAACTTAATGTGGATGGTTTTCGCTTTCGGTCTTATTCACGGGTTTGGACTGTCGACGCGATTGCAGCAATTACCTCTGGCAGAAGATGGTTTGGTTTTTCGCATCCTGGCTTTCAATGTTGGCGTAGAGTTGGGGCAGATTGCTGCGCTGGCCATCATGTTGTTTTTATTGTCTGGTTGGCGCCGCATGGCATCGTTCAAACGCTTCAGTCAAGCGACCAATGGGCTGCTGATGGTGTTGGGGTTGCTGTTGCTGTTGATGCAGCTGCATGGATATCTACACTCAAGCAATCCTGATGAATTTCCGCTGAACAAGGATGATCACCAGCATACTCATGAAGACATGGGGGTTGCTAATTCTCCGCTGTCCGGGTACGAGAAGCGCTTTGATTTGGATGCAGAGGATAGTGTTAACGGTGAGGTTGAAACAGAGGGTCGTGAGCCGGAGGAGTTGCCAAACAGTGCCTCTAATCCTCACGCCCATGGTGACGGCGAAGCCCATGTACATTAATAAATTTGATCTGTTTTTATGAGGAAAATGTTATGAGATGGATGAAAACCTTGATGACGATGATGGCCTTGAGTTTTGTCTCGCCGGTGTTTTCTCACGGCGGAGGGCATGCCACGGTAACCGCCGATCAGGCGGAGGAAGTAGCCAGGTATGTGGCTGTCGAGCTCACCGAGGAAGATCGGGGTATGGGATTTGGCAAACTGGACGAAAGCTGGAGAGAGATCCCCGACGAGAGCGTGGGTATCAGTAAATTTGGCCCCGGATATTACATTGTGGCTATGGATCATGAAGATGAGGAGCGAACGCTTTATATACTTATGACCAACACGGGTAATGTGTACGACGTAAACTTCACTGGTGAGTTCAAAGGAATTGATTGATATTAAGCTAGGGAATCAAGAGGAAAAATTATGTCAATGCTAGTCATTAAATACCTAGTATCAGCAGCAATTATAGTCTTGGTTTCCGAGCTGGCTAAGCAGAGTGATAGGGTGGGGGCGCTATTGGCGTCACTGCCTGTCGTTACACTAATGGTCTTGGTGTGGCTTTATTTTGAGGGCCAACCCACTGCCAAACTGGCCAATCATGCTTGGTATACCTTTTGGTATGTGCTCCCAACGCTGCCCATGTTCGCCTTATTCCCAGCAATGCTTGAGCGCTGGGGATTTTGGCTGGCTTTATTAGTGTCAGCTTTTTTGACCGTGTTTTGTTTTGCTCTGCTTGCTTTCTTGGTAAAACGCTGGGGAATTGATCTATGGTGAGGAAAGCGACTATTTTGCGGAAAATAGCCCAATCCTGTTTAGACTAATGTCGATTGCTGGCTGTCAGAATTCAATAATAGGCGTGTTATTTAGGCGTGGGTCAAATATGTGAGTATATTCTTCATAGAAAGAGTAGGTAGCCTGAATGCTTAGTTGAGCTCTAGATGTCACTTGGAGCGAAAACTCTCATTTAACGCATCAGCTATCATCTTGGTTCTGTCAGATCCTGGAGCCGGGAGCCCAATTTCTCCCAAGCCTCGCTGCATTCCTTGGTATAGCTATGGCGTTGATAGGTCCTTTTAACCCTATTTTCTTCGGTGTGGTTCAGGCAGCGTTCTGCGACTTCAGGAAGTACGCCTAGAGCGGTCATCATGGTTGCGCCGGTTCTGCGAAGGTCGTGAGGTGTCCACTTGCCACCGGGTAAACAAAGAGCTTGCGCGTTGTTAGTGCGATTGCTCATGGTGCCACTATTTGACGGGCGCTGTCGGTCAGAAAGCTGCTTGGTTATGGTTTTTGAGCAGAGAGGGCCGGTTTCCGCTCTGTTCGGGTAGCACCATGGGGACAGGCCTGTCATTTCCTGCAGCTGTTGGAAGAAACTGACAGAAAAGGCTGACAGGTGTACTTGATGAGGCTTGCCGTTCTTGCTGTTTTCGGCAGGAATAAGCCAAGTTCTTTGCTCTAGGTCAATATACTCCCAGCGTGCCGCCAGAAGTTCACCAATGCGGCAACAGGTGGAAAGTGCTATCCAGACAGCCAATTCAGAGGTTTTCAGCAGGTTGGCAGAGGGTAGGGCGTTTGTCAGTTGTCGAATCTCGTCCTCGGATAGCACTCGGTCACGTTCAGTCTCCTTACCTCCGATTTTGGCTTTCCGAATACTGCTGCTGGGGTCGAATTCAATGATGTCTCGGTCCACGGCAAAGCGGAACATCTGTCGCATCAGGCTGAATACGACTTTCACCATGCGGGTGACACCCCGTGCCGCCATGGCATCTGTCACCTGAGTGATGTGCCCTTTACGGATGTCTGCGACAAAGACTTGGCCAATGAGGGGGAGAACGTCCTTCTCGAACATGCGCCGGACTTCTGTACCCTTGTCTTTCCGGTGTGACACGTCAATTTCCATCCATCGCTCAAAGAGCTGGGAAACGGTTTGCCGAGAAGCCAGTGCAGCGGCCTCGGCCTCTTTTTGTGCCGCTTCTTGCTCAAGGCGTGATAGCTCTGCTTGCCTAGCGGCCTCTCGAGCGGCCCGTTCTGAGTTAAGGTGCTCTCCAATGTTCTTGATGCCTGAGACGTAGAGCCGCGATAACTCGCTGGCTTGGGTGCGGGCTTGCTTGAGAGTGAGCCCGGTGGTGCCAGTGCGTGAGTAAACTCCAAGCGGGTGAAACTGGCGTTTACCTGTCTGGTCACTGTAACGGAAGTAGAAGAGATGCTTCCCGTTTGGCTGAAGTCTGACCATGAATCGACCATGCCCACGTGGGCCGTCTTCGGTTAGCCAGGCATCTTTGGGCTCTTTTGGAGTGAGGTGTCTATCTGTGATGATGCCCATGTATGCTCCGAAATCTCGTCACCGTTCCGTCACCGTTCCGTCACCGTTTCTCAATCGCTTTCGGTGGATTCTAGTGGACGTTGTTGGACAATGCAAAGATGTATTTTTAACTAACTTACTGATATTTAATGGTTTGTAGATTCTGTTGGACGGCGACGGACAAGCTGTAACCTTTATGGGGTGCAAGGGGTCGGAGGTTCGAATCCTCCCGTCCCGACCAATCGAGATACAAAAAAGCCCGGCTGGAAACAGCCGGGCTTTTTTGTGCCTGGAAATGTGGCGGCTCCGCCAAAGGCTAATCCTGCTGTAGGAACGGAGCGTAGCGGAGTAACGCGCGTCGTTCCGTGCGGCCCACAGGGTGAGCGCAGCGAATAACACCTCTCGAGGTGCGAAACGCCCACGTTAAGAAAGCCTCATTATTTCCCCCGCAAAATCTCAAAATCGGCCGCAAAGGCCTCGGTTTTCGTTAAAAAATGCGTAACTCTTCGATCCGGTTGTCGCAGAATTTGCGACAGCTAAGCGCTTAGCGGATGTTGATTCAATCGACATACCGGCTGACCATGTCGAAATTTTGCCATTCTTTCGACATTGATTGCTGCTGAGGTCGCCGCCTTATGGGTGAAGTGTCTCTCATGCCGGCTTCCAGCCTCGTCGTAGGAGCGTCGCTCGCGGCGCGATCTCATTCTCCCTTAATCACCCCTGTCATGCGCAAATCGCGACAATCTAAGTCAGCCAAATACGAAAAAGCGGGTAAGATAATCTGGTAGCGTTTATGTCTTGTGATATGGTTCTCACATAAGAATGAACAGCTTTCAGGTAGGGAGTACCTGGGCAAAGAACAGGGGAGCTTAATGCCGGATTGCCCATTTTGTGCCGTGCCAGACGCACTGGGAAATGGCACAGCAATGCATAACGAATTGGCCTATGTCCGAGAGGACAAATTCCCCGTCTCCCCCGGCCACCTGCTGGTCATCCCCAAACGCCACGCCAACGACTGGTTCTGCCTTACCGAGCAGGAGCAGGCCGCCGTCATGCAGCTGATCAACCAGGCAAAAACCTGGCTGGACCAGCGCTATTCTCCGGATGCCTACAACATCGGTATGAATTGCGGCGAAGTAGCCGGCCAAACCGTCCCGCACATGCACTGCCATATCATTCCCCGCTATCAGGGGGACAGCGACGATCCCAGAGGAGGTGTGCGTTGGGTGAAGCCGGATCAGGCAGATTACTGGAGTGAACAATGACCCCCGCCCAGTACCTGGACCAGCTCAGCAGTCTGCGTATGGATCGCACCAAGGACCGGCCGCGCCCTCACAAGGTGTGCCTGTTGTTGGCGGTGCTGGATCTGATCCGTGCCGGCACCCTGAAAGAGAACCGGATTCTCTTCAATGAGTCCCTCAGGCAGGCATTCACAAAACGCTTTGAGCGGTTGAAGCAAGACAATGACCGGGACAACCCAGAGTTTCCGTACTTTTATTTGCGCTCATCCGGCTTTTGGCACCACAAGCCTGTCGCCGGAAAGGAAGAAGAGTACGAACGGCGGGTAAGAGACCATAAAGCCCCGGGCCCCCGGTCAACACCGCAGTTGATCGACTATGCGTGGCTGGATACACCGTTATTCAACCTGTTCCGGGATCCTGCCATGCAGCCGCAAATTGAAGCAGCCTTGTTTGCCAATCTCCAGGATCGGCGCAAACACTTTTCCCACTGGGCCGACTCCATTGGCAAAAGCGAGCGCACCATCAAAAGCTACGCCGGGGCACTGAATAACACCCTGCCGAAGTTGCTGCAGAGCGAAGGGGCACTGATCGAATCCTTCTTTGATGTAGGCTCGGTGGAACAATACCAGCAGCTCAGTAAACACATCGAAAGCCAACCTGCTTTCCAGGTCAAAGATGATACCGGCCACGGTATGTACAGTGCTGCCCTGCGTCTGTACGGCCAGTTTTTGAAAGACGCCACGGATTATGAACTGACCAACGACCTGGCCGATCTGGATAACGATAAGACCTTGTCAGAAACCGAGCGCAGCACGCTGCGGACCACTCGTCTCGGTCACGGCAAGTTCAGGGAGGGACTGGTGGGCTACTGGCGCGGCTGCGCTATCACCCAATATCCGGATGTACGCCTGCTCATCGCTTCTCACATAAAGCCCTGGCGAGAGGCAGATAACAAGGAGCGCCTGGATCCCTACAATGGCCTGTTGCTGGTTCCGAACTTGGATAAGGTATTTGATCGGCAGTTAATCAGCTTTGACAGGGGTGGTCGCATCCTGATCTCCAGTCACCTGGAAGATCCAGGAAAGCTAGGTATTCATAAGGATATGGTGGTCAAGTTGGATGATAGTCACCAGCAGTATCTAAATCATCACAGAGAACATTTTCGTGAAAAGCAGGCAGGTAGAACCTAACTTGGTTCATTATTGTGAATTGCTTCCCATAAAGTGATTGGTAAAGACAGATTGCATACTTGCTTGGCCAGTCGAAGGAGATTGAGGACTAAATATGAAAGACGTAATTTTGAAGCTGCGCCAATTTCGTGATGAAAGGGATTGGAAGCAATTTCATAATCCAAAAGATCTTTCTTTGGCTCTCAGTATTGAGGCTTCAGAGTTACTGGAAGTTTTTCTATGGAAATCATCCGAAGATGCTGATGTTGGGAAAGTAAAAGAAGAGCTGGCAGATGTGTTGGCCTATGCCTTTCTGCTGGCAGATAGCTATGACCTGGACATCAGCGAGATCGTGTTGGAAAAAATCAGGAAGAATGAGTTGAAATACCCTGTTAACAAGGCGAAGGGTACAGCCAAGAAGTATACAGACCTATGAGTAGTGACTCCCTCGTAGACATAAAACGCTACCCTTTCAGCGGAAAATCTTTGAATGATCTGCGTAGCAATGCGTTTGCTGTAGGTGGGTGGCCTCTGGTTTATGTTCTTAGTGATGAGAAGAAGCTGCATGCCTACATTGGAGAGACAACGGATGCGCTATCCAGAATGGGTACGCACCTAAAACATGATGAGAAGAAACTGCTTACGGCTGTCCATTTAATAACTAGTGAATACTTCAATAAATCAGCGACATTGGATGTTGAGTCGTTGCTGATCAAGTACATGGCTGCTGATGGGAAATACTCACTTCTCAATGGTAATCTGGGGTTGTCCGACCATAACTATTATCAGAGAGATGATCTTTACGAAAAGGTTTTCCGGGACGTCTGGGATGCACTGATCTCTTGTGGCGTGGCGTCGAAAACGTTGAACCATATCGATAACTCTGATGTGTTCAAGTATTCACCTTATAAATCTCTCTCCTTTGATCAGCGCCAGGGTTTGCTTACCATCCTGTATGAGTTACTTAACCCTGAAGTCAGGAATGTTGTTATTGAGGGCGGAGCGGGAACAGGAAAGTCTGTTCTGGCAATATTCCTGTTTAAATTACTGAGCAAAGGCGACAGACAGATTGATCTTCGTGACTTTGCTGATGATGAGGCTGAGATTCAGTCTCTTATCGATGACTTCAAGAATAATAATCCTGACCCTAGTATGGCTCTTGTTGTTCCGATGACATCCTTCAGGACGACCTTGAAGAAGGCTTTCAAGCATGTCTCTGGTTTGAGTCCCAAGATGGTGATTAGTCCTGCTGAACTTGCCAAACAACATTACGATATCGTCTTGGTCGATGAATCGCATCGCTTGAGGAAAAGAAAGAATCTGGGTGCCTATTTTGGCACTTTTGATAAAAGCTGTGAGGCACTGGGTATGGATAAGTATGCCTGCAGTGAGGTGGACTGGGTTTGTCAACAGTCTGATAAAGCGGTTTTTTTCTACGATAAGGGGCAATCCATCAAGCCGTCAGACGCTGATTCTTCTGTCTTTGATCGCCTCAAAACTGCTAAGGGGTCGGTAACCCACAAGCTGCTTTCCCAGTTTAGAGTCAAAGCTGGTCAGCCTTATGTTGAGTTTATTGATGCCTTGCTTAACTGTCGCCTTGATCATGGGGAGCGCTTTTCCGATAAAAATTATGAGTTCGAATTCTTTGAATCTTTAGGTGACATGGTCGATGTGATAAAGGGGAAGGAGATTGAGACAGGGCTTTCCAGGATCGTCGCCGGTTATTCATGGCCATGGACTTCAAAGAAAGATAATGAAGCATTTGATATTGAAATTGATGGTGTAAGCCTTCGTTGGAATAGCACCAATACTGATTGGATTAACAAAAAAGATTCATACAAGGAGGTCGGTTGTATTCATACCACACAAGGATATGACCTGAACTACGCAGGCATAATCTTTGGTCAAGAGATTCGGTATGACAAGGTGAGTGAATCAATTGTTATTGATAAAACCAATTATTTTGATCGTACTGGTAGTCAAGGCATTAAGGATCCAGAAGAACTGAAGCAGTATATTATCAATATCTATAGAACTGTGATGCTTAGAGGGATAAGAGGTACATTTGTTTATGCATGTGATCCCGGTCTCCAGGAATATTTAAAGCAATATATTCCCACTTATCCCCGGAAGATTGTTGCTCAGGATAATAATGTCGAATCGCTTGTCCTCTATGAGAATGCTGTCCCATTAGTTGACCTCCAGGCTGCTGCTGGTGAATTCAGTGATCTGCAGAATGTCCAGCATGAAAGTTTGGTGCCTGTGCCGGATGGAGTGATCCTGAAAGAGGGGATGTTTGCCTGCCGAGTCATGGGGGAATCCATGAACCGTGTTATTCCGAATGGAGCCGTCTGCTTGTTCCAGCAAGACCAGGGCGGATCGCGCAATGGAAAGACGGTATTGGTTGAGTGTGTTGATGGCGTTGATGCAGAGACTGGATCAAGGTACACCATCAAGGTATATGAAAGCTTCAAGGTAGAAGATGAGGAAGGTTGGAGACACTCACGGATTGAATTAAGCCCCAACTCTGACGATGAAAGCTTTAATCCAATTATATTAAATGATGATGAGGTCTTGAGTTACAGAGTTGTTGGGGAGTTCGTTTGCGTTATTTGATAATAGAGTGATAAGAAGCGAGCGTTATTTATAAAAGTTAGTGATTAATCTAGAAGTCAGCTTTCATTTGACTAAAATTTAGTCTGGCGGTCTGTTTTTGCGATAATTTCAGTATCTTAATTGGTTGAAGGTGCTTATGCCTGTTCCCTCGTTGGAATCAAAAAAAGCTTATTTTGCCAGGGTCCGTCGGGCCAACTACGCGGCCAGCTTGCGCCTGGAAGGCTTCACCGTGAAGGACGGTGATGTGAGATTTACGTCGCGCAAAGCAGCAGTCCTTGCCCACAGCCGTCCGGTTAAAGCGAAAGCCTGAAATAGATAAATACGGGGCTGTCCAGAATGGATATTGTTACCCCGAGAGTGATGCCCTGAAAACCGGCTGAACATCGAAGACGACGAAGCATTGTCTGATGCCGAGCGGGCAATTACTTCTGTTGCGCTGGTGTGTGATTGCTCGGGGCTAGAAGTTATCTACGACAAGTTTATTGGTGACACTCTCTTACTGATTTCCCTTCTGCCCCTTCGCCTTATACGCCGCCTTCCTGGCCCTCTTCTTCGCCTCCTTCTCCTCCTCTTTCAGCCGGCGTATCTCCGCCACCTTTACATGCTCCTGCTCCGCCATGGCCGGGGTTTCCAGGGTGAGCTGGCCCAGTCTGCCGCCGCGGTATTCGCTGATCAGCAGGGTGGCGGCGCGGTCGAAGTCCACGTGGCCGCCGCTGCCCAGGCAGCCCCGTTGTTTGCCGATGGTTTCCAGGAAGGGCACGCCTTCTTCGGGCAGGTCATCGCGTTTGAAGCGCTCTTTCATTTGTTCCGGGTAGGCCTGCATGAAGTATTCGGCGGCGAACAGGGCCACGTCGTCTTCCTGCATGGCGGTGGCTTTGATGGCGCCGGAGAGGGCCAGGCGGTAGCCGCTGTTACGGTTTTCGATTTTCGGCCAGAGGATGCCGGGGGAGTCGATGAGGATCAGGCCGCCGCCCAGTTCGATGCGTTGCTGGCGCTGGGTCACCGCCGGTTCGTTGCCGGCCCGGGCGACCTGGCGGCCGGCCAGGGTGTTGATGAAGGTGGATTTGCCCACGTTGGGGATGCCGGTGATCAGGGCGGTGATGGTAGTGGCCCGGTCCCGCTTTTTGTGGACCATCTGCTGGCAGAGGTCCGCCAGCTTGCGGATGGATTCCGGTTTGTGGGTGGTGATGGCCAGGGCGCGGACGGTGGGGTCTTTTTGCAGGTGGTCGAGCCACTGCTGAGTGATGTCTGGGTCGGCCAGGTCGCTTTTGCTGAGCAGTTTCAGGCAGGGCTTGTCGGCACGGAAATTCTCGATCACCGGGTTGGAGCTGCTGTAGGGCAGGCGGGCGTCGACGATTTCGATGATCAGGTCCACCTTGGGCAGGATGTCGCGGATTTCGCGGGTGGCCTTGTTCATGTGGCCGGGGAACCAGTTGATGCTCATAAGCGGGTGTTGCCTGTCTGCATGAAGTATCGGCGCATTATAGCTGAGTTGACTCGTTGGAGCCTTGCTCGCAAGGCGAAAGTCCGTGCTCCGCATCAAGCTTCGCCTTGCGAGCAAGGCTCCAACGGGTTGGTGGAAGGTTGGACGCTTTGACGCTTTTCGCCAGAGGCGTGATACGAATCGTCATGAGTGTCTCATTTTGTCTCCCGTACACTGGGTCCACTGAATCTGATAACAGCGGAGTAGGGTATGGATCTGCGGGTGCCGGAGCAGGAGAAGGCGTTTCGGGATGAGGTGCGCACCTTTCTGGAGGAGAGCCTGACCCCGGAAATCCGGGAAGCGGGCAGGCTGGTGACCTCGGTGTTTGCGCCGGTGAAGGAAGCCATGGCCTGGCAGCGCATTCTCAACGACAAGGGCTGGGCGGCGCCGCACTGGCCGAAGGAATTCGGCGGCACCGGCTGGAGTGTGAGTCAGCGGGCCATCTTCGCGGAGGAGCTGGTCCGAGCCGAGACCCCGCCATTGGTGCCCATGGGCCTGCACATGTGTGGCCCCTGCCTGATCGGTTGCGGCACCGAGGAGCAGCAGCAGGAATACCTGCCGAAGATTCTCAACGGCGAACACTTCTGGTGCCAGGGCTATTCCGAACCGGGCTCCGGCTCCGATCTGGCCTCCCTGAAGACCTTTGCCGACAAGGATGGCGACGACTATATCCTCAACGGTACCAAGATCTGGACCACCTACGCCCACTACGCCAACAAGATGTTCGCGCTGGTACGCACCAACCGCGACGGCAAGCCCCAGCAGGGCATTACTTTCCTGCTGCTGGACATGGACCTGCCGGGCATCACCATCGAGCCCATTGTTGGCCTGGATGAAGTGCCGGAGCAGTGCCAGGTGTTCTTCGACAATGTGCGGGTACCGCAGAAGAACCGGGTGGGCGCGGAAAATGACGGCTGGACCGTGGCCAAGTACCTGCTCACCTTCGAGCGTGGTGGCCAGGAATATGCGCCGGGCCTGAACGTGATGCTGGAAAAGATCCGCCTGATGGCCGAGAAGCAACAAACCGCTTTTGGCCCGCTCAATAAAGACCCGGTATGGAAGCACAAGTTTGCCGCCCTGGAGGCGGATGTGCTGGCGCTGGAATTCACCGAGATGCGCATCAAGTCCGCCCTGTCTGCCGGCAAGGATCCCGGGGCCCTGTCCTCCATGACCAAGATTCTCGGCACCGAGTTGCTGCAGAAAGTCACCGAGCTGCGCATTGAAACCCTGGGTAGCCAGAGTGTGATCTGGCAACCGCAGGCCCTGGTGCCCGGCGAGGAACAGCCGGTGATCGGGCCGGAGTATGCACTCACTGCCATGCCCCATTATCTGAACTCGCGGGCCTGTTCCATTTATGGCGGATCCAATGAGGTGCAGCGCGGGATTATCGCCAAGGCGGTATTGGGGTTGTAAACAATATTGTTGGAGCCTTGCGAGCAAGGCTCCAACGGTAAGGGGGGGGATGACCCCGCCCGGGAATGGAGAACAACGATGAATTTTCAGTTGAGTGAAGAACAGCAAATGCTGGCGGACAGCGCCAAGCGGTTTGTGCGTGACAACAGTGATGTGGAAACCCATCGCCGGAACAAGAAACTGATGCCACTGGATGCGGCCACCTGGCAGCAATTTGCCGACCTGGGTTGGCTGGCGGTGCCGTTCGAGGAAGAGCACGGCGGCCTGGGCATGGGGCCGCTGGAAACCATGGTGCTGCTGGAAGCTCTGGGGGAGGGTCTGATCATGGCCCCCTATATTGCCACCGTGGTGCTGGGCGGCGGTTTTCTGCGCCAGGCCAGCGCGGCCCAGCAGGCGGAGACAATTCCTGCCTTGCTGGAAGGCAAGCTACAGGTGGCCTTTGCCGCGGAAGAGTACGAGCGGGTGTTTACGCTGGAAAACACCGCCATGGTCGCCGACCTGAAAGGCAATGAGGCGATACTGAATGGCACCAAGAGCTGTGTGATGAACGGTGACCAGGCGGACCTGCTGGTGGTGCTGGCGCGTACCGCTGGCAAGCCCGGTGATCAGGATGGCCTCAGCCTGTTTCTGGTGGATGTCAATGCACCGGGGGTGGAGCGGGTGCCCCACCGTACTGTGGACGGTCGCCAGGGTGCGGAGATCCGCTTCAACCAGGTAAAGGTGGCCGAGGCGGCCCGCATCGGTGCATTGCATGGCGGCTATGCCATCGCCCGGCAGGTGCTCCATGAGGGCCTGCTGGCCCTGTCGGCGGAGTCCGTGGGCAGCCTGTCCGTGCTGCTCAATGAAACCGTGGAATACAGCAAGACCCGCAAGCAGTTCGGCATGCCCATTGGCAAGTTCCAGGTGCTGCAGTTCCGCATGGCGGACATGTTCATCGCCATGGAGCAGACCCGGTCGTTGCTGCTGGCCGCCACCCTGAAAACCGTGGAAGGCCATGACGATGCGGCCATGGCGGTGCATGCCATGAAAGCGCAACTGGGCCGGGCCGGGCGCAATATCGCCCAGGAAGCCATCCAGATCCACGGCGGCATGGGCATGACCGACGAACTGGGCGTGGGCCACTATGTGAAGCGGGTGACCGGCGTGGATGGCCTGTTCGGCAATGCGGATGTGCATCTGATGGCCATCGCCCGCTCGGCCTAACGGGCCGGTTGCGGTGGCAGGAACCGGAAACCCATTTGCTCACCACGGTGGCCTTACGGTATAAGCCATGGACATCACCACGGAGCCACCGGGAGTCTGAATGTCACGCAAAGCCGCCGCATCGAAAACCTTGCTGCAAAACCTGCAAGTGCCGGAAGGGGACAAGACCTACGAGAAGGTGCTGGATGCGGGGCTGGCGTTATTCGTTGAGTTCGGCCTGCGCCGTACCACCATGGAAGACGTGGCGAGCAAGGCCGGTATCGGCCGGGCCACGGCCTATCGCCGCTTTGCCGACAAGGACCAGTTGATCCAGGTGGTGATCCTGCGTGAGTGTCAGCGGGAGCTGGCCCGGATCGAAGCAGACCTGGCGCAGATCGATAACGGTGTGGAGCGGGTGCTGGAATCCTTTGTGTTGGCGACCACACGCGCCCATCGCCACCCGCTGCTGCAGCGGCTGCTTACCTCCGAACCGGAAACGATCCTGCCCATTCTCACCCAGCGCCTGTGGCAAATGATGGGATTCTTCCGCGTCTATATGGCCGGCATACTGGACCAGGAGCAGAAGAAGGGGGCCATTCGCAAGCAGTCCTCCGAGGCCCTGGCCGAGCTGATGCTGCGGCTCACCCAGTCCATGGTGCTGTCCCCGGACGGCCTGATGAATCCCGCCAACGAAGCCGGGGTGCGCCAGTGGGCCAATGACTACCTGCGGCCGCTGCTCACCCCCTGACATTTTCTTTCCCCGCCTGACCAAAATGATCTAAACAGAAATCCGAAATCTGTGTGATGCGCTTGTTCGTGTGACCGATTGAGACGTATTTTTCTACTTGACTCAATAAAGGATGCCACCGACAGGATTTGCCATGACACAGACGGCCACGCAAACACAGCGGGAAATCCCCCAACCCCTGGGTCCGGATTCCTATACCTGGCAGGATTTCGGTTCCTGGCGTTTCCACCTGATGCTGCCCCAGGCCTTCGTGCTGCAGGTGGCCCACCCGATCATTGATGCCGGGGTGGGTGAGCATTCGGTCTACAAGACGGATCCCTGGGGGCGCGCCAAACGCTCCACGGAACTGCTCTGGCCCATCGTCTATGCCCGTCCGCAGAAAGCCATCGAAATGGGCATCAAGCTGCGCGACCTGCATCGTTCCATCAAGGGCGTGGACAAGCACGGCAACAAGTACTTCGCCCTGGACCCGGAAGCCTACAGCTGGGTGCATATCACCGGTTACGACGCCACCATCCGCATGCACGAGATGCTGGGCAAGTCGCCCACCACCGAACAACGCCACGCCATGTTTGTGGAGTGGCGGCAGCTGGGCAAGATGATGGGCATTCGCGACCAGGATCTGCCCGCCACGGAAAGCGATTACTGGGATTATTTCCACGGCATCATCCGCGACCGCCTGGAGTGGGGCGAGGTAGTGCAGGACCTGATGCGCCCGGACCATTATCTGGACATTCCCAAGCCGCCGGGCAGTCGTATCCCCGATGGCGTCTGGCGCCTGATTCTGGCGGTGATGGGGCGTTTCATGCGCTTCAATCTGCGCGCCACCTTGCCGCATCCGTTCCGGGAAAAATTCCAGATCCCCTGGAGCAAGACGGACCAGCGACTGTTCCGTGCCTGGTGTGGCGTTTACCGGGTGCTGCATGCCCTGACGCCCAAAAGCCTGCGGCTGATTCCGCTGGCCCGTCGGGCCTACCGCGATGCCAGGCAACACCCCGAGGCTTATCACATCAATACCATTCCCGAAGGTGCCCGTTATGACATCGGATAACCGCCCCTGGCTGTCCACCTATGCCTCGCTGGGGTACGACTGGCACACCCTGCCGGCGTTGCCCGAGAAAACCCTGTGCGATTATGTGCGGGACCATGGCCAACAGTTTCCGGACCGGGAGGCGCTGGTGTTCCTGGGCAAGGCAATCACCTATCGGCAACTGGATCAGCTGGCCGATCGCATGGCCGCGCTATTTGTGGCCCGGGGCGCCAGGGCCGGGGATGTGCTGGGGCTGCAGATGCCCAACACCCCCCAGTACGTGGTGGCCTTTATCGCGGCGGCCCGACTGGGCATGGTGACCACCAGCATTTCGCCGCTGATGACGCCGCCGGAAATTATCCACCAGGCCAACGATGCCCAGGTGACAATCCTGCTCACGCTGGTGCCGTTCTGGCAGACCTCGGTGCCACCGGTGTTGGGCAAGGTGGCGACGCTGAGCACGGTGATCGTCTCTGGTCCCATGGACCTGATCACCGGGCAGGGGGAGGCCCTGGAAGAGACACACGAAGGCGTGTCGGTGATCTCCCTGCACGATCATCTGCCGGACACCGCCGAACCGGTGACCACACCGGTGGATATGGATTCGGTGCTGTACCTGCAGTACACCGGCGGCACCACGGGCCTGCCCAAGGGGGCCCGGCTGACTTCGCGCAACCTGTTTATGAATAACCTGCAGGCCAATGTGTTTTACGGGTATCGCACCGGCGAGGAAACCGTGGCTTCCGCGTTTCCGTTGTTTCATATCGGCGGCGCGGCGGTGGTGTTCAACGCCCTGCGCACCGCCTCCACCTTTTTGTTGATTCCCGACCCCCGCGACATTGATCACTTCGTGGCGGAAATGACCGCGCGCACGCCCACCGTGCTGGCGGCAGTACCGGCGCTGTACCAGATGCTGTGTGCCAACGAGACATTCAGGGGGCTGGATTTCAGCGGCCTGCGCATGGCCATTTCCGGTGCTGCGCCTTTTGCCAAAGAAGAAGTGCAACGGCTGGAAAGTGTGATCGGCAAAAACAAGTTCTGCGAAGTGTATGGCATGACCGAGACCAGCCCGGTGATCACCCTCAACCCGGCCTCTCATTTCAAGGAAGGCCATGTGGGTATTCCCCTGCCGGGCACCGAGGTGCGCATTGTGGATGTGGACACCGGTAAGGAAATGCCACTGGGCGAACCCGGCGAAATCATCGCGGCCGGTCCCCAGGTGATGCAGGGCTATCTGGCCATGCCGGAGGCCACGGAAAAGGCCCTGGAGGAAATCGGCGGCAAGCGCTGGATGCACACCGGCGATATCGGCGTGATGGATAACGACGGCTTTGTGCGTGTTTGTGATCGCAGCAAGGACATGCTGATTGTGGGCGGCTACAAGGTGTTTTCCGTGGAAGTGGAAGGCAAGGTGCAGAGCCTGCCCTGGGTCGCCATGTGCGCGGTGGTGGGCCGCCCGGATAACGACCGGCCAGGGAATGACATCGTGCAGCTTTATGTGGAGCGCAGCGCGGATTGCGACAGGAGCGACACCGACCTGAAGACCGAGCTGGACCGTTTCTGCCGGGAAAACCTGTCGCCCTACAAGGTGCCGAAAGAAGTGTTCTTCCTGGATGCTATTCCGCTCACCTCGGTGGGCAAGATCGACAAGAAAGCGTTGCGACAAACCGCCTAGCTTGAAACGTAGGGTGCACTGAGCCTGAGGCGAACTGCACCGATCTACAGCCTATATGGTGCAGTTCGCCTCAGGCTCAGTGCACCCTACGGGAAAAGTGGCAGGATTTTTAAAAACCATACCAATAACGATAAAGGGTCACGACCATGACAAGAATAACGCTGCAATACAGCAAGGTGATCCTGCTGGGCATGCTACTGATCCTACAGGGCTGCTCGGCGTTCAAGGCATCCCACTTCGTGCCGGAATCGGCGGAAAACATGCGCGAGTGGGAAGTGGAAGGCCGCTTTGTTCTGCGGGCAGACAGTACCGTCAGCAAAAGCTATTTCGCCTTTCGGCAAATCGGTGAGGAGTACGCCCTGTCCATTCTGATGGATGAGCCGGTGGGCGAACCCAAAGTCATCATTCACGGTAACGTCTACGAGCCGGACAGTGAAACGGTGGATGTGATCGGCGGGGCGGAGGCCATGAAAGTGGCCGAACATCTGCAGGCGCATATTCGTGCCGGCAATCTGTCTTACTGGTTGCGGGGTTTGCCGGCCACCGCCGATGCGGTGGTGTATCAGGAAGACCTGGACCGGGTGGACCGTATTGAGGAAGCCGGTTGGGATATCGACTACCAGGAATACATGGCGGTGCAGAATTATCTGTTGCCGTCAGAAGTGACGTTCAAGGGCGAGCCGGGTTCCTTCACGCTGAACATGGTACGCGCTGAAACGGCTTACCTGACTCATCCCTGCGGCCAGAATGTGTCGCCCACCGAGCTTGAGGCAGAGCCGGAAAATAGCGCCGGACAGGACGCGGTGCGCCAACTGGTACCCAGCGACGGTAGCCCACCCATCCCCCGCTGGGTGGATGAAGCGGCTTTCTGTCGGCAGCTGGTGAAGATTCACGGCAAGATACCGGATGCCCGGGTGGGCCTGTACGGGCCGGACTCCATGATGTGGAAACTGTCCCGGGCGGGCATGCCCGGCGCCTTTGGTGCGGGCCGGGCGCTGTTGCTTCAACTGGCCCACCCCTGGGTCACCGCCAGTATCGACGAACATTCGGTGGTCCGTGATGACCCATTGGGCCGCGCCCGTCGCACCTTCCAGCATGTGGGCACCATGGTGTTCGGCAGCATGCCCCAGGTGATGACGTCGGCCAATCAGGTGCGTGATATCCACGAAGAAATCGAAGGCGAAGTGCCCATGGATTCCGGGGCTTTCAAACGGGGCAGCGAATACCGGGCCAATGAAGTGGCGGCCATGATCTGGGTCCATGCCACCCTGTGGGAAACCCTGGCCTACATGTACGAGAAAATGGAAGGCGAGTTGACCCGGGAAGAGAAGGACCAGTTCTACGAAGAAACCAAGCTGTTTGCCATGCTGTTCGGTGTGCCGGAACCGGCCCTGCCAGCAGACTGGAATGCCTTCATGGAATACAACCGCGCCATGTGGGCCAGCCCCCAGCTTACCGTGGAAGAAAACGGTATTCGCCTGAAGGAAGATCTGTTCGACCCGCGCTCCGTCTGGATGATCTTCCCGTTATGGGTGCAGGAGCAGGTCACCGCCGCCAATCTGCCGCCGCGCATTCGTGATGAATTTGAAATGAAGTATGGCTGGTGGCAGAAGTTCAACAACGCCTGGATCATGAGCGGTGCCACGGTGGCCCAATGGATGCTGCCAAAGAGCCTGGAGCGTAACCCGCTTTATCACGAGGCCAATGCGCGGCTGGAAGGCAAACGGGTAGGCACTTACAACCAGTTCCTGATTGAAGCGTTGCTGGACAAGGAGCGCTTGGTTAACTGATGCCAAGAGTCATCGCACTGCTACTGATGCTCGGGCTGGCGGCAACTCTGCCGGCCTATGAGGTACAGATCCGTCATCTCAGTCAGCCGGACTTTCTGCAGCAGGTGTTTGGCTCGGCTTCGCCACAACCGGGGTTGCTGCCCTTGCGCGGCGAACTGCGCCAGCGAGTGACAAAGGTGCTGGGCCACCCCTACCGGGGCCTGCGCCTGCGCTACTGGCATACCGATACCACCAGTGCCTGGATCATCGACGAAAAAAGCAAGGACATGCCCATGACGGTGGGCGTGGCCGTGGGGCCGAAGGGCATCGTGGATCTGGAAATTCTGGTGTACCGGGAGCCCCGTGGCGGCGAAGTGCATGAGGCCTTTTTCCGTCGTCAGTATCGAGGCATGACACTCAATGATGACGATACCCTGTCCGGCGACGTGGATGGCATCACCGGTGCCACACTGTCCGTGGATGCCACCAGTCGCGTGGCCGCCATGGCGCTGGTGCTGCATCAGGCGGTGATGGAAGGCGCCTCTTCAACACCATAACCCCGCACGCCACTCGTTGGAGCCTTGCTCGCAAGGCGAAGCCCCGAAGCAACTCCAACCCCTTCGCCTTGCGAGCAAGACTCCAACGGGAGGGGGTAGGCAGTTGCCACAACCTCGCCAAGCCACCACTATCGAACCATTATCGCTGCGCTGGCTCTAACCGTTATGGTTCGATTTTTTCCGCCTGTTTTTCGAGGCCTTGGTTATGCATTGCTGCTGGTGCTGATTCTGGCACTGGTTGTCGCTGGCTGGCTGTATAGCCAGGGCTTGCGTGTGGGGAAACCGGGCTGGCATAACGGCCTGACCCTGGCGCAGTGGCGCTGGCAACCGGACGGCTGCGCGCCCCTTGCCGGTACAGATCTGGTCCTGAGCGATCTGTTTCCTGTCACCGTCCACATGGGCACGGTCACTGTCGCCGCCTGTGACAGCGGCGCGGACGATGACGGTGCTGTGTTGCCGGAATCCCTGCCCTGGACGCCCCCCTTCCTGCTTTCCATCGACGCGATGCAGGCTCCCGAAATCGGCGGAGTGGTGCCGCCACCGTTGCAGGTAACGGCCCGGCAGCAACAACAGCACTGGTCGTTAACGGTGGAGAGCACGGCCAGTCACCTGCAGGCGGACTATGAGCGCGGTGACGGGCAGTGGTCGGTGTCCGGCAACGGTGCGTTGAATGAATGGCTCGCGGACGGGAAAGGCAGATGGCGGCTTGACGGTGAGGGTGTCTGGCAGGGACAACCCGCCGGCACACTGAGTGCAACCCTGGAGGACGCGGGCCTGCAATCGCAGCCGCAAAAAGCGGACCTGGCGATGAAGGCCCGTTTTACCGGTGCGCAGTGGCAGGCGGAGATGCGTCTGACGGAGCCATTGGCAGTCCATGGACAATGGCAGCTGGCGATCCCGGAACCGTTATCCCTGCAAGGGCAGGGCATTGATCTGTGGCAAGCCCGGGGGCAGTTGCAACTGCAAGGACCGCCAGGGCAGATTCATGTGTTCGCTGGCAGTGACGAGGACTCCGTGGAGCAGGGCGCTGGCCGGGTCGTGCTGGAGGGGCCAGAGCTGGATGGGCAAGTGGATTTCCAGTGGAAGGATCGACGGCTGACCCTGGCGCCGGCAAGCCTCACATTGCCGGAACAGGTTTCCGCCCGCTGGGAGCAACCCTTGCAAGTGCCCATGTCGGAGGATGGCGACGTGGAACTGCCTCTGTGGCTGGGTTATCAGGATCTGCGCCTGCAGGCCAACCCCAGCCGGCTTCAATGGCAGGGCAAGCACTGGCAGTGGCAGGGCGCGCTGGCACTGCAGGGGCAATGGCAAGGGTTTCAGCAGGAGGGCCACTGGCAGGGTCAGGCCGCCAGCAAGGGTTTGCAGGGAAAACCCATCACCCTCGACGCGCGGAACGGTGACGACCATCTGGCGTTTCGGCTGCCCCTGAAAACCCTGCAACGGGCTCCCTATGGCGCCAGGGCAACTCTGAAAGGTCAGTACGCCGGTTACCCGCTTGATGGCAGCCTGTCGTTCCGGCAAGGGGAAAGCGGTTGGCAGGGCACCCTGTCGGCCACCTCGTCCCTTCCCGACTACGACCGGGGTGGCCAGGTTTCCCTGCAGGTGCCGTGGCATTTGCAGCAGGATGCTGTGGTGCTGGCGGATGGCAGCCGGCTTTCGATCAGCGAAGGGCTGGTGGAGCAGGTGCTGTTGCGGCCGCTCACCGTGACTACCCGTGGCCCGGTAACGGTGGACACGGCCGGGGCCCATGGGCAGTTACAACTGCGCAGTGGCGGCTTGCTGGCTGCCCGCTGGCGGCTGCCGGTGGTGTCAGGCAACGCCCGGCTGACAGGCAAAAAAGTCACCGCCAGGCTGGCGATTGCCGATTGGCAAAGTGAGCTGACGGCACAGGCCTCCCTGGCCGGCGAGACGCCCCAGGGCCGTTTCCAGATCCATAGCCCACTGATTCCGGCCATGGGCCAAGGCCTGGCCATGACTCCCCGTAAAGGCTCCCTCTCCGGTGAAGGTCACTGGCAATGGGGCGATACCCTGTCTGCACAGGGCACAATGCGTCTGGCCGATTCGGCAGTGGACTGGGGCAGCGTCACGGCCCGGGGAATTCAGGGCACCCTGGAAGGGCACTATCGTGATGGGGCGGTGTCTCTGAAGAGTGCGGGGCCGGTGACGGCGGGTATCCTGGATATCGGTACGCCCATTACCGACCTGTCCTTGCAGATGGAGAGCGATCTCAGCCAATGGCAGTTCACCGATATCCGTGCGGAGTTGCTGGGCGGCTCCCTGCGTTCGCCGGCGCTGGACTGGCCATCATCACGTCCCCAGCCGGTGGTGATTACCCGCATTGATCTGGAGCAGGTGGCCGCCTTGCAGAATCCGCCGGCGGTGTTTCTGGATGGGCGTGTTGGCGGCTATGTGCCCCTGCAACTGGGCACGGATTTTATGGTGGTGGACGGAGCCCGGCTGGCCAATGAGGAAACCCTGTCCCTGCGTATCCCGCCGTCGTCCAGTGTGCAATCCATGGCCAGCTCCAACCAGGCCGTAAAACTGGCACTGGAAAGCCTGAGCGTGCTGACCATCCCGGATTTTCAGGCCCGCATGAACATGGACCGGGAGGGCTGGCTGGAAGCGGCGGTGACCATCAAGGGAGTGAATCCACAGAGAAATAATCTGCCGGTGGTGTTTAACTACACCCATCGGGAAAACATGCTGGTGCTGATGCGCAGCCTGCGTATTGGCGATGACATCACCGAGAAACTGCGCACGGAGAATGCACAATGAAAACACTCGCGCCGGGTTTGTTGCTGGCGGTGACCCTGTTGCCTGCCTGCACCCCGACGGTGGCTTTGAAAGCCCCGGAGGAACCCATCACCATCAACCTGAACGTGAAGATCGACCATGAAATCCGCCTCAAGGTGGAAAAGGATATCGATCAGTTGTTCAGCGAAGACAGCGACCTGTTTTAGGAGTAGGGATGATGAAAATTGTAAAAACTCTGATGGCCACCCTGGCCTTGCTGTTGAGCATGGCAGCGTTTGCACTGGATCTGGATGCGGCGAAAAGTCAGGGCATGGTTGGTGAACAACCGGACGGGTATCTGGGCGTGGTCAAGGCGACCCCGGCCGCCGTGGAGCTGGTGGCGGATATCAACCAGAAACGCCGTGATGCCTATGAACGCATCGCCAAACAGAACGGTATTACCCTGGATCAGGTGGCGCGACTGGCCGGGCAGAAAGCCATCGATAAAACCGACGCTGGAGATTATGTGCGGACTCCCGATGGCCAGTGGGTCACCAAGTAAATACCGGTGTTCCTCGGGGGGATGAATCCCGGCTCGTTCTCACCGGAAAAGTGAGCCCGGAGCGGGAGGGAAGAATTGTGATCCACTCAATGTGAATGAGTGGATCCTTCCCGAAATGTTTTGATATCTCCCATAAAAATATAAAAAAGTATTTCTATATAAACAGCATTGGAGCGAACGTTCTAACTGAGACGAAATCCCTAATCCATTGGTAATCTTTTGTCTGAGAGTGGTTAAATTTCAGTAAATTCAAGCACTCAGCGCCCTCTCTGGGCTATGGGTTCCTTCACCTTGTGGTTACATTTGCAGAATAACAGGGAGCAACTTTGAAGGAACTCTGCCATGAAAACGATCTTGCGTGTTAGTGCGGCGATCCCGCTTTTTCTATCCCCCCTCGCCATGGCCGGAGAAAATGTTCCGGACCGTTATGGGTATATTGGTGGGCATGCCAGTTATTACACTTTTTACGATAACGACGTGATCGGCAATGGTGTCGACGGTCTGGATGATGTGCCTTTTTATGGCGGTCAGCTGGGCTGGCGTTTCCATCCCAACTGGTCTGTGCAGGGTTGGTATGACGAGGTCGAAGGCGATGCGGAAAGCCAATACGATTCCGGTCGTCGTGTGGACATGACCAACTACTTTGTCAGCGGTCGTTATCACTTTAACGATACCAGTCTCCTCGGTTTTGAGCCCTATGCGGGTATCAATGTGGGGGAGCAGTACATTGAGAGTCTCAATAACCCCAACAGTGACAAGAATGACGAGCTGATGACGGGGGTCGAGTTGGGTGTTCAGCGTGCCTTCTTCAAGCATGTGATTCTGGATCTGGGTACCCGTCACGCCTACAGTACCGACCGCGAGTACTGGGAAGGTCAGGTGTATGCGGGCCTTAATCTGGCGTTTGGTATCAGTAACGACAGCGACGACAGCGCTGACGATGAGGTGGTAGCGGCTACCCCGGCTGAAGTGGTAACCGGTGACAGCGATGGTGATGGGGTCAACGATGACCGTGACCGTTGCCCGAACACCGCCTCCGGTGCGGTGGTGGATGCGGATGGTTGTCAGGTCTATGAGAGCCTGGAGCAGCGCGAAACCTCGGTGATCTACTTTGGTTTTGACCGCGATACGATTCAGGGACAATTTACTGATGAGATTCGCGGTGTGGCAGAGCGTTTGAACGGGGGTGAGCAGGGCCATATCCGCGTGGAAGGCCATGCTGACAGCACCGGCCCGGCGGACTATAACCAGGGCCTTTCCGAGCGTCGTGCCCAGTCCGTGAAAGACCGTCTGATGAAAGATTTCAACGTCAGCGGCGATCGTATCAGCACGGAAGGCTATGGTGAGAACAAGCCGGTAGCGGACAACAGCACCCGCGAAGGCCGCGCCAAGAACCGTCGTGCGGAAATCATCGTGGAAACCGAAGAGAAGAAAGCGCAGTTCAAGTAACCGCGTGATTCGGGAAACAAAAAACGGGATGCTTCGGCATCCCGTTTTTTTTAGGGTCATCGGTGAAGGTTACTGCCCACTCTTCGACCAAGGGTTCTGTTTGTAGGCGCTATGCTTGCATGGCGAACGGCTAACTGCTTTTTTCCTCGCTAGGGCTCGGTTCGCATGTCGTAGATCCCCTGGGGGTACGAGCATGGCTCCTACAGTCTATATTCCTCCCGAGGCATTTATTCACCGGGCAATTAAATACATTGAGCCAATGTTGTCGTTTGCCGTAGGAGCGTCGCTTGCGGCGCGATTCCAGCGTTGTTAATCGCGCCGCAAGCGACGCTCCTACATTAGCCGCTCTGCCAAGCCCGACGCTCGCCAGGTGCGTTTTTTCACCGCGCTGTCCAGCACTGTGGGTTTGCCGAATTCCAGCAAGGTGAAACGATCGCGGGCACGGGTGACGGCGGTGTAAATCAGTTCACGGGTGAGCAGCGGATGGGGAGCATCAGGCAGCACCAGCAGGGTATGCCGGAATTCCGAGCCCTGGGATTTATGCACGGTCATGGCATAGACGGTTTCCACCCCGTCCAGGCGGCTGGGCAGAACCCACTTGATGCGGCCGTCGGGTAACTGGAAGGCGACGCGCAGCAGTAACTCCGGTTTGCCATTTCTCTTTTCCAGCAGCGGCAGGGTCAGACCCAAATCGCCGTTCATCAACCCCAGCTGATAATCGTTGCGGGTCATCATTACCGGGCGGCCCGGATACCACTCCCGTTCCGGGGCCAGGTCCTGTTGTTGCAGGTGACGGGTGATGCGCTGGTTCAACTGTTCCACCCCGAATGGCCCGCTGCGCAAACCACTGAGCAATTGCTGGTGGGTGAGTTGCTTGAGCAGTCCGGCGGCCCAGTCATCGAATGCTGGCCGTTGCGCTGGTGGTGTCGCCACCGCCTGAAACAGCGCTCGCAGACCTTCCTGATTGCCACTGCCGTTCAGCAGCAGGGTTTCCAGTTGCCGGTCATCACTGCGCAGGGGGTGGCGATGCAGGCTGTCGCCGTATTTTTGAAACGCCTTGCGTACCTGGGGCAGGTTTTCGTCGTTCACCGCCCGCGCCAGTTCGCCGATGCCGGGGCTGTCCTTGGAGCGCCAGTTGGTGCGCAGCATGGCGGTCTGCTGGGCCAGGGCGTTGCCCGGCGCCTGGTCGGTTTCCTGATAGTCGCTGATGTCGGCGCCACAGGTGTCCTTGATGAAATCGATGGTGCGTTGTTGATAGCGGCCCTGGTGGGCATGGCGACACAGATCGCCCATCACCGCGCCGGCTTCCACGCTGGCCAGCTGGTCCTTGTCGCCCAGCAGGATCAGCCGGGTGTGCGGGCTCAGGGCTTCCAGCAGGCTGGCCATCATGTCCATGTCGATCATGCTGGCTTCGTCCACCACCACCAGATCTGCATGCAGCGGATTGTCAGCGTGGTGACGGAAGTGACGGCTGTCCGGGCGGGTGCCGAGCAGGCGGTGGAGGGTGGTCACGTCTGTGGGGATGGCGTCGCGTACCGCGACGTCCACGTCCAGTTGTTGCACCTGTTCGCCGATGGATTCGGTGAGTCGTGCCGCCGCCTTGCCGGTGGGAGCGGCAAGGCGGATCCGCAGACGCTGGTTGTCCGCCATGGCCAGGCTTTGCAGCAGCCCCAGCAGGCGAACCACGGTGGTGGTTTTGCCGGTGCCCGGACCGCCGGTGATGATGCCAATACCACTGCGGCTGGCCAGGGCGCAGGCCACCTGTTGCCAGTCGGTCTGCTCGCCGGCGTTCGGGAATAATCGGGCCAGGGCGTCGCGCAGACGCTCGGCAGGCAAGGGGCTGACCGTGGCCAGTCGCTGGCCGATGGCCTCGGCCACCGCCACTTCCCGGGCCCAGTTACGGCGCAGGTAAAGGCGGCTGCCATCCAGCACCAACGGCGTGCTGCCGTTCTGGCTGACCAGCGGACTGTGTTGCAGATCATGCAGCCAGTCGTCCGGTTTGCCGGGCAGCAGGGTGACCAGCTCCGGCGGTGGGCTGGTGCCCCACAGCTGGGTGGCCAGTTCCCGGTTTTTCAGGTCCAGACAGAGATGGCCGCTGGCTTGTTGATTGCTGGTGAAGGCGGCGAGCAGCAGCACTTCGTAGCTTGCCTGCGGGCATTGCTGCTTAAGGAAACGGGCAATGGCCACGTCCAGATCGCGCAGCAGATTGTTGTCGCGCAGCAGGAGAAGAGCGTCTTCCCAGGTGAGGGCGGAGAACAGGTCAGATTGCATGAACTCTCCTGGCGATTGGCCGATTGAGAGGCCGGATAGCAATGCGCTTCGTAGCGTCACCCTCTCCCTGTCCCTCTCCCCTCAAGGGAGAGGGGACCCTCCAGAAGGGGGCATGGTTAGCTCCCCTCTCCCTTGAGGGGAGAGGGGTTGGGGGAGAGGGTGAGACGCTCCATGCGTTGAGATGGTTTGTCATCGCGCTCATTCGTTCCCTCCAAACATCGCATCCAGCGCTTCAACCAATGCCGTGTCCGGTCGATCAAACACCGTGCCCGCCGCCGGCCCTTGCAGGCCGCGCAGAAACACATACACGGCGCCGCCCAGGTGCTGGTCGGGATCATAATCCGCCAGGCGGCTTTTCAGCAGGCGGTGCAGGGCCAGCAGGTAGAGGACGTATTGCACTTCATAGCGTTTTTCCAGCACCGCGTGGGTCATGGCGTCCAGGGTGTAGGCGCTGTCATCCACGCCCAGCCAGTTGGATTTGTAGTCGAGCACGTAGTACTTGCCGTCGTGTTCGAACACCAGATCGATAAAGCCCTTGAGCATGCCGTTCAGGGTGTCCGCTTCCAGTCGCGGGCGCGAGTGCTGTGGGTGGATGTGCTGGCGAATCAGGGTGTCCATCTCGGCCACGTTGACCTGGTGGGCGGGGAACAGAAATTCCAGTTCCGGCACATAGGTGTGCAGGGAATTGAGGGCGATCTTGTCGTTCTCCAGCGGCAGGGCAGTGGTGACTGCCTGCTTCCACCAGTGGCGAATCACGCCCGCAAAATCCTGCCAGCCCCGGGCCTGCAGTTTTTCTTCCACGCTGGCTTCAAACTCGGCCGGGTCGGCCAGGGTCTCTGTGAACCGCTGGTTGGCGGCCTGTTCGAGAATGTCGTGGAGCAGGGTGCCCGGTGCGGCGCCACGGGGAAAGGCATGGATGCTGTCTGGCAGGGGCTCGGCATCATCGACAACGGTGTCATCCTGCTGCTCGGCCAGTTGATCGCCGCGCGGATCCGCCGGGGCCAGGATTTCCTGTACCTGTTTGAGCGCACTGTAGCTGGCGATCCACCAAGGTTGCCGTTGCCGGGCCACAGGAACCAGCGGCGTGCGCAGGGTCCGCGCTTCGGCCTGGGGTTGATAGCTTTCTGTGCTGCTGTCCGGTGCGGCGATGATGGACACCGCCTCATGGGCTACCGGCACCAGCGCGTCACGCAGGCCGTCGTTGGCCACGCCGTTGCCGAACAGCAAACGGCCGATGGCGCTTTTCTCCAGCTGGTTCTGTTTGCCGCGGCCCTTGATATAGGGCGCGATTCCCAGGGTGCAGGTGTGGCAGGCGCGGGTCAGGGCCACGTAGAGCAGACGCATGTCTTCGGCGAGTCGTTCGTGGTCCGCCTTGTTTTCGACATCGTCATCCGGCTCCAGCGACACATTGAGATGATCGTTTTCGTGGTAGCGCAGCGGCGGCTTGTTCTTGTCCGCCGGGCGGAAGCTGCAGATAAAGGGCAGGTACACCAGCGGGTATTCCAGGCCCTTGGACTTGTGGATGGTGATCACCTTGACCCGGTCGTCGTCACTTTCCAGTCGCAGGATACTTTCCTTGCTACTGCCGCGACCTTCTTCAACCGTGTCTTCCAGATAACGAATCAATGATTGTTCGCCGTCCAGCTGGGTGGCGGCCTGCTGCAACAGTTCTGCCAGATGCAGAAGGTTGGTCAGGGCCCGTTCGCCGTCCAGGCTTTGGCTGAGCCGGGCGGGTACATGAAAATCCATCAGCAGGCTGCGCAACATGGGCAGCACGCCCTGGGTCTGCCATTGTTGGCGATAGCCGTGAAACTGCTCGACCGTTTCTTCCCAGCGCACTTCATCCTGATTAAGGGTATCCAGTTCCGCGTAGGCCAGGTCCAGCACCGCACAGGCCAGGGCGCTGCGCACTCGGGTGTCGGATTCCGGGGTGGCGCAGGCGTGCAGGATCAGCAGCAGGTCATGGGCTTCCGGCTGGGCAAACACGGAATCCTGGTCAGACAGATAGACGCTGCGCACCTGCCGTTCCATCAGCGCATCGCGGATGGCTTTGGCCTCGGTGCGATCGCGTACCAGGATGGCAATGTCGTTGGGATGCAGGGGCCGGAAGCTGTCGGCTTTCTGGAAGCCGGTGACGCCTTTTACGGCACCGTTAAGCAGATGGGCAATTTCACTGGCGCAGCGTGCCGCCTGCTCGTCCCGATATTGGCCGGCGCTGACCGGTTTTTCCTGCTCGTCTACCCACAGGGTAATGCCGGATCTTTCGTTGTTGTCGACTAACAGAACGTCCTTGCGTCCGTTGGCATCAACCTCTTCAAAGGGGATGGCGTTGTCCATCATGAACACATCGCCAAAGGTAGTCTGGCTGTAGGTGAACAGATGGTTCACCGCCTTGACCATGGCGTCGGCGCTACGGAAGTTTTTATCCAGGGTGTAGTGGTTGCCTGCGGTGGCCCGGCGGGCTTTCAGATAGGTAAAGACGTCGGCACCACGGAAGGCATAGATGGCCTGCTTGGGATCGCCGATCATGAACCAGCCGGTGCCGGCTTGCCCTTCATAAAGCGCGGAAAAAATCCCGTACTGGGTCGGATCGGTATCCTGAAATTCGTCGATCAATGCCACCGGGAACTGGTCGCGGATGACCTGGGCCAGACGCTCGCCGTTGCCGCCTTTCAAGGCATCGTGCAGCCGGCTGAGCATGTCGTCGAAGCCCATGGTGGCGGTCTGGCGACGGACCTGATCCACGCGCCGGTCGATCCAGGCGGCGGCATGGGCGAGCAGGTCGGTGCGGGGCAACTGTGTATTTGCCCGCCCTTCCATGACCGCATCCAGCTGCTGGCAGAAGGCAAAGTCCGGGCGGTGTTCCTGGCCGGCCTTGGTGAGTTTCATGCCTTCATGGGAAAACTTTGCCAGGGTGTCGTAGGCCTTGCCGTTAAGCCATTCGCCATTGGCGTAGCGTTGCAGGGTTTGCAGCATGCCGGGCAGGCTGGTGGTGCGGTAGCTGTTGCCGTTGAGCCATTTGTTGTCGCGAGCGGCGCGCACCCACTCGAGAAAGTCCGGCAGTTCGGCGGCCAGTTGCTGGCGGGCGTGTTGGTCCTTGTCCGCCTGGGGGCCGGTTTGTGACAGCCAGTGTGTGACGCTTTGCGGTAACGCTTCCGGGTCCGCTTCTTTCAAACCGAGCAGGGGGCGACAGGCCTCCAGCAGCGCATCCGGGTTGCCCAGGTTATCGCTTTGCAGGGCATTGGCGGCGCTCACCGGAAAATCGGCGATCACGGAGCGCCAGTAATCCCGCGCCGCCATTTGTTGTTCGTCGCTGGCGTCTTCCTGCAACTCCAGGCTGAACAGACTGCCGGAATCGAAGGCGTGCTGTTTGAGCATGCGGTTGCAGAAGCCGTGGATGGTGTAGATGGCGGCTTCGTCCATCCACTGGGCGGCGGCATCCAGACGCTGGGCACAACGGGCCCGGTCTTGCGGATCGCTATAGTCGTTAAGCAATTCGGCCAGTACCGGGTCGTCGGCTTTTGCATTGGCATCGGCAAAGATGCGCGCCGCATCGGCCAGGCGATCGCGGATCCGTTCGCGCAGTTCCTCGGTGGCCGCTTCGGTGAAAGTCACCACCAGAATTTCCGGCGGCAGGAGCGGGCGCGCGAAAGAATTGTCGTCGCCATGGCCGAGCACCAGACGCAGATACAGCGCGGCCAGGGTAAAGGTCTTGCCGGTGCCGGCGCTGGCTTCGATCAGCCGGGTACCGTGCAGCGGGAAAGTAATCGGGAGCGGACGTTCAATGGTCATGCGTCATCTCCCGGTTCACGCCATTGGGCGTGCTGGTAGAGCGGGGCATAGAGTTGCCCGGTCCAGTAGTCGAAAGCGCGCTCGTCGTCGTGGCGTACAGCCAGCATGTCATCGAAGTCGGCCCAGGCGCGGGCAAGGGCCGGTTCCTTGTCCTGTTCGCCGGTGTGCATGAAACCGGATTCGAACACCTTGCGTGCCTCGTTGTCGCCGTTGTCTTTTTCTTCCCCTTTCAGCCAGGCAAAGGCGGTGGCACAGGCGATGGGCAGGGGCTCGCACAGGGCCTGTTGCCAGGCATGGCCCAGTTGATCCAGGCAGTGCTGGGCGTCGCTGCGGTTCAGGTGGGGCAGGGTAATGCGGCCATCCTGGCCCTGGACGTGGGTGGTTAACGGGAACCCGGCGGCGCAGGCGGCCAGGTGCAGAGTCCAGTCCCGGGTGAGTTTGTCGAAGCGCTCTTTCAGCTTGCCGGTGTGCAGGACCAGACGCTGGCTATTCGCTGCGGAGCCACGCAAGTCCGTGAGCCAGTCTTCGATCTGCAGGGGCCCGGCGTTAAGACGGATTTCCTGTTGCGGTTGCGGTGTGCCGCACTCGGCGAGCAGGGCAAAGTAGTGTTCCAGTGGCTGCGACAGGGGCATCAGCAGGCTGTCACGGCTGCCTTCGTCAAAGGGCGCCAGGGGCAGATCGCCACTGCCGGACAGGCGATCCAGGGTGTGGGCCATGGCGTCGCCGGCATGCTCCGGACCGGCACGCAGGGCCTCGCTGAGCAACTGGTCCTGGAGCTGGAAACGTTGCAGGCTGTCGAAGGCAAAGGGTTCGCTGTCATCCAGTACCTGGCGTTGCTGTTTCAGGCGGGCCTTCAGGCGCTGCTCGAAAAAATGCGCCACCGGCTGTTTGAGAAAACGGCCCAGGGCGGCGCAGGTAATCGGCTCGTCGCTGTCCAGTGGCGGCAGGGGCTGATCATTGCTGACAGCAGGTGCCTGACCATCGTGGAGAGCGCGCCATTCGTTGGCATAGGTGTGTAGCGAATCGTTCGCGCCATCCTGGTCGGTGTTAAAGAAATAGCGGGCGCTGAACGGTTGCAGCGGATGGGCCACGGTGAGGGCATCCACCGGTTCGCCCTGATCGGTCTGCCAGCGCTGGTTGATGTGGTCGCGCAGTTGCGCCACCAGCACCGAGGGCGGCCGTTCGCTGTTGTCGCGCACGTTGCGGCCGGTCCAGCTGATGTAGAGGCTGTCCCGGGCGCTGAGCAGGGCTTCCAGAAACAGGTAGCGGTCGTCATCTCGGCGGGATCGGTCGCCGGGCCGATAGTTGCCCCATTGCCGCATCAGATCGAAATCCATGGGCTGCTGCTGACGGGGGTAGTCGCCGTCCTTCATGCCGAGCAGGCAGACATGGCGGAAGGGAATGGCGCGCATGGGCATCAGGGTGCAGACATTGATGCGCCCGGCCATGAACCGTTGCGACAGGCTTTCCGCGTTAAGGGCATCGAGCAGCGGGCGGCGGGCCACGGTGAGAGGCAGGACGCTGTCAAAATCCGCTTCGGCGCAGGCCGCCAACCAGTCGTTGAGGGCGTCGCGCAGGCCCGCATCCAGGGTCTGGTCGGTTTCGTCCACCGGGGCGAACAGGTCATCCAGTAACCGGGTGAAGCGTTGTTGCCACTCCCTGGCGCTGGCGTCCTGACGGGATTGTTGCCAGTGGTGTTCCAGGGTATCGAGCAGGCGCGACAGGCGCCCGGCCAGCTCTGCGCCCAGCCCGGCCACTTCGTCCAGGGGTTCGATGCCCATCCAGGCCGGGCCGTCGCCGAGCAGGTAGCCGGCCAGCATCCGTTTCAGGCCGAAGGCCCAGCTGTTCTGTTCGAAGCCGGGCACGTCCAGGGTCTTGCGCTGCTGGCTGTTCAGGCCCCAGCGAATGCGCGCCTGGTCGATCCAGCGGGCCAGTTGCGGCAGGTCGCCTTCGTCGATGCCGAAACGTTCGCGCACGGCGGGCACATCCAGCAGGTCGAGAATGTCGGTGGCGGTGAAGCGCCACTGGGGCAGGTGCAGCAGGGATTCCACCGCCTGGGCCAGGGGGGACGCGGCCCCGGCACTGCGGTCGCTGAGGGTGTAGGGCAGATAGCGGGGATCGTCCCGGTCCAGTCGGCCGAACACTGCATCAATGTGCGGCGCATAGGCTTCGATGTCCGGCACCATCACGATCACGTCCCGGGGTTGCAGGCTCGGGTCGTTGCTGAACCGGTCCAGCAATTCATCCTGCAGAATTTCCACTTCCCGCTGGGGGCTGTGGCCGATGCGGAAACTGAGCGAGCCATCGATCGCCAGAGAGGGGCGCTGGTCCGGCGCCGGCAAGGGTCCCAGATCGAGAATGTCCTGCTGCAACTGTTGCAACAAGGTTTGCGGTTCGTGGTGTTCAAACAGATCGATCTGATTCTGGAAGGCGCTGCGATAACTCTCCGGGTCGTCGTGGTCGTAGAGCAGGCCGATAAAGTCCCGGCCCTGTTTGCCCCAGGCGGCCAGCAGTGGATTGACGCGATTTTCCGGCAGGGCGGTCAGGTGGCGTTTGCGGTTGTCCAGTTGACGGCGCAGCAGTTGTTTGTCTTCGACAATATCCGCCCAGTAATGCTGGCAGGGGTTCTGTACCAGCATCAGGATCTGGCAGTGCTGACTCAGCGCCGCCAACGCTTCCAGGGCTTGCTGGGGCAGGGCACTGATACCGAAGATGATCAGGCGGCGGGGCAGGCCCGGCGGTGGCGTGCCCTGTTGCTGTTGTTGCGTGAGTGCCGCGATAAAATCCCGATGGATGGCGCTGCGGCTGAGGCCCTGTTTGCTGTCATCCATGTCCGCCAGCAGGGCGCGCCACAGATGCGCCTGCCACAGCTGGCTGCTGGGAAACTCATCAAAAGCGTCGCGATCCTGGGCCTTGCGCAGACGGTCGTTGCCGTTTTCCCAGTCCGCCAGCCAGTCCGCCCGATAGACCTGATAGGCATCGAACAGATCCGCCAGCCGCTCGGCCAGCTGATGGCGTTTGCGACCGTCCACATCGTCGGCGAGAAAATGCCGCAATGGGCCGAAATGGTCGTTATTGAGAAGCGTGGGCAATAACCGGTACAGACGCCATAGCAGCCGGGATTTATCGAAGGGTGAGGTGCGCGGCACCTGGTCTTCGCCAAGGACGGTGCGATAGGCACTCCATAAAAAGCGGGCAGGCATCTGAAACTGAAAACCGGCGCTGATTCCCAGGGCATCCGCCAGTTGCAGTTTCAGCCACTGGGCCATGCCGTTGGACTGCACCAGGAAGGTTTCCGTTTCCAGTGGTGACAGTGGCTCACGCTGCAGCCAGTCGGCCACCAGCTCGGTGAGGGTTTCCAGACGGTTGCCGTGCAGCACCATCAGCCCGTTTTGCATGGACATTCCTTGCGCGAAATTGCGTTTGTGCGAAAGGGTCTAGCCTAAGGGAGAAGCGCTTGCCGTGCTACAACAGCTAGCCACATGTGGGGTAAAGGAGGGGATGCTAAAGCACGAAGGTGGCCAGGTTTTGTTGTGGGGAAATAATTGGGTGGCAGGGGCGAGTAACGAGTTTCGAGTCTCGAAAAGCAAAAACCATTCTTCGGTTGAAGGTTTTGACTTTCGCAACTCGCTCCTCGTCACTCACTACTGAATCGCTACAGCACGCTCATCCACCAGTTAAGTCGTTCACGCTTTTGCGGTTGCGGTGTTTCCTGTCTTTCTTGCGCTGGCGGGGTATCGGCTTCACTGGCCTGGCTGGGCTTGATGCCAAAAGTGGGATAGAGCGACGCTACCAGCAGCACCGCCATGGCCTGATTAAAGGCGCGCAGGCGCCGGCCCCGGTGCAGCCAGTTTTTCAGCACCGCGCCAAACAGGTTCCAGCTGCTGATCAGCGGTAATCCGACGATCAGGAAGGTGCCGGCCACAATGGCCACGCTCAAGGTGAATTCCTGTGGTTGGGTAAAGGTGGCTACCCCGGTGAGAATCATCATCCAGGCTTTGGGATTGACCCACTGGAACAGGGCGGCCTGCATGAAGGTGAGCGGTTTGGCGTTGTAGCCATCACTTTTCAGGTCGCGGGTGCGCACTAGCTGCCAGGCCAGATACAGCAGGTACAAGGCGCCGCCCACACGCAGTGCGGTAACGGCCTGCGGGAAGCGGGTCAGTAGCTGGCCGAGTCCCAGCGCCACGCACACCAGTATTACCTGACAGCCGATGGCAATCCCCAGAATGTGCGGCAAGGAACGGCGGAAGCCTGCGTTGGCACCGGATGCCATAAGCATCAGGTTGTTGGGGCCGGGGGTGCCGGTCATCACGGCAACAAAGCCGATAAGTGCCACTAACTGTTCCGTCGACATGACGCGATCCTTCTTTTCTGAAGATGGTTCAACAGACTAGGTGGACAACGCATATCAATACAGATATAAGAAAATAATATTGAAGCGGTACAGATTGTAAGAAGAGCAATCTGTACTGGTTGTTATGCGAAAAACTGTATCGGGTGTGGAGCTCATGACGTTGTATCAAAGCCTGGCGGATCGTCTGCAGGTCCTGATCCGGGATCAGGTGTACCCGGTGGGCAGTCGCCTGCCCGGGGTGCGGGTGCTGGCGGAACAGCAACAGGTCAGTGTGTCCACGGCGGTGAATGCCTGCCGGGAGCTGGAGCAGCGTGGTGTGCTGGAAGCCCGTCCACGATCCGGTTACTACGTGCGCCAGCCGCCGGTGGTGCGCGAGGCCCCCCGGGTGACCACGGCAAGTCGGCGGCCGCGACGGATTACCGGCCAGGAGCGGGTGCTGCAGATACTGCAGAGTGTGAATAACCCGTCGGTGGTGAACCTGGGAGCGGCGGTGCCGGCGCCGGAATATATGCCGGTGGCCACCATGGAAAGGATGTTTCACAGCGTGCTGCGCGAGGAGCGACGTCGCTGTGTGGGCTATGCCTTTCCGCCCGGGGCGCCGGAACTGTGCACCCAGGTTGCCCGGCGACTGGCGGGGCTGCAGTGTGAGGTGAGCCCGGAGGATGTGCTGATTACCAATAGCTGCCAGGAATCCGTGGCCATTGCGCTCAAGCTGACGACCCAACCCGGCGACACCGTGGCGATTGAATCGCCCACCTATTATGGCCTGTTGCAGGTGATCGATTCGCTGGGCCTGAAGGCACTGGAAATTCCCACCGACCCGGTGGAGGGGATTTCCCTAGAAGCCCTGACCCTGGCGTTGGAGCGCTGGAAGGTATCGGCCTGTGTGGTGGTGTCGAATTTTTCCAACCCGCTTGGGGTCAGGCTTTCCGACGCACGCAAACAGGCCCTGTTGGCGCTGTTGTCGAAGCACAAGGTGCCGTTGGTGGAAGATGATATCTACGGGGATCTGCCGCTGAGCGGACCCCGGCCCCGCCCGGTGAAGAGCTGGGACAAGAATGGGTTGGTGTATTACTGTTCATCTTCGTCAAAAACCCTGTCTGCGGGCCTGCGGGTGGGGTGGCTGGTGGCGCCGGAGCGTCATCGGGAAAAGGCCCAGCATCTGCAATTCATCAATACGGTATCGGTGGCCACACCCTCACAGCTGGTGCTGGCACGCTATCTGGAGCGGGGCCATTACGACCGGTTCCTGCGCCAGCTGTGCGCTGAGCACGCCCGGGGTGTGGTGCGAATGACCGAGCGGGTGACGCAACTGTTTCCGCAGCAGACCCGGGTGAGCCGGCCTGCGGGAGGGTTCGTGTTGTGGGTGGAATTGCCGGGGGAGGTGGATACCACCGAGCTGATGGAAAAGGCACTGGAAGCCGGGGTGAGTTTTGCGCCCGGTTCGCTGTTTTCCGCCTCCGGAAAATTCGCCAATTGTCTGCGGCTGAACTGCGCCGTGAAGTGGGACAACCGGGTGGAACAGGCGCTGGTGACCTTGTCGCGGTTGCTTTAATCGCGTGTTGGATAGGTCAGGAGCCATGCGGGGCATGGCTCCTGTGGGGGGGTTACATCATCACCGAGCCAAGCACTTCGCGTTTGTCGTCCTGCACTTTGATGACCTGGTCGCCTTGCTTGATCAGGGTGTAGCTTTCCTCAGCGGCCACTACGGTGATGGAGCCGTCTGCGTGGTAGGTCAGTTCGGCTTCATTGCCCAGCCCGTCGGTCACGGTTTCGGTGGTGCCGGCGACCTTGGCGCCTTCCTTGCTGATCGGGTTGGTGCCGGTCCAGAACTCGATGGAGTTGAAAATGATGATGTCGCCCAGCAGAGACAGGCCGTAAACCGGTACCCACCAGAACACAAAGGAAATGCCCTGGTTGACGAATTTATTGTTGGTGGCAGTGGCATTCCAGTCCTGCACGGTATCGAACAGGGCATTCTGACCAAGACAGCCGGTCAGCAGGGCGGCGGCAGATGCGCTGGCGAAGATTTTTTTCATCGGACTTTCCTTGAGTTGAGTGAATTCATTATTGCTGTCATTTAGCGGTAAGGGGAAGCAGTGAATAGTTAACAATGAACAGTTAACAGCTCGCGACGCTGACTTTCCTGTTTCGCAACGCAAGAGGCCGCGCTAGATGTCCGGGCGCGGCCTCTTACGTCTACAACAGCACGACACTTCAACCGCGTCGCTGTTAACTGTTCATTGTTAACTATTCACTGATCGTTACTCGCTTTCCATCTCTGCCAGCTCGTCTTCAAAGAAGAATTTCTCTTCGCCGAAGGCCGGTTCCAGATGATTCAGCCACGTGGCGTCCTCGTTGTACTTGGCGAAGAAGGGACGCTGAACCCAGTCGTGGTTACGCCCCTGGATGAAGCGCAGGGCGAACACTTTCTCGCCGTTGATTTCGGTAACGCCCTGGATTTCCACCTTGCCCGGGTGGCTGGACATGCTTGGGCCACGGGCGGTACGGGCGATGCCGGAGACCTGCTTCATGGCATCACGGTAGATCTGCCAGGCCTTGGCCAGCGGGACTTCAAAGTAACGACGGGCACCGGTGTCCCGTTCCACAAACATGTAGTAGGGGATGATGCCCAGCTCGACCTGGGTCTGCCAAAGGCGGGCCCAGTCATCGGCATTGTCGTTGATGTGTGCCAGCAGCGGGCCCTGGGCGCGGATCACGGCGCCGGTGGCGCGGACCCGGCGTACCGCTTCCCGGGCGATGTCGGTTTCCAGTTCCTGCCAGTGGTTGTAGTGAGCCATCAGCGCCAGGTGTTTGCCGCTGGCCTGCACTTCCCGGAACAGATCCAGAAGATCCTGGGCGTCGTCGTCGGATACCACACGTTGCGGCCAGAAGGTCAGCGCCTTGGAACCGATGCGGATGGTGCGGATCTGTTCCAGTTCCAGCAGCGGCTCGATATGGGCGCGCAGGTTCTTGGTCTTCATGACCAGCGGATCGCCACCGGTAATCAGCACATCGGTGATTTCCGGGTGCGCCTGGATGTACTTCTTCAGCTGGCCGGCTTCCTTGGTGGCGATTTTCAGATCGTTGTCACCAATAAACTGGGCCCAGCGGAAGCAGAAGGTGCAGTAGCTGTGACACACCTGCCCCTGGCTGGGGAAGAACAGCACGGTCTCGTTGTACTTGTGCTGGACGCCGTCGATTTTCTCGCCGTCCACTTCCGGCATGTTGTGTTCCATCTGCCCGGCGGGGTGCGGGTTCAGGGCGTCACGGACTTCGGCGATGGCGGCCTTGATTTCCGCCTTGTCACCGCCGCGCATGGCCTCGGCCACCTTGTCGAAATGCTCCGGGGCCAGCATGCCTTTCTGCGGGAAGGTAAGCTGGTAGATGGGATCATTGGGCACCTTGTCCCAGTCGATCAGTTCGTCGATGACGTACTCGTTGACCCGGAAAGGCAGCACATTGGCAACGACTTCCATGGCAAAGCGGGTCTCGTCGTCAAGGCGTTTGAGTGGCTCGATCTTGTCGAGCTGGCGCGCGGTGAATACCTTGAAACGGCGCGGCTCTTCAAACTGCGTTTCCGTGCTCTGATGCAGCGGAATGACGGCATTGGTTTCGGGCATGGTATCGCTCCTCATCATGCGCCGGCATGACGACACTGGCGTCAACACCGGTACACTGGTTGCTAAACCAGCAGGACTTGTCTTTGTGCTACTGCTGCTGATGGCCAGCGGTGGCTGGCGCTGAAATTGGGCATGTGCCCGCTGTTACGTGCGTCCACGAGGTGACGCGGAGGACCTGGAACATGACGCTACCCAGCGATTTTCGGGGCAGGCGTGGGGCCAGCGAGGCCACCCGGCGTTCCAAAAGAGGGCGTATTTTAGTGACTTGGCCCGCAAAGCGCAAAACCGCTGATCTGACTGGGTTTTTTCCCGGAAACGGGGCCCGGGGGGATATGCTATGTTGACGCAATATTGCCAGCCTGGGGGCATGCGGTCCCGGCAGGCTACGGGTGGATACGGAGCTGAAAACCTTTGGATCTGACATTCTGGAAAAGCCGTTGGGATCAGGGGCTGGCGGTGCTGGAGCCGTTCTGGCCCTATCTGGCTGCGGCCATCAGCCTTTTCCTGGCGATTTATGTCACCGCCCATGTGGCCCAGAACAAGCGCGATGCCCGTGCCGCCGCCGCCTGGACCGGCCTGGTGTGGCTGGTGCCAGTGCTGGGTGCGGTGCTGTATTTCATGCTGGGGGTCAATCGTATTCAGCGTCGCGCCCGGCAACTGACTGGCGGGTTGATCGACAGCGATGACGGCTGGCGGGTGGCCGCAGAGGCGGTGCCCACCGTGCCACACCTGCAGGTCCTCAGCCGTCTGGTAGGGCGCCTGACGCACCTGCCGCTTACCGATGGCAACGAATTGGCGTTGCTGGATGCCCCGCAAACCTATCAGGCCATGCTGGATGCCATTGAAAACGCCACCGAGAGCATCTATCTGGCCACCTATATTTTCGGCAATGATGCGGCCGGCAAACCCCTGGTGGATGCCCTGGCTGCCGCCGTCCAGCGTGGGGTAAAGGTGCGGGTGCTGATCGATGGCGTGGGCGCCCACTACTCCCTGCCATCGGTGGTCTGGCGCCTGCGCCGGCGCGGGGTGCCGGTGCAGCGGTTTCTGTACTCCCTGGCGCCCTGGCGCATGCCGTATATCAATCTGCGAAACCACCGCAAGATCATGATTGTGGATCGCGCTCTGGGCTTTACCGGGGGCATGAATATTCGCGCCGGCTACCTGCACAAACCCGCTCGCACCACCGATCTGCATGCCCGGGTCGAAGGGCCGGTGGTGGGTCAGCTGTTGCGCAGTTTCGCGGCCGACTGGGTATTCACCTGCGGGGAAGTGCTGGAAACCAGCTATCGTGGTCCGGCCCTGGTCGGCGATGTGCAGGCGAGAGGTATCAGCGCCGGTCCGGATGCGGATTTTGATAAGCGCCGGCTTACCTTGCTGGCGGCCATTGGCAGCGCGGAGCGGCGCATCCGCATTGTGACTCCCTATTTCGTCCCGGACCTGACCCTTATGGCCACCCTGCAAATGGCGATATTGAAAGGCGTGCAGGTGCAGATCGTGATACCGAGCAAGAGCAACCTGCGCATGGTGAACTGGGCGAGTCTGCATGCGTTGCGGTGGTTGGTGGGCGAGGGGGCCGAGCTGTATCTGTCGCCGCCGCCGTTTGATCACAGCAAGATGATGACGGTGGATCAGCACTGGCTGATGCTCGGGTCCGGTAACTGGGATGCGCGCAGCCTGCGCCTGAATTTCGAATTCGATCTGGAGTGTTACAGCGCCACCCTGACCACCCGGGTGGACAAGATGCTGGATCGCCATATCCTGCTGTCTACCCGCATGGAGTCGGAGCATTTCCGCGACATGGCGCCCTGGCGTCGTTTGCGCAACGCCCTCTCGCATCTCATGGAACCCTATCTTTGATCTGAACCTGTGCCATGACGCACCAGTCAGCGGCGTTTCCAGCGCACCGGCTGTGCGACAAGTCGCATTTTCGGGTTGTCTATGTCACATTTTTCTTCGTCAGGCAGGTCTGGCGCTGTCTGGCAGGTTATAAAGTGATCACTCGCCGGACTGTCTCAAGTGCGGCGGTGGGGATGCGTCAGGGAAACAGAATGATAATAAAACGGTATTTACTCGGCCTGCTCCTGCTGGGCGGATCTGCCCTGTCCATGGCGGACACGGCAAAATGGGTACTGGTCACCGATCGGGATGGTATCCAGGTGTATCGGCAGGACGACGACACCTCGCGCCTGAAAACCTTTCGAGGCGTGGGTCTCGTACCGGTGGCGGATTTCAATGCCATTGGTGCGCTGATGGATGATTACCAGGCGGTCGCCTCCTTCATGCACATGGTCTCGGAAATTCGCGACCTGCACCGGGCATCGCCGTACCAGCGGGATGTCTATGTGACCACGCGCTTGCCCTGGCCGGTGAAGGATCGGGATGCGCCCCTGCGAGTCACCTTCTATCAGGAGCCGGATAGCTATGACCTGGTGATGCCGTTTTCCCTCAATCCCAAGGCGTTCCCCGAGCAGTCCGATTATGTGCGTATGCCGCAGATGGAAGGCTATTACCGGTTCGAGCCGCTGTCGCCGGGGGAAGTGAAGGTCACCATTGAAGTGATACTGGATCCGGGTGGGGCGATACCGGCCTGGCTGGCCAACATCATTTTGCGGGATGTTCCGTATTTTTCACTGCGGCGTCTGCGCCGGGTGGTGAATTTGCCGCGTTTCCAGGGCATCTCCCACGGCTACTACCAGACTCCAAAGAGCTGGCAGGAGCCGGAAGAGAAGCAGGAAGTTGCTAACGCTTCAGCGGCGAACCGGGCCCCATCAGCGCCCAGATAATCAGCCCGACCAGTGGCAAGATCAGTACCAGCAACACCCACAGCACCTTGTGCAGGGTTTCCGCGCTGGATTGAATGATCATCACGATGGCATAAATTGCCAGGGCCAGTTGTAGCAATCCCAGGAGTTTCATCAGCAAGATCCTTCTCGTACCCAAATGGAACCCTCAATCTAGAGCAGCCGTTCCACCGGGTAAATCACTGATATGTAAAAGAGGGTCTTATGGCCCTTAACGCAGGCAATATCCGGTATTCAACAGGAAAGAAAGGAAATGGCGCCCCGAACAGGAATCGAACCTGTGACCTAGCGCTTAGGAGGCGCTTGCTCTATCCAACTGAGCTACCGGGGCTGAAGCAGTGACGATTGTAAGGACTTTTAGTGGCGGTGCCAGTTTCCGGGCCGCAAGCGGCTATTTTGTCGGCGCTTACTCGCCCTCCGGGCGCCGGCAAAGCGGCGATATCCGCTTCGCGTTCGTTCGGCCAAAGCACGCTTTGGAAACCCCCGACCTCACCCAACTGAGCTACCGGGGCTGAAGCAGTGACGATTGTAAGGACTTTGACTCGTGGTGCCAGTCCTGAGGGGGCAAACAGTCAAAATTCCGTCAGACGTCTGACGTCTGACGTCTGACATGTCGCGTGGTGCTTGCTGCGTTCACGTAACCTTTGCGACAACGCCGCATCCAATTGCTAGCATTGAAGAAATTGAGACAGGTGATGTATGCAGGATACCCACGATTTACTGGTGCGCAGCAGCACCGACTTTCCCGCGTTGCGGCGCCATGCCACGTCCATCTTGCAGGTGAACCTGGGGTATCTGTGCAACCTCAGTTGCGTGCATTGTCATGTGAACGCGGGCCCCACTCGCACGGAATTGATGGACCGGGAAACCGTGGACATGGTGCTGGAGGTGATCCGCCTTCGCCATATCCAGGTGCTGGATCTCACCGGTGGGGCACCGGAGATGAACCCCCATTTCCGCTACCTGGTGGAACAGGCCAGAGCCATGGATGTGGAGGTCATTGATCGCTGCAATCTCACCATTTTGCTGGAGCCGGGTTACGAAGATCTGCCGCAGTTTCTGGCGGACAACAAGGTGCATGTGGTGGCGTCGCTGCCCTGTTACCTGGAAGAGAATGTGAACAAGCAGCGTGGCAAAGGCGTCTATCAGGGCAGCATCGAGGCGATTCGCCGGCTCAATGCCCTGGGCTATGGCAGCGATGGGCTGCTGCTGGATCTGGTCTACAACCCTACCGGCCCTTCTTTGCCGCCGCCCCAGGCGGTGCTGGAAGCGGATTACAAGCGGGAACTGGATGAGCGGTTCGGGTTGCGTTTCAACAGTCTGCTGACCATCACCAATATGCCCATCAGCCGTTTCGGTGCCGTACTGCTGGCCCACAATCAGTTCAACGATTACATGCAATTGCTGCGCGACAGTTTCAACCGCGACACCCTGCCGGCAGTGATGTGCCGGGCCACAGTGAGTGTGGACTACCAGGGTTACCTGTACGACTGCGACTTCAACCAGATGCTGGATATGCCCCAGGGGCATCATGATGGGCATCAACATCTTTCCGTGTTGCTGGACCATGACCTGGAAGGGGAACCCATTTATGTGGCGGACCATTGCTTTGGCTGCACCGCCGGTGCCGGCAGCAGTTGCGGTGGTGCTCTGGGGTGACCGGAGTCACTGTCACTGTGATCGTGCCGGTACGCAACGAAGCCGGCAGCCTGGCCGCTACCCTGACCATGCTCCGGGATGCCCTGCAGGTTGGTGATGAGCTGGTGGTGGTAGACGGTGGCAGTACCGATGCCAGTGTGGAAATTGCCCGTGGGCTGGCGGACCGGGTGGTCTTCTGTGAACCGGGCCGGGCCCGGCAAATGAATGCCGGTGCCCGACAGGCCAATGGCCACTGGCTGTGGTTTGTGCATGCGGATAGCCAGCTGGGGCCTGCCCAGCGGCAATCACTGGCAGGTGTGCCGGCAGCTGCCGGATGGGGCCGCTTTGATGTGCGTCTGAGCGGTCGGCGTTTCCTCTACCGGGTCATCGGCGCCATGATCAATCTGCGTTCCCGGATCACTGCTATTGCCACCGGGGACCAGGGTATTTTTGTCCGCCGCGACCTCTTTGCTGCCGCCGGTGGCTTCCCGGACCAACCCTTGATGGAAGATATCGCCCTGAGCCGTTTGTTGAAGCAGCAAACGGGCCGACCCCATTGCCTGCGCCCTCCGCTGATCACCAGCAGTCGGCGCTGGGATACCCGGGGAGCCTGGCCGACCATCTGGCTGATGTGGTCCCTTCGTTACCGCTACTGGCGGGGGGCGCCGCCGGAACAACTGTATCGGGATTATTATGGTGAGCCCTGAGCCGCGGTCGCAGCCGTTGCTGATTCTCTTCGCCCGGGCATTGCAGGCCGGCCGGGTAAAGACCCGCCTGATTCCCCAGTTCGGCGAACAGGGCGCGCTGAAGCTGTATCGCTTCCTGTTGACCCGCACCATTGCCGCCGCCTGCCGTTTTCCGGGGCGGGTGGAGCTGTGGCTGGATCAGCCGGACACGGAGCTACAGAATCTGGCGGAGCGCAATGGCTGGTCTTGTCATCAGCAACAGGGTGACGACCTGGGCGAGAAGATGGCCCTCGCGCTCAATATGGGCTTGTCGCAAGCGGACCGGGTGTTACTGATCGGCAGTGACTGCGCGGTACTGGGCCAGGAGTATTTCGAACAGGCGCTGACTGCCCTGGAGACGGCGCCGGTGGTATTCGGTCCCAGCGAGGATGGCGGCTACGTGTTAATTGGCAGTTCCCGGCAGAATCTGTGGCAACGCCAGCGCTTCCGGGGGGTTCGTTTTGGCGGCGAGCATGCCCTGGCCGACAGCGTCGCCTGTTTTCCGGGAGAGCGGGTGGCACGCCTGCCGACCCTGTGGGACGTGGATACCCATGATGACGTAATCCGTGCCCAGCGCTGTGGTGTTTTGCCCAGGATACCGCCAGCCGTTGACTGAATGCGGCATTGGCGGTGGCGCGAAGCCGGTAGAGTCAGTGTGCATCTCTACTAAATTCTTCTGGATTTTCGTGGTAGTCCACATAAGATTTCATGATTAATCGTTAGGGTTGCCTCCCGTAAAGGACGACGGAGCCAGTATGCAAAATTCAGCGATTCTCGACGACGAGGTCGTTAAGGAACTACAGGACGTGATGGGCCAGGATTTCCAGATGCTGGTGGACTCCTTTCACCGGGACGGGACACAACGGCTTGCCGCCTTGCAGGCCGCCCAGGCCGCCGGTGATCAGGAGGTTCTGCGCCGTCAGGCGCACAGCTTCAAGGGAAGTAGCGGGAATCTGGGCGCGGTGCAGGTATTCGAGTTGTGCATGCAGCTGGAAAGCCTGGCTCGGGAAGGGGAGTTGGGACAAGCGCCTGACTTGCTGGCACGACTCCAGGGGGCGTTTGAACAAGCCTGTACCGCCCTGCGCAAGGTCTGAGCCGAGCGCTTTTCCTGACTTTCAGACAAAAAAAACCCTCTTCCGAATAAGGGGGTGGAAGAGGGGGGTTGTGAGCGCTATTGCTAGCGCCTTGGGGGGATACTGTTTGAAGTGCTGCCGGGCAAGAATGGCCCGTCACTTCATGGAAACAATGCTAACCGTAAGTGCCTGTGGGTGCTGTAAAAACGGGTGAGAAAATGTAAAAACGTAGGCGTCTTTTGGCATCACCATGTTGCGCGGGTCAGCGCTATTTCCAGGATATCAATGAGTGCTCCGTGGTCGCTTGTAAGAGATCTCTTACAAAGCTGTAGGAAAAAACAGTCTTTTTGAGGCGAATTTAACCCGTTTCAGGCGATTTATTTTTCCTAAGATAATGATTTATAAGGGTTTTGTGCTTTTCGGGGTGTTTTGGCAGTAGAGTTTTGATATTTATTTTACCCAAACGGCCGAGAGCCATTGCTATAGTGGATTTGTGTTCAGGGACAAGGGCACAGGGACAAGCAAGGACAGCACACAGGGAAGTTGCGGTGAGCGCAAAAGGGTCAGGACGACTCGACGCAAAAAAGGGCGGCAGGATGCCGCCCTTTTTCTTTGTCTGAAAAACAGAGTCCGGCGAGTGGCCTCACCGGCTCAGCGGAAAGGCGTTAGCCTTCCCACTCGCGCACCAGCTTCTCACGCTTGTTGGGCACACCGTCCCACTCTTCCGCGTCGTCCGGGGCGTCTTTCATTTCGGTAATGTTCGGCCACTTCTCGGCCAGTTCCGCATTGATTTCCAGGAACTCCTGCTCGCCCTCGGGGAGCTCGTCCTCAGAGAAAATCGCGTTGACCGGACACTCCGGCTCACACAGTGCACAGTCGATGCACTCGTCCGGATGGATTACCAGGAAGTTGGGGCCTTCGTAGAAACAGTCTACCGGGCATACTTCTACACAATCGGTGTGCTTGCAGTTAATGCAGTTCTCACCTACTACGAACGTCATAGCCTGTCCTCGCCAGGTGTCTTGATCTTTGTACAGCGCCAGACTGCCAATTATAGCAGCATCCGGTGCGGTCTCGCTTGGGGTGGCGCTAGTCTAGCGATATGGTCAAGGGCAGGCAAACAAAGCCTTGATATAAGGTAATAGCCCAGAGTGTTACCGGAGGACAACTGGGCGTCCCCATAGTCTGTAGGAGCGCCGCTTGAGGCGCGAACCGGCCTTTGTGCAGAGACTTGAGTCACGAGAAGCGAGTTGCGAAAAACCATGGACAGGCGCTGTGGTTTCCGTAACTCGCTTCTCATAACTGAATGGTTCGCGCCTCAAGCGGCGCTCCTACAAGGCCTAAAGCAGCCCTCTCAGCTTATACAGCGCCTCCAGCGCCTGCTTCGGGGTCAGATCATCCGGGTCCAGTTCCTTGAGGGCGTGCTCCACGGCGCTGGGCTCGGCGAACAGACTCGCCTGGGCGGGAGCCGGTGACGGTGTGGCGGCTGGCGGTGTTGAGCGATCAGCGGCTGCCAGCGGTTTGCCTGCCTCCAGCTCGCGAAGCTTTTCCCCGGCCTGCTGGATCACACTCTGCGGCACCCCGGCCAGCTGTGCCACCTGCAGACCATAGCTGCGGCTGGCCGGGCCTTCCTGTACCCGGTGCAGGAACACGATGCGGTTGTCGTGTTCGCTGGCGGTGAGATGGGCGTTGTAGATGCCCGGCAACTGCGCCGGCAGCTGGGTCAGCTCGAAGTAGTGGGTAGCGAACAGGGTAAAGGCCTTGAGATTGCGAGCCAGATGCTCTGCCGCCGCCCAGGCCAGGCTCAGGCCATCGAAGGTGCTGGTGCCGCGGCCGATCTCGTCCATCAACACCAGGCTCTGGGCGGTGGCGTTGTTGAGGATGTTGGCGGTTTCCGACATCTCCACCATGAAGGTGGAACGGCCACCGGCCAGGTCATCAGACGAACCGATACGGGTAAAGATCCGGTCCAGATTGCCGATGCGGGCGCTGGCGGCAGGCACACAGCTGCCCAGGTGGGCGAGCAGGGCAATCAGCGCGGTCTGGCGCATGTAGGTGGATTTACCGCCCATGTTCGGGCCAGTGATGATCACCATACGGCGGGCATCGTCCAGATGCAGGCTGTTGGGCACGAAGGCGTCATCCAGCACCTGCTCCACCACCGGGTGGCGGCCATCGACAATCTCGATGATGGCTTCCTCGTCCACCAGTTGCGGGCGTACCCAGTTCAATGCCTCGGCGCGTTCTGCCAGGGCGGCCAGCACATCCAGTTCGGCCACGGCAGCGGCGCAGCGTTGCAGGGGGTGCAGGTCGGCGGCCACTTTTTCCAGCAGCTCCTCATAGAGACGCTTTTCCAGGGTTAGCGCCTTGCTGGACGCGGACAGGGCCTTGTCCTCGAATTCCTTCAGCTCCGGGGTAATAAAGCGCTCGGCATTCTTCAGGGTCTGGCGGCGCTGGTAATCCACCGGCGCATCATCGGCCTCTCGCCGGGACAACTCGATGTAATAGCCGTGGACCTTGTTGTACTTCACCCGCAGGGTGGAGAAGCCGGTGCGCTCACGCTCGCGGGTTTCAATGTCCACCAGCACCTGACCGGCGTTCTCGCTGATGGAGCGCAGCTCGTCCAGTTCCTCGCTGTATCCGGGGGCAATCACGCCGCCATCGCGGATCAGCATGGGCGGGTTCTCGATGACGGCCCGGCCGAGAAGGTCCACCTGCTCCGGGAACTGGCCGATGCGCTCGATCAGTTCATAGAAAGCATCGGAGGCGGGCAAAGTGCCGATCAGGGCGGGCATGGCCTTGAGGCTGGCATGCAGTCTAGTCAGATCCCGGGGCCGCGCCGAGCGCAGGGCCACCCGGCCGAGAATCCGCTCCATGTCGCCGATGTCGTTGAGCACATCGCGGGTGGACTCGAAACACCAGCCCTGACGCAACGCGTCGATCTGGTCCTGGCGCTGATTGAGGGTGGTGCGGTTGCGTAGCGGCTGATGCACCCAGCGCTTCAGCTGGCGGGCGCCCATGGCGGTCTTGGTGCTGTCCAGCACCCAGGCCAGGGTGTGCTGCTCCTGGCCATCCAGGGTTTCGGTCAATTCCAGATTCCGGCGGGTGGCGGCGTCCATGGCCACGGTGTCATCGAAGCTTTCCACCACCAGCCCGGTCACGTGGGGCAATTCACCGCGCTGGGTTTCCTTGGCATAACCGAGCAGCGCGCCCGCGGCGGCAATGGCCACCGGCGTCGGTTCGCCGAAGCCGGCCAGGTCCTGCACCTGGAACTGCTGACACAACTGGCGGCGGGCGGACTCCCCATCAAACTCCCAGTCCGGACGTTTGCGGCTGCCGGGCTTCTCGCCCCAGCGGCCGGGCAGAGACTTGTCTTCACTATAGAGCAGCTCCGCGGGTGACCAGCGCTCCAGCAGCGCCTGCAGCTGTTCGCTGCCTTCCACCTGGGTCACTACAAAGCGTCCGGCCGCCACATCCAGGCTGGCGCAGCCATACTGGCCCTTGTCCTCATAGACGGCACAAAGCAGGTTGTCGCGGCGCTCTTCCAGCAGGGCCTCATCGCTGACCGTGCCCGGCGTGACAATGCGCACCACCTTGCGCTCCACCGGCCCCTTGGCCAGCGCCGGATCACCGATCTGCTCGGCAATGGCCACGGACTCCCCCAGCTTCACCAGCCTGGCCAGGTAGTTCTCTGCTGCATGGTAGGGAATCCCGGCCATGGGAATTGGCTTGCCGGCACTCTGGCCCCGCTGGGTCAGGGTAATGTCCAGCAACCGCGCGGCCTTCTGGGCATCGCCAAAGAACAACTCGTAGAAATCCCCCATGCGGTAGAACACCAGCTGATCCGGGTGTTCGGCCTTGATCGCCAGGTATTGCTGCATCATAGGTGTGTGTGCGGATAAATCGTTGTGCGTCATATCTACGTTTCAGCCCGTTTTTTCCTGTTATTTCGCTATAAATTCAGGTGGTTAGCGAAACGTGTAATTTCCGGTAGTGTCCGTGCTTGTCCATGGTAATCCACCCCAATCCGCAAAATAAGTGTAGATTTTAGTGTAGGTTTTCGTGCCGGGCCGATTCCCCGGTGATATACTGCTCAAAACCTACACCAAATCCTTTGCAGGCCAGACGGAGCCTGCGATGCGGGGATTTGCTTGAAACCGTTAGTGTTGGTGGATCAAAGCGATGGAGCATAGCAAACAAGGCAGTAAGCAACTATCGGTCCGTGCCATTGAGGCAATGCGGCCAGGTGACAAGGTCAAAACGGATGGTGCTGAGAACGCGGGACTGCGGGTCAGCTGCGGCTCGTCGGGCCTGAAAACCTTCACTTATCGCTATCTAAGCCCGGAGACGGGAAAGCTGGTTCAGGTCAAGATCGGTAACTTCCCTGGGGTGAAGCTTGCCGAAGCTCGCCTTGAGCTTTCCAAAATGAAGGAGCTGAGGGCAAAAGGGATTTGCCCCAAAGCCGAACGGGACCGTCAGCTCCAGGCGGAGAAAGAAGCCAAGGCTGCACAGGCAGAGGCTGAAGCCGTTGCTGCCTATACGGTGACGGATCTGGTTGAGCAGTATCTGACGGAGGTGATCGAGGACCGTTCGGTGACTGATTCCAGAACAGGTGAGAAAAAGCGGGTTCCTGGTGCCAGAAAGCCAAAAGGGCAGTGGGAGGTCCGCAGAACCTTGTACAACGATGTCGTCCGGGTGCTCGGGGAGAGGCCGGCGGCGGAGGTGAAGCGCAAGGATGTGGTCGACCTGATCAAGGAGATCTTGGATCGAGGGGCCCGCGTTCAGGCGGGGAATGTACTCAGGGAGTTCGTCGCTGCCTATGAGTACGCCATTGGGCTTGAGCGCTTGCCAGACGACTTTCCGAACCCTGCATGGTTGGCTAAGGCTAGTCTGAAGACGGCCAGGATCCGTATGAGTCCCAACAAGGGCCGGCGGGTGCTCTCTGATAAAGAGTTGGCGGCTGTTCTGGCTTGGTTGCCAGGCTCGGGCTACTCCACCACTCAGAAGAATGTCATGCGGTTTACTCTTTGGACTGGTTGCCGGACAGGGGAGGTGTGTAACGCTGAGTGGAAGGATATCGACCTGGAGGCGGGTACTTGGCATTTGAGTGACTCAAAGAATGGAGCGGAGCGATACGTTCAGTTGCCAACACAGGCCATCGAATTTCTGAGCCAGTTGAAGCTGACTACGGATAAGTACCCTTTCCCGTCAACTCGCACCAGGAAGCCAATCCAGCAAAAGTCGCTAACCGAGACGAAATGGCACCTGAAGAACCCCGAAAAGCTCAAATCTGGTCGGAGTTACACGGCTGCTCAGCTCTGGCTAACGTCCATTCCTGACTGGTCCCCCCACGACCTGCGGCGCACAGTTAGGACAGGCCTGGCCCGAATGAGGTGCCCCAGCGAGGTGGCTGAAGCTGTCTTGGGGCACTCACGAAAGGGTATTGAGGGGACCTATGACCTGCACAGCTATGAGGCTGAGTGCCGGGTGTGGTTGCAGCGATGGGCTGACCATATTTCAGAGCTGAGTCTGCCGCGATGATGCTCGGTTGAGGGTGATGGAGGCTGTGTTGGTGGCCCCTTGCTGTTCTCTGGTCGTCTGGCGGTGATTAGCCTGGATGTTTCTGTGGGCTTGCTGCCCTGGTGGGGCTTAAGTCTCGGAGGTTGTTGCGGGGGTAAGGGCTTCTTCTGTCTCTCTGGTCAGAGCTTGAATGAGCTCCGACTTTCTTAACGAATGATTCGGGGCAGGGGGTTCTTCTGCAAAGCCCCAGGTCTCAATTCTCGCCTTCAGGTCGGCTATCCGGTCGATATGCTCGTTGATGATGTTGTCTCTTAAGCGCAAGGCGCTCTCCAGCGTCTTAATGTGCTTGTCTTGAAGGTGGTGGCTATGTAGTGGTCTAATGAATCCGGACACCAACGTAGGGTGGTAAAATCACCACCTTAAGCGAGGTGTCATATGACCAGAAAACGACGATCCTTTACACCTGAATTCAAGCAGGAAGCCGCCAGCTTGGT
>Ga0208179_1000134_pt1 | contig 56930 bp, 89 predicted proteins | sample Malvired_Geostar_FD_184238 | JGI IMG/M metagenome (GOLD analysis project Ga0208179, IMG submission 184238) | Marine viral communities from the Global Malaspina Expedition - Malaspina viral metaG DeepMed_Geostar (SPAdes) (version 2) | ecosystem: Environmental > Aquatic > Marine > Oceanic | place... | reverse complement strand
TTATTAATGTTATGACAAAACTGAGGAAGCTGTTTAGCTTCTTCAATTTCAAGATCATTCAAAAACTTAAAAATTTTTTCTTTTCTATTCATAGAATGTCTTTCCCTAGCTAGTTTTGTGTTCGCTATACCAGTTTATAGTTTTTTTAAGCCCCTCTTCTAAAGAGTAATTTTCTTTCCAGCCTAGAGACCTTATTTTATCTGTACATAGTAAGTGTTTTGATTTGTATCGACATGAAGGATTGCTATAAACCTTTTTATAATTTACAGGTTGTTTCATAATACTTGACACTGTTAATGCCAAGTCTACATTAGAGATAGATTTTTCTGATGCTATATTATAACTTTCTCCTGCTTGACCATTTAACATTAAAAATAAAAACGCATTGCAAATATCTTCAGAATATAAATATTGTCTACTGGATACCTCACTGTCATCAACATCACAATAAATTGAGATCTCTTCTCCCTTTAGGATTTTATCAATTACAACCGAAATATAACGTTTAGATGAATGGTGCGGCCCATAAATATTAGATGTTTTGCAGAGAACTAGTGGTATGTTATACGTATGTGCGAAAGACGAGCATAAACATTCTGCACTAGCTTTGGTTGCAGCATACGGATTTAAAGGATTAAATCTATCTGTTTCTTTAAAATATTTATTTACATCTGTTCCAAAAACTTCCGCTGTGCTAAGAAATATAAACAATTTGAGTTGATTGCAAGAAGACCTAGCATAATTCAGAGTGTTTGCAGTACCAACAATATTCTTTAATATAGTATTCATAGGATCTTCAATACTAAGATCTACATTTGAAGTGCCGCCTAAATGAATAATGTAGTGAACTGGCCCAATTTTTTTAGTAATGCCTTTGTTAAATTCAAACCTAAGATCATGAGAAACAAAACGCAATCGTCTAGTGTCACCTATATCTTCTTTTTTTTTGTCAAGGCAAACAATATTATAGTTGGTATTTTCAAGTAAGTATTGCGATAGGTTTGTACCAATGAAACCACTACCACCAGTTATTAAAACTTGTTGATTCATGTTTTCAAGACCTATTTATAAAAAACTGTGCTATATCTCGTTCTAAACTTTCTTCGACTGGGGGTAGTTGTAATCCTAATCGCGTTATTTTTTGTGTAGATAGGACACAGTTTGATCTTTTACAGTTTAAATTAAGATAGGATTCTGATACGATATCTGTTTCGTAAAATCCCAACATAGACTTAACCTCTACTCCATTTGTTTTACCTTCATTTACTACATTATAAATACCAGCTTCTGGTTTTTTATGTATCAACCGTTTTATAAATTGACTTAAATCGTAGACATTAGTGATCGAGTTATTGTCTGGGATTACCTTAGTAAAATTATATAATTTAGATAGATAGTTTTTACGTTCATTTCTGGAACAAAATGGTATTCTTATCCTTAACTGATAACAATCAAAATTTGTTAAATTTAATTCACAAGCATGTTTTGATTTTGAATAATAACTAGATTCTTTATTCCACACACCAAAATTTGATGGATCATCTTCTGTAAAATCTTTCTCATAACCATTATAAATACATCCAGAGCTGATGTTGACAAAGTTAATAGATAATTGTTTACAAACGGTCGCCAACATTAAAGGAACCTGCACGTTATACTCCCATGTTTTTATTTTATAATCTATGTTCTGTTCACACTGATCAACATTGGGATTTCCTGTAAAACCAAAACAGTTGACTACCCAAGTAATATTGTTCTTATTTAGATAATCGGTTAAGTTTTCTGCAACTGTATATTCTAATTCTTTTTGAGATTTAATCTGACATCCTAGTTCTTGCGACACCAAGGTTCCTATATATCCCTTTCCTAGTATTAACACGCTCATATTATTATCCAATCTGATACGTATAAATCATGTTTTGACGGACCCAAACTTCCAAACCATTTAGCTGGAGCAACAACTCTTTTATTAATATTTCTATTCATCCAAGCACCCCACCAACTAAAGCTTGAATTAGCAATGATATTATCAGCACAATTACTCATCAATATTAAGTCTTGATAGGTTGATGTATGATTAGAAAAATCAAATTGACTACCTTTAAATTGTTCAAAACACCAGTTTATATCATCTGAAACTATGATGTATTTATCGGCATTTATAATACCCATCGCTCTATTATAATAATCCATATCTAATACAGAATGGAAATTTGCTTTTTGTAAATAGTCTCCCCTTCTGATGTGTATTGAACAAGCCTTGACGCCCTGTGTATTTTGAGGTATATCAAAAAGCTCAAACAGTTCTTGTCGGTAATCGTGAAAGTACTTCTCCGATTGATAATAGCCATCTAGTAAGACACTGTCATCTATTATAGGAATTGTATTATATTGAAAACTTGGTTCTCTATATATATTAACAGTAGATGATAGAGGCTGTGAGTTTCTTGATATGTTTCGAAATAGATTGTTATAAAAACTTACCATATGTTCATGGCTTGACATTGTATTTAGAGCATCAAATAATATAAAGTCTTTATTAGTTCTTTTAGCATAAGAATATCCTGTGGCAACTTGGAACAGTATATTCCCTAGCCCTCCCTCAGTCCTGACAGTCACAAAGTTATTCATACCAGCTAATCATTTTACTATGTAGTTTTTCAGCTTGTTTCTTACGATCTGTCTGAGACTTAGGATTAAACGAATAGTTTACTAATGGCTTTTGAATATTATAAAACTTAAACTTCTTACTACATCTAATCCATAAGTCTAAATCTTCAGCACCTTCATAGAATTGATTATATCCTCCACAAAACAAAAATATTTTTTTCTTATATGCAACCGAAGGATGTGCAATAGGATTACAACCATTGAGTAATGCTTGTTTTATATCTGTGTCCTTTTCCCAGTAAAGTATCTTCTGTATAAAATGACCATTTAAATCTACAAAATTCATACCTGTTCCACAAATGTCTATGTCTTTATTGTTAGATAGAAACTCTGCTTGAAGCTGTACTTTATCTAGAAGCCATATATCATCAGGATCTAACCTAAAGATATATTCTATCTCATTGTCTTGCATTATGGAAAAAATACCCATGTTTAATGGTGGCCCAATACCTAATATCTCACACTGCATATAAATTATGTTTTTATAATCTCGTAAATATTCTCTAGCAGTACTTTCACTGCCCAGTTCATCATCCGACATATTGTCAATTAAATATATATCGTAAGTATTATTCGGGTTCTGAAAAAAGGTTTGGCCAACAATGGAGTCTAGAGATTTTTTTATAGTCTTCGCAGAATTTCTAGCTGGCATCAATATGGCAATTTTCATCTAACACGCTCCAAAAGTGTTTGGGTCTATGTTCTAAGTATGTTTTTATATCCTCTCTTGTAGAATTCCACCAACCTTCTGTAGTATGTTGAGAATTTACATTTGTTATAATGTCGAGACCAAGCAATTTGGCTTCAATCACACATCTTGGACAGGTATCATCAATAATAGGCATAAACACCAGCCCTTTGAATCTAGAAAGAGTTTTAATATGATTCTCATATGGTTGATTAGGTAAGATCTGATACGGAATATTGTTTGTAACACAAAAATTCTTTGCTTCTGTTACGCCCTTAGCTTGACTATGCCATCCTCCATATCCCTCCAGTATAGCATATTGGTCGTTTTTATGATTAAGAGCATGTATTTCGATAAGATCTAAAGAATCTTTTGTAAAACAAGATGACAATACAGAAGTTTTATCAAACCTCATTAGGGGCATATGTATTGCATAGGTTGCTCTCTGTCTCTCTGACATGAAAAAACAGTGCTTTGCATTTTTGATAATCAGATCGTATGTCGATGACATCACAGGGTTGAGAATGATCTCGTGCGGACACTTGCACGGTTGATTGGCTAATTTTTGATGAGGAATCTCTCCTCTGTAAGGACAGAAATTATAATCAAATTCTATTTTTATAAAGGAATTGTGTGAGAAGAGTTCCTTGATGAGATTAGGATCTAAACGATATAGATTTGTTATATTTCCTATGATCCATATTTTATTGCGATGTTGTTTGACTTGCTCGACAGTTAGGTCTTTGCACGAAAACGATAGTATATTATCTATTCTATCTTCCAAAATAGCAACACTGGTTAAGCTCGTTCCACCAGTTTGTATGCTTTGATCGTCAAGATGGATATATTCCTGAGACATGTAGCTGCCGTTCCTATAGTCTTAATTTGTTCCGGTTACTCCTACAACCAATATTTCATATGGCACTCCCGATCCAGAATCAATTAGAGAGATTTTATTATTATATGTGTTAGTATCTACATTGTAGATAGGCGTTTTGCCAATATAATCCATATAAGCCCAAGTTCCCGTGGGTACAATTTTTATATTACCAGATTCACTATTAAACAAACCACTAAAACCGTCTATGCCGGTAGCGGCAATGGTAAAATATGGAAAATCTGCCGTGGCTATAGCACCGGTGCCAGTGATAGACCACGTATTTGTTATAATAATACCTTTGATTCCATATTCAGGATTGCTAGGAGATGCAACAGACCCCTTAGAGGCAAAATTCATGGTCATAGTACTATTAAATAGATTCTTTGTGTAATTATTGAAATCAAATACACCAGTTCCACCACTTGGCAAAGTACCAGTGGTCGAAACGCCTGCATTAATTTCCCCTACTCCCGTACCGTTATCATACGTTAATGTGGTATATCCAATGACTGCCGATTCAGTAAAACTTGTATCTGTATTGGTATCGACAATACTGTAAGAAATATTTAATGATGGGGTAGCAGTAGCTGTTACAGCCATGTGATTCTCCTTAACGATTTATATTAATTTTAACAATTCTATGTGGTCGCCTATGTATATTTAATTTTTCACAATAATCAGGCTTACCCATATAAACAAATGCATATCCAGATGTCCCAAATTTAGACACACTCCAAGCATCAATTCCTGTATCGGTTATTTCTTTAACAATGTAACGTCCCTTTGCTCCTGTAAATAGTCTATCGCCAATTTGACCTTCTCCACAATCTCTGTTTAAAACATAGTAGGGACCAGTTCCGTTGACTACTCTAAAAGCTTCTCCCGGTTCTAAATTTTGCCAATCTTTAATTTCATTTTTAATCGGTTTGTTTTTAACGTGAAATGATTTGTTACAATTGATACAGATGCGTTGTCTAGACGCATTAATACTTTTGCAACTCTTGCATCTTTTTTGTCCACGTTTTAATTTCATTAGTAGTTCCTTTATAAGGGCAATGTAGTGTGTGTTCTTGTAATTTGTTTTCAAGGGTATTTACATTGAGCTTTTCATACTCACCGTTCTTCCAGCATTTCCAGCCAGTTTCATCATGAGTCATACACTTACACGCAAAAACCACATTAATACTATCTGGATAAATTTGCACAACCTGTGCAATAGACCAAGGGTATCAGTCGAATGGCTCGCTACCAACCAAAGGGGTTTTTGTCCTTTGTACCCAATCATACAGTTTGATCATAATCTAGTGACTTCTATCGTTAATGGCAAAGTGGGGAATAAACGGACTGTAGGGTATTGTTTCGTAATAGGGCATTTTTTCAATACGAAGTAACGATGGCGTTACGTAAGGAAGCTCTTGGTATGGAAGAGTTTTTCTATCTTCCAGTGGAACAGGACGTTTGATAATCCCCCTATTGGGTTGAGGATATGGTTGATTTTTCTTATATTTAGAGGCTGTTTCGGTAACTGCAATATTTGGACGCTTAACGATTACATTATTCGGCTTGTTGGGAGCCCACGGTGACACGGGCGCAGAAGTAGGACCAATTGATTCAGTGTGAGTCGTCCACCAACCTTCTGCGTTTTTTATTCCTACAGTACACATTATAATACAACTTAATAAAATAAACATTGTTTTCATGATTCTTGCTCCTCTGTAATGCTTTCAACAATAATAATATCAGGCTCTAAGCCCAGTAAATTTCTAAGACCACCACGTACTCGCTGAACTGGTTGGTCTTCCTGAATTTGTCTGAGCAATCTACGAAGTGGTCTACCCCGAATAATTTGAACTGTGTTGTCGAGTCCGCAACCAGCACATTTAAGAATAGCACAGGTACATCTCAGTGGAACGCAGCCACATTTTGTTCTTTGCTCGATAATCGTAATGGTCTGATCTGTAGTTTCAGTTGTTTCAGTTGTTTCAGTAACCAGTATAGACTTGAGTGGCTTTGATGGCTTGAATAGCTGTCCAGACACTACCGTTGTACATGCAAATACGGTTAAAATACTAAGGGCTAAAATCAATTTCTTCATAATGTTACTCCTTTATTAATCTAAATCTGTAATAATAATCTTCTTCCCACCTCTCCTTAAGAATCCAATTCCCTTGAACCGATGGAAAAAAACAATCTCCGTTATATATCTGTGGCAGTAGAGTTATATATATCTCATCAATACAATCAATCTCCAGTGCCTTTCGATATACCTGACTACCTCCTATAATAAATGTGTTTTTGTCGGTATATGGTAAAACCTTTTCTAAACTAGGAAAGGTGCTTATGTCTGGATATTCTTGGCGCATTTTAAGAGAATGGTTGTCGTTCGCTAGGACAATATTACTTCGATGTGGCAAAGGTTTAATTGGTAAACTTTCCCACGTATGCCTTCCCATTATGACGGTTTTATGTAACGTAAGCTGTTGGAAAAATCTAAAATCTTTACTAAGATGCCATGGTAGCTTGCCGTCAATTCCTATTGTTTTGTTAAGATCGTAGGCTACTACTATTTTCATGAGTTAATTTTCTTTGCAATTTCTTAATTTTCTTTGTGAGCTTGGTTTTTTTCCTACCTAACTCATTTTGTTCTTTAGTGGTTGTTGCAACATCCATAGCAATTTCAACATCATATAACGTATCTTCTACTGTCTGAATTTGTTTCGTAATACTACTCATAGGGCCATACTTTCGCTAGAGATTCGTTGACTCCTTCTATATCTACCAACCATCGTCCATATTTACCTGTTTTTTCTGTTTTTATCATAATATAGCCTTCCTCATTTGTGCGTGTACTAAGTAAATCTATTAAAACATTTGTCGCTTTTGCAAAATCTTGATGACCTCTTTCAGGAGTATCAACCCCTAAAAGTCTTGTGCGTATGCTAATACTTATATGAAATCCAAGATCAACGTCAAAATCTACGGTATCTCCATCAACAACTCTTTTTACTTTTGCTCTATAGGTATGCACGTAGACCACCAGTTAGGGATTTCTCGGTTGCGCCAGCCAGCGAGGTGTGATTTTTCTTTAATATAATAATTTTGATATGCTAAGACCGAATCGTCCATTTTACAATGATTTGGCATTGCTTGAACGAAACGTGTTCGTCCGGTGTTCTGCATTTTCTTGGGGATTTTCTCTAGGCATTCCTCAATAATTGCTTGACATTTGTGAGTTTTGTTATAGCGATATGTGTATTCTTTACATAACTCTATTCCTAATATACACAACCAGACATAATTTTGTACACTTTTAGATGCCCACTCACAGCATGGATGATTCTGATGGGTAGCTTTATACGGAGCGGTTTCGTCATGATAATACCTTCGACGTACCGTACAGAGAATTTGAGCGGTTTCCAGTGGCATCTTGACTATATGTTTATCAACATGCCATATCGCCGCTTCCCTTGGATTAACCGACAATGCAAAGATATTCAAACAACAACCCTTCCTTTAGATGTTTTAAGGATTTTATTATTGCGTAACAACCACGGTTCAATTATACCCTCAATTGTTTCTCTATCACTTCCCATAATTGAGCATATTGTATTTATTCCCAAGGGTTGTCCACTTTTTCTTAAAACTTTGAGATACTTACGATCCACGTTTGTCATACCCTCCCTATCGATTCCTTTCATAGCCATAGCAGCCTCTACGTCGCCTTCTGAGAGTGTTTCGAGACCATGGGCGATTCCATAGTCTCTTACCCATTGAAGCAGAGCATTGGCTGTTCTGGGGGTTCCACGAGATACTGTGGTAACGAAGTTTGATGCTTTTTCGGACATTTTAAGATTCAATTTTTCAGAATTATAATCTATTATTTGTTTAAGCTCTACTTTATTATATAGCACGAGAGTATGTCTATGTTCAAATCTATCGATTAAGGGTTTAGAAAGAGATCCATATTCTGTGGTTGCTCCAATTAATGTGAACTTAGGAATGTCAACACTCATAATTTCTCCTAACATTTCTTTGCCAGATATAGACATGTCTACTTTAAAATCTTCCATAACTGGATAAAGAAATTCTTCTACTATGTTTGTCATTCGATGTATTTCATCAATAAATAAAATAGAATGTTCCTCTATTCTCATAACATACGGAATGAGATTTTTAATGCTACGCAGATTAGCTCCGTTAGCTACTTGAATGGAACAGCCCATTTCATTAGCCATAGCAGTGGCTAGGGTAGTCTTGCCTGTGCCGGGAGGACCGTAGAAAAGAGTGTGAGGTAAGCAGTCATTTCTATGCTTTGCGCTTTTAATATTAATATTAAGAACTTCTATTACCGATTTTTGCCCAAGAATGTCTGATAGTTTATTAGGTCGTAGCGTATTCATTTTGATCTACTTTCGAGAGGATTGTTTTGACTAACGTCTCAAGAGTCATACTTGTAGTATCAAGGTCATTTAAAATTTCATTAATTTGTTTTATTTTAAAGCCGTAAGACCTAACAACCTTCTTTGCTTCTTTTATTATACTGGTTGGTGCAAAGATTTTGGGTTTGATAATAATTTCAAAGGGTTTTACACATAAAGGAATATTGCAATTTTCACAGAGAACATATGTAGGAACTTCTTCTGGAATTCCATAGTTGAAAAAATCAAAAGTTGAATCACAGTTAGGACATCCAACTTTAATCTGTAGATTGTATTCTATTAGTTTTGCATTGTCCATGATGAATCCTACGGCAAATTAGACTGCAACAATCTAGTATGGCTAAGACATGCCATAAATGATGCTTTTGCTCTCACTTTCCCCTCACACAAGAAGCATCAAAACTTGGTTTTGTTGGAGAAAGGTGGTTTGGAGGCTCTCTCTACTCAGTAAAGGACCACTACCTTACTTTTATTGTAGAAAGGGAGGTTTGTATTGCCTTCCTACTCGCTCAAGACCTCTACATGGCTTTGTTGTAGAAAGATAGTTTTGCACTCTCTCATTTCTCGATAAGAACCATAACTTACTTTGTTGAAATGAGGGAAGAAGATCAAGGCCCGATGAAAGACCTTGACCCTTCCCGTTTGACGCCTCTCATCACTCGGAAGAGACGGGAATACTCTCCTTTTGATATGATGAGATCAACTTCTCTACATTTCTCTTGGCATAATTCCCGTAAGGAACTCCACCATCATACAACATTTGACCAATATGTGCAATATTAATCGCTGCATTGAGTTGAGCGTCAGCCTCATGTCCGCAACTAACACACTTAAATGTCTTTGTGTCTTTACGGTTATCGGCATGAATGTGTCCACACTCAGGACATCTTCGAGAAGTGTTTCTGCACGGCACAACGTAGAAAGGTATGCCACGATTCTCACATTCTTTCTGAAGTTCTGGAATGATATGATCTTGACCAAACGTTCCCATTGTTTGTCCAGTTTTTACACTGTCTATACACATCAACGATTTTGACTCTTCAGCTTTTTCTACTAAGCGCAGAGCTACTTTTCTGCATTCGTTTTTAAGCTGTTTGTGCAGTCTTTTCCACTCTAGTCTTAACGGTCGTCGTTGCTTACTTCGTAACTTGCGTTGAGAAACTGGTAGCTTCTTATCACCATCAAGACTTTCATTAATTTTCTTAATTTTTTTGACAAGATCAACCATTAACGCTGAACTAGGAATAATTTCTCCGTCATTACAAACAACGTTATCTTCAGCCGTTTTGTTTAAGTCAAAACTGAGAGTGCTTGCTACTTCATACTTTAAGACAAAAGGTACATCTACAGCAACAACAAATGCTTTCTGCCGCACTATCAAATGTCCTCCAAACTTAGGCTTAGTGACAAACTCTTCTTTTAAAGAACAGTTATAACGAAGTTTAAAAACACCATAAATTGTGGGCAGCGTGATATACTTCGCCTTCTGATCAATGGCAACAAAATTGTCTTTGTAATACAACCCTTTGCCTTTAAAAGAAATGTTAGGAACTTTACCTTGACCATTTCTTGTGAAATAACCTGCGTATCGTTCTAATACATATAGTACGCATTCTCGTTTGAGAGACTCATTTGTTGAGTCTGCATCGAAAATATGTTGAATGGAGTTTTTAAATTGTGCTTTGGTAAGCTCATGTTTTAGCTCACCATCAATCATCACTCCATCCCTTAGAGATACATAACCTAGTTTAGTTACGTTAGTAATATCGCCTGACTTAATACTTTTTCTAACATGTCTAGATATTCGGTTAAGCGTAGAATTAGTGCGTTTCAATGCACATCCAAACTCGGCTGTAAATTCGATACCCCAGAACTTAGCATTTCGTTTGTAGATAATCCAATCATTAGTCATAGTAATGCTCCTCGTTTGTTAAAACTTATGACAAAATCTTTAACGACTACGTTGTCGATTTACAAACAGATTTTGTACAAAATGTAAATAAACAAAAACTTTCCTGAGTTGTCTACTTCATTCACTGCCTCCTGTTGTGGTTTGATTTATAAAACGACCTTTGATCTTTTCCCCACTTAGCCAAGAGGTCTTACATGCTGTATGTTGTGGGTAGTGTAGTTTTGATCGTTCTTTCCCCTCACCTAAGAACTACATAACTTAGTTTTAATAGGGAAAGTGGGTTTGTACAGCCTCACACCTCGATAAGACCCGTACTTACTTTCTTGATGCAAGCTATTTCATTATACCACACTATTTTGGATTTGCACTGTTAAAATTTAAAAATGATGTTTTTGTAACTGCTCCCTACTCACACAAGAAACATCATAAACTTGGTTTTGCTGTAGGAAGACGGTTTGATGTTGCTTGTTACTCACTTAAGACCGCTTACTTAGCTTTGTTGTAACAAGAACGGTTTGACGACTCTTCCTACTCGCCCAAGACCGCTACTTGACTTTGTTGTAGGAAGATAATCTTTAACGTATATTTAATTATATTTGTCTAATAATTTACGTCGTTCTTGCTGAAGAATAGAGACAGACTGAACCAATTCTTCTTTCTCCACTATTCCCATCGCTCTCTCAATAGCATGTTCTGCTGCTTCAATTTCAATATCTACCAGTTGAATTTGTTTGTCTATATCTTTCATTTCCTGTCTTTCTTCTTGTAGTGAAATTAATTGTTTTAATTGTACAAGGTATTCATCTTCTGATAGGTCATGATCATTTATCATTGCAACATCCTATATTCTATTAGTAGGACTGGAAGGAGATGTTTTTGCAGCTACTCCCTACTCACTCAAGAAACATCGTAAACTTGGTTTTAATGTAGGAAGGTTCGGTTTGAGCCCACTTGTTACTCACTTAAGATCCGTAAACTTAGTTTGGTTGCAACAAGGTTAATTCTGACTCACGATATGGAATGGTGCTTGTATATTCTTTTTCATCATAAGTAAAAGTTATATCAACCCACCAACTATATCTAGTTCCTGCCCATTTGCTGACAATCACTCCGCTTTCATTATCATGAGTAGTAACTGAATCTCCAATTTTCAACGAAACACTCCAACCCAATACTTCGTACCCTTCTCCGAGACTTGATAACCCCATCCAGCTTTGGTACATTTACGAGTCAATATCCAAGCACGATGACCGCTAGAATTCATCCATGCTGAAAAAGCGGCTGGCGTATCCTTATAGCCAGATGAAATAATCTGATCATTCTTACCATGATAACGTTTGCCAACCTTTACCATATGATTTGCCCACTCTTGTGCCATTTGACAACACTCTTCATCTAATTCCAGTGGAGGTCTTTTACATTGCTTACACTTACCACGTTTTTCATTCGCAATTTGATGCATCTCCATGATATTAGGATTCTCAACCAGCTTTTCCTTTTCCTCTGCAAGAGCTAAAACTGAAACAAACAATAAACTAAACATAACTGACATTTAAACTCCTTTTTAAAAGTTCACCAATCTACATTAGAAAATACAACAGTACCCTCGGTAGGAATCGCACCTACGACCTACGGTTTAGAAGACCGTTGCTCTGTCTCCTGAGCTACGAGGGCGATTGCGGAAGGCGGGACTCGAACCCGCACGCCGCTACGGCATAGGATTTTAAGTCCTAAGTGTCTGCCAATTCCACCACTCCCGCTCAGTTCCAACGATATGCATCGTCATCTGAAATAACATCTCCTAAACTTATAACATCGTCCATAGGATCGTCACCATAATCCCACTCATCTCCTTCGTCAGTGTAAAGATTATGCTCCATCTCACCTTCATAGTCCTTTAATACCTGATATTCACAGGTTCTAAGTTTTTGACAATAAGAATCCTTGGGAACACTAACCACATGTGCAGGATTAATTTTAACAATAATACATTTATCTGAATCTTCTCGATCACTAAAACAACCATAGCTTTGAACATACTCTAACGCACCAGCGTGAAGACCTGATGAACATCCATGATCACGCTCATCGTCTACGCCCCAGCGTGCCATACGTAACGTCTCACCTACCTGATTGGAAAGTGTACGACTATGCTTATCAAGATAGTTGGACGTAACTGCCTTATAAGCTAGAAAATCTCCATCTTCAGTAATAGGTAGATTTTTATGCTCCAGAAAATCATACAATTGATTTCGAGAAGCATAGCTTGGATTCTCCATAAGTTTAACTAGAAAATTAACAAGGGGCGTAACGGGAAGACCTTCTTCCAAAAACCTTAGAATACGTTCTGTTACAGTATTGTGGACCGCTTCTCCTTGAAAGAAGATACAACCATCCTTAACTTCAATATCACTACCTAGCGTATATTGTTTCACCGTAGAGACTTTATCAATCAAAACAAACATCTCGTCTTCTGTCGCGCCGTCCTTCAACGCTTGAAGTACACTTTCATAGGTTGGGTCATCAGTATTAATATAGAACTGCTCACCCTTGAGAACGATTGTAATGTTTCCATCGCCTGAGATCATATGCGGAATCATCTTACTTTCCTTTACTTGTTGTTGTGATAGAAATCCAAAGCATTAATAGTTTCAATAATTTGATTCGCAATCGACTCCTCTCGAATCCATCGCGTGCGAATCAACTCCAAAATAAGAGCGTAACGTTCCTCGCATTCTTTTACAAGATCATCAAGTTCATCATTTTCCTTAGAACCTTGATCTAAAGTTAGTGGAAATCGAGCCAGTCGCGCCAACTTTAAAACCCACTCCATATTATCGGACTCTTCGGCTTTTTCCTCCTCAACAAAGACTGCATTCATTAACTTACTAAATGGAGAATCCTTATCTTCAATCAGTTTCGTTGTCTTCTCTTTAATTGTACGCATATCTGACGCAATGTCAAGCCTCTGCAAAATTTTATTTTGTTTGACAGAGTTTTTAAATTCTTCATTGTCGTACTTTTCTTTAATTAGTTTCTGTACTCGGGGTAGAAAGAGTTTCCAGTTTGATTGTTTTGAAATTTTATTTTGTTGTGCATTCTTTACACCATAAATTTCAGGAATACTAATACCTAGTTGATTTAAACATCTAATAAGAGAAAGAAACTCTATCCCATAACCTTCTGAACTATACTCATAATTATTCCACTCAATATAATAGTGAGTATCAGCTTCATCCTTCAAATCAATCTCCACCTGCTTCCAGTATCTTGCATCTCTCTTCTTACCGTAATCTCGCTGACTGCCATTTATAAGAAACTCCATTACAGTCGTAGTAGTTTTTCTACCGGCTCCCGTGTGAGCCGCACGTTTACGGGTTGGGTGTTCAAGTTCGCTTACTTTAAAAATTAATTCTTTAGCTACTTCTTCTGAACAACCAACCTGACTTTTGATATAATCATACAATGATTTACACTTACTTAACGGAACTATACTTCCATCACGATATTCTTCAATTAAATAAACGGTCTTTTCTTTAGAGGATACAAGATACCGACATCTAATATCAAACTTAGTATTCATATCTTTAATAACAAACAGAACTCTTTTATCTCCAATAGGCACAGTATTTTGAGGATCATTGCGTCTTTTAACTTTACCACGTTCATGAAAAAATTTAGCAGAAACATCCATGTTAACATAATGAGGAAGATTCTCTTCGCGCCATTGATTTAGATTAACTAAGTCAGTAGCCCGATAACCAAGAGTCTTAGTTAAGCTACGAACAATAAGACGGGCATCCCACATATTATCTGCACCATCAATTAGCTTTCTTCCCTGTTCCGCTATCTCCTCTCCTACATTTTTAAGCTCTTGTGTAAGAAATTCAATTGTCTTATGATTAAATTCTAGTGACTCTCGGGATGGAGTCATACTAACACTACCAATAGGTATAGTAAGCACAACACCTGCACCAAGTATACCATACATCTTACTCCCATATGTCAAGGATAAGTCTTCAGATGTAATAGGATAGGCTATATTGCCCATCAATACATACGAATCCCAATCTCTATCATCGGTATGATACACATACCAGTTAGATCCTTGTAAAACCTTCTTGTACCTTTTAAATTCAAATGATGGATTGCCTGTTACATTTGGAATAGTATTAAAAAATGAATATACCCTTGCTGCTGCTTCTTCAAACTTTCTGAAGTCGTCTTGACGAACAGAAAAAGAAATTTCAACTCCATTCTCTTCGTCAGTATCATGCGCTGCAAATTCATTAAGTTCAGGGATACCATTTTCATTATACCCTAGAGTATACAAATGCATCTTACCATCTGTGTAAGTTTTGATATTAAATGAGTCTGTGTAGGCAAGAGGGGTTTTAGAACCAATGCCAAAGCACCCAGTTTCACTATTCGTATCCGTTTTATCAGACTTCATATAGTGAATATAAGTATTGTAGATAACTTCTCGCCCCATGCCTACTCCATAATCCCGTATACGGAGATGAGGATCTAGGGCATTAGGAAGTTTAACATCAAAGGATCGTTCGGGAATACCTGCCCGAATATGAGAATCGGCAGCGTTCGCGCCAATTTCTTGAAGAATAGCCTTAATAGGATTAGAATACTGCCGTGCCAGCATCTCAAACGTTTTTGCGTTGAGAACCATGCCACATTCAGTTGATCTCTGTACGCCAGACCGAACTACATTCTTGTTGTTTTCAATAATTTTCATTCCTGATCTCCTTGATATGAAGTTGTCCTCAACAACCGTACTCGTCGTTAGTTTCCTTTATTATATACCTTAATCGGCCAAAGTCAATCCCCCTCATCATCTTTTTTACGCTTTTTTTTTATGGTTTTTTTAGGTTTTAAACTATTCATTACATCTAAAAAGCCAGAAATAACTTCATCAGAAGAAAAAACAGTATCGTCTTCATGGTTTTCAAAACCAAGTTCTGAAACGAGGTAATAACCGTTTATTGGGATACCTTCAAATCTATATTTAATAGCGAAAAAACACGCTTGTAATGCACTATCAGCACTAAGAACAGTCTGTTCAACACCGTCTTGTATATAAAATTTAGGCATTTGGTAGCACCTGTGCTGCGCTGGATAAGATTCTAGTAGCACCTTTTATATTATCATACACATATTGTTCAGTTTGATTTAGAGATTTTGCAATTTGTTTTTTTCCTATTTTTTTTCTATTTATACCCGCCCACTGACAAAATATGGTTTTTTGTTCACCATCAAGATAATCGTTTACTAAATTAATTAGATCTCCAATACATGGTTTAAGTTGTACTTCTTCGGGGTCTATACGCTTTCGTATTGCAGCTTCTGTCATGCTTAGCCTAGAAGAACCTTTTGGCGAAACAGTAAGTAGCTGTTTAATTCTTTTTTTACTCAGCCCTGTTTCTTGTATCAAATAATCAATATTATTAGAATTTAAACTTTTGATTTTTCTAAGTTCCTCTGTCGCCCTTCTAGACATCGTATAAGGATATTTTATACAATATTGTGCATCTGTTATCATATTAATAAGGGCATTTCTGACATACCAAGTAACCACTGTAGTAATAGCACTCTTATGTGCGTCCCAGTTTTCTATCGCTTTTATTAAAGCTATATTGCCCTCCTGAACCATATCGTCTAAATCAATATGCTTATTATTATATCTAAATTTATTAGCAATATTAATTACTAAAGGCAAGCAACTATAAATCAGGTCTTCTCTAGCTTGCCTGTCTCCAGAATTCATTTTATTACAAAGACTGATTTGCTGATCTCGCGTTAGTTTTTTGTACATTTTATTTCCTATATACTTTTTCAAAGTCAAAAAATCGCCATCTGTTGTAATGATTGGGATCACTACCAGAATGAACATTTCCTAAATACCCAATTAATTCTAACCAATCCGAAAACATATGCTGATGTGGCATCACTCCAAATAACCAATTAGGAACATTCTCTTTGCCCTGTTTGCATACAATTAATAATGGTTTCTTTTGTTGTATAGCTACCGATGCTTCATGGTACGATCCACACATGTGAACATCTACATCCATATACATAATAACAAAGTGGGCAATGTCTACCATTCGCAGATCGATTGCTGCTACATCTTTCATTAATTCCTTTACTTGATTAAATTGTTTATTTAATTTGAGTACAATAATTTTTTCTCTGAACTTTCTATTTTCTTGAGCAAAATCTGTAGGTTTGTTACAGGGGTCTAGAACACCTACACCCATGTCCCTTAGTACAGGTGTAATCATGTTTCGCCATCCTACACCACCGTCTGATACTCTATCCATAGCACCACACAAGTAACACATTGTATTTTTGAGTCGGTTTCTCATTTTAGTTCATCACCATATTTAGACATTACGTAAGAAGCAAGAGTTTTTTTTGTTATTTGAGCAAAATCCATAATAGGTAATCTTATACAGTTGATATCTTCTACTTTATCTTTTTTAAATAAATACTGATAGATCACAATACTCTTATTGTTTTCTTCTAAATAGACCTTAGTTTTTATTTCCTTGTTTTTATCTTTTTCTTCAAATTCATCTATCAACATAATATATCTACTTGAGAAAGTTAACCAATTGATCAACATCCATATATCCAGTTGAACGTTTAAGTTCTTCGCCTTCTTCATCAACTATAATAATAGTCGGTACGTATTTAATATGATAATCATTAAATTTAGTTTCATCTTCTGGATTAGATGAGTTAACCGTTACTGGTGATTCATCATATTCTCCAACTGCTATTTGTACCGCTGGATCGGGCCAAACTAATTTTTTCATTTTGGCACATGGTCTACAACTATTAGAAGTAAAAAATAATATCTGATTAGTTTTTTTGTTTACTTCATAATGTTCAAAAGAGGCTACCTCTCTAGAAGGGGGCGTATAGAGTGGCATAGGCATTGGTTGAGTTGTTTCGCGTGCCGGATGGACCTTAGTAAATAACCTTTTAGTGGTTGTCTTTGGCCAAAGTATAGCCAGTGCTACCACAAAAGCTAGAATTAATACATAAAAATATACCGGATTTTTTTTCATTTCAATGTTCCTCTTCTTCACAATGTTGTTGATAATCCCTATAGTTTAAAAGGTTTTCTAAATCTAAAATATTAGACAATTGAATTTTAGCTATCCAACCTTCTCCATAAGGATCTGTATTTAATACCTCCAAGTTATCAGGAAGATTTGTATTAACTCCTATTACTACACCAGCTATGGGAGAATAAATATCGCTGAAAGCCTTAACAGATTCTACCTCACAAAAAGATTCTTCTACTTCTACTTCTTGTCCTTCCTCTGGTAGTTCAATAAATACTAAATCGGTTAGTGCCTCAACAGCAAACGCACTAATACCAACGGTGACTATAGGAGAATCAACATCTTCTGGGATAGATACCCATTCATGTGTTTTCGCAAATTTTAATTCAGTCGGATTCAACTGGACTAATCTCCTGTGCAAAATGATATTCTAATTTATTACGATATTTATGTGCATCCTGTACAACTTCTGCATTTTGACTAGACATCCCTGTTCCTTCTTTGTGATACATGCCATTAGTAATTTCAGTTAGAAACTGATATATACCCTTTAAGGTTTCTTCTCTTTCAATGTCATATACAATGTCTGCCAATCGACGTTTAAACTTATTATCGACTGGAGCTTCGACAATCATTATGTTTAAATCGCTAACAGTATCAGACACTTGTTTATACTGACCAACGCTACCTGTATAGTTTATATTACTCATCTCATTTTCCTCTTACTAAAGACTTATGTTCGTTATTACAGGTATTGCAAACGAAAGTAACTAAATCTTCTCCGTATAAGTTTTCTTCTATATTTAAAAACTCCATATCTTTAGATCTAATCCATTCTTCACACGTAGGACAAAAGACTTTAAGTGTCATTTTGAATCCTTTCAATCAAACCGTTTAATCTATCAGCTATTTGTTCAGTATCTTTTTCAGTCCAATCTTCTCCATGAATATGCTCCATTGAAATCTCATCTAGGTTTGCCACTAGAGTTGATAAAGCATACCTGACTAGTTCTTTATCATTCATCTTACCATTTCCTTATTATATTTGCAACAATACAACAACACGTAATAATATTTACTAGAACTATGATAGTTCTCATAGTCGCCACAACGTCAGCCTCCATGTCTAACTCACTAGATTTGTCTCCTAGACTTTTTGCCCACAATCTCCAGAACTTTTTAATTTTAATCCTCTCAAATGGTTAGAGTAATACTTGAGGGATAACCGTCAGGCACAATTTTGATATCATATTGATCACAACGACATTTTCTAATAAGACTTTCCCGATCAATACGATCTCCACATAACCATCTGGCATTATTTGTTTCGACAATCTCGTACTCAATTTCTTTACCGTTTTTAACTTCTTCAACACCACCAATTTGCATAAATTTTAATTTTGTTTTAATCATTTTATTCTCCGCAGGTTGAATTGTCCACGCAACAAAAAAAAGAATCTGAAACATATTCCGAATTAATATCTGACAATTTCATTTCATCCTTTACTTTATCCATAGCTTCATCGGAGGAATCTGCCTCAACGTCAACGTGACCAAACATTTCCCAAGAACAATTAATAGTATATTTACTCATCTTCATGTTCCTCTTCAATGCGTGAACTAAATAAATCTACAATATGAGGTCGAAACGTTTCTATATCGAGTAATGGTCTCATATCAAGTTCCCAGTCTCTATAATTATCGCTTGGAGCATTCTCCATAATATATGCTAAAATATCTAAGGTGCCTGCTAATCTATCTTCCAGTTTTAACGCTTGTTTTAATATTTTCTGTGGAATTTTAAATGTCAACATACTTCCTGTAGAAGGACGATGAGACGTAAGTTCAATATCTTTCATTTACCAACTCCTAGCTCAAATTCAAAGGGTTCAGGAGGTTCATAATCGCTTACTCTATTATACATATCGGCAAGCCAAAGTCAACCCCTTGAATCCATTTTTGGTGTATTTATTTTTAGATCGCTTTCTAGAAAGGAATTTTACATGTCAGATGTTATTACTAAATGTATTTCGGCCAATCCCGTAGATAACGGGGGTATTTTAGTAGGATCTCCTAAAGGAAACACTCCGTTAGGTTCAAATTATCAAATAAATACATATTCTTCTGAATTGCCTACTACAGGAACCGTGTTTACTAAATACGATCCTAGATTTACAGGAATTGCACCCTGTATCAATAGCTGTGGCACCGTAGTCGGTGTAGGAGTCGGTGTAGCTGGGGTATTGTTTGTATAAAAAGCCGTACAAGACTAATTAATTATCCCACAGATCCTTCCATCTGTAGTTCAATTAATCTATTCATTTCTATACTATATTCCATAGGAAGAACCTTAGTTAATGGCTCAATAAACCCACTAACAATCATAGCAGCGGCCTCTTCTGCGCTCATACCTCGTGACATTAGATAAAATAGTTGCTCTTCACCTATTTTACTTACAGATGCTTCATGTTCTATTGTAACATCCTGTTCTTCTACTTCTATATATGGATAGGTATCTGATCTACTATCCTCATCTAAAATAAGAGCATCACATACAACGCTAGATTTACAACCAGTTGCTCCATCTTGAACCCTACATAGACCCCTATATGAAGACCTTCCACCATTCTTAGAAATAGATTTAGAAATGATACGACTAGAAGTATTGGGAGCGCAATGAACAACTTTAGCTCCCGCATCTTGATGTTGATCTTTACTGGCAAATGCAATACTTAGCACCTCGCCTCTTGCTCCCGGCTCCATCATATATATTGCAGGATATTTCATAGTTAGCTTAGAACCTAAATTACCATCAACCCATTCCATTAAGCTATTTTCGTAAGCAAGCGCCCTTTTTGTAACAAGGTTATATACATTGTTTGACCAGTTTTGAATAGTGGTATACCTACAACGAGCATGTTTTTTAACTACTATTTCAACAACGGCAGAATGTAAGGAGTCTGATGACCAGACAGGGGCAGTACACCCTTCAACATAATGAACTTGAGATCCTTCATCGCAAATGATTAACGTTCTTTCAAACTGTCCCATATTTTCAGAATTAATACGAAAGTATGCCTGTAGAGGAAAATCTATACTTACTCCTTTGGGAATATAAATAAAACTTCCACCTGACCATACAGCGGTATTTAGTGCGGCAAACTTATTATCTACCGATGGTATAATGGTTCCAAAATATTCTTTCATTAAATCAGGATATTGTTTTAACGCTTCATCTGTACTAAGAAAAACTACTCCCTTTTTTACTAAATCTTCTTGCAAGCTACCATAAACAACCTCGCTCTCGTATTGTGCCTTTACTCCCGCTAAATATTTCTTCTCTGCTTCTGGTATGCCCAACTTATCATAGGTATTACGAATTTCATCGGGAACATCATCCCAATCCTTTTCTTGTTTATCTGATGGTTTAACATAATAAATGATATTGTTAAAATCAATACCACTCATATCACCTCCCCATTCAGGCATTTTTTTCTGATTAAAAATTTTTAATGCTTCTAATCGTCGCTCTCTCATCCATTCGGGTTCAGATTTAATTTCAGAAATACGGTTTACTACACCATAACTAAGTCCTTTATTAAACGTTTCAATATTTTTATTATTATCATGAAATCCATATCTATATTCTTCTGTGGTAGTTTGATTTGACATAATAGTCACCTGTGCAGGGCAAACAAAGCTAGTTTAGAAAGGACATTCCCTTTCTTATTTAATTTCGATACGTTTTGGTTGTTTTTCTGGAGGCAATACCTCTTCTAGCTCAACCGTCAGCATACCGTCTTTAATTTCAGCAGAATTAACTTCCACATGCTCTCCCAAGCTAAATTTTCTAATGAATTTACGATTGGCAATCCCTCTGTAGGTTAGAGCATCAGAGGATTTTTGATCTTTTTGACCAGAAATAGATAGAACACCATCTTCGATTACAATATCTATATCTTTTTTGTTATAGCCAGCAAGAGCTATTTCAATATAGGTCTTTACATCATCCCTAAGAATATTGTAGGGAGGAAAAGTAGAAGGGTTATCGGAAACACTAGAACTTAATCTATCAAAGAAATCGTCAAACCCGATAGAGAACGGAAAGAATAGTTCTCTAAATTGATCATTTTTTTTAACTAAGGTTAATGAATTATTCATAGTATTCTCCTTAAAAAAGCAAGAAAATAAACGTTACCCTACATAGGCGTAACTGAAGAGTGCCCTGCACAGGCGCACTATCTTATTATACCCCAAATTTCAGTGGAGGTGCGGGGAATCGAACCCCGGTCTTACTTAGTTTCCATAATAACATCTACATTGTTAGTTTATTGTATTTGTACAACAAACAAAACTATCAGAATTATCTGAGTCAAGTACATTAGTGCTATCAGAATATATTAATTCGGGTTTATCGTCCCTATCAGAATTACCTGAATCAGTGCAATTGGGTAATAAGGTTTACACAACCCCAGCCACCTAAGCAGCAAGCGCGAAACTGGTTTCGGCACTTAAAAATGTTTAATCGGCTTTTATACTGGCCAACCGATTAACCAGTCAATGCAGTTAATATTTTCACTAGTAATCGAATCCAATGTCACCCCCATTGAGCATTCATCGCATCAGCTTCCATTTGAGCCTCAATGAGTACGTATGATGTACACACTCCTTTAACATATCCTGTTGAAAACTGTTCTGATTTAGCTTCCTTTGCTGCTGCGATCATATAATAAAATAACGGATTATTATTGTGTAATTTATCGGAGAAAGTATGAAAATAGTCTGGATCATGCTCCATGGATGCGATAATAGCCTGCGATACTTCCAAAGAGACCGTAGGTATATGTAACATTTTTAACCTCACTAGTCTATTGGATCATAAAGAACCCTAAGATCAAATGTTCCAGTTGTAGTAGTTCCCGCACCCGCGAGAGGATGTACAACAAGTCCGGTAGTGCTACCACGCATAACATTTTCAGACCCCGCTGGAAAACCACTGCCATTATTATAAGACCAAACATATGGTTCACCGTCGAACAGACCTGTCATCTTGGACGAACCACCACCTGCGCCGTCAGTACCCGTGGCATAAACATCACCGTTAAATCCATCAAGTTTTAAATAAAGGGATTTTGCTCTGTTCGCGGTTGTAAATTCAAAGTATTCTAAAAGAATACCTGATGTTTCTGCTGTATGATTAGTTACAATTTGTTGAGATATGCTTATCTCTGCGCCATCAGTCTCCGTAGTTGTAAGCTCATCGCTTATTTCAGTTCCTCCAGCAGTATATCTCCATCTAACTTTATTTGTATGGGTTAAGGCCATTGTACTATTTCTCCATTAAAAGGGTTTTTATGAGTTATAAGTATGAGTTATGCCAGTTACATATCCTTTAAGCAGGACAACAGCTTGGGCTTCGCTAATTTTTTCATCAAATTTAAATAAAAATTTGCCTATATCATTAAATACACTAACTCCTTCATCATATCCGTTATTATAAAAATAACAATCGTACACTCGACCATATATCTCATATGACCTTGAACTTTTATATGCTTCGTTTTTATTTTTCATTTAACCATATCCCCTCAAAATGTTCTCGTATAAAGGATCTAAGATTTTCAGCCCCTTGAGACGGACTGTTGAGAAATCTATCTAAATATTTCTCTTGCTCCTCCCATTTAAAATATTGATAATCTTTTCCTGCATTGTATGTATGCAGTGATCTTTGTAAATTCCATTTCATAAAGTTTCTTAGTTGATCATTTTCTTCCCAGTAGTCATTATCATACTTTTCAATTGCCATACACATAGCAACACAGTACACCGAGAACTCTAACGATCCAGAGACCGCATCTGTCCATCCCTGAACGTGTCTGTGGTTGATACTATCGTCAACAGCCACCATTCCACCGTTAACGTATGCATCCCATTCATCTACTAAATAAAGTGGACGATCATTCCATGCTCTAGCCTGTGTAATATAAGTATCATATCTTTTCCACCTAAGTTCTTTAGGAATAAATTCTCCGACTCTTGCCTTAGTCATATTGGGTTCTTCTATAATAAAGGCATTTCCTTCGGGTAAGTAAAAGGCATTAATTTTCCTACCCTTTTGTAACTTATTTCTTAACTCCGCATTAATCATATGAGTTGTCTCATGTGCGCAAGTTATTCTGTCAAGTATTTCTAACGTAGGATTTTTACAATGATTTATAATATCTGCATAAATACTATCTTCTTTTATTCTATTTTTAACTACTCCTACACTTATAAAGTTGACATTATTAGTAACTACAGTAGTAATCAACAACCACATCAATAGACATTCAAAAAGCGGGAATATAAGTTTAGCTATCATTATTCATCCTTTTTAATGAAATAACTTCCAAAAAATGCCGCAATTGCCCAAAGTATAAGAATTTCTAACACTTCATCCTTCCTTTACTTTATAACCCAGCGATATACTATTAATGATGCTATAATAGCACCGACTACGTTAACACAAATAAATTCTATGGCTTGTCTTTTTTTTGTAAGCATTTTAATTAATCTTTCTGATAATTATATCCAGTTATAAATCAATACGCTTAAAGCAACTATCACAATTAGGTTTATACTAACCATAGCTAATATATCCATTTTGTATTCTTTCACTTGACAACTCCTTCATCAAAGGTTACGCTTCCTACTACTACAGGATCAAGTACGAACACTGATCCTACGACTTCTTCTATTTGATTTCTTTGATCGTTTATATACATTTCCCTTATTGTTTTTGTTACAGACCGATTAAATTTACCTTCATCAGGATTATACATGATCCATTTATCAGGATTGAGCAAACCACGCGCTACAATGTCATGAAATGCCTCCTCTGCGACTATAGATGCCCGATCTTGTATTTCCCCCTGACGCATGTAGGACGCTCCTACGACGAACAGAGCCGCTACACTCAGTAAGCCAACGGTTAAGATACCCATAGAAATTAATACTTCTATTAATGTTACGCCTTTACGATATACCAAAACTTTCTCCACATCCACAGGTTTTGACTGCATTAGGGTTCTCGAATTTAAAACCTTGTTTGATTGTATCTTCATACCAATCCAGAGTTGTACCGTCTATGTACAATTCGGCTTTTTTATCTACAAGGACTGTGACTCCCTTTTTGTCATATTTGTTATAGATTTTGTTAGAATACTCGCTTTTATCTACTAAATCTAGCTTATATTCAAATCCAGAACAACCTCCTCCAGCAATAGCTACTCTGACATATTGGTCTTGTTTATTTTCTAAAATCTTTTTAAGTTGTGTAATGGCTTCAATGGTTAAAATTATCATTTTAATTACCTCTTTTATTCTATGGGTTCTAAATCGTCTTGCATTTCTTGTGAATAGTTTTTATTGTGATCTATTAAATCTCCGAGTTGATGTACGGAGTCGATGACCTCTTGCAAAGTAGAACACGTATCAGTTACTGAATGATCGTCCTTATTCCAGACTTCATATTTCCTACCTGTTTTTTCTATGTCACAATTCTTAGACTTAGCCCAATCAATAATCTGTAGTAACGTGTGTTTATTCATGTAGAAGTTCTCCTATCTTAGTTTGTAAGTTTTAATCGATTTAATTTTACCCATATCATTAAATTCTATTATGTAGACTAAAGACGTTGTAATGGAAGTGTTAGCTGGTTTGACATTGGCGGTATCAAAAGCATCTACTGTATTAAATCTGTAGGCATGAGTTAGGACACATTCGATACAGATGTATTTGTCTTTATATGCCGTATTTTTAATTTCAATTTTAGTTTCTTTTACTAATTTGATATGATCATGATTAGCTTTAACAGCCGCATCTTTGCCTTGAACATAAACTCCCCAATTAGCAAATGTAATGTCATCAGCAAATAATTCTGCCATGGCATCTATATTTCTAGCAGAAATCGCCCATAAATATTTTTTTGCTTTGTCTACCCAGATCATACGACTACCTGCACTTTCTCTTTTTTGATATGCGGGAATTTAGTTTTTTTGTATTCACTCCCTATAAATTTAACGATTTTTTTTAGACTATCAGGATCTTCAAATATGTTGATAACTAATAGTTGATCTTGCATCTTTAGTTGTTGGAATATTTGTCTAACTGATTTCTCATATTCGTTTACGGGGGGTAGATCGGAAGGCATTTCAGGAAATCGAGCAATAGATTTTTTCCAACTATTTAAATCTCTTGTGGTTAAAATAAACAGTGAGTTTGGAATTGGTTTGAGAATAATCTGATGTAAGTAACGATAAAAAGAATTGTCTACCCATGATATAATATCGTCATGACATTTTGACATATCATCGTGAACAACGCAATAATGTTTTGTTGGTTCTCCGATCAAGTTGAGAGCTTCCGCTAAACTAGCAGTGCCTGTTCTTGGTAAGCCTATTCCATATACACTACGCATTTATTGTAGGTCTCATTATCTTGGCTTTAATTGTGTCGAATTTACTTCTAATTAAGTTTAATTATTAAATAAGGTTATGGACTATATATATAGCTTAAATTATAGTCTATTTGTTTAGAGGTCTTTATTAGGGTTTCTGATGACTCTATACTTGTTAATTCTATGCCTTCTAGTAATGCGAGATCGAGGGATTTTCTTATTTTTTTTAGTTCCATAAACCAAGAAATATACTATAAAATAACATATAGACAGTATAAGAGATATAAAGAATAATAGATAGGCAAATATAAACTGTATAAGGGCACTAAACAACATAACTAGCTCACTTCCTATATATCTATTATCGGTATTTTGAACCTCCTTCCTTAACAATAAGCTGACATTGCTAAATTTTATTGAATAATTGGGCTCAAAACCCACACATTACAGTTAAATTTCGCATCCTTTGGGAGCTTTACCCACTATTATTATACCCGTATATACAGGAAAGTCAAGAGGGGGAAATAAAAAAGATGAAAAACGCCGGAAAGTTACTAAGTTTTAAACTATTTGGGAAATCTTGAAATTTTTTTACCGTAAAACCGTTCCGCCGAAGGTATACTTAAGTACAAGGTATATAATATGAGTCTATTAAAGTTAGGATTTATTTAAATGGCATCTCTGAATGGCCTAATCAGCTTAATTGGTTTCTATTTATGTTTGATAATGTTCTTTTGGAATTTTAATTCGTTTACTTTTCAAGAAAGAGTTATTGTTATGTTAATATTTACCGGTTTTCAGTGTTTATCTCTGATATGTGATAAAGAAACGTAATATATACTATATAAGGGTTATAAAGATTTCTTGAATTGTTGCTCCCGGTTATGATTGCTATTTCTTAGACTTAATTCAAGTACAGACAAAAATAGTAAGGTTTCTTGAGTACCTTAATGAGTTATGTTTTCCGCTTCATAGACTCCAAACTCAAGAGAGCGCAAAAGCGGTTTTTTACGGGGAAAATTCACTTTTTCTATATAGGGGAAGACCGAAATTCTTATGGAAGATGGACAACATAAAAGTACTGTAAAATATTATGAAGAAACAGAAGTTGCTGAATTATATACCGGAAAGAAGCAGAGCGCAAGTGTAGCTATAGATGGGCTTAAAGTTATTATAAAAGATAGTGAGGGAAACTCTCTGACACTTGACTTAGAAGAAGCAGGTATGTTCCATTATGGTCTTCAGGTAATTATTCAGAAAACTAACGCTCTTAATGTACCTTAATATTAATAAAATTATAAAAACTCGCGTGCTATAGACTATCTCAGACTCATTAGGCTAGAAAGGAAAATACATGCTCAGATACTTTAGGATTTTCCTTGGTACTACGTTTTATTTGTTTGCAAGTTTATTCTTGTTAATTTCTCTGAAACTTTTTCCCGCTGATCTAAGGAAGGATGCGAAGAAAAGTTTTATTTAAGTAGTACGTAAAGAATCGCCTACAATCCACGAACCAAGTACGAGAACCACGTTGGTGGTTTGTTCTGCTGAAATACCTATAGTACCTCTAACAGTTTCACTTGCTACAATTACCACGCCTGCTACAGCGACCCAAAACCTTCTTGACTTAAACAGTGAATTAATCTTTGTACCCATTACATTTCTCCATACTGTGAGAGAAAAACCTTATCTGAAACATTTCAGATTTCTTAAGGTTCTCCAAATTACCTATAGTATATTATACCCTACTTTTATTTATATAGGGGTAAAATTTCTGGATTGCACCCAGAGATACAGTTGTCTTTTATTGTACAAAAATAACTATGTTTTATGTTATAAGAGGGACCACAAGCATGTTCTAACCATTGTTGTGTCCAGACATCTATTCTCCATTTATTATCAAATACATTTTTTGCTGATACTTTATGCAAATCATTGACTACTCCTAGTGTCTCTAAAACTTCCTGACAAATTAAATCTTTTTGTACATCGAAAGAAAATTCTTTCATCTTTTGTACATTATCTTCGGCGGATTTCTTTAAACTTTTAGCCATTGAATACCTCTATTTGGGAAAACTCGCGTGCTATGGACTATCGTGGACTCAAAGGTCTAGTTCAGAAAATACAATCTCATTATTTTGTAAAAATATTTGACAGTTTAAACTTGTAGGAAAAACTCGCGTGCTATAGACTATCACAGACTGCAAGGGCCTAGTATAGCTGAGACATCTCACAGCCCGGCAAGAAAAACTTTATTTTTTTCAAAAGATCGATAAATTTCAAAGGAATGTTGGAATCGGTTTGTTTTCTCTACTTTTTTTCATAAGTCCTTACAGCATAAGTACTTACGTCTATTATACAATACACATCGTCAAAATCAACCCCTAAACTTGAGAAAATCTTCATAAGTCTATACATATCAACAACTTACAGTTCGGCATGATATTTGCACTGGGGGATTGCCGTAAGTCTATATATAGTAACAACTTACGTCGAGCGGGGTGGGGCGCCGTCGCCCTAAGTCTTTTGATAGTAAGGGGTTAGGTCAATTAAAAAAACCCCGCTCCCAGATTTGGGAACGGGGCAGTTCGAACAGAGGTCAGCACTTAGCTAGCCTGACTGACGTGTCGATTAAACAGATTCCTATCAGGTTGCGAGAGCCAACGCAGTGTCAAGGGCTTTCTGGTTCAAATTTCCATTTTGTCCGAACCAGAGAGAATCCATTCGATTTTCGTTGCTTCTCCCTTTATTATAATTAAGATGCTCACTCATGGCATTATATGCTGCCCAGTAAGTACCTTGGACGCCCGGCAAATCGTTGCCCTTACCAGTCAAGAACAAATTTTCAACGCTCTGGATAATATTTTCAGTTCGCGTTGAAATATCCTTGTCTTCCTGCTCTTGGACATTGAAAACGATTTTAACATACTTACGCAAATCTTTCGAGTTAATTTGACGCGATGCCAAGAATCGATAATTTTCGGCAGTCGTCTCAAACTCTTGGTTTGCCAGATTCATAATATCGCGGAGTTTTTCCACGTTATTCTTGACAAATCTGTGATGCCTCACCCGAATCAATTTAGAGGCTTTAGAACCTCGTGCCATTGCTTCAGTATTGGCGCAAACCACGCGAATCGGCGTAAATCCTAGATGAACCGCCAGCTTGCCATCATGCCCATTGCTGAGCAAGACAAATTTTGCGATTTCATCATCTTTTACGATTTCGCTATTTTCCGCACCCAACTGGCACAGAACCCAAATACGTTCGCCATTTCGCAAAGATCCGGCAGTATGCAAAATCAAATCACCGGAATCTACGAGCGGTTCAAACACCTTGAACGCATCCTTATTTTGTAAGGGGGTCCAACGTGGACCTACAACGCCCAAAACCCGATTGTCTGAGGTTCGCACCGCAGCTTGAGCTTTGACCTCTTGACCATCCTTGCGGAAAACGGGTTCGGTCGCAACTTCCCAATCCAAACCGGCCAATCGGAACGCATCCCAGAAATTGGTTGCGCTGTCAATTTCGGTTCCCAAACCATGCCAAGGGGTTGCACCGGCAAAAACCATTCTTTCAACTTCGTGAGACATTTTTCTTCCTTTCAAAAAAGTGAACTTGTTATGCTTTCATTATACTACTTATTATCGGAAAGTCAACCCCTCCAGCATTAATTTTTCCAGATAAAAAATCCCCTGCGAGCGCCGTTAGCTTTGATCAGACTAAAACGCTCGCAGAGGACCACACGAAAGGAGAGACCCGCTTAAATATCCAGATCCAAATTATACTTGGCCTTGGCGATTCTCTTGATATACCGAAGTTGTCCGGTGTGTACCACCTTTCCATCGATTACAATCTTTGCCCACTGTGGGCGGTCGGTGCGCTCCGTGTTAATAATAGCACGGGGAATGAAACGCAGGTTTCCTTTGATAGCCTTCATAACAACTCTCCTTAAAAAAGTGAAAAACTGGAAACTTTACTAATCGGTGTTTCCTTTGATGCTTTCATTATACTATACTTATCGGCAAAGTCAATCCCTAACTTTAGAAATAAATAAGATTGCCGTAAGTCGTTATGTGGTAAGGGTTTACGGCGAGCGGGGCGGGGCGCCGTCGCCCTAAGTCCTTTGGCAGTAAGGGTTTACGTCGATTCCACATATGTATAGCCTGCTTCTTTTAAAAGGTCCGTAAATTTAATTTGGTGTTCAAGTTTTGTAAAGTATACCATTTTTTCATATTCACCATCGATATAGGTGATGTAAACCCCAAAATCAAATCCGGCATCCTCATGTTTATATTTTATTTTATATTCTTTATTTCTTAACTTTAACATTATTTATTCCGTGTCGTTAATCCACATGATTGTAACAAAAATTCCTATCACTATTAACAGCACATACCCTATCAAGACTGTTCCTCCTTAATTGAGATAAAAAGCCGGTTTCCTCCAATGATATCGTCATCTTTTCCAGTTTCAAGTAGGTCAGCCGGTAAAAACTCTCCCCTTTCCACATTCCAAACATAGACAGTCTCTCGTAAAAAATCCGAGTCTTCCATGTTTTTCTCTTTCATGTACTTTAACAGTTCACCCCATGTCATGCAGCCACCTTTTTCTTTCGACTATATGACCCTTTTCCCTTTAGCTCTTTTAGAGCCACCGCTGCTTCACTACCTTTGGGCTGTGTGCCGTGAATCAGTAAAGCAAAATCATCATTCTTTTTAGCCGGATCTGCGGCATGACTATCGTCGTGGTCAATTTCCAGATTCTGGCTATACGCTTCTTGCTCTGAAAATACCACCTTGGCCGATCTGAGGTTGTGACTACCGATCAACCCATCTTCTCTGCCACCATAACTTGCGGTCAAGACAAAATTAGGCCGTTCGTTGACAAAATCCATATTAGCTATCCAGTACCTCAAGGATTTTGTATAGGCGTAAAATAGAATATGTGGATTTAAGTTAGCAACTACCAACCAAGCATAAAAGTAATCTTCGTTGAAAAAATCGCCTGCCACATGAATTCTACAGACACCCATATCTTTCGGCATAGCTGATAGAATTTCCTTGACCATTTCTTTTACGTCCAACCCACGCAACGCATCATAATTATTTTTGCGTAAATTGTAAACATTGGTATACTGTACTTCCTGACTTGCTGAAAAGCACCGGAATTCAGTATCGGGACCATCTTTGATTTTCCGCTTACCTTCGTCATTGACCGTTGCCTTGCTCAGACACTGCTTTGCAAATGGACACGAATAACCCGACAAAAGATCAAACGAATAAACCTTTTTTCCCTTGAGATATTTTTGTAAAGAAGGAACCTCTTTTAACGCTTCAATTTTTGCATTAGCTTTTGAGAACTTGACCATGTTGTGTCCTTTCGTGTGTTGTGTTTCTCTCATTATAACCTATTATCGTCCAAAGTCAACCCCCAACTTGAGAAAAAACTTAGAGCAATTTCATTTGTCGTAAGTCATGCCGTGTTAACACTTTACGCAAAACTCGCGTGCTATAACCTATTTACAACCTAACGGGCCTAGCTCGGGCAAGACAATAGCGGGGCTGACGGGAATCGAACCCGTAACCGCTGGATCGACAGTCCAGTACTCTAACCAATTGAGCTACAACCCCATGTAGTCATTATACTATATCATCGGCTAAAGTCAACCCCAAACTTTACAATAAAATAGAATCGCTGTAAGTCGTTACACAGTAAGAGGTTACGACGAGCGGGGCGGGGCGCCGTCGTCCTAAGTCCTTATGCCATAAGGGTTTACGTCAAGGATAATGTATCATCGCCATTATCGCTAGCACACCCCATACCACAATAGCCAAAAATTCAAGTATCGGCATTATCCTCTTGAGCATCTTTAAATTCTACCTTTTCCTGTAAATTTTCTAAATTCCCGTAAAAAACTTCCTCTTCAATCGGCCAACCTTTTCCTTGATAATTACTTAAGTCATCAGAATAATCGTTCATAGTTTTGACCTTTCGTGTTGGAAAAAACGCAACCCCTTGAATAAGAGGCTGCGCTTTATGATCTAAGCTCTGACGAAAATGTATAGTAGTAGTTACTTGGCCAGAAACTTAGCTTTACTGCGTCGGTACGATTTGTAGTGGTCGCCATGGTCCACACAAAAAGCAGGGTAGGGTGTGTTATTGAACAATCGTTCAACTTTACCTTGCCTTACTTTATTATGATACACAAATTTTACTTCTTGTCCTACTTTTAGCTTTGACATTTTTCCCTCTGGTAGATGGTTCGGTTTTCCATTAAACATAACAACTCATTCCTATCAAGCGGGGCTCTTCCTATTCGTTGTGGATAGCCCGCATCAATCCACATTTTCATCAGTTCTTCATCATCATTGTAAGGGCTTATGTCAGCGTACACCTCCTGCCCGTTGGGCTTCTTGACTATATGCCATGCCTTGATATTGTCCTCTTCCCGATCATACTCTATGCGGCACTTGTGGTCTTTGTAATCAAACATGGTTTCTCCTTGTACTTTATTATACCACAGATTCTGGGTCTGTCAAGTGCTGCAATGGATAATTATCCAAAAAGTCCGCAACACATTCGAGTTCCTCATCGGGAATCTCATCGACTTCATTTGCCCATGTGTCGAAATCGTCGCAGTAGTATTCCTCGCAGCTAACTTCCGAATCAAAGTGATCAAACATGATTGCTCCTTGGTCGTGGGTTGTTTCTTCTTACTCCCCCATTATAACTATATATCGACCAAAGTCAACCCCCACCATCAATAATTCTGAAAGATTTCCCACATTGTCATAAGTCGTTACTACATAAGGAGTTACGTCGAGCGCGGCCCGCCCCCATCGCCGTAAGTCGTTACAGCGTAAGGGTTTACGTCAAGTTTACAATTCATCTCTAAGGTTAAGAAATTTGATGTGGTATTTTCCAAGTGGAATAAATTGCCAATTAAACTTTTCACCTATCCACTGTGCAATTGCAAAGGGATCATTTCCAATTTCTGTTGGAATTTCCACATTAATAACGCTTCCGGTACTTGGTCGCATAGCTTTACAAGTTATCACTAAAAATCCTTATCGTTATAGCTAACGTATATAATCGTAGTCCATACTCCAATCACAGCACCCAACCATAAAATAGTCCAAACTAAGGGCATAAAATCTCCTCTACTTGTTTTTGTGTGAGCTTAGTTATTTTCCCATTTTTATCAGAGAAAATACAAACCACACCACCGCTCTTGGTGTTTTCAATTTTTGTAAAAGTCAATTCCGTACCATCAAACTCAATCTTGCTACCATAAGGGAAATTCATTTTTAGTTTTCCTTGAAGTTAAAATAATAACGTGGACCGTGTTGAAATTCTAGCGTACCGGCAACATTATCAGCTTTACGTTCCACAATAATATATGGGGCCGCAAAACTCTTCGCTACAAAATCTTTTTGAAGTTGTTGTGTATTCCACACTTGTCCATACTCCGCTTCCAGCCGTACTCGTTCCGCATCCTCGTCTGAACTCTCTACCTCCGTGTTGATTCTAGTGACTTCGCTTCTGCGAATAGTTTCGGTTGGATCGTGGCTCATAGTTTTCTCCAAAAAATAAAGTGTAGGATGCCCCACATCGGACTTGCACCGAGAATGTTTGCAGTGGCTACTTGTGGCTAGGTTACCGCACCATATCCACTAACCTATCAAACATCGTCTCTTTGACCGGGGCTCAATATGCTCGTGATACTTCCTGTGAAATTTCGTAGTTAATGTGATCGTCTGGGAATGCGTGTCGTACCACAACCTTTGTAGTTGTAACACAACCGTTCAGGAAAATCAACCCCCAAATAATAAGCAATACGCCGATATATCTCACCGTAGTTTTATTCATCTTCCATATCCAAATTGGTTCTTGCTGCAAATTTTAATTGTGCCCGATACCGAGCGTCTTCATCCACATGAACCTTTGACCTATCAAACTCACCAGCTAAGTCAACGAACTGACCTATCGAATCGTACCTACTTAGTTCATCGGCTTGTTCACGGTATAACTTGATATTTTCTTGCCGTTCTTGCTCATAATCTTTGGCGAATTGTTCACGCATATATTTTTCTTCAAGTTCCTTTTGGATTTTTTTGTTCTCTTCATCCCATTCCGCCAAGCTCTTACCATTGTATTCAAAGCATTCGGAAATAGTCGCTTCAAGTTCGGTCAGTTCGTAAGTCATAATTTTTTCCTTCGTGTTAAGTGTCTCTTTATTATACCACAAAATTCCTACTTGTCAACCCCTGTAGCAGATAATTTTACTTTCTCAACAGGTTGTTACATTCAATCATATTGTCTGAGGGTGAGGGAGCATTACGGCAAAAAATCTCGTCGCTGATCAACCATCCAAACCATCCGTCTTCAGATCTTAAGAATACACTAGGAACGCCATCCATGCAAGCTGGATTGTCAAACGCTTCCAATTTAAACACGGGACCGTGTTCCCTAATTCTATCCTTAGTACGTTTACTTGCGTTTGGCATACAAGTAATTTCTGCCATTAAATCTAACATTTTGGACCCTTATCCTTTTGCTTGGCGAACCATTGCAGCCCAACGAGCTACGCTGATGTGAGCCGGGCGAACCTGAGTGAAGCGAATTCGGAGTTGAACTTGTGCGAGTGTCATTGTTTATTTCCTTGTGATGCTCTTATTATAACTACTTATCGACAAAAGTCAATACCTACAATCAACAATTCTGAAAAGTTTCCGAGATAGCTGTAAGTCGTTGGTATGAAAGGAGTTACGGCGAGCGTGGCCCGCCCCCGTCGTCGTAAGTCGTTACTACGTAAGGGTTTAGGAGTATCTCATGTATAGCTCAAAAATATAAGATCCTAACATAATCCACAATGCCAGTACGATCAGCCATCTCTGTAGTCTAGTTATTCTTGAATGAAATGTCATTTTTCTACCTTAAAAAGGGAAACCCCCATATAGGGGGCTTTAGTAGGGCTGGGTAAGATGGGACATTGAGCAACAGAGCTTTATCCCATCCCACCTGCTTCACCTATTTCCCTTTATTTATGATTTAGTATATACGTTTACTCCAACCGACACAACTCGCCCATTCAACGCAATCTGCTGATTGCCGCGCGTGGTAGCTAGAATTTCATTCTTGCCGCTAGCCGATAGCGTTCCCTTGGCCGACAAGGGCAGCACGATGGTCATTGTGTTTGTTTCGTCATTCTTAGTAACTTGAATTGACATCTTTGCATCTCCTAAAAAGTAAAGAAAGTAAAAGTAAAACCTATTCAGTAGCTTTTAAGCTCTACCCCGTAGGGTCCAGTTAGGTCTTGGTTCTGTGCTTTTATTTTACCATAGTAATTGTGAAAGTCAACCCCCCAGATCATTTTTTTACATATTAGATACAAGTACCAAAGCTCCCACGGCGGAAGCAATCAAGATCATACTTGTAAAAACAAACATTATTACAATTTCCTTGATCCAATAAAATAGAGTTCTCATTTTATTTTCCTTAAAAAAGTTAATTGTCATTCACAACCCCAACGGCCATGACCTGTTACCATTTCCGCTGTGATCTCGGGAACCGCTTCCCAACTTAAAATCTCACAAAACGGATTAAATCTATTATAGTGAAAACCTCCACATTTCAGATCGTTTGCGAGTCTCTCTCCAGACACTTGCTGGTGATTCTCAACCCGACCTTTTGGGCTTACTATCCGAACATTGTACATTCTGTTTAATTCAACTTTATTTGACATTTTAATTAACTCCAAAGATTTTTTAGTTTATCCAAATTTTCAGTGTATTCTTTATGAGCTTTTTTTAGCTCATTTTTTTCAATTTCCTTTAGACATCTAGCAGCTTCTTTTTCTGCTCTTACTCCGCGAAAACCCTTAGCTTTAAGGTGATTTAAAATCTTAATCCAATCTTCTTTTGTTTTTTGACTTCTTTTTTCTAGATTCATTTTCTTTTCCTTTTCTTCAAAAAATAGTGTTCTTTCTTCCCATGCGAGTCGGTCCTCGTCACAGTAGAATTCTTCGCAAGTAATTTCCGTGTCAAAATGGTCCATTTTCTCTCCTGTGGTTGTAGTTCGTTCAGTGTCTCTTAAACCTAATCTTGCGATTCCAGTCGAACTTGTGTTAACGCTTTTCATAATAGTATATAGTGCACTATTCGTGCCATTCAGAATAAATGATTTTTGTGTTGTCGTAAGTCGTTTCGTACCATCGAGTTAAAATCTTGAAAATAGTTTTTTAGTAACGTTTCATTAAATTACCTTAACGTCATAATGGCAGATTTTAGCACCCCTATGCCAAAATGGCAAACCGCATTTAAGTCGTTTGATATCATATACTTAGGAGAAATTAGTCGGCTTTTCTCCTGTCAAAGTGGCAGGGAAGGATTCTCATTATGAGATTAGATTGTGTTTGGCACATGAGTTGCTCTGCGGAATCGTCGTAAGTCGTTAGTATCAAAGGAGTTACGGCGAGCGGGGCGGGGCTCCATCGCCCTAAGTCGTTACCACATCAGCACTTATAAAATAACTCGCGTGCCCTGAGCACCTACCGTATCTCGCAGAAGTCTACCATGGGTAAGACTCTCATTCAGTGGCGATTAGCCCTAGCCTTACGGCTCCAGTTGAGCGTATCTTACATGTTGTTTAGTAGTACCAGTGCCCCTATGGCAGATGTGATCAGTATCATACTGGTCCAGACAAACATGATAGCTACTTCTTTGATGATCCAGATAACGTTACGCATTGTCTTATCCCTTTGCTTGACGAACCATTGCACTCCAACGTGCAACACTGATGTGAGTCGGACGAACTGTACTGTACTTGATGTAGAGTTTAACTTGTGCGAGTGTCATTGTTTCTTTCCTTGTTATGCCCTTAGTATATACTAGTTATCGGCGTTTGTCAATAGGGTAGGCCACTTATTATTAAAGATTACCGAGATAGTTATAAGTCGTTGCTGTGTAAGGAGTTACGTCGCCGGGGCCGGGGCGCCGTCGCCCTAAGTCCTTTGGTAGTATAGGGTTATGACCAGATGTCTCTGTCTTCCCGTGTTGCCTTCCATATGCCGCGCCATACCATAACCACAAGCACTACCCACACAACCATAAAGGAAATAAAGTTCCAATCCATTTTAATTTTAATATCCTAAGAAGTTAAGTATCTCATAACCATAGTACTCCTCCCTATCGCCACGCTCTTGCGTGAACTCATAGAAGGGGGCATCGTGTGCCTCTAGTTCAAGTCGTGCTTCCTGTCGTGATACAATCGCTTCACATGCTTCGTGATAATCCATATCAACCTCCATTCTCTACGAGTGTTAGTGTTGTTTGTCATTCTCTTATTTTAGCAAAATTGCGATTGGTTGTCAATAGCTCTTTTTTTCATAATCTCTTGAGCTTTCGATTCGCAACCGCCGTCATTATGCCAGCGAGTACCTTCAATAACCTTACCATCAAACTTTGCAACAAAGTGCCGAAAGTGTACCTTTACTACTTCGATACCAAATACGTTTCCGCCATTGTTGAATGTGATTTTAGTCATCTCATTTCCTTTCGTGTTATCATTGTTTCTTATCATGCTCTTAGTATATACTATATATCGTCATTTGTCAATAGCTATGGCCACTAATTCCCAGAGATTCCCAAAGATTTCCAAAGTAGTTGTAAGTCGTTACTGTATAAGGAGTTACGTCGCCGGGGCCGGGCCGCGCTCGTCGTAAGTCGTTTGATAGTAAGGGTTTATGGCACAACCACACATCGGTTTCTTTTTCCCCCTGTTTTTTTATATTGAGGAAGAAGCTTGGTAAAGAAATTACTTACACTTCTTGTTTTTATATTATATTGATTATCTAAAGTTTTTTTCAACCAAGCGAATGGAACTCGGGTTGATCGCGGGTTTAATGCTCTATACTCTGAGAACAGTTTAAGAAGTAAAGTCTTTTTTTGTTCTTCTGTTACATAATTTGGTCGAATATTATCTATACGTTCTTCGGGTTCTATAAGGTTAAACATTTCTTTAACGTTTTCTAATTCTTTATATTGTTCTAGCTTAATTTGATTTTCTTTAAGCCTATTGTTAATAGCGTTGGCATTATTGTGTAGCTTAACTATTTCTTGCTGTATTACTTTTGCTTGATTGTTTAATTGTTGTTGAGCATTCTTTAAGTTGACAAAGTCTTGTAGGTCTTTTGCTGAGTACATTTTAATTTCTCCAGTGTGGATCGTCGTGTACGGATAGAATCATGTCTTTTGTAAACTCATCATGTAATCTATCGAGAGCTTCATCTAGTTCGTTCTCATTGTGACATATGACAGATAGCCCATCATTCACACTATCACACCTATGCCATACCTCAACAATCCTATTGCCTACCTCAATCTCAATATCATGGGCTTGTGCCCACTTGATTGTATTAGGGTGTACTCTTTTCTTTGCATCAAAATTAAAGTCCATTGTAGTTTCCTTTACTGGGTGATAAGGCTAGTGAGAACTGCGGAAGCAATCAGTACAATGCTTGCGGGAATGAAGATTGAAACCAGAAGATATACGCCGTACAAAACTCTGCTAAGATTAATCATGGCAACTCCTTTTGTGTGATTGTTGTTTGTCATGCTCTCATTATATACTATTATCGTCTCATTGCAATAGCAGTATGAAATAATTCTGAAAGAATAACAGAATAGCCATAACTCTATACACTGTAAGGAGTTACGTCGCCGGGGCCGGGGCTCGGTCGCCCTAAGTCCTTTGGTGGGTATAGCTTAGGGTGAGCGAACCGTTTTGAGCTGCCGAGGCAGCAAGTTGGGCCGTTTTGAGCTGTCGAGGCAGCTACAGATCGCATATATAGGGTGGGGTTTTCTAATTCAAGTGAATTCTCGTATAAAATAGGAAAAAAGCCGAGGTGGTTCAAACAAACTAAAACCCATCAAACCAAATGTCCACTTTTATCCTAAAGATAGTGATAACACTCACCACCCCTTCTTCGGTTGCTCTAAGTCCCTATCTTTTCTATAGTCCACGACCAATTCTTCCCCCTCTTCAATTTCCCTAAGAGTCACTAAATATTTAAAATTTCCCAGAGTAAGAGATCGACAGTTGGGTTTGCCCGAATGGTTATAAGAACAGTTCGGCACTAGATTAAGCCACTCAAAAGCGCCGCTTGTCTTTTTATGGGTCTCGAAAAGAACTTTGTTTTCGGGTATAATTTCCGTCGCAAAGATACCCTTTCCATGTACCTCACTATCTTTGAACTCACACCAGCTCATTTTTCCTCCAGTTCGCATCTGCCTCGTCCGCTTTTTTTAACAATACCAAGACGTTGTCTAAGCTTACGTACAGCATCTAATGAAATAGTGCGTTGATTACGCAAGCTTAATTCTTTAGCTAAATCTTTATCTTTAATATGATGAGCATTTTCCCTAATAAATCGCTTATCTTCAGTAGTCCATTTATTATTCATTTACAAGAGAGCCTATTTTGTGTATTAATAAAGTGGTCATTTGCATATATAATATTATAGTCAAGGAGATCATAAGAATGAAAAAAATTATTCAAGCTACAGAACCCATAGCCATTGCTGCTAGCGGTTTAGACGAGGCCGTAATGACTCAAGCAAGTATTTCCACCGAAAAAGATATCATAGACCTTTTAGGAGAACAAAATGAGATTAAAGATAGTATCGGAAGGGACGGGAGATACAACGAAAGTAGTTGATGCAGATACCGGAGAAGAGGTAGAAAATATTATAGGCCTCGAATTGAGCATGGACGCTTTTAATGTAGAAGCAGCTATTTTAGTTAGTGACCCCCATTTAAATATTGAAAATTTAGAAGCACGGGAGATTAGACAAGGTGATTCCGCAGGGTATGACGGAAGAACAGGTGATCCAGATAATAAACAACATAGCGAATCGATTAGCAAATAAATTTAAGTTTGGTTATCATGCATTAGAAGATATGAAACAACAGGCACGCTTATTTGCTTGGGAAGGTATTGAAAATTACGATGGCATCAGACCTCTAGAAAACTTTCTTTGGACACATGTTAGAAACCGTCTTTATAACTTTAAGAGAAATAACTTTGGAAGGCCGGATAAGCCTTGCGATTCCTGTCCATATTTCGATATAGCTTTTGAAAACGATAAAGGATATGGATGTAGGGCATATGATAATCATGAAGAATGTGATTTGTATATGGGATGGTTAAAAAGAAACACTGCAAAACGCAATATCATGAACACTGCACAACTAGACCTAGATATCAAACAGTCCGATGCTATAGAGGATATGATAGATAAAAAACAAATTTTTAACCTAGTTGATAAATCTATTCCAGTACAATATAGAGAAGATTGGATTAGGCTGGTAAATAATCTCAAATTAGCAAAGGTTAAACGCGATATACTTATTGAAGTTATCATACAAATATTCAAGGAGAATAACATTGACGAAGAAGCGTGGAAAACTGTCGATTGACGAAATGAACTTTATTCGGCAAAATTGTTTCAATATTTCCATAGAAGAAATTGCTGAAACTTTAAATAGGACTAAAACGCCGGTACAAAAGTTTATCGACAAAGAAAATCTCAAAATGCGCAATATGAGTGACGATGAACATCTTCTTGTAGGGCTAAGAGACCGCTATTATTATAAGGAACTTAAAAAACAGTTCGGAGATCCCGAATTAATTTTTTTCGAACACCAGTGGATTGACTACTTTAAACAATTCTCTGAGGACGTTACTCATACAGAGGAAATGGAAATACTAGAGGTTATTAGAACAGAGGTGCTTATCAATAGAGGCATGGAAGACCGCCAAGAAGTTTTAAGAAACATCGCTAGATTAAATAAACTTATTGAAGACGAAATGGATAAACCGCCAGCAACGCGCGACACGCAAGCGCTAGCTTCATTCCAAACTCAACTAGGCGCGGCTATATCATCTAAGTCCGCGTACATTAATGAGCACGAAAAGTTGTTAACAAAAAAAGAGCGGCTTTTGAAAGATCTTAAAGGTACAAGGGAACAGAGGAAAAGAAATGCCGATGATGCGAAGACGAATTTTACTTCGTGGTTGCGTCAGTTAGACAGTAAGGAATTTAGACAGCAAGAAGGATTTGATATGGAAGTTCATCGGGTAGCGGCTGAAAAGGCAATGGATAAGCTTGCTCAGTATCACGAATATGAAGACGGCACTGTCGATCAGCCAATGTTAAATTCAGACACCTTTATTGAGGAGTAATATGACATCTAAAACTCAGGAAGAAGTTCAGGAATGGATAGTTCAATGGTTAGTAGATGTTGCAGAAGTGTCAAGGGAGTCTATTGAACTTGATAAGCCGTTTGCAGACTATCGCTTAGACTCGTTAACGGCGGTTGAGTTTAGTGGCGATATCGAAGAGTGGTTAGATATTACGGTAACAGCAACGGTTCTTTGGAATCATCCGACATTGCGCCATATGACTATATATCTAGCAGAACGTTCTAGTGGTCAAACAGAAGTCAAAAAGCTTTTTGAGCCTACTACAGGAGCTGTGGAGGCGATTTTGGCAGGTGTTGAAAACGTGAGCGATGAAGAAGCTAAAAAATTATTGGAGGAATAGATGAACAAGGGCTCTGTTAACATTGATGATGTACAATACTTCTTTCCAATAGAAAATAGAGATATAGACAAACCCGATTCTATTGTAGAAGCCTTAATTGAAGAAAAACAAATTCTTCATGGAGAGGCTACGGTAGCAATTCAGCTTGGTTTAAATTTTTTAGGAGCTATTGTTGATGTGGGATGTCATATAGGTACACATACTTTATATCTTGCGTCATATGGAATGCATGAGTTTATAGGTATAGATGCTTGCAAAGAAAGTATTGACTGTTTAAATCTTAGTATAAAGAAAAACGGTTTTAAAAATATTAAAGCTGTTCATGCGGTTGCTTCCCACTCAAACTTTAAGTGTGCATTTTCTACACGCACGCATGAGGATTCTCAACTATGGCAAGATGTGGGCTTTTGGAAAAGCTTGTGGAGGAGAAAAGAAATAAAAAGAATGCAAACTCAGACAGTAGACGAAATAGTGGGAGATACCCATTGTGGAGTAATAAATGTAGATGTAAACGGTTATGAATTGGCTGTATTACATGGAGCGCAAAATACTATTGTAAGAGATCTTCCAAACCTAGTGGTTAGATTTGACCCACAATATAAACACTTAGATATGATACTGGACTTTTTACACGAATTAGAATATACTGCATATTATGTGGCTCCGATTGATTTTAATAGTCCTAAGCCTCAGTTGTTGGAAATACGTGAGCCATGTACTCATTGCGACCCAACATATATTTTGTGTTTTCCAAATGGTTATGACACAGTTAATCGCTTTCATATTGTTCCACCAACTACGTCTTCAAGTTCAGAGAAAGAAAGTGGTCCAAATCAAAAACAGCTCTTAGTTGATATTTTAACACAGGGCGCTGTAAATGTAGAAATTGTTACAGAAAAGGGCTCATAAGTGCCTCCCATGTTTCCGAGTGATTCTCCATTTTATAAATATTTTCAGGATTGTAAAAAATGAAATCAGCTTTAATAACTGGCGTGACAGGACAAGATGGTTCCTATTTAGCAGAATTGTTGCTAAGTAAAAATTATCAAGTTGTAGGATTAAAGAGACGTACTAGCACCGATAATTTTAGTAGACTTACTAAATGTATTAATCATCCGAACTTTATTATTACTGAAGGCGAAATTTCAGATGCTGGATGTGTTTATGATGTTGTTAGTAAATACCAACCGGATGAAATTTATAACCTTGCTGCACAATCTCATGTGGCTACTTCTTTTGAACAACCCGACTTTACTTTTCAAGTTAATGCATTAGGGCCGTTGCATTTTTTAGAGGCTATTCGGCGTTTTTCACCTTTTACAAGATTTTATCAAGCTTCTACAAGTGAAATGTTTGGTAAAAATTATACAGAGTTAAATGATTTGTATGATGGAAGAACAGTTGAAATAAAATATCAAAATGAAGAAACGCCCTTTGAGCCTCAATCTCCATATGCTATAGCAAAAGTAGCTGCACATAATTTAGTCAGGGTTTATAGAGAAGCTTATGATGTTTTTGGATGTTGTGGAATATTGTTTAATCATGAAAGCGAAAGGCGTGGAGAGAACTTTGTTACGCGGAAAATTACTAAATGGATTGGTGAATTTTTTGTGTGGATAAATAAACACAATATTACATATAAAGATTTAGTGTTTGATAAAGACGAAGTCTATATACCGGGACGAACATCTAGAGATCAAAACTTTCAATTTCCAAAGCTTCGTTTGGGTAATATCGAAACTCGTCGTGATTGGGGACATGCACAAGATTATGTTGAAGCCATGTATCTTATTATGCAACAGGAAAATCCTGAAGATTATGTTATTTCTACCGGCAAAACGCACTCTATCAGAGAATTACTTGAGGCTGCATTTACTCATATTTTTATACATGACTGGGAAAAATATATAGTCATTGATCCAAAATTTTATCGACCAGCAGAAGTGGAATATTTATTAGGATTGCCAAAGAAAGCTAAAGATCAACTTGGTTGGGAACCTAAAGTAACCTTTGAAGAATTAGTTAAACTCATGGTGGATAACGATATTGATGAAGCACAGAAATTGGAATGATCCTGCTTATGCGCAATGGCGTAAAGATATTCGTAGGCGGGATAAAAATAAATGTAGATGGCCCGGTTGTCACTCTAGAAAGAGACTAGAGGTGCATCATATAAAAAGATGGGAGAGCCATCCGGCTCTTCATTATTCTATTAATAACGGCATTACTCTTTGTAAGTCTTGTCATCGCAAAATTAAGGGGCATGAAGAAAATTATGAAATATTTTTCTTAAAGCTTTTAGAGTGGGGTGCTCGTGAATGAGTAGGTTTACCGTTGTTAGAGACACAAGAGAAAAACAAGGACATGGATGGTGGTATGATGAAAATGCTTATTGCATAGGTACAGAAACTACTAAGCTTGATATTGGCGACTATAGCATAAAAGATAAAGAGCACATATTGTGTATAGAAAGAAAGGAATCAGTTTCCGAACTTGCTGGAAACTGTGGGGAAAAACGATTTTTGCGAGAACTAAAAGCAATGTCCTCATTTCCCCACCCCTTTCTTCTATTGGAGTTTGGGTGGCATCAAATAGAACAATATCCAGTTGGATCTAGCGTTCCTAAAGCGAAATGGAAAGAATTACGCATTAAGGGCAAATATATAATGCGAGTGCTTACAAGTGCTCAGATAGAACATGGTATTCACGTAATAGCATGTGGAGATAGCAAACGTGCAGAAGAGATGGCCTTTAGAATAATGAGGCATATTCATGACTTATAACGTAGAACATGCAGAACATGCTTGGCTTAATATAGCTCAATCTGATCTTAATAGTATCAAAAATCCTCTTATTGATTTAACACAAAAACAAAAGGATAATTTACATCTACATATTTTGGGTTTAATGCAAAAACCTAAATATTTTCAATGGACTGTAAAAAAGTTATTAAATGTAGAACTCTTACCAGAACAAGTAGCGATTTTGCAAGAGCTTTGGAATCGCGCTTTTCCAATGTATATTGCGTCTCGTGGATTTGGTAAATCCTATCTCTTAGCGGTATATGGTATTTTAAAATGCATTCTCATTCCTGATACTAAGATTGTTATCGTAGGTGCGGCCTTTAGACAAAGTAAAGTTATTTTTGAATATATGGATACTATATGGCGTAATGCTCCTATTTTACGTAGTGTATGTTCCGATAATAGCGGTCCACGTCGTGATGTAGATAGATGTACTATGCGCATTAATGATAGCTGGGCTATGGCAGTTCCTTTAGGAGATGGAAGTAAGATAAGAGGTTTGCGTGCTCATACTATTATTGCTGACGAATTTAATAGTATTCCTGTAGAGATCTATGAGACTGTTGTTGCTGGTTTTGCGGCGGTTTCTGCAAATCCTACCGACAATGTTAAGCAAGCAGCTAGAAGAAAGTTATTGCAGGATTCTGGCAAATGGGATGAGACTATGGAAGTTGATTATAAAGATCGCCAAACCAATCAGTCTATTATTGCTGGAACTTGTGGTTATGGCTTTGAACACTTTGCTTCTTATTGGAAGAAATATAAATCGACTATTCAGACCAAAGGTGATTTTCAAAAAGCAGCAGAAGAAGCTGGAGATGACGTATCAGATGAAGTTCCTGAATATATGAAGCGTTTAGATTGGAAATCATTTTCAATTGTGCGTATCCCTTATGAGCTGATTCCCGAAGGATTTATGGATGATCAACAGGTGGCACGTTCTAGAGCAACCATGCATAATGGTATATATCAAATGGAATATGGAGCATGTTTTACTTCTGATAGTCAAGGCTTTTTTAAAAGAAGTTTAATTGAAGGTTGCGTAGCTCATGATAGAAATTGTTCTACTGCGGGATGGTGTAATTGGTGCGTTAACCCTTTCGATCCTATGACCAGAGGTAATCCAGACTTGAAGTATGTGTTTGGTATTGATCCTGCATCTGAGCAAGATAATTTTGCTTTGATTATTATTGAAATACATCCAGAGCATCATAGGGTTGTATATACGTGGACCACCAATAAAAAGGACTTTCAGAGTCGTAAACGTATTGGACTAACAGAAGAAAATGATTATTACAGTTTTTGTTGTAGAAAAATTAGAGAATTATATAAAGTATTTCCTTGCGTTCGTATAGGTATAGATTCACAGGGTGGTGGTTATGCTATCGCTGAAGGCTTGCGAGATAGTGATAAGCTTTTCTCTGGTGAACGTCCCATACTTCCTATTATTGAAGATAAAAAAGAAAAAGATACAGATAGGATTGCGGGAGATCATATTGTTGAATTAATTAATTTTGCTAAAGCAGAATGGACATCTCAAGCCAATCATGGGCTTAGAAAAGATATGGAAGATAAGGTATTGCTATTGCCAAGATTTGATACCTTAAGTCTTAGTTTGATGAGTGAAAAAGACAAGATATCTTTCAAACAATTAAAAGATAAAGTAGGAGAATCTAATGCTTTACGGTTATATGATACTTTAGAAGATGCAGTTATGGAAGTTGAAGAGCTGAAAGACGAGCTAGTGACAGTTGTAGTTTCTGTAACTGCTGGTGGTCGAGAGCGATTTGATACACCAGAAATTAAAACTAATATTGGCAAAAAGGGGCGTATGCGTAAAGATCGTTATAGCGCATTAGTTATTGCCAATATGATAGCTAGACAATTACAAAGAGAAATACCTGCTCCTGCATACAGCAATATTGGAACTGTCATTAAACCGGGCACGTTTCAAACAAGCCCTTCAAACAAGATGTATGTGGGTCAAGAGTGGGCGGCAAACATGAATCACAATACTTGCTTTGCAATTAAGAGAAATTAAAACAGTTGGTGTAATCTACAATAGGTATTGATTCTAATTCAATTACTATTACTTCTATAGGATAACAAAGTGACAAAAAAATCTTCTCCAAATGCAAAAGTAAACTTCCCTCCAGATGGTCCAGCTTATGTGAGTTGGGATGGTACGAAGGCTGAACGTAATGCTTCTTTGAAGGTCTATACCAATGCTATTCAAGAAGCTGCTACCGCATCTCAAGGTTCTCGAACTAGGAATTTCTCGGATTTAACTACTCATCTCAGTGGAAGACCCGGCTTAAGAGGTTCTGATTATGATTATTTCAGACCGGACCAAGCTATTCCTGAAAAACATAAGGATATTATAGCTTTTGCAAGGACAGCGTATAGAAGGATAGGGTTGATTCGAAATTCTATTGATCTTATGGGGGATTTTGCTTGCCAAGGTGTACGCTTAGTTCATCAAAATAAGCGTGTAGAAAGGTTCTATAACGATTGGTTTAGTCGTGTAAAGGGGAAGGAAACTTCTGAACGGCTATGCAACCTTTTGTTTCGAGAGGCAAATGTACCTATAAGAATGCATACTGCTAAAATTAATAAGCAAAAAAGGTTAGAAATGCAACGATCAGTTGCCTCTCCTGATATGAATGCAGACATTAAGCTTTCTAGCTTTTCTAAAGGCGAGATTCCTTGGCAGTATTCTTTTATTGATCCCCTAACAGTAGAAGTTGTTGGAGGCGCTCTTGCTTCGCTTGTTGGGGATCGTAAATATATGATAAAGTTACCATCTAATATTGCTAATATGATTAGAAAGTTGCGTAATTCTACTAATGCTCGAGAAAGAGAACTATTATCTCAAATTCCTAAAGAAATTTTAGAGGCAGCGGAAAATAAACAGGGTGTCTTACTCCCTCCCGATAAAACATTTGTTTATTTTTACAAAAAAGACGATTGGCAAGAATGGGCTGATCCCATGACTTATGCATGTTTTAACGATCTCATTCTATATGAACGACTTAAACTTGCAGATAAAACAGCCTTGGATGGAGCTATATCTAAAATAAGAATTTTCAAGCTTGGTAGTTTAGATCACAAGCTAGCACCAACTCCCGCTGCTGCTTCTGCTTTACAGTCCATTTTAGGATCAAATGTAGGTGGTGGAACAACGGATATTGTTTGGGGTCCAGATATTGAGTTACTTGAAACTGGCACTGATGTACAAAGGTTTTTAGGTGAGGAAAAGTATCGTCCTACCCTTATGGCTATCTATGCTTGTTTGGGCATTCCTCCGACTCTAACCGGCACATTTGGAGCTAGCGGCACAACTAATAACTTTATTTCTTTAAAAACTTTAACCGAGAGATTAAACTATGTTCGGAATATAGTATTATCTTTTTGGAATCATCAGATTAAAATTATTCAAGAGACAATGGGTTTTAGATTTCCTGCTCAAGTAGAATTTGACTTTATGTATCTTGATGATCCTGCGGCCATGACCAATCTATTATTAGCAATGGCTGATAGAAATATTGTTAGTGATGAGTTTGTTCAAAGGCATATTAAGGCTAAACCAGATATTGAGCAAAGAAGGGTTATGTCGGAAAATAGAAGTAGAGATAGTAAAAACCTTGAAAAGGTTAGTCCATACCACTCTGTAGATAAAGAGCATGGATTAGAGAAGATTGCATTGCAAACGGGTGTGGTTTCTCCCAGTCAGGTTGGTGTAAAGTTGAAAGATAAAGATGGTGATGAATCTGCATTAGAACTCAGACGACCAAAAGAAACTCCTCCGTCAGAACCTGTGGACGAACCAGACAACACGAACGAGCCCGGAAGACCCAAAAATTCAAGAGATATTGAGCCTAGAAAGCCAAAAGAGTTTAAGCCTAAGATCAAGGCTTCTGTTGAGCTTTGGGCTAAGGAAGCACAGTCTAAAATAGCTGAAATTTTAAATCCGGGAATTCTAAAACAATTCAACAAAAAGAACATGCGTAGCTTAACTGCTGAAGAATACAATAAGGCAGAACAAATTAAATTTTCTATTTTATATTCTTTAGATTATCTCGAACCCATAACAGCAGAAACGATTCAAGTAATATTAAACGCAAAGTTGTCAAATGGTGTAATTGAGAAATGTGAAGAATGGATATCTGACGCTAAATCTGATATCAATAGAAAACTTAGTATTGAAGAAATTAGAAATATACGTGCTTCTTTCTATGCTGAACATTATACTACCGAAGGTAAATTTGCCTATAAAGACCTTTATACTGGAGAAATTTATTATTACTCCAGAAGGGGAGTTTATCGAAAAAATGGTAGATTGTTAGTGTTTGTGCAAAACCCGTAGGATATACTATGAGTAAAAAAATACAAGTCTATAAAGCTGAAAAAGACGCCGGTTTAGAAGATGTTATTATAGCAAATGCGTCTATAGCTTATGAGTCTCCCGTTCTATTGCCTGACAAGCCTGTTACTAAGAATGAATTAACGAAATTTCTTCCAGCTACAGTCTCTCTTGCAGCCAAAGACGATGACGATATTTATCATGTGTACTCAATTTTGGTCAGTACTTCATGGAATAAGAATGATGATGTTTTTGATAAAGATGAGGTGTGGGGATCTAAGGACACTCCCAAATATAAGCCTACAAATTTAGAACATGACGAACGACAGATAGTAGGTGGAATTATTGATAATTGGGCTGTTGATGAAAGTTTTAATATAATTAATGAAAATTTAGCCATTAAAGAACTTCCAGACCACTATCATATATTAGTGTCGTCTGTTATTTATAAACAATGGCAAGATCCAGCCTATCGTAAACGTGCTTTGGACCTTATAGAAAAAATTGAAGCTGGAGATAAATATGTCTCTATGGAGTGTATTTTTAATGGATTTGATTACGCGGTTATTGGTCCTGATAACAAACATCATGTTGTGGCTCGTAATAATGAAACCGCATTTTTAACGGAACACCTTAGAGCTTATGGTGGAACAGGTGCATATCAAAATCATCAGGTTGGTAGGCTTTTAAGAAATATAACCTTTAGTGGTAAAGGATTTGTTGATAGACCGGCTAATCCTGAAAGTATTATTTTTGATAAAGATAAAGTATTTGAATTTAATAGTGCTTCACTTTCGTGTAAAAATACCCTTTTTAATGAAAATGGTGTACTAACAAAAGTAGACAACTACAATCATTCTGATTTACAGGAGAGTACTAATATGTCTAACGAAATTTTAAGTGATCAAATCACTGATTTGAAATCTGCTCTGGATTCTGCTCAGGCAGAAAATAAAGAATTAGCTGACAAGCTCGGAGAAGCTAATGTCGAAAAATATGAGCAGAGCATTAAGGAGCAGGCCGAACAGCTTGCTGCTACAACTGAGCAAATTGAAACTTTAACTACGGAATTAGAAACTGCCCAAAAGAACATTTCTGAGCTGACTACTGCTTTAGAAGAAATGACAACAGATCGTAATGGTCTTGGTAGTAAAATTGCAGAGATGCAAGATGCTGAAAAAGCACGTTCTAGAAAAGCCATGCTAGTTGAGGCTGGTTTAACTGATGAGGAAGCAGAAGCTAAAATGGAAACGTTTGGTTCGCTTTCTGACGAACAGTTTACTGCTTTATCGGAAACTTTAGCTGCTTATACCGATGTTGAAAAGAAACAAAGCGATGATAAAAATGACGAAGCCGAAGCTTCTGTTGAAGTTGAAGCTGTTGACGAAACACAAGAAATTGCAGCTACCGAAGAGGTTGAGGCTAAAGTTGATGAAGAAGTTTTAGAAACTGTTCAGGCCGAAGACGCTACCCCACTTTCCGTTGAATCGGATGTAAGTGTTGGTTCTGACGAAGGTTTGGAGGTAGTTCGTGCCGGTCTTCAAGATTGGGTACAAACCGTTATTTTAGACAACAATAATTAATTAATCGGGAGAGACAAAATGGCTTTAAGACCAGATAGAGTTGAACATTTAACCGATCTTAGCTATTTCATGAACGAAACTGCTGAGCGAGGTATTGTAGTTATTCACGACACTGGAGGTTCCGGTGCCGCTATGGATGACTCAAGTGCATTAGTAAAGGCGCCCGCTGGAATTGCCACTACTGTTAGTGGTACTAATCCGGCTGGATTGTTATTAAACGATGTTGTTAACCTAGATCTTACCAGACAGCATATTAATTATGCTAAAGACGAAGTTCAAAAGGGAAGTAAGGTTCTCTTGCTTCGTCGTGGTACGGTTGTAACTGATCAGATTTCTGGCACTCCGACCATTGGTGCCGATGCTTACGTTACTCGTGTTGGTACTATTTCTGCAACGGCAATAGAGGGAGTTATGACTGTCTTTGATGGTACAATTCCTCGACCAATTACACCTAAAGTTGGTAGATTTCTTAGTACCTTAGATGCGGATGGTTTTGCCAAGGTTGAAATCAACATTACTTAATTAATAATATATAAAGGGAGAGATTACATGTCTACTAAAAAGTATTTTGAACCTACTCCAGAAATGAACGAGCTTCTTACCAGAGCTGGTTCTATGAATCGAGAGGAATCTCTTGCAGCTACTCGTGAGTTAGCGAAAGCACTAGAGCTTCCTCTTCGCAAGGGCGTTATGAGTGGAGATATTCTTGATGGTGTATTTGAGGCGATTACTTTAGCGCCCGGTGCTACCTCGGAATTTCCGCTCGATTTCTTAGCGCCCGGTACTGAAAAGGAATTTGTGGCTTACACAATTCCTAATCATGGTCGTATTCCAGAGCGACACGTAGAAGGTGACTATGTCATGGTTCCGACATATGACGTTGGTGCCTCAATTGACTGGTTGCTTAAATATGCCCGTGATGCAAGGTGGGATGTTGTTGGGCGTGCTATGGATGTCCTTCAAGGTCAGTTCACTAAGAAAATGAACGACGATGGATGGCACACCCTGATCTCTGCTGGTGCTGATCGCAACGTTATGATTTACGATGCAGATGCCTCCGCTGGTCAGTTCAGCAAGAGACTGGTTTCTCTCCTGAAAGTTATTATGAGACGAAACGGAGGAGGTAATTCCACCTCAATTAATCGTGGTGAGTTGACTGATCTTTATCTTAGCCCTGAAGGTATCGAAGATATTCGTAACTGGGGTGTGGATGAAGTTGATCCAACAACTCGACGCGAACTTATCGTTAGCGATAGTGGCTTGTTGACGCGCATTTTCAATGTAAACCTTCATACTTTAGATGAGCTTGGAGAAAGTCAAGAGTATCAGAATTTCTATAGTTCTGATCTTTCTGGTTCATTCCCCAGTAGTAAAACCGAATTGGTAGTTGGTCTTGACCTTCGGAATAGCGATAGTTTCGTTATGCCGGTTCGTGCTCCTGTAGAGGTTTTCGAAGACGATACTCTGCATCGTCAAAGACGCGCAGGACTATACGGATGGGGTGAGCATGGCTTTGCTGTACTTGATACCAGACGTGTCTTGCTAGGAGCTTTCTAAACTACGTTAACTAAATTTGGAAAACGGGATATTTATCCGGTGGTGGCACTCGCTGCCACCGGATTTTTTCTTACAGTTTTTTATATTAAAGGAAGGGTAAGTAATGGCAACTTTTGCAATTGAAATTCCTGATGAACAGGTAGAGCGAATACTAACGGCTTTATGTGCTAACTATCAATATAATGCAACAGTTTCAGATCCTAATTCTGATAATCCGCAGGATAGTATAGATAATCCACAAACTCCGTATCAGTTTGCTAATGAAATAGTACGAAAATATTTGGTAGAAAATACTGTATCTTATGAAGCAAAATTAGCTAGACAACAGGCTATGAACAGTCTTGATGCTGCTCCCGTGATTACAGATCCGGCTATATAGTTTTAATTTAATCGAGGGAGATTAAATCATGGGTGATATAGTGTTTTTAGATCGTGCCAAGGAGAATAGCTCCACCGTTGGCACCGGTCCCATTGCTTTAGGAGGAGCTACAAGTGGATGTGTTGTTCTCTCTGGTATTGGCAATGGAAATACTACTTATTATACTATCGAAGAAGGTATTACTTTTGAGGTAGGCAAGGGCACATACAATTCTAGTGCTAATACTTTATCAAGAGATACGGTATTTACAAGTTCTAATAGCGATGACAGTAAACTTACTTTAGTTGGTGATTCTACTGTGTTTGTTACTCTTCCCGCTACCATTATGTCGCCATTAAGATCGGGTGCTGATGGAAATTTTGATTCTATTACTTTTGGTGATGGTACATCTCAAATCACATCTCCTACCGGTGATATTGCTACTGTTTCAGGATTGACTGTCACTAATGTGACTAATATAGCATCTACAGGAGCGACTAACGCTACTGCGATTGCAACGAACGTTACCAATATTGCGACTAACGTTACGAATATTGCTGCTACAGGAGCGACGAATGCTGCTAATATTACAACAGTTTCTGGGCTCGTACAAACCTATACTGCTGGAACTGGCTTAACTCTTGTTGGAACAGAATTTAATACAGCTAATACTGGCAATTTTGATGCTATAACATTTTCGGATGCTATAGATCTTATCACGCCAACCAATACTGGAACAATTAAAATTGGAAATGCTGTTGGAAGCGGCACTCAGTCAGGAATGCAGTATATTGGTGGAAGGCAGACAAGTAATGGCTTGAATAAGAACGCATGGTTGTATCTTGGTGGTGGAAGTAGACCACTTTCTATAAATTCTTATCAGGGAGATCTCTTTACGTATCAGGTTGGAGACCGCGTGATGCATACCGGAGATGGTGCTGGCGGTGGAAGTTTTGGGTATATATGTAACTACAACGATCCCGGTGGTGGACGCGATTTAGATTCACAATATTGGACCAGAGAAGACTCTCTCAAAAACCCTGCCATTATCAAGGCCGACCTTGAAAATAAAATGATGGTAATTGGTGACACAGATGGAAATATGGATAATTATCCATCTGGTACTACTGTTACAATAGTGCCAAAGAGTCAAGTAGATACCGCTTTGGTTATACGACCCCCGTTACCATCATCGGGTGGAGGAACGGGAGTTCCAGATACAGCGGGCGCTGGCGCCGTAAATTATGTACCCAATTTAACTGAGTGGTATAGTACAACTGGAAGTTTATCCGCTTGGATGAGATCCAATGGGATTTTATATTGTTCTGGTGTGCGGCTCGTTGGTGGGGTTGACCAGTTTGGTTTTCCAATACTCGGACAAGGAGGAAGTCTTAGAGTTGATAATGTTGGTGCAACTTCTTCTCTTGAAATTAAAGGTGGTTCCAATGTAGGAATTCACTTTTCTGATTCAACTGTAATGGATACTTCTCCCACAGGCGACATTTCGATTGTTTCTGGAATGGCAACTGCTGGTGGTACGGTGAGTAATATTCAATTTAACGCTGGAACTGGAATTGAGTCTGGTTCTTTTTCAGGATCAACTCAGTTATCTTTTATAGAATCAGACACATACGGAAGTCATCTTTTATTTAGTGGAAATCCAATATCATCTTATAGTCATTCAGGATATGGAAATATTATTTCTATTGGGCATGGAGCTGGAAGCGGAGCTGTATCGGACCATAATCTGTTTATTGGTAAGGACGCTGGAACTGGAACCATTGGTTCTGATACTATCTTTATAGGTTCTTCTGGATTGATGTCTAGTGATGTTGGCTTAACTGAAGGCGTTGTTAGTATAGGTTCAAATACTAGACCAAATTCGACATCTACTATAGTTGGAAAGGTTGACTCATCTCTTGCAGATGCATCACTTAGGCAAGGTGGTGCAGGAGCTGTGGCTATAGGTCATAATGCTCTAAGAAATTCAAGAGGTGATTATGCTATTGCTATAGGTGAAAATTCAGCATCTACAGCGGGTACATCGGGCAAATATACCGTATCTATAGGCGGCACCACCTATTTAAGAGGTGACTATGGAGTGTCTGTTGGTGGATACTCTTCTGCATTGCTTACTGCGGTAAATTCTTCATATTATACAGCTTTAGGTTATGGAGCATCGGCGGGTAAAAGTGGGGTAGCATTAGGTTATTATGCATCGGCTCCAGCAGGTGCGTATGTATTAGCTAATGGTTCGGCTACGGCAAATATAGGATTGTCAGGTATTTTTGGATCTCAACTATATATTAATGGTAAGCTGGGTGTTAATGAAGTAGCTCCAGATGCCACACTAGCAATTGCAAGCACAACAGCTTCAGAGAATGTTGTAGAGATACAGGGAGCGGTAACTCAGTTAGGCTATCTTACCGTGTGGACAAACTCATCGCTAACTACTTTGGCAGGTATAGGTAATGACGGTACATTTCATTCCTATGGGGGAGATGTTGATTTACATAATGATGGCCGACTTTTGTTTAACAAAGAAATTAGGATTGGTGATTATGCTGGTTCTACGGGAAATGATACCGACCGTAGTATTTATATAGGGAATTATGCTGGTAGTGGTAGTTATGAGGTTGCTCGTGATAATGTTGTAATCGGTTCTTATGCTGGAACGGGAATCTCTTCGCGATTTACTACTTTAATAGGTAATTATGCGGGTAGGAGCTTAGGAACTGGTAGCTTTAGTTCTTTAGAGGGTTCTGATTATTCTACATACGTTGGATATCTTGCTGGAAAATTTGCAACTGGTATTAATGGTGTTGGTCTTGGCACTAGCGCAGGAAGCAACTTTGAAGGTAGGGATAGTGTTCACATTGGAGCTAATGCGGGAGCTTATGGGAGTGGGGCGTGGCAAGTCAATCTAGGCTCAAGCGCTGGAGGCGGCGCTGATTCAAGTGCGAACTATGCAATTAATATAGGTTATGGTGCTGGAATATTATCAACCGGAGATAACACTATATTTATAGGAAAATATGCAGGTAAAACTATTAGTGGTGATGATAATATCGAGATAGTTACTGACGGAGCAAACCCAAGTATTATTGGAGTTAATAGTAATAAGCTACATATTCAAAATGTTCTTGTAGGTGATACTTCAGCTAAAAAATTGGCCATTGGGAATGTAGGAGCGTCAGATCTATCTCCTGATGCAACCCTAGAAGTTAAGCCAAATGCTAATTCAGATGTTGGTTTTATTGTGCAAGGAGCATCTAGTCAGACAGCAAATTTAACAGAGTGGCAAGATAGTTCTGAAACTATTTTAGCAAGCGTAACGGCTGATGGGGCTGTCTCTGCAAGTGGAGCTATAACAGCGGCCACTGGTGTTGCACTTCAGCGTAATACTCCCGCTAGTACAACTGACAAGCTATATAATGTTGGTGGTGCGCTTTACTTTAATGGATCTGCCGTTGATGGTGACACAACTTATACGGCAGGAAGTGGTCTTCAACTAAATGGCACAACGTTTGATGCTTTAACCGCGACTACTTCTGCTAGCGGTATAATACAGTTACAAGATTCGGCTACAGATGGAACAATAGATAGGGCAATTACTCCTAATGCTGTATACGACATATCCGGTGTTTTAGCTGCGGACGTTGCAAGTACAGGAACAACTAACGCTGCTGCTATCGCAACGAACGTTACCAACATTGCAACCAACGTTACGAACATAGCTTCTACTGGTGCAACGAATGCTGCTGCGATCGCAACGAACACGACCAACATTGCGTCTACTGGTGCGACGAACGCTGCTGCGATTGCAACGAATACGACCAACATTGCGTCTACTGGTGCGACGAACGCTGCTGCGATTGCAACGAATACGACCAACATTGCGTCTACTGGTGCATCTAATTATAACCTTCTCAGAAGCTATATCGATACTTCCGATAATGCTACATTCAACAATCTTATCGCCCAAGGTAATTTGACAGTAAGTGGAACTTTAACTTATCTAGACAGTACTACCGTAACTATTGCCGACAAACAATTAGAATTGGCTTCTAACAGCGGTACTCCTATTGGAAATGACTCCGCAGTGAATGATGGCGGAATTGTTGTAAAATCTACTGATAGTGATAAGAAATGGACTTGGTTAGATGCTACAGATGCTTGGCATTCTACTGAAAATATTAGCCTTGCATCTTCTAAGTCATTGATTTTCGGAGACAGTACCACACAAGCTACATCGGCCACTGGTGAGATTAGCATAGTGTCTGGTTTGACGGTTACTAATGCGACTAATATAGCATCAACAGGTGCGACGAACGCTGCTGCTGCCGCAACGAACGCAACTAACATAGCGACTAACGTTACGAACATCGTTGCTACAGGAGCTACTAATGCTGCTGCTGCCGCAACGAACGCAACTAACATAGCGACTAATGTTACGAACATCGCTGCCACTGGAGCAACGAACGCTGCTGCTATCACAACGAACACAACGAACATCGCTGCTACTGGAGCGACGAACGCTGCTGCT